>WNFJ01085202.1_pt1 | contig 16684 bp, 14 predicted proteins | sample 5400461 | NCBI WGS metagenome assembly WNFJ01 (sample SAMN13153349, study PRJNA577476) | soil metagenome | isolation source: 115 cm saprolite on Douglas fir-dominated hillslope | place: USA:California | collected 2013-09-17 | reverse complement strand
CTCGCGACACTGACCGCGACCCAGCACAACCTGACCTCCTCGGTCATCACGGCCACGCCCGACGGCGCCGAGGGCACAACCTACCTGATCGTGCAGCACGTGCGGGCCGGGGCCGCGGGCGGCGAGACGTTCGCGATGGGAGGCACGTACTACGACCGCTTCCGTCGCGAGTCCGGCGCCTGGCGGATCCGGCGCCGGGAGCTCGTTGGCAGCTGGCGCAGCGGGAACCCGGGCGTGATGCAGCGTCCGTGACGCGGCTTGGCTGCGCTCAGCGCGCCCAGTGCACCGCCTGGGTCTCGCAGAACGCAAGGAGGCCGGCCGAGCCGAACTCACGACCCAGACCCGAGGCCTTCATCCCGCCGAAGGGCACAGCCCAGTCGAGGAAGTAGCCGTTGATGCCTACCTGTCCCGTCCGCATCCGGGTGGCTACGGCGTGCGCGCGCTCGACGTCGGCCGACCACACGATGCCAGACAAGCCGTAGTCGGAGTCGTTGGCGATCGCCACCGCGTCGTCGTCGGAGTCGTAGTCCACGACGACCACCACCGGGCCGAAGATCTCCTCGCGCGCGATCCGCATGGAATTGTCGACGCTCTCGTAAAGGGTTGGCTCGATGAAGAACCCGCGATCGAGGTCCGCCGGTCGCCGGCCACCGGTGAGCAGCCGGGCACCCTCCTCGGCTGCGACAGCCACATAGCGCTCGACCTTGTCACGCTGGCGGGCGCTGATCAGCGGGCCGACGAACGTCCGCGGGTCGAAAGGGTCACCGACCGGGTAAGCGGCTACCGCAGCGGTCATGGCGTCGACGAACTCCCGGTGGCGGCGGCGCGGTACGAGCACTCGGGTGGCGTTCGTGCACGCCTGGCCGCTGTTGAGCATCGTGAGCGGCGTCAGCCCGGCTGCGACCTGCTCGGCGTCGGCGTCATCGAGGATGACCGCGGCCGACTTGCCTCCCAGCTCCAGCGTCACCGGCACCAGCGACTCCCCGGCTATCGCCGCGATCCGTCGGCCCACGGCGGTGCTCCCGGTGAAGCTGATCTTGTCCACGAGCGGGTTGCGGACCAGGGTCTCGCTGATCTCTCTGTCGGCGCAGACGATGTTGAGCACGCCTGGAGGCAGGCCGGCCTCGGCCGCGATTTCCCCCAGCACGTAGACGGCCAGCGGGGTCTCGGTCGGTGACTTGAGCACCACGGTGCACCCGGCCGCCAGCGCCGGCGCCACCCCGAACAGCGCGATCGACAGCGGCGCGTTCCAGGGCACGATGATCGCGCATACACCGACGGGCACGTGCCGGACCTCGGCGGCAGAGACCAGTCCGGTGACCTGCTCGCCGACTGCGACGATTGGGTTAAGGCCTGCGTAGTAGCGCAGGAGGGACTCGGCTCCCTCGCGGAACGCCCGGGCCATCGCCACTACGGCCCCGACCTCGGCTCCGCCCAGGTGGTCGAACAGTTCGGCCCGAGCCTGCACCCCGTCGGCCATCCGCTCCAGCGCCGCCGCCCGCTCGTGCGCGCTGCTCGTGGGCCACGGGCCGTGGTAGAAGGCCCACCGGGCCGCGGCCACCGCAGCAGTCGCGATGACGGCCTCAGTACTGGGCGAGATCACGTCTATCAGCCCGCCGTCGATCGGCGCCTGCCACTGGCCACCAATGAACACCGCCTCGCGCGAGAGGCCCGCGGCTGCAATCATCGCAGGTCCGCGCCCGCGTCGATGCGCATCTGATTGCCGGTGAAGTAGCGCGAGTCGTCCGAACAGAGCCACAGGACCGCCGCAGAGATATCCTCTGGCTCGACCTCGAGGACCGGGATCGCGCTGGTCAGGACGCTCATGTCCTCCGGATCGGCATGCTCCAGTGCCGGTCGATCATCTCGTTGTGAATCATCGGCGTGTTGACGCTGGTCGGGTGCACGGTGTTCACCCGGATCTGGTGCCTGGCCAGGATGCTCGCGTAGTTGCGGGCCAGGTTGACCAGGGCGGCCTTGGCCGCGGAGTAGCCGAGCAGCCCATAGCTGTGCGAGCTCTCCGTCCGCATCATCGGCCGAAGGCCGGCCATCGAGCTCGTGATCACGATCGAACCGCCCTCGCCCTGCTCGACGATCTGCCGGTATGTCAGCTCGACGGTGTTGAGCACGCCGGTCAGCAGCACGTCGAGGCAGACCTGCCACGACGCTAGCTCGTTGGCCCGCGGCCCGAACACCGGCATAACGCCGGCGTTGGCGATCACGAAGTCGAGTCGGCCCAGCTCAGCCAGGCCCTGCTGGTAGACCGTCCGCAGCGAGTCCGGGTCGCGCACGTCGGCCACGCCAGCGACGATGCGCCGCTTCAGTCCCTCGACCAGCTTGACAGTCTCGGCCAGGTCGTCGGGGGTTGCCAATGGGTATTCGACGGCATCGATCTGGGCGCAGATGTCGACCCCGACGATGTCGGCCCCTGCCTCCGCTAGCCGCAGTGCGTGCGCGCGGCCCTGACCTCGGGCGACCCCGGTGATGAACGCGACCTTGCCTTCCAGCTTTCCGCTCATGTCTCCTCGTCTCGGTTGTGCGGGCCGGTGTATGTATAGCGAGCGGGCCTCAGGGCGCGGGGTGAGCTACAGCTTCGCGTGCGTCATCGCGGTCGCTCGTCGACGAGGTTCCGAGGTATGCGTCGATAACCGCCTGTTGGGCCATCACCTGCGATGGCGTGCCCGACGCGAGTATGTGACCGGACTCGAGGACGGTCACGTGGTCGCTGACCGACATCACCATGTCCACCTTATGCTCGACGAGCAGCACGCTGATTTTCCACTCGTCGGCGATGGTCCGGATGAGTCGAGCCAGCTCTCCGGCCTCGCGGTCGTTCAGCCCGGCGGCTGGTTCGTCGAGCAGCAGCACCGACGGTGAGCTGGCGACGGCCCGTGCGATCGCCACGGCCTTGCGCTGGCCGAATGAGATGGCATCGGGCTTCTGATCGACGAGGTCGGTGAGCTCAAACTGTTTGAGCGCCGCAAGCGCAGCCGCTGACAGCGCGGGGCGGCCGGGCCAGAGCAGGTCGGTGACGTACCGGAACGGACGGTGGCGTTCACCGGCGACGACCAGGTTCTCGAAGACTGTCAGCTCGTTGAACAGCTCCAGTGACTGGAAGCTGCGCGAGATTCCCGCACGGGCGCGGCGGCGTGCACCTTGGCCCGACACATCGTCGCGGCCGATTACCACCGTTCCGCGTGAGCGGACGAATCCGGTCACGGCGTCGATGAGCGTCGTTTTGCCGGCCCCGTTGGGGCCGATAAGTCCGTGCACCTTGCCAGGTTCGACGACGAGATCGACGTTCTCGAGAGCCTTGATGCCGCCGAAGACAACGGACAGGCCGGTTACCGTCAAGGCCTTCGGCTCGGCGCGCAGTGCTGGCGCGGTATTGCGCAGCGTGTGGTGCGGGCGCATCCATGTCGGCCGGCGGCGCCCGGCCAAGCGCGCTATCGGCGCGCTGATCCTCATGATCAGCAGTCGGTAGTACTCGAAGAGGCCGTCAGGTCCCTGCATCAGTACCAAGATGAGCCCCACGCCGCCGATGAGTGGCAAGTAGTTGTTGACGCCGCTCCAGCCGGACAACAGCTGGCTGATGATGCCGCCGGCGATGAGCAAGGATCCGATGATCGCACCCCCGACAAAGCCGACGCCGCCGGCCACAGTCATAGCCATGATCAGGATGCTGGCAAAGATGGAGAAGTCGTCGGTGGTGCCATTGAATATGACCGTGGGCTGGGTAAACGCCAGCAGGACGCCGCCGATGCCGGCGATAAAAGCGGACAGCACAAATGCGTATGCCTTGAGCGTGGAGCTTGGCAATCCGATCGAAGCAGCTGCCCGCTCGTTCGACCGCAGGGCCAGTAGCTGACGGCCTGTCGCGCTGCGCCGCAGGTTGCTAATGCCTAGCCCGACGAGCACAAGCACGGTCAACACCACAAACGAGTAGCGATTGGCGTTGAAGAGGGGGTCGATGCTCCAGCCGAAAAGCCGGGGCGATCTCACCGCAATGCCGCCCAGGCCGCCGCTGTAGCTGGTATTGGTGAGTACGAGGGCAATGAGCGCGCTTCCGAGGCCGAGGGTCGCGATCGCCAGTGTCACGCCACGTGTACGCAGTGCCGGGATGCCGATGAGTGCCCCCGCGCCCGCTGCGGCACCCGCGCCGATGAGCAGCGCCAAGATGAACGGCATGTGCGCATCGGCCTTGGCGGCGACCAGCGCGCCGATCCCGGCGATGACGCTCTGAGCGAGCGATAGCTGCCCGGCATACCCGGTGATCACGACGATGGACATGCAGACAATCGCGAGCGACAGGGTGGTGGTCATTGTAGGTACGAGCCGACCGCGTAGAGCACAGCAACGAGGCTGTACCGCACCCGACCGCTGCCGACCGCCGGCAAGCGATCGAGGACATCGCTGCGCAGCGGCAGTACCTGTCCACGCAGGATCAGTATCAGCACGACGACGACGAACGGCGCCGCGCTCGACCAGTCAGGATGGCTGACGTAGCGGCCGATCAGGGACTGCGCGACGCCGAGCCCGACCGACACAATAAAGGTGATCGGGAACGAGGCGAACCCGCCGAGCAAAGCTGCCGACATTGCTGGCAGCACAAGCAGCACAAGCTGGGATGGCTCAAGAAAGAGAATAGGCGCGACTAGGACACCGCCAAGGCCAGCGAGGAGGCCGCCTAGTGCCCAGTTGACGCTTGCGATGAGGTCCGGCGAGTGGCCGAGGCTGGCAGCGATGCGCTGCTTCTCGGCCACCGCCGTGGTCACTCGGCCGAAGTTGGTCTTGCGATAGGCCACGGTCAGCACGAGCGTCAGCACCAGGCCGATCACCAGGATGCCGATGACGTTGAGCCCGATGCCCAGACGGTTGCTGAAGATGTGCACGGTTCGGGTGGGGATAATCGAGTTGACCGCGTGGGGCTCATACCCGTAGCGCAGGTAGGCGGCCGACTGAAGCACGATGGTGATGCCGAGCGTCGCGATAACCCGCGACAGCGGCGACGAGTGTTTCATCCGCCGGAGAACGACCAGGTGGATCAGCGCACCGATCGTCGCGCACAGGACCAGCGCCACGATAAGGCCGACCCATGGCGACAAGCCGTCCTCGGTGGAGCACTCGTAGTAGGCGAACGCGCCAACCATCGCCAGCGCGCCCTGGGCGAAGTTGAGCAGGCCGGACCCGCGATAGATGAGGGGGATGCCCTGTGCCAGCATCGCATAGACACCGCCGATACCGATCCCCAGAAGCATGAACAGGACGATCTCCATGGGGCCCTCCTTTGCTGTCCGCCGACGCCCGAGTACTGGGCGGGGCAGCTCCTTACGTCGCGATATTAGATATCGACCAAGGTGGCGGAACTACAGATCCACCACCAGATGGCGAGAGGGCGTCCAGATGATGGCTGCATCTGGGCGATCTGGCTTCGTGCTCCCTGAGCCGCGGGAGAGGGTCGGGCGGCACCTCGCGGAGGTATCAGATGCAGTCCGGTCGGCCAGGCGTCCGCGGTTACCAGGGCCGGCCCTGGTAACGTCAGGGGTGAGATAGCGGTTCGAATCGCAAGCGTCTCCTGACTGAGCAGCCGCTCATTTCGTTACGTAGTCAGCCAACGTGGTGAACGGATTTACGAAGCCCTTGCCGTCACTGACTATGACAGCGTCCTTAAGAACCCCGTTCTCAACGGTGGCGTTGTAGATGTTCGGGAAGTCCCCCAGGTAGGACGGCTTGGCCGGCTGGGCGAACGGCCCCATGACCCCGATACCCACGGTGCCCTTGAGGTTCTCGAACGACTTCATGATTTCGGCTGCCGTGACATCACCCGGGGCGACCTTCGCCAGCAGCTGCACTGCGGCCCAGCCGTCAATAGTCAATTCTTCGAGGCTGGCAGACGGCTGGTACTTCTTCATCGCGGTAAGAAACTCTGCGACGGCAGGATTCGTCGTGTCGGAGACCAGAGCGACATCGCTGGTGACGAGCAGACCGTTTCCGGCAGAGCCGAGTGCTTTGATCACGGCAGGCGACAGGATGGAGCTGATAGTTGAGATCGACCCGGTGTAGCCCGCGTGCCGCAGGGCGAGGACCGCCTTGGGAACGAATTGCGGGTTCGTGGTGACGACGATGCCGTCAGGATTGCCCGCGATCGCCTTGGCCGCGCCGATCGCGAATGTGGGATCACTGGTCGTGTCGTCGGTGTTCACGACCTGGGTGGTCGTGATTCCTGCTGACTTGTCGGCTGCTTTAACCAGCTGTCCAATTAGCTCCGAGGCCGGTGTTGTCTCGCCGAGATATGCGATCTTCTTGGCGCCGTTCGCAATCAGGTGCTCGACCGCTCCGTATACCCAGCTAGGAATACCGCCGACGAGCGGAAACGTGCTCGGTGAGTTGTACTCTACCTGGGTGAGTCCGAGGCTACCGAGAATTGGGATGTTCGCAGCCTGCGCAAGTTGGTACTCGCGTCCGGACGTATCGGCCACGATGAGCGGGGCCACGATCGCGTTGACTTTGTCGCTGATCAGCGTGCGCATGCAGCTCAGCTCTTGGTTGGGATCGTAGGCCGTGTCGCAGACGACAAGCTTCAGCGGGTGCCCGTCGAGGCCTCCCTTGGCGTTGATCGAGCTGACGGCGGCGTTGATGCCGGCCTCGAGTTGCGGCACGACGAGGAGCTGGCCCGTTAGTGGCATCTCTGACCCGATCTCGATGACCGAGTTCTTCGGGGCATCGGCGAGCGATTGGTTGCCGCCCGAGCTACTGCATGCGGTTACCGCCGTCACAATGACGCCTATAACCGCGACGGCCGCGGACGGAGTCGCCGGCTTCCGGAGGCGGCGGAACATCCAGGTGAAGTGTGCCATGTGGGGCTCTCCGGTTCGGTTCTTAGTTCGCCGATAGGACGGCGATCAGCTGGTTGCGAAGCATCGTGAGATGCTGCGATCTGCGATACGATATCGCAGTATCCCGCTGCTGGTCAAGGAGAACCCGCCAGGACCCATGCGCCGCGATACTCGAGGCCGCGGATCTTCCGGCGCAGCTAGGCGGCATCGGCGCAGCCTTGGTTCCATCGCTGGTGCAGGTGCGGTGCGCACTCATCCAGCAGACGTGGCCGCTGGCTGCCGGCCCGGTAGAAATCTGTGATATCTTATCACGAAGATGGTTCGCGGGGAGGACCGCGGATCTGGATCGATCCCCAGCACTGGAGGTCACCATGGTCCTGGCTGGAGTGACCGTTCAGCCCCCGCGTGCCACCGCGCGGTACGAACACCGGCTGCGGGTGGCTGCGGCCGAGCCGGCGGCCCAAGATGTGCTCCTGTTGCGCTTCGAGGATCCCTTCGGTGCCGAACTGCCGCCGTGGCAGGCAGGTGACCACCTGGAACTGGTGCTGCCGTCATCGCTGATCCGGCACTACTCGCTCTGCGGCAGGCTGGACGAACGCGGCTCCTACACGGTTGCTGTTCTGCGGGTAGGCGACGGGCGGGGCGGCTCGATCGAGATCCACGACAGCGACCTGGTCGGCACCGAGATGCTGGTTCGCGGGCCGCGTAGCAATTTCCCGCTGGTAGACGCGCCGTCCTACCAGCTGCTGGCCGGCGGCATCGGCATTACGCCGCTGTTCGCGATGGCTCAGTCGCTGGCCCGGGCAGGCGCCGACTGGACGCTCGTATACGGCGCCCGGTCGGCGCAGGCCATGGCGTTTCGTCCGGAACTCGAACAGCTCGGTCGTGACCGGGTGCGGTTCGTCGCTCAGGACACCCAGGGCATACCGGACTTCGCCTCGATCCTCGACGCCGCCCCGGCCGGCACGGCGGTGTACTGCTGCGGGCCGGAGGCGATGATCGGCCACGTCGAGCAGTTGTGCGCCGAGCGCTCGGGCCGGCTGAGCCTGCACGTGGAACGTTTCGGCGGGCCGGGCAGCGTTGCCGAGCCCGACGGCACCGACCGCCCGTTCGAACTGGAGCTGGCCGAGACCGGCGTCACACTCACCGTGCCGGCGGACAAGACCGCGCTGGAGATGGTGCACCAGGTGTTGCCCGACCACCCGTACTCCTGCCTGGCCGGGCAGTGCGGCTCCTGCGAGGTGGCCGTGCTGTCCGGCGAGGTGGATTACCGCGACGAGGTGCTGAGCGATGAGGAGCACGAGGCGAACTCGGCAATGATGTTGTGCGTCAGCCGAGCTCGCTCGCAACGTCTGGTCATTCAGCTTTAGAGCCGCTACGCACCTCGTCCCGAGACGCGGTGTGGCCCGGGAGGTAGTCACCGATGTCTGATGCATCGCGGGTCGTCCTGGTCACCGGGGCCGCGTCGGGCATGGGTCTGGTGACCTCGCGCCAGTTCCTTGACAGCGGCGACCGGGTCGTGGCCTGGGACCTCGACGCGGACGGACTCAAGCGGGCCTGGGGGGGCGCCCGCCCCGAGCGGGTGCTGACCGCCACAGTTGACGTAGCGGAGCCGGAGGCTACGGACGCCGGCATCGAGCAGGTGCTGGCCCGGTTCGGGCGCCTGGACGTGGTCGTCAACAACGCCGCCCTGCACGGCGCCGACTGGACCGACTCGTGCCTGGCGCTGCCGCCGGAGCGGTGGCGCCGGCTGGTGGACGTCAACGTCCTGGGTGTCGTCAACGTGGCACGCTCGGCGGCAGACGCCCTTTCGGCCGCTGCAGGCGTCCTGATCAACATCTCGTCCATGACTGCCTACGGGCACGGCCCGTCCAGTGGCTACGCGGTGACCAAGGCGGCAGTGAACGGATTGACGACCTCACTGGCCGAAGAGCTGGGCAAGCGGGGGGTACGGGTGCTCGGGCTGGCGCCGGGCTTCGTCGCGACGCACACCGTCCTGGACGGTATGGCCCCCGACCGGCCGGCGGCGATCATGCGGCTGCAGAGCCTGCCGACGTGGGGCGAGCCGGATGACATCGCCGGCATCACGTACTTCCTGGCCTCGCCCGCGGCCCGCATGATCGTGGGCCAGACCGTCGTAGCCGATGTCGGCGTGACCCGGCGGCCCTAGGCCGGACTACCACCACAGAACTGCGAGCGCACGATGACGACTGAGGCGCCGCCGCCGGCGGCCGGACCGAAGACACTGGCAACCCGTGTGGGCTTCATCGGCCTGGGGGACATGGGCGGGCGCATCGCCCGCCGCATCGCGCTGGCCGGCTTCCCGCTCACCGTCTTCGACGTGCGAGCCGCGGCGGTGGAGGAACTCGCCGGGGTCGGCGCCAGCGTGGCGGAGGAGATAACAGCCGTCGCCGCAGCGAGCGACGTCGTCTGCGTCTGCGTCGTCGACGACGACCAGGTGCGGTCGGTCGTGGCGGCCCTGTCGCTGTCGCTCCGGCCGGGTGCGACGCTGGTGATCCACAGCAGTATCACGCCCGGCACCGTCCGGGAGCTGGCCGACGGCCTGGCGGCCCAGGGCATCCGGGTGGCGGACGCGCCGGTCAGCGGTTCGCGCCCGGCAGCCGACGAGGGCACGCTCACGGTCTTGCTCGGCGGTGACGTCGCCACCGCCGATGCGCTCCGCCCCCTGCTGGAGTGCTACTGCAGCAACATCATCCACGCGGGTGACCTCGGCTCTGGGCAGCTGCTCAAGATCGCCAACAACGTCATGCTGCACATGAACCACCTGGTGGCGGTCGAGGCCGCTCGCTTCGCCCGGGCCCACGGGATCACGGAATCGGCACTCATCGAGGCGGCAAACGTCTCCAGCGGGCGCTCGTGGGTCACCGAGACGTGGGGGCTGATCGACGACATGCTCTTCGACCATCCCCTGGCCGGGACCGACGGCATCTACCCGATCATGTCCAAGGAGATGTGGCACGCGGTCGATATCTCGCGGGCCTCGCTCGTGCCGATGCAGCTCACCGCCCTCGGCACGCAGCTGTCCAAGTCTTACCTCCAGGAGCGCGAGGCCGTCGCCGAGCGACCCGACCGCCCTCGATAACCACCACGATCCAAGGGAGCATGATGCCGGGATCACGGCGCATCAGAAGGCTGGTCGATTGTCAAGGTCGGCGTGATCGCTCCAGATACCTTCGCTGCCCGGTCGATCATCTGGCCATCGTATGCCTTGACCGAACCGCCGTGCGCAATTGCTATCACCTCACGCGCCCACCGCATTTCATCGGCGGACGGGGTGAGACGCTGGTTGGCGATAGGGACTTGCCTGGGGTGGATGCAGAGTTTGCCCGTGAAGCCGAGGGCCGCTGCGTCTTCCAGGTCCGCGACTAGCTGTGAGTCGTCTCCGATGTTGGTCGTTACGCCGTCGATCGGACTGGCGCATCTGACGGCAGCGGCGGCGAGGACCAGCGCCGAGCGTACATGGCTAAGGGTGTAGCGGCTGTTGTGGTCGACGCCCAACTGGGCGGCGAGGTCAACGCTCCCGAACGCCGGGCGGACCACTGGTGCGAGGGAGCAGATGGCCGCTGCCTGCAGCACGCCGGCGGCCGTTTCGATCAGCGGGATGATCGCCATCCCAGCGGGCAGGGTCCGTGACAGGGACGCCAGTTCCGCAGGGTCCTGGGCCTTGGGCACCATGGTGGCGAGGACCGCGTCTGGATGCGCGCCGACCATGCTCACGTCACTGACATGCCATGGCGTGCCAGCGGCGTTGATGCGGACCATCGCCTGACGGCACGGCGCTAGCCATCTTTGCACATGCTCCCTTGCCTGGTCCTTGCGGTCCGGGGAGACCGCGTCCTCCAGATCCAGGATGACCGCGTCTGCCCCGCTGGCCGCTGCCTTGCCGAAACGGTCCGGCCGGTCACCAGGGACGAACAGAAATGTCCGCGCGGCCGCCAATTCCCTAGTCATCGGCTAATGCTCCGCAGCACTCCGGTAGCGGTCTGTCGTCCGTAGCGGTCGCGAACTGCCGTCACCATCGCGTCCGGTTGCTTCGCGAGGCTGACGATCATGCCCTGGTAGTCGAAAAGCGGTGCGGTAAGGCGGTATTCAAAGTGCTGGTGGCCGCCGCACCCTGCGGCGCGGATGGCTTCGGCCATGGCTAGCGCCTGCAGCGGCCCGTGGGTGAGTAGGCCGGGATAGCCCTCAGCATCGCGTGCGTAGTCGCGGTCGTAATGGATGCGGTGCGCGTTGTACGTGAGGGCTGAGAAGCGGAACAGCAGGGTCGGCGTGACCTCTATCTCCTGTTCGCCGTCGCGTGCCGGGACAACCGGACCTGATGGTGGGGGCGATGACGGCGGGCCGGCCGACGAGGTTGCCTCGCGGTAGACGATGTCTTGCTGTTCGTCGATGACGGTACGCCCCTCTTGCAGGACCTGATGACCTACCACGACGAACGTCAGGGCTCCAGATCGGCCTTGTTTTTCCTGCACCGACAGCACGCGGCTGCGCTTGATCGCCTGTTCACCGCAGATGAGCGGGCCTGATGTGCGGACCCGGCCGCCGGCCCACATCCTTCGACGTCCTGGGCCCGGGGGAGCGGGCAGGGTCCCCCGGAGAGCATGCCCGTCCGGGCCCAGATCGGCCTGTGCGGGTCGGTCGAGCAGGTAGACCCAGTGCCATAGCAGGGGCAGACCCGCGGTGTCCGCCAAATCCGGGACTGGCACGCCCAAAAGTGCGCCAAGCGCCTGCGCAGGACCAGGAAGCAGCAGTTCGCTCCGTTCGATGATGCCAGTCATCCGGGCACCTCGTTCGCCAAGGTGACGGTGAATTCGGCGCGGATCGCCTCCGTGTGTTCGCCGAGGGCGGGGACTGGCCCCATGGACGGTCTCAGGCCTGCCGCGTCAACTGGTGGCAAGAGCCCCTCGATGTCTCCCCCGGGGGTGCGGACCTGTCGCCAGCGGCGGCGAGCAGCCAGTTGCGGGTGGCGGGTGAATTCCTCGGGGGTGCGGAGCCGGGCGTTCGCGATCCCTGCATGTTCGAGTAGCCGGGTGACCTCATCGGCGCTCAGGCCGGCGAAGCACTCTTCGAGGATCACGGTGAGCTCGACGTTGTTTATCACGCGGTCGGTGTTATCTAGGAACCGGGGGTCTGTGGCCAGCTCCGGGCGGTCCAGGACCTCTTCGCACAGCCTCGGCCATTCGCGGTCGTTCTGGATGCCGAGGAAGACGGTGCCGTCGCCCGTTTGGTATGGCCCGTACGGGGCGATGGAGGGGTGCCTGGCTCCGGTCCGCCTCGGCGCTTCGTTCCCGTAGCGGGAGAAGTAGGCGGGCTGGCTCATCCATTCGCCGAGCGCGTCGAGCATGGCGACGTGCAGGCTGGCGCCCCGGCCGGTGTGTTCCCGGTCGTACAGGGCAGTGAGGATGCCGCTGTAGGCGTACATTCCGGTGGCGATGTCGGCGACCGAGATGCCGGTCTTGGCCGGCGTTTCCGGGGTGCCGGTCGCCATTACCAGTCCGGCCTCGCACTGCACGAGCAGGTCGTATGCCTTTTTGAGGTGGTAGGGTCCGTCGGGTCCGTAGCCGGAGACCGAGCAGTGGATCAGCCGCGGCCTGACCGATCGCAAGGCAATGGCACCGAGCCCGAGACGGTCCGCCGCGCCTGGCGCGAGGTTCTGCACAAACACGTCCGCCCGATCGATGAGCGTGGTGAGCAGTTCCCGGTCGCCTAGGTTCTTGATGTCGAGTTCGATGCTTTCCTTGCCCCGGTTGAGCCAGACGAAGTAGCTGGACTGCCCGTGCACGGCGCGGTCGTAGCCGCGGGCGAAGTCACCGACTCCGGGCCGCTCGATCTTGATGACCCGGGCGCCTAGGTCGGCGAGCTGGCGAGTCGCGAATGGCGCGGCCACTGCCTGCTCGAGTGCCACGACGAGGACGCCGTCCAGAGGGTATCGCATAGTGGCCTCCCTTCCTTTCGCTCAAAGTGGACGGGTCAGGAGGCGACGCGGTAACGGCTGATCAGTTGCCGGGCGATCATGTTCCGCTGGATCTCGTTCGTCCCTTCGCCCACGATCATCAGCGGCGCGTCCCGGAAGTACCGCTCCACATCGAACTCAGTCGAGTAGCCGTACCCGCCATGGATCCGGATGGCGTTGAGTGCGATTTCCATGGCAGTCTCGGAAGCGAACAGCTTCGCCATCCCTGCTTCCATGTCGGCCCGCTCGCCTGAGTCGTACCGGTGCGCAGCATGCCACGTGAGTTGGCGGGCGGCCTCGAGCTTGGTCGCCATGTCAGCGAGGTAGTTGCCGATCGACTGGTGCTGCCAGATCGGCTTGCCGAACGCCTCGCGCTGCTGCGCATACCGAAGTGAGTCTTCAAGCGCAGCGCGCGCTACGCCAAGGGCGCGGCAGGCGACTTGGATACGGCCGATCTCCAGTCCGCGCATCATCTGCGCGAAACCTTCGCCCTCGGCCCCGCCGAGTAGCCCTGAGACCGGGACACGGAAGTCCTCAAACGTAAGCTCGCAGCTCTCGACACCCTTGTAGCCGAGCTTGGGCAGGTCCCGGGACACGTGACATCCTGGCCCGTGCTCCGCGAGCAGGATGCTGATGCCCTTGTGGGCTGGCGCTGCGGCAGGGTCGGTCTTGCAAAGCACGGCGATAAGCTGGGAGCGGCGCGCGTTGGTGATCCAAGTCTTGGCGCCGTTGACCACGTACTCGCCGGCGTCCCGCCGCGCGGTTGTGCGCATCGCCTGCAGATCCGAGCCGCCTCCCGGTTCCGTCAAGGCCATCGTCGCGCGGATCTCCCCGGTCGCCATCCGCGGCAGCCACGCATCCTGCTGCTCCGGCGAGCCAAAGCTGACCAGGAGCTTGGCGACCACCGTGTGACCGCCCATCGCGCCGGCCAGGCTCATCCACCCGCGTGCGAGCTCCTCAGTCACCGCCGCATAGCACTGCGCGGACACCCGCGTCTCCCCCCAGGGTTCGGGGATGGCAAGCCCGAAGATTCCTAGCTCCTTCATCTGATCGATCAGCTTCGCCGGATACGCGTTGGCATGCTCGAGGTCCCGCGCGACCGGTCTGACCTCCCGGTCCACGAACTCTCCGACCAGAGAGACTTGTTCGTCCTTTCACGAGCGCATCCCGGCGCAGGCTTTCACGTCCTGCGCTTCGAGCTATCATCAGCCTTGATAGTGTCTTTTGTGAAATGCCGTTTTGTTATGTCACCATGCTGTAGCGCGATGGCAGGGAGGTAACGCTGGATATCAAGCAGCTCAAGGCCCTGGTGACAGTAGTTGAAGCTGGGAGCGTGACGAGAGCCGCCGAACTGCTGCACCTGGTCCAGCCCGCGGTGACACGGCAGATCCGTTCCTTGGAGCATGAGCTCGGCGTGCCCCTCTTCGAGCGCACCCGCCGTGGCATGCGGCCGACCGCGGCGGGGGTAAGCCTGGCCGAACGAGCTCGGCGGGCTCTGACCGAGCTAGACCGGGCCCGTGCCGAGCTGGCGCCCGATCCGGCCATCCTGACCGGGATCGTCAGCGTCGGCCTCCTCGAGAGCACCGTGGAACTCCTCGCGGCGCCGCTAGCGTCGGGTGTTATCCGCGACCATCCCGGAATTGAACTGCGGCTTCTCACCGCCTACTCCGGTCACCTTCAGCAGTGGCTCGACGACGGCGACCTCGATATCAGCCTGCTTTACAACCTCACCGGGGCGCCGTCCCTCAGCGTCCGGACTCTGGTGCGTGAAAAGCTGTGGGTCGTCGCGCCTTCATCGGCCGGCCTCCAAGCCGGGCGTCCAGTTCCTTTTGCCCAGGTTGCCGCGCGCCCGGTCGTGATGCCCGCGACCGGGCATGCCCTGCGGACGCTCATCGACCGCGCGGCCGCACAAGCCGGAGCGGATGTCGACATCACGGTCCAGACCAACTCCATGACGCTGCAGAAACAACTCGTCCGCAGGGGCCACGGCTGGACGATACTGCCAGGAGCCGGCATCGCCGACGAGGTGGCATCCGGGGTGCTGAGCGCCGCGCCGCTGTCCGAACCGGAAGTATGGCGCTCGATCGCCATCGGCATGCCGCGCGCCGGCCGGATCACGCCAGCCGCCCAGACGGTAGCCCGTGAGCTGGTGCGCCAGGTCCGGACGGCTGTTCTCGACGGGCGATGGCTGTCTGCGGAGCTACATCACGGCCGCACTGAAGAGTCGTGAGCGACCTGCGGGTCCCTCTAATTTTTTCGAAACGAACAGATCGTCCGCATCCGGAATGGGCTTGATCTTGGCTTCGGTCTTTCGCGGCCTGGTGCCATCGCCGCGCGTTGGGACGGTCTTCTTGACCGGCTTGTCGTCCGGCCAGAATGCCTCGATGTACAGCTCCGCGGACCGGGTGCAGCACTCCGATACGACCGCCCGCGCGCCGTCCGCGGTACCGGAGGTGAACTCTCGAAGCAGGCCGGCTTGCCAGTCAACGGCGAGCTCGTTCCAGCCGGGCACGTCGTACGAAAAGTCCGGGAAGTACCGCAGCGTGTTCTTCATGGTCAGTGCGATCGCCGGTGAGTTGGCCGCGCGGTGGATCGCAGCGTGGAACTCCCAGTTCTCCCGGAACAGCTCGGCGTGCACGCCAGTCTTCATCGCTCGCTTGTAGGCGTAATGGTGGTCCGCCATCGTTTCCAGGAGCGCGTCGGTTTTGTTCTCCCACGCCCGGGCGCTCAGTTCGCCGGCCAGCACCGAGTGGATCCAGTAGATATCTCTGATCCCCGCGGGCGCCGTGGTGGTCGCCACCGTGAACGAACGATTACTGTCAGCAATCACCATGCCTTCGGAGACGAGGCGCAGCAGAGCCTCGCGCACTGGCATGGTGCTGACCCCCATCATCTCTGCCAGGTCAGCCTGGCGAATCCGCTGACCGGGTGAAAGCTCGTGGGACAAGATCAGGCGCCGCGCTCGTTCCGTGACCTGATCGGCCATCGACTGGTGCTGGATCGTGATCTCGCTCGACGCTTGCATGCCTTAAAGATACCATATATCGAGCGCCTGATTTGCCTCTTGGCCGCGATGCGCCCGATGTGCAAAGCTGCAGGTATCGCCGTGAATGGGCGGTAGTGAGGTGGGCGCGAAGGAGGCGGTCCGTGATCCCTCATGAATCACTCTGGGATGTGATCGGGCGCAGGGCGCGCGAGACGCCGCACAGGCACATGATCGTGGAGGCCGACGGCTCGGCGATCACGTACCGTGACGCCCTTGAGGTGGTCCTAGACTGGTCCGCCGGCCTTGGTCAGCAGCCCGGGCAAGTCGCCCGCCGGGTCGCCGCGGTGCTGCCCAACTCCGCGTCCGTCTACCTCCTCCGGCTGGCGTGCGGCCAGGCCGGAGTCACGTTTCTGGCCCTGAACCCGCTGCTGGAAGGCTCTGTGCTGCGAGACGCCATAGCCCGCAGCGCGGTGACCGACCTCGTGGTCTCGCGGGAGACCGCGGGCAGCTTGACGGCGATACGCGGCGAGCTTCCGCCCGGACTGGTCGTTCATCCGCTAGACGGCGACAGTGACACGTTGCGGACCAAGTCGTACGGCTGCGCTCATCCGGGCAGCCCAGGCGACCTGGCCGAGCACCCTCCGGGAGGCAGCCAGGTCGTGCTCTATACGTCAGGGACCACAGGTCCGGCCAAGCCGGTCCGCCTCAGCTCGCGGTCCATCCAGTCGTACGCGACCAACCTTTTCGGCGGCCAGGAGCCGGCCTGGACGCCCGACGCCGGGTACTACAGTCCGTGGCACCCCGCTCACGTGCTCGGCGCGGTGGCCTTGGACGTGGCGGTGCTGCGCGGCCTCACCCTGGTCCTGCGCAGGAAGTTCAGCCGGAGCA
>WNFJ01337622.1_pt2 | contig 16686 bp, 15 predicted proteins | sample 5400461 | NCBI WGS metagenome assembly WNFJ01 (sample SAMN13153349, study PRJNA577476) | soil metagenome | isolation source: 115 cm saprolite on Douglas fir-dominated hillslope | place: USA:California | collected 2013-09-17 | reverse complement strand
CACCAGGCCACCCAGACGAAAGGGAGATAGCGAACCGGCGTTCGAAGTCGCAAGGACCGGAAAATTACCGCGATCGCCCGCCACACCGTGCTGGTCATGCCCGCCCTGGCCTCACCGCCGCCCTGGTCAAGGACCGCACCGGGGTTCGTGGAGACTGTTCTTCTTGGGACTCAAGTTCTCTCCTGAGTCCATTTTGTTTTGATTGTACGCTCCCCGGTGACACCCGGTCGCCGGCCGACTGCCGGGAGGGGTGAGGGCGGCGGCGGCCGTCCGGGCGGGGCAGGGCATCGCCCTGCCCCCGGTTTCCCCTGGCCAGGCCCGGCAGGGTCCCGCGGCTCAACAGCCGGCCGCACGCCGGTCCCGCAGGGACGCGAAGCGCTGTTGAGGTGCGGGGGGCCGGGCCGTACCCTTCAGGCCGCCGCCGCCCTCACCCCGGCGCCGCACGGGACGGGGGGCCTGTGCCAGGGTCGCCACGGCGCGGCTTTTGTCCCGCCTTGTTTTCCTGCCAGGCGTGCCAGGCGGCCTCGAACCGCGCGGGCGCCATCCGCTCGCACGCCGAGTGCCGCCGTTGCCTGTTGAACCAGTGGACGTATTCAGCTGTCGCGAGGCCGACGTCCAGCAACCGCCTGAAGATCAACAGCAGGCCATGACCTTAGGCTGCGCAGGGTCGCCGTGAAGTCAAAGCGGCCACCCAGCAGTACAGAACCGGTCGATCGGCGTACACGCAAGATCACCAAAGCGCCGCTTGGCGGACGTACCTAGTCGGCGATCGGATCGCATGGCCGCCCAGGCTAAACGTCACTATCTGTGATTGGTCCTGCTCCTGGTTCACGCGCGCCGACCCGCCTAACTGCGTGCGAATAGTGGTTCTGTAGCGTCGGTAAGCCTGTGGTCGTGCTGACGCTCACTGACCTGCTTCATGCTTGGGGCGGAGCGCTAACTTGCCGAGTCCGTCGGCCGGGCCGCGCAAGCGCGTCCCAGCTGTCGCGTCCGCGTGCGGCCGGTCTGACCGGCCACGGATGCCAGTGTCGGGCGGAGGCGCCCGTGCTGGTGGCGGCGGCAAGTCGGCTTCAAAGCCGACGTACTCACATAGCCGCAACTGGTGCGGTCATGGCTGCCTGGTTGACAGGATGCGCCTGTGGATCTGCCGCCGTGTGGTCATGTCGCTGTGGTCGGGCCGAGCCGGATGTGTCAGCATCTGCTCGGCTTAGAGGGCGAGCACCACGTCCGGCTGCTCACCGGTCGTGGGCTGGATTATGGCCTGTGCTGCCGGCGTGCGACCGTGCGGCGGTGGGCGGGAGCCCGCGGCTCATCACCCTCGGCGCGGGCCCATACCTCCGCCGACCAGACCCGGCGGAGTGGAATACCGCACGCTGCCGAACCGGATCGTCTGATCAGAGCCCACCATCCGGGTCTGCCCGAGCGAGGCGGTATGCGGCGCGTCCGGCAGACGGTGCAGCCGGGCCCGCTCAGTCTCCAGCCGCTGCGCTGGCACCGCGCAGGTCTCCCGGTGCACCCGCCCGTTCACCACATCACAGAACTCCCGGCAGGCCTGCGCGAGCTCAGCGAAGCTGGTATACGGCTCCCGCAGGTTCGCCTCCGCGGGCACCAGGTCAGCCTTGGCGATCTTCACAGTCGACTCCGACCCGTCCTTGGCCTCCGGGGTCATACGGGACGCAGGTATGCACCGTCATCCGTAATACCTGCCCACGGCCGCGATCTCCGGAAGCCGGACCGGCACCCCCGCCACATGCTCGACGGTGACTGTCTTCTCCTTATGGGCCAGTGCATACACCGGGACGCGGCCCATCCCCACTCGCCGCCTCGTCGCCAAGGCCAGACCGGCTGATGGAGAGCGTCGTCATTTCGGCTAGCGACCGTCTCGCTGGCATCCACCCATCGAAGACGTGGTTGGCTGCCGATCGGCTGTGCAGCACACCGTCGGGTACGGACGCGAGCTCGAGGACCCATTCCGCGACGCGGTGCCAGTCGAGCTCGGCGCCGCGGCGCATCGCTGCCTTCGCCAAGTCGCGCCGCAGCAGGTGGTCGTTCATCAAGACAGTGAGCCGACCTGCGAGCTGGTCAAGCGCGCCGGGTGCGTGGGCGAGACCCGCGGCGCCGACCATCTCGCGCAGGTCTCCCTGATCGGGATAGACGACCGGGACTCCGGCGGCGAGGTATTCGACGATCTTGAGGGGGTAAAAGTAGAAGTTCGGCATCGGCCGGTACGGGGCGACGGCAACATCGAAGCGACGTACGAGGCCCGGGATAGCGTCGTGCGACTGCGCACCTGTGAACACGACCCGCCCCGCGAGGTCCGATGCTGTGGCGCGTCGGCGCAGTGCTTCCTGCTCCGGTCCGGCGCCTACGAGCAGCAGCACTGGTGCTGGTTCGCGCGGCGGCGCGGACGTGCGGGCGAATGCGTCGAGCAGGTCGGCCACGCCGTGCCATGGCTTCATGCTTCCCGCGAAACCGACGACGAGCCGGCCGTCGAGGCCCGGCGCGGTAGCCGGTTCGCTGCTGCGGAAGGCCGCGACGTGCGAGCCATTCGGTATCCATCCCGCGGGCACACCGGGCGCGACCGACCGCACGTAGCGCAGCAGCGCCGATGAGACGACGTGAATGCGGTCGGCGTCCCGGAGGGTCTCATGCTCCCATGCCTCCGCATCCGGGTCGGCGAGCCTGCGGTAGCGCGTGGCCTCCTCGACCAGCGGTGCGTTGACCTCGAGGGTCAGCGGTAGCCCGTGGCGGCGGGTAGCGCGCCGAGCCGCGCCGGACTGCAGGCTGTATCGCTCGATGACGACATCGATCCGCTCTTCGACGATGAGGTCTGCGAGCTGGCGGGCCGCACGTTCGATGTCGTTTTTGAGCTGCTCGATCCGATGCACCGCAGGGGCCATGTTCCCTGAGTCGAGCCGGCGCACGGCGAGCGTGACCCGGTGCCGGAGGGCTTGCATCGCCGATGTCACCGCGCGCATATGCACGGACGCGCCCTTGCCGCCGAGCAATGGGATGCCCCGGTCGGCGCACACGTAGAGGACGTTCATCCCTGGTGGCTCGTCGCTAGCTCGCTCGGCCGGCGGGTGGATCGCGCGAGTTCGCCCTCGAGCAAGGCGAGTAGCGGCTCGATGGCACTCGCCCACGACGCGCGGGAGTGGACGAGACGTCGCCCGGCCTCGCCGAGGCTGGTCCGCGCTGCCGGGTCGGTGAGTAGCTGTGCCAGTGCGTCGGCTAGCAGGTCGGGGCGCTGCGGGAGCACGAGGCGGCCGGTCTCACCGTCGGTGACTACTTCCGGAATGCCGGACACCGTGGTGGCCACGACCGGCACGCCGACCGCCATTGCCTCGAGCAGCACGTTCGGAACGCCATCTCGATCGCCGTCCGGCAGGACTACCGGGGACAGCGCGAAGATCTCCGCTTCGGCGAGCTGCTCGACGACCTCACTCTGCGGCCGGGCGCCGAGCATCCAGACCCGGTCACCGATTCCCTGCTCGTGCGCGAGCGCCAAGAGCTCGTCGTGCAGCTCGCCCCCGCCCAGCAGGACGAGCTCGAGCGCGATGCCGCGCCGCCTGAGCTCGCCGCAGGCCCGGATGAGGATGTCGAAGCCCTTTTTCGGTACGAGCCGGCCGACGCTCACGATGCGCCCCGGGCGTGGCTGGCGGGCTGGGATCGTGAATTTGGCCAGGTCGACCCCATGCCGGCACACGTGGATCTGTCCAGGTTCCAGGTCCACCTCGTTGATCAGGTGGGTGCGATTCGCCTCGGTGCAGGTGGTTACGAAGCGCGCGCGATCGCAGCGCATCCGTACGTTCTCGGGCAGCGTGGTGTAGATGTCCTTGGCGTGGCCGGTCAGGCTGTACGGCTGGCCGCTGACCTTTGCCGCGATGAATGCAAGCGCCGCTGGCGCGTGCAGGAAGTGGGCGTGCAGGTGTGCTGGCGGCCCGGACGCCAGTCGGTCCAGCAGGACAAGGGCGTGAAGGAGGTTGCGCGCAGCTGCGCGGGTGTGCCGGGTCAGTGTCCACCCAGCCGCGCGCAGCGCTCCCCACGGGTGGCGTCGCGCGGTGCGCAGCGCGGCGGGAAGCTCGGCCCACAGCAGGCCGGTCTGGAGGTAGGTCACCTCCGGGACCAGAGCCAGCGCCTCCGGCTGGGAGCTGCGCTCATTCGGGTCCATGATCGCGAAGAGCTCAACGGGGAGGCCGTGCCTGCGCAGCTCGAGGAACTCGTTCAGGATGAACGTCTCGGACAGGCGCGGGAAGCGCTTGACCAAGACGACGACTCGCTGTGCCTCGCCATGGCGTGCTCGCGTCATCGAACTTCTCCCTCCTTGAGGGTCCACGATGTCTCCCTGGTCCAGGCGAGGCGGCCGGGGGTCAGCTCGCCGGCCGCGAGTGCGCTGATCGACCCGGCGACCGAAGCTCGGAGGTCGACTCGCAGCCATCGGCCCTCCAGGTGCGGGACCGCGGCGGCGCCGGATCCAAGGGCTCGCTCGACGATCCGTATGACCTCACTGTGCGTGACGACGAGTGTGCATGCGCCGCGATTGTCCCGTCCGATCTGCGACAACGCTGGGACCACCCGGTCGAGGACGGCGTCAGCGGTTTCCCCGTGGAGCGGGCGTCGCGGGCGCTCTCGCATCGCACCGGGCCAGTGCCGCTTGATCTGCGCCTTCGTCAGCCCGGTCCACGCGCCCTGGTCCTGCTCGCGAAGCGCGCGGTACGGGGCAACGTCCGGCCAGTGGGCATGTTCGGCGATCAGGCGCGCGGTCTCTCGCGCGCGCTGCAGATCCGAGGACGCGGCGGCTCGGAGGCACGGCGGAGGCGAGACGGACCACTGTCGGGCTGCGGTCGCCGCGGCCTTGGTGAGCGGCGGGTCCGCCCAGCCTTGGTGTCGCTGTGCGTCGTTCCAGCTCGACGGTGCGTGCCGGAGCAGTAGCAGCCACGCGGTGGAGTCGTCGGCCGGATGGAGGGGACAGGCCGACGGGCCCGGCCGATTCTCACCCGCTCGCACGTGCCGCCTCCTCGGCGAGCGGGAAGGTCGTTGCGCGGGATAGCAGCTCGGACAGCAAGAGGGCGGTCGTGTGCACGCCGGTGTGGGCAAGCGAGGTCATCCGCTGCAGCAGGTTGTCTTGGGGCGTGTCGGCGACGTGGCCGATGGCCTCGGCCACGACGCTCGGGGTCAGGTCGTCCGGGTGCAGCCAGTGCAGCAGGCCGCGATCGGCGAGGCGCTGTGCCCGCATCAGCTGCTCGAGTCGCGGAGTCGTTCGCGGGACGATCACCGCGGGGACGGCCAGCGCGAGAACCTCGCAGGTCGTGTTGTAGCCCCCCATGCAGAGGACAGCGTCCGCGGCGGCGAGGTAGCTCGGGACATCCGTCGCCATGCGGATGATCGCCACATCCGCCGCGGAGGGGTGGTTGCGCAGCGCCTCGACCTCGTTCGAGGCCATGTATGGGCCGGTGATCAGGACTCCGCGCCAGTTCCGCTCGCGCAGGTGCAGCATCGCGGCGAGGAAGGCGCCGGCGACTCCGGCCGCGTCCTGACCGCCGCCGAGCGTGCAGACGGCCAGCCGGGCGCCGCCGGAATGTAGTTGGCGGATTGACGCCGCATCGCTGGCGAGCAGGTCGTCGGTCAGATACCCGGTGTACTGCAGCAGGTCCGCGACGACGGCCGGAAATCCATATTCGGCCACCGGGTCGTACACGCCGCGGTCGCCGTAGCAGAGCACGGCGTCGTAGTAGTCCTCGATCGCAGCGGGGAGCTCCTGCTGGTCCCACTCGCGCTCGATCGTCTCGGGCTCGTCGAGGATGTCGCGCAGCCCGAGCACGGCGCGGGTAGGCGGCCGCCGGCTTCGGTGGATGTCAAGTGCGGCGTCGAGCTCACGGTGCAGTCCTCGCGGGTGGCGGTCGACGAGCAGGATGTTCGGCGCGAAGTCGGTGACGGTCTCGGCCAGGATGGCTGATCGCCGCGCCACGACGGCGTCGATCGACGGTGCGCCGGGCTCGGTGGATTCGTAGCGTCCGGGCCCGGCCTTGATGACCGAAGGTAGGTGGACGCACGCGATGCCGTGGGCGGCGACCAGCCGTTCGGCACCCTTCGCACCAGTGGCGAGCAGTACCTCGACATCGGGGCGTAGGCGGCGCAGACCGACCGCGATGCGCAGGTTGCGCCGGAGGTGGCCGAGTCCGTAACCGTCGTGGGAGTACGCGAGCAGCCTCGGCTGGGCTCCGGGCATCTCAGCTCGCCACTTCGTCGAGGTCGCGCTGCCGCCGGTACTCCGCTATCTGAGCTGCGAGCCCGTCCGCGAGAGTCGTCCGTGGTTGCCAGCCCACTTCGTCGCGCAGTCGTGAGGTGTCTGCGCACGTCCGGTAGACGTCGCCGCGCGCGCTTTCCTCGTGCACGACCCGCCCCTGTTTTTCGGTGAGCTGCTGCAACAGCGCGACCGCCTCGTTGACCGACGTGGGTGTGCCGCCACCGATGTTGTAGACCGGCGATGGCGCACCGAGCGCCGCGATCGTCGCGGCGACGACGTCGTCGACGTAGGTGAAGTCGCGTGACTGGTGACCGCTGCCGAAGATGTGCAGCGGCCGGTCGCACTCGAGCGCATCGACGAATCGTTGGAAGGCCATGTCCGGCCGCTGCCGCGGGCCGAACACGGTGAAGTACCGCAGGCACACGACCGGAACGCCGCGGTCGCGCCGGTAGACGTCGATCAGTTGCTCCGCCGCGGCCTTCGTCATGCCGTAGGGGGAGGCCGGGCGCAACGGCGCCTCCTCGGTCAGCGGGCGGCCATCGTTCTCGCCGTACACCGAGGAGGTCGACGCCGCGACGGTGGGAATCGGCCTGCAGCCCACGGCCTCAAGGAGGCGCTGGGTAGCGACGAGGTTTTGCCGCACGTAGGTCGCGAAGCCCGCCCCCCAGCTGGTTCGAACGCCCGGCTGTCCAGCGAGATGGAACACCATGTCGACGCCGTCGAGAAGGCTGTCGAGCGCGACCGTCGCAAGGTCGTCGGCGACCAGGCTGAACCGAGGGTCCGTCAGTGACGCAGCGATGTTCGCCCGCTTGACGCCGGGGTCGTAGTAGCCCGAGAAGTTGTCGAGGCCGACCACTTCGTGGCCCTGGTCCAGTAGTGCCTCCACGAGGCGGGAGCCGATGAACCCGGCAGCACCCGTGACGAGCGCACGCCGTCGATCCGGTCCCGAGACCCGCGCGTCTTCATGCTGGCTCTGTCGGAGGTCGATCACGCTCGCATGAGTGGTCATGACGTGCTCACGCAGGGACTCGGGTGGGTGGCGGGGGCGTCACGGGAAGTTTCTCGCTCTCGCTTTCGGTGCACCGTACTCGGAGGGGCGGTCGTCGCCGCGATCGGACGCGCTGCCGGGATTGGCCCGCTTAGAAACCGGCCGCCATTGCCAGCGGGACCTCTGATGCCCCCCGACCTAGCTTCCCCGTCCTGCACCAGCATCGCCGGGAGTTGCGTACCTGTGCCACGGTCGCCCGGCGCCGGCGCCGGGCTGCCCGGCGGCCACCCCAGCGCTCACCTGGCCCGGTGCGGGGCCGCGAGATCGGGTAGGCAGCTTGATCAGGCCTGCGTAGTCCCAGGAGACGCAGTCGCGGTACCGGGTGCCGCACGCGGCCTTTGCGGCATCGCCGAGCACGTCAGGCGCATCCAAGAACAGCCCGGATCGCTCCACCCGATACCATCCTTTCCCGCCTTTCCCGTCGCCGAGTGACGTTACCAGCGGCGCAGGCGCGATCCGTGCCGAAACAGCGCATTTAGCCCGAAGTTAAAGGTGCCATAACTTCGGTTTGGCTAGCGGCACCGCCTGCGCCGCTGGTAGGTGACCAGCGGGTCGTCGCGGTCTGCTCGGTGGCAATCGCGACGATGCACGCTGCCGCGGCCCGGGGAAGGGAAACGGCAACCCGCACGGAAGCGTGCTCGATGACCGCGTCGTACCGGCGGGGCTACCGGCGGCTGCGCTCCAAGCCGTCCCAGAACCCCCGCTGCAGCGCATGCTTGACGTCCTCCTGCAGCAGCGACTCGATCGGCAGATCGGAACCTTGCAACAGGCGGGCTTGCAGACCCGATGGCATCTGCGGCTTCCTGGCCATCACCGCCTCCAGCCACCAGGCAGGGGCATCGCGCGCCACCGCAGCGCCCAACCCGAACCCTTCGGCATAGCCCGCCTGGACGGCCTGCGGACGGCTGGGGCGACCGGGCGCCTGCCTCGGGCCGCCATACATCGGATCCGTGGCAGCCGGGCGACGCAGATCTGGATGTGGAGCCTCTGGCCGAGACAGCGGACTCGAGTCCGCGCCGCTGTCGAAACCTCGCTGCCGCTGAGCCGGGCGCTGGAAGGATCCATTGCCCGACGGCTGCGGCGGCGATGCCCCGGGCCCCGGGGTGCTGTATTGGGGCCGGGAGGCGCTGCCGTGGCCAGCCGCTGCATACGGCCGGTCCGCCGGAAGGGGCATCGTTTCGCCGCGAGCGAACATGCGCGCATGCCGACCGGTCGCGAGAGCATCATCGTCCGGGCCGGTGATCAGCTGTGCGTGCGCGAGCGAGGCGAACCTCGAGCCGGAGTCGGCGAGCAGGCGTCCGGGTGCGCCGGACTCGACGATGTGTCCTTCGTCCAGCACGACGACGCGGTCGGCCTTCATCACGGTCGCCAGCCGATGCGCGATGATGAACCCGGTTCGGTTGCGCAGCAGCCTCGCGATGCCGGCCATCACCAGCCGCTCGGTGTGGGCGTCCATCGCCGAGGTCGGCTCGTCGAGCACGACGATCGGCGCGTCCTTGAGCATCGCGCGGGCGATACCGATGCACTGCTTCTCGCCACCCGACAGCGATGCGCCGCGCTCCGAGACGATCGTGTCGTAGCCGTCCTCCAGACGGGCCGCCACCATGGCCGCGCCGCTCGCCTCGGCCGCGGCGATCACCTCCGCTCGCGAGGCGTCCGGCCGACCGTAGGCGATGTTGTCGAGCACGGTCGTCCGGAAGATCAGGCTGTCCTGCAGGACCAGGCCGATGCTCGCACGCAGCGATCTCAGCGTCAGGTCGCGCACATCATGGCCGGCGATGCCCACCGCGCCGTCCCACGGATCGTAGAAGCGAGGCAGCAAGGAGAGCAGGGTCGACTTTCCCGACCCCGTTGCCCCGACGACCGCGACAAGTTCGCCTGGTGCCACACGCAGCGAGATCTTGTGCAACACCGGCCGGCCGGGGGCGTATCCGAACGTCACGTCGCGGAACTCGACACTGGCCGGACCGCTGAGGCGAAGCGAAACCGCCGACGGGCTCTCACGGATCGTCGGCTCGAGATCGAGCACCTCCCAGATCCGCTCCAGGCCGGCCCCCGCCTTCGACACCGAGTATGAGAGCTTCGCGAGCTGACGGATTGGCGACTGGGTGCTTCGCACGTAGCTGAGCAGGACCAGCAGCCCGCCCGGCGTCAGATCACCACGGACCACACGGTCGACACCCAGGACGGTCAGCAGCGCGTACCCGACGCTCGACATGAACGAAACCGACGGTGTCAGCCGGGCGAGCAGCGTGGCCGCCCAGATGTTCGCGCGCAGACTCCGGCGACTTGCCTCGGTCAGCCGACTTGCCTCCTGCTCCTCACGGCCATACGCCTGCACCAGCTTGACGTAGGACAGGCTCTCCTGGAGCACCGCGGAGACGCGTCCCTCGTGACGCCGCGCTGTCCGCATCGCCTGGCGCATGATCTTGGTATTCCGCCGGGTGTAGAGCGCCATGGGCACGGTGAGCAGGAGCGCTGCGATGGCCATCGGCCAGTCGAGCCAGAGGAGCACCACGGCCATGCTGACCAACGTCAGCCCGTTGGTCACGATGTTCGACACCCCGTCGGCGGCGAGGTCCTGCAGCGCCCCGACGTCACCGGACAACCGCGACAGCAGGTCACCAAGGCGCGTGTCCGCTGACTGGTGGAACGCGACGGAGAGGCGCTGCAGGTGCCCGAACAACGTGCGGCGCAGCTCGTAGACCGCCTTCTGCGACGCCACCTCCGACAGCTGCCCGTCGAAGTAGGTGAGCACGGCATCCGCGGTCGCGATCAGGATGGCGGCACCGGTGATAACCGCCAGCAGCTCCCACTGCGCCGCACCCATCGTGACGCGAAGCTGCGCGTTGCCATGGTGATGCTGGACCAGCAGGACCCGGTCGAAGACGAACTTCAGCGGCCACGGGGCCAGCAAGGCGGTTACCGCCTCCCCCACCATGGCCGCGAGGGCCAGGAGCAGCGTGTGCTGGTACGGCCGGAGATACGGCCACATCGCGCGCAGGATCTGGATCATGTCGCCCGCCAGGGCCACATCCGAGCGTCCGGCAGGGTCATGTCACCAGCTCCGCGGAATGGGCCGGTCATCAGCGCGAAGATTCGCGGCGAACACCGAGCGAACCTCGTCGACGTGCGCGAGCAGTGCCGGTCTTGCGGGGCTGCCCCCCGGCGGGTATTCGAGCTCACCCAGCAACTCACCGACCGCGACCTCGATCGCCGCACTGTCGTGTGCGGCGAGCTGGGTCCTCCAATCGCGCAGCCCGCGGGGTGCGCTCGCGGTACTTGCGCGGCAGCCAGTACGTCTCGTTCACCACGGCGAGCAGAGGATGCGCGTCGAGCATGCGCTGCAACAGCGTCGTACTCGAACAAGCCGCGCCCACGACGAACAAGTATGGGTTCGAGCCGGGCGTCATGCCCCGGCGATTCGGTCTGGCCAGCGGCGCGCTCAACGCTCCGAGCCCCTCTAGGGACATCTCAGTCTCCGATGTGTCACTGGACGCCGATGTGCTTGTCGGGCCGAGATACCGGAACGACTCACAGGCTGCCTGGATTCCGGTGCGTCGCCGTGGCCACGTGACTGCTCACCGGCCAGCCGACGCAGGCTCGGGATGGGCAATGCTCCCCGGAGTGTCTGGACCGTCGCCCTAACCTCGGTCCAGACGATGATCGTGTCGCTCGGCTCTCCCGGCCGTATGTGTGAGGGTGCGGCTGGTCAGTGCTGACGTCAATGGCAACCAGTCGCAAGATACCACCGTAGTTCGGACAGGTCCCTGCGCTTCATGTACCAGACCACTTGGGCTAGCGTTCCTATGGTTCGAGATTTGACGGTTGAGCCGAGTTTCCGGCTGCTGCAGGCAACGTGACGGCGGCGAGGCGGTCGTCGATGATCGGAATGGCGGCGCCCGGCCGGTTCGGTGTCGGACCCGGCGAGGCCTGCGAGCTGGTGCGCAGTCATCTTCGCCGAGCCGGCGCCGTCCCTGGCCCGCTCCACGGCGAGGTAGCCGACGGCATGCCCGCCTGGGCCCGCTACCGGCACGAAGGCGGTGGCGAGGAGCGAGCGGCGGCCGACCGCATCTGGCTCAGGCAGCAGCGAGACGCTCTGCACGGGCGGACGGTCCGCCGCATTCCGGCCGAGGGCAATTGGAAGCTGGCTGCTCAGCGTGAACGCACTCGATCCGTGCCAGCTGTCGGCACTTACACGCTGGGACACGAGTAATGAGACCGTTACCGTCCGCTCCTATTCGATCTGGCACGGCGCGAGGCTCGAAGTCCAGATCACGCCGGGTGACAGGGCTGGTCGGCGGCCTGCGCGCGAGATCCGCCTAATTGTTATGTATGGCATTGTGATCCCTTTGCACGACCCCGCTTCTAGCGCCGAACTGGATGATCTGCGCGCATAGGTACTGGCCGTGGCCCGCGGCGCGAGCCCGGCAACCGACGAGGATGATCAGGATTCCCAGCCCGGCAATCGCCGGTGCCAGCGGTACATCGATGGCGGCCCTGGCGGACAGGACCTTCTGGGCGAGGACCACGATGGTGATCACCGCCATCCAGGGGGATGCTCATGGCGCCCAGCGCCACCAGCATCGCCATCAGCCTGATGCTCGACCCGGCGCAGCGCCGCCCGAAGCCGAACCCAGAACCGGCGCTGTCGCGGCAGCGCCGGCGGAATTGCTGCTTGAGCGGCGTGAACTCGTAGGCGCCTGCGGCGATCACAGTCAGGCCGGCGGCCACCGACCCGTACGGCCGGTCCACCGCATACACCACCATGCCTGCCGGTGCCCAGACGGCCAGGTACGAGCCGACGAACACCGGCACGGCGCGGACCCCGCCGCCGGCCTGAACGCGCCTGATAACTGCCGGACCTCGCCCGGCAGCTCAGCGGCCAGCCGGGCGAGGTTGGCCGCTTCGACGTGAGCGCGGCGACCTGGACACCTTGTCGAGTGAGCAGGTCGACAAGGCCGCCGACAGCAGCCGCCAGGACCACGAACGTGATCAGCGCTATGAGGTCCACCAGCCGGTCGATCTTGAAGCTGTGTAGCAGCGGGGCATAGAGGTGGTCCACGGTTAGGAAGGAAACGCCGGCGGCCAGTAGGGCGGGACGTATCCCGCCGAGCAGAGCGACGCCGACAACGCTCAGCAGCGCGCGCAGGAGAGCGCCGGCAAGGCCTAGCGATGCCCGCGCCGGCGCCAGCGCGACCGTGACGGCCAGCGGCGCCGTCACGGCCAACGCCCACGCTGTTGCGCGCCGGGGGCCGGGCAAGGTGACCGCCTGGATGGCGGCGGTGCCCTGACCTTGGCCGCGCTCACAGGACGCGCTGCTCGACAGGCCGGGATCATGTGGACATCTATGGCCCGGCCGGCCTGCGCATGGCGGCGGGCCGGCCGGGCCATGGTATGCGGCTACCCGACGGCCTTCAGGGCGTCGACCTCACCAGAGCCGTACCAGCTGTTGTGGCCCACTCCGCCCTGGCAGGTCTGCGGAGCGCCACCATCGACGGCCGGGAAGAAGGCGTACGCCGACGTGTCACTCGGGCATGGAATCGGGTTAGTCGCCTGTTGCAGCGCTGCAGCGAGGGCGCCACCTGTCTTGCCAGTGGCGCTCTCCAACAGCGCCGCGACTCCGGCGGCGTGCGGGGAGGCCATCGATGTTCCCTGCAGGTAGCAGTACGTGGCGGTGCCGTCGAACACCTTGCGCCGACAGTTGTTGATCAGGCTCGCCGGCCACGTCGACAGCACCCGGCCGTTCGGAGCCGCGGCGGTTCGCTGCAGGATCGAATCGCCGCCGGGCGCCGCCACGTCGGCCGTCGAGACACCGTAGGAGGAATAGAACGACTTCTCCCGCAAGTTGCCGGTCGCAGTCACGCCGACAACCCCTGGTACCTCGACCGGAACCACCGCGCAGGCATTCGTGATGTCCCGCGTCACCGGCGTCGTGTTGTCCGGGCTAGTGGCGTCCACGGTCGGGTGCGACAGGTCGTCGGCCTGGTTGCCCTCGGCCGAGACCACCAGCGTGCCCTGGGACTGGGCGAACCGGATAGCCCGCCGCTCCGCTTCCCAGATCGCCCGCTGGCCCGCGTCGTTGCGGCAGTTGAACAGCCACGGGTCGGCGAAGTAGCTGTTGTTGGTGATGTTGATGTGGTGCGTGCCGGCCCACATGAACGCGCACACCACGGCCTCGGGGAAGAAGAACCCGCCGGCGGTGCCGGCCTTGATGCCGGCCAGCTTCACGTTGGGCGCGACGCCGACGATACCGATGCCGTTCTTGGCAGCCGCGATCGTGCCGGCCGTGTGGGTGCCGTGCCCGTTGTCGTCCATCCACGCTGCCGGGTTGGTGTCCGGGACGCCACCGATACAGGACACGCTGTCCGCGAAGTCGACGTTCGGCGCAAGGTCCGGGTGCGTGAAGTCCAGACCGGTGTCGATGTCGCCGACGACCACGTCCGGGCTACCGCCATTGATGGCGTGCGCCTGCGGCGCGTTGATCTGGTTCATGTCCCACTGCAGGCCCGACAGGTTATCGCCACCCGGCGCAGGGACCGGCGCGTCGACGGGACCGCTGTTGTCCATCACGTCGCTGACCTTCGTTGCAAACCCATCGGTGCGGGCCGCACCCGCGACGTTGCCGTTCTGCTGCACCGTCGCAGCGAAGCTCGGGCCGCTCGACCGCGCAATCACCACACCGATCTGCGAGTAGTTGGCGACCAGCGTGCCGCCGGCGTTGCTCACGGTGGCCGCCGCGTCGGCGGATGACGCGCCGCCGCGGTACAGCACGATGTAGGTCGAGTCCGCACCTTGTGTGGCAGCCGACGCCGGCACGGCGGCGGCTGCCGATGCCGTTGCGATGAGCAGCCCGACAGATCCCAGGACTGCCTTGACTCGAGTTGACCTCACGCTCATGGGCGTACCCCTCAGACTGCAATGGCGAGATGGGCGCAGCGGTAAACCGCGCCATAGGCAGACCTAAGCATTGCTGAGAAGCGGCTGGCAAGAGAGCGTGCACGTTTCGGTCCGCTACGGCCGCGCGTGGGCCGACGACCGGCTTGCGCGTACGCAAGCACGGCCTCCGCGATGGCCGATGCGAGAAACCGTAATCGGCGAGGCAGGCAGGTATCCGGTGAGCACTGGCCAATGGGTCATGACGTAGTCGGCTGGCCAGACGGTGGTTTGATCAGCACCTCAGTCTCTGCCCGGGCTTGTTTGCCTTGGTGGTGCCTCAAATCCCGCAAGACCGGGCTCGAGGCCAGGATGCAACTCGGAAATGGCGACGCCGCGGCCAGGCCCCTGCTGCTAAGGAGCCGGGCTGGCAAGGATGCTTGATCTTGATCCTCTGCCGGATGTGCTGGCATGACGGACGGCGTTCGCGCGGTTCCGGGAGTGCTGTCAGAGCTGCGAGGTGTGCTTTCGGTCCCATGAGTGCCGGGGTGTGGTTGCGCGGTGACCTCGTAAATGCGTAGGTCCGGGGTTCGATTTCCCAAGTCAGCCAAAGTCAAAGACTAATTTCGTTAGTGTGTTCACATGCCGTGGCCCAGCAAGGCCGGGCCACGACAGCGACATCCCGTGTCCGATACCCGTAGCATCTGGTGACGCAGAGTAAGCCCGGGAGGCCCACCAAGTCGATCGCGGGCGGGATTACCCGTGCTTTAGCCAAACCACGGCATCGACGGGCCGAACCGACGCCTCGCGATACGGGCACGGTTCGCGCACATTCCCGCCGTTCTGCGCGGCGCGCGCGGTGGGTCGGCTGGCCGTCCGCGCCGCACCCGAACGGTCGTTACGGCTCCATGACGGGATCGTGAACGCAGGCTGGCTGGCCTGCGTGAAGTCAACCCCACATGCCTGATGAGGGGCGTCCGGCCTGGCCATACTGCGGGTGGCGGTGGCGGGCGCACAGCCGCCCCCGGCCTCTCGGTTCGCCGCCTCCGCGCGCGATCTTTATGACAGCCGCGGGATTCAGCCATGCTGGGTAGCGGATGTCTGCCCCGGCTGCCGACAAGGGGGTCCCCGAGATGATCATTGATTGTGCTCACTACCAGGACGGCCGCAGGCACGGTGCAGGCGCGGTGCCGCTGGAGGAGGCCGCGGCCCGGTGCGGGCTGGGCGGCTTCGTGTGGCTGGGACTGTTCGAACCCGGGGTCGAGGAGCTGGCCCAGGTCCGGGATACCTTCGGCCTGCACGAGCTGGCGGTGGAGGACGCGCAGACCTTTCATATGCGGCCGAAGATCGAGAGCTACGACCAAGACGTGCGGCTAGTCATCCTGCGTACCGCGCGTTACGACGACGATGCCGAGGAGGTCGAGTTCGGCGAGATCAGCGTCTTCCTCGCCCCGGCATTCGTGATCACGGTGCGGCAGGGCGTGGCGAGCGAGCTGCGCGAGGCGAGGCAGCGGCTGGAGCAGCGGCCGGAACTGCTCGCCGCGGGCACGTCATCGGTGCTGTGGGCGATCTTGGATCAGGTGGTGGACGGGTACGCGCCCGTCGTCGCCGGGCTCGAACGTGACATCGACCAGATCGAGGCCACCGTGTTCTCCGGCGCCGTCGCGCCGACCGAGCGGATCTACTCGCTGCGCCGCGAGGCCACCGACTTCTACCGGGCCGTCCACCCGCTGCTCGGCGTGGTCACCACAGTCGAGCGCGCCACCGCGGCAGCCCCAGAGCTGCAGCCATACCTGCGTGACGTCCAGGATCACCTGCTGCTGGTCAACGAGGAGGTCGCCGCGCAGCGTGACCTGCTCGGCACGGTCCTGGAGGCCAACATGGCGGTGATCTCGGTCGAGCAGACCAAGGTCAGCGTCCGGCAGAACGCCACCATCGAGCAACTCACTCACGATCCTGGCCACGGTCTTCCTGCCGCTGACGTTCGTCACCGGCTTCTTCGGCCAGAACTTCGCCTGGCTCGTCGGCCGCATACAGGGCCTCGCCGCGTTCCTCGTCTACGGCATCGGCGGCCTCGCCGTGCCCCTGGTGCTGCTGTTCTTGTGGCTGAGACTCCGCAGGCCCCACACCAGCACCGGCGCCGAGTTCCACGACCGCTGACCCGAACCCGCGCCAAGCCGACCGGGCACGCTCCTGCCGCCGACCGGCGTCCTCACCGGCCAGTGTGCGCGGGGACGGTCACCGGGATCAGGCCCACTGACAGCCATGCTGACCACTGGCGCTCTCGCGACCGTCGCCGGAGCGCCCGGCGCTCACGTCACGCTCTGTGGCCGATGCTGCCTGCCGCCCGATGATCCGTATCCGCCGTTCGGCCTGCTTGAACCGGCCGGTCCGGCGCCTGTTGATAGCGCCCGGAACTGGGCGTTCTGCGCAGCGAGGGCTCTTGCTCACTCGGGCCGTTCGGGGCGGGGAGCACGGTGGAGAAGACCGCTATGCGTCCTGACGGCGCGAGCGC
>WNFJ01038020.1_pt1 | contig 16687 bp, 14 predicted proteins | sample 5400461 | NCBI WGS metagenome assembly WNFJ01 (sample SAMN13153349, study PRJNA577476) | soil metagenome | isolation source: 115 cm saprolite on Douglas fir-dominated hillslope | place: USA:California | collected 2013-09-17 | reverse complement strand
CGCGGATAAACGCAGATAGGAAAGTGAAGAGATCGATGCGCTATGAGGTCAGTGCCACCCCGCAGTAGCGGGTGGGTGAATGAATCGGGGCACTAGCCCGACCGTGAGGGAGGGCTCCGGTACAGAACCGAGAGCGGTAGCGACCGGATGCTCACACTCAACTCGCGAGTTATGCGCGTTTCACTATCGCACATCTTTGCAGGTTGAGCTTAGCATCCCCTCGCTACCGCTCGGGGCTCTGTACCAACTGTCCTCTGGTTTGTCTTATCCGTGTGCATCTCCGTTAATCCGCGGCTGATACTTTTTCCTTCTCTGCGAAATCTGTGTAATCTGTCGATGCTAAATCATGACCACTGAAAACAAAGTCATTTATTCCATGGTCGGCGTCAGTAAGTTCTATGACAAGAAGGCCGTCCTCAAAGATATCTATCTCTCCTACTTTTACGGCGCGAAGATTGGCGTCATCGGGCTCAATGGTTCGGGTAAGTCTTCGCTGCTGCGCATCCTCGCCGGCGTCGAGAAAGATCATCTCGGTGAGACGGTGATATCACCCGGGTTTACCGTCGGCTATCTCGAGCAGGAACCTTTGATCGATGATTCGCGCACCGTGCGCGAAGTTGTCGAAGAAGCTGTCAAAGAAACCGTCAGCTTGCTGAAAGAGTTTGAAGAGATCAACGCGAAGTTCGGCGAAGAAATGTCCGAAGAGGACATGGACAAATTGTTGGCACGACAGGGCGAGGTGCAGGAGAAGCTGGATCATCTCGATGCGTGGGACCTGGATTCGCGTCTGGAGATGGCCATGGATGCGCTGCGCTGTCCGCCACCTGAAACGCCGGTGAAAATCCTTTCAGGTGGCGAACGTCGGCGGGTCGCGCTGTGCCGACTATTACTTCAGAAGCCGGATATACTTTTACTGGATGAACCCACCAATCATCTTGATGCTGAATCAGTCGCCTGGCTCGAGCATCACTTGCAGAGTTATGCGGGAACGATTATCGCGGTGACCCACGACAGATATTTTCTCGACAACGTCGCGGGCTGGATCCTGGAGCTGGATCGCGGCGCGGGCATCCCCTGGAAAGGGAATTACACATCGTGGTTGGAACAGAAGCAGGAACGCCTCAGGCGTGAAGAAAAGTCTGAGAGTGATCGTCAGAAGACTTTGCAGCGCGAGCTGGAATGGATTCGTATGTCGCCCAAGGCGCGGCACGCGAAGGGCCGGGCCCGCGTGACTGCGTACGAGAATCTGCTGCAGGAACAATCAGAAAAGCGCCGCGAAGACTTGGAGATTCACATTCCGCCGGGGCCGCGCCTGGGCGACGTTGTGATCGAAGCGGACAAAGTAACCAAGGCATACGGCGACAATCTGCTGGTAGATGACATGACATTCGCGCTGCCGCCCGGCGGCATCGTCGGCGTTATTGGTCCGAACGGCGCGGGCAAAACAACTCTGTTTCGGATGATCACCAAACAGGAAGAACCCGATAACGGCAAGATCAAGATTGGAGAGACAGTGCAGTTGGCTTACGTGGATCAAAGCCGCACGCTCGATCCAAACAAATCCATCTGGGAAGAGATTTCGGGCGGCGCTGATGTTCTGAAGCTGGGAAGCCGCGAAGTGAACTCGCGCGCGTATGTCGGACGCTTCAATTTCTCGGGTTCTGATCAGCAGAAAAAAGTCAGCATGTTGTCCGGAGGCGAACGCAATCGAGTGCATCTCGCCAAGATGCTGAAGGAAGGCGCCAACGTGCTGCTATTGGACGAGCCGACGAACGATCTGGACGTGAACACACTGCGCGCCCTGGAAGAGGCTTTGGAAAACTTTGCCGGATGCGCGGTGGTTATTTCTCACGATCGCTGGTTCCTGGATCGCATTGCGACGCACATGCTCGCGTTCGAGGGCGACAGCAAGGTCGTCTGGTTCGAAGGAAACTATTCGGACTATGAAGAAGACCGCAAGGCGCGTCTGGGTGCTGAGGCCGAAGTGCCGCATCGGATTAAGTACCGCCAGTTGACGCGCGGGTGAGTGCTGCTATCCTCGCGATTCATCTTCGGCCATCTGATCATTTATAGATTTTAGGGCCCGCTCGAGTACCGTGCGGTGTGCAGGATTCGTGGCCCCGCTCAGTTGCGTCATGATGCGCGAGCGCGAAGCTCGCAGCGATTCAAACTGGGCGCTGCGGGCGCGCTCCTCAGGAGTAGAGGTGCCCCTGAGCGCGCGGGCGTCAGCTACCGCATGTTGCCGTGCGAATACCTCTTCCATTTGGCCGGCTAAATCGTCGCCATCCCATCCCATAGTTTCACCTCTTCGGAATTAATGGTTCATCGTAACACTCATTCCGTCATCGCACACTGTGGCTTGCCGAGTACGGCTTTTTGCTGAGCGGATGGGCAAGTCGGATAGCGGTCCGCAGATTACACAGATTACGCAGAACCGTTTTCATTTATCAATTGTTATCCATCAATTTGAGCCGTTACCTCATCACCGTCGGTACTGACTTAACCAATCCGTGTAATCCGTGTAATCTCCGGATGTTCTTATGAAAGGTCGCCGTTTCCCGAAAGCCATCGTCAACGCCATCCGCGATGTGAAGATCCTCGGCATTCGCGCCGGTACGAAGCCACACCGCATCATTGGCATCTGGGCCGTGGTGGTCGAAGGCCGCGTCTTTGTGCGTTCATGGAGTCTGAAACCGCGCAGCTGGTACCGCACATTTCTCGAAGAGCGGCGCGGGGTGATCGAAGTCGACGGCCGGCAGATTCGTGTGCGCCCGGTCTTTACCCGGAGCGAACGCCTGAAGACGGCCGTCGACCGCGCTTACCGCGAGAAGTTTCCCACGCCAGGCTCCCGTCATTTTGTCGAAGGCTTTCAGGAAAAGAAGCGGCGCGACACGACTACCGAACTGGTTCCGCTCTGAAATCGTAGACTGATCCGGGTCCCTCTTTGAGGCTTTGCCTCCCAGTGCGGTAAGGCTTCGCCTTACTGGCAATTAAGTTTTCAAGATGTCGCGCGAGGCTTAGCCTCGCGCGCATCGTTAATCAAGGAGCCAGCCGGAAAGCCACAGGCTTTCCGCACTGTGCTGCGGCAGAGCCGCGAAGGAATCCAGACTTTCGCTTCAATTCCAAGCGCTCTTAGGCTATAAACCTTTCTCGACCGACACGATCGTCGCTACGGCTAACTTCATCTTGAGGGCAACTAACAAATGACTAACAAAACCATTCGTACCTCTGGCTTAATCGCGACGATCTTCGTCGCCCTATTCTTGCTTTTCTCATCAACTGCATCCAGGGCCCAGACTCTACCCAACGAAACGCCGGAAAAGTTCACGCCGACGAACGAGGGGTTCGACTATGTTCGCCGCGAAGCGATGATTCCGATGCGCGACGGCGTAAAGCTGCATACGGTCATCCTGGTTCCCAAGGGCGCGAACCGGGCGCCGATTCTCTTGACGCGGACGCCGTATAACGCCACCGCGCTGACAACTCGTACGGACAGCTCACATCTGGGTCCAAGTCTTTATGGTTATGACAATGCTACCGACGTGATTGTCGAAGGCGGCTACATTCGCGTGGTGCAGGATATTCGCGGTAAGTACGGTTCGGAAGGCGACTATGTCATGAATCGTCCGGTGCGCGGGCCGCTGAACCCGACGGCGGTCGATCATCCGACGGATACTTACGACACCATTGATTGGTTGGTCAAGAACGTCAAAGAAAGCAATGGCAAGGTCGGCATCCTCGGCATTTCCTACGACGGGTTTCTGCCTTTGATGGGGCTGATCAATCCGCATCCCGCGCTGAAAGTTTCGGTGCCGATGAATCCGATGGTGGACGGCTGGATGGGCGACGACTGGTTTCACAACGGCGCTTTTCGCCAGCAGGGGATGAGCTACATTTATGATCAGGAAGCTACGCGGGCGAACGAGGTGAAGTGGTGGACCAGCCACTTTGACGACTATGACATGTTCATGGAAGCTGGATCTGCAGGCGAGCTGGGCCGCCGCCGCGGTTTGGAACAGGTAGGCTTCTGGCGGAAATTGCTCGAGCATCCGAGCTATGACGCCTTCTGGCGTGAACAGGCGGTGGACAAGATCCTGGCGAAAGAGCCTTTGAAGGTGCCGGTGATGCTGGTGCACAGCCTCTGGGATCAGGAAGACATCTATGGCGACATCGCGGTCTACAAAGCGATCGAGCCGAAAGACACCCGGAACGATAAAGTTTTTCTGGTGATGGGCCCGTGGCATCACGGGCAGGAGATCCGCGAAGGCAGCTCGCTGGGCGCGATCAAATTCAATAGCGATACCTCTCGGTATTTTCGTCAGGAGATTCTGCGGCCTTTCCTGGACCATTACCTGAAAGATGACGCGCCCAGGATGAACATCGCGCCGGTAACGGCGTTTGAAACGGGCACGAACAAGTGGCAACGCCTCTCAAATTGGCCGGCCGGCTGCGAGAGTGGCTGCACCGTGAAAGCCACGCCGCTTTATCTTAACGGCGGATTGAAAGCGAGCTTTGACGCGCCGAAATCCTCGGCAACGAATTACGAAGAGTACGTTTCCGATCCCGCCAAGCCAGTACCGTATCGCGCGCGGCCAATCGACGGCACGAGTTGGGCACGTTGGCTCGTCGACGATCAGCGCGAACAGTCGGGCCGCCCCGATGTGCTCGCTTTCACGTCCGATGTCTTAAAAGCGCCGGTAAAGATCAGTGGTGAACCAATCGTGAATCTGATTGCCTCGACCAGCGGTACGGATTCCGATTGGGTCGTGAAAGTGATCGACCTCTATCCCGATGAAGTAGCCGATCAGCCAAACATGGGCGGCTATCAGTTGGCGATATCGATGGACGTCTTTCGTGGCCGCTATCGCGAGAGTCTCGAGATGGCGAAACCAATCGCTGCCAATAAGCCTTTGCTCTATCGCTGGGCTTTGCCAACGGCGAACCATGTCTTTCTGCCGGGCCACCGCATCATGGTGCAGATACAGTCGAGCTGGTTCCCGCTTTACGATCGAAATCCGCAGACGTTCGTACCCAATATTTTCTGGGCCAAACCAGAAGATTATCGAAAAGCTACGCAGCGGATCTATCACACTCCGGGACAGGCAAGCTTTATCGAGTTGCCGCTGGTGACGATGCGTTAGAACTGTCCGCAGATTACACAGATTACGCAGAAACATTTGGGCATTGAACTATAAGGCATCTGTCTAGCGTTGCCTTTTCCCAGCTTGGTTTCCTTCTGTGTAATCTGCGAAATCTGTGGATCGTCCGATTGTATGACCAACAGAACATCGATTGCGATCTTTGGATCTCGGGATGTTGAGCGTGATACTGCGCGCACTCTGTTTGAGCAGCATTTTTCCTCGTTTGTGGATCAAGGCAGGACCTGGTTGTTCGGGGGCACCCGCGGAATAGACGAATGGGCGATTGAGTGGCTGCTGGAACGCAATGAACTCTGTTGGGCTGTGGTTCCTCACACGCGGTTGGATCAGCCAAAGTCGATTCAACCCTGGCTCGAACAGTTAGAGCGCGTCGTCGAGTTGCAACTTCCCGGACGCAAGAGTGCCCGAGCCTTTCGCAACCGTTATATGGTCGATCTCTGCGGGATCGTGATTGGTTTTCGGTCCGGAAAGGGAAGTGGGACGCTGGCGATCCTGAAATACGCGCTGCGAAAGCAGAGGGAGGTGCATGCTATTCCGTTGTTGACGACCGCGGACGATGAAGACCATCCGGAAGATGAGGAACTCTCAAGGGGGTGGTCCGGTAGATAGAATTTTGAACGCAGAGGACCCAGAGGATTTCGCAGAGGAACGCAAAGGAGTTTTCTCTGCGAACCTTTGCGAAGACCTCCGCGTCCTCTGCGGTTAGATATTGTTTTCGATTTGAAAAAGTATCAATGTCGAAATGGGATGTCATCGTTATTGGCGCGGGCGCCGCGGGCCTTCTTTGTGCGATTGAGGCGGGCAAGCGCGGCCGTCGGGTCCTGGTGCTGGAACACTCCGACACGGTCGGCAAGAAGATCAAGATTTCGGGTGGCGGGCGTTGCAAACTTTACTAATATTTATTCGAACCCCGATAACTTTACTTCCTCAAGCCCGCATTTCTGTAAGTCGGCACTTGCTCGTTACACGCCAGCGAACTTTGTGGCACTCGTTGAAAAGCACGGCATTGCCTATCACGAGAAAAAGCTCGGACAACTGTTTTGTGACGGCAGCTCTCAACAAATCATCGAGCTGCTGTTGCGGGAATGCACGGACGCCGGGGTGGAGATTCCTGTGCCGTTGCCAGGTGCTGCAAGTTGAAAAGCACGACACGTTCAGGATAGAAACCAATCAAGGGAGCATCGTCTCGGATTCTCTGGTCATTGCCAGCGGCGGATTGTCGATCGAGCCACTGGGAGCGACCGACTTCGGTTACCGCATTGCCCGGCAATTTGGATTACAGATTGAAGAGCCGCGTCCCGGTCTGGTGCCCTTCACTCTCACGTCGCAAATGCTTAAGCGTTGGGCGAAGCTGGCTGGGGTCTCGGTCGACGCGCTGGTCGGGCACGATGGCCAACAGTTTCGCGAAAATATTTTGATCACTCATCGAGGCCTGAGCGGGCCAGGGATTCTACAAATCTCGTCGTACTGGAAACCGGGCGCGTCTGTATCAATCAACCTGCTGCCTGATGAAGATATGCTGGAGATGCTCACGCGGAACAAGAGTTCCGATACTGAGCTGGTAAACCTGCTTTCCCGTTACTTACCGCGGCGCCTCGGTCGAGGACACCGGCGGCAACCATTGGTATCTCGCGACCGCTACCGGCACTGGTTACGTTCCTGAAGGCGTCACCAACCTGATGCCATACCTGCATCCTAAAGGCGCGCCACAGATGATTGAGTTTCTCAAACAGGCTTTTGGCGCTGAAGCCACTGCCGTCCATCAATCACCGGACGGAGTTGTTCACCACGCCACGGTCAGGATTGGCAGTTCGATTATCGAGATGGGCGAGGCACATGGCCCATGGCAACCCATGCCGATGACGTTCATGCTTTATGTCGACGACGTTGATGCATGGTAAGAACGTGCGATGTTAGCCGAGGGCATGATTTCCTTGAGCAAACCCGGCGACCAGGCGTACGGTGATCGTGTCGGGGCGGTGAAGGATCCGTTCGACAATATTTGGTATATTGGTACTCACCTTAAGGCAGAGAAATCGGATTCGACAGATCATTAACGTCTTACTATTTACGAGGAGGCAGATTATGGCAAAACCAATTCCCGAAGGTTATCACTCGGTCACGCCTTACTTGATCATCAAAGGTGCCACTGAGGCGATCGACTTTTACAAGAGAGCGTTCGGCGCGGCTGAGCTGTTTCGCATGCCGGCGCCCGGAGGCAAGATCGGCCACGCTGAGATTAGGATTGGCGATTCGCCGATCATGCTGGCCGATGAATCTCCTGAAATGGGCTACAAGAGTCCGCAATCACTTGGGGGCTCGCCCATTAGCATCATGATCTACGTGGCAGATGTCGACACGGTGTTCAAGCAAGCCATTGCGGCTGGAGGCAAAGAACAACGGCCGGTCAAAGACCAGTTCTATGGTGACCGGAGCGGCACTCTCGAAGATCCGTTCGGGCATGTCTGGCATGTCGCGACGCACAAGGAAGATGTGTCGCCCGAGGAAATGGAGCGACGCATGAAGACATACACCGCGGCGTCAGGTGGCGGACAGTAACTTTGCGGAATGAACCGAGCCGGTGTAGATTCGCGGGCGAGGATTCATCAAACGTGCAAAGAAAAATTACCGGCGCCGCGATTGTCATGACGCTGGTGCTCGCCTGCTCGGCTTGCGGCGGCAGGGGAGCGACCAGTGTATCCAGCCAACAAACGAACTCCAGTGCCTCGACGACTGCGCCGTCTGGTGATTTACATTTCAAAGCGCCGGATGGCTGGGTAGTTGAGCAGCCGTCTTCGAAGATGCGGGCAGCGCAGTACAAGCTGCCGAAGACGGAAGGCGACGGCGAAGACGCTTCGCTGGTGCTCTATTATTTTGGACCCAGCCAGGGCGGCCCTCCGCAGGCTAATATCGATCGCTGGATTACCCAGATACAACAAGCAGACGGCAGTTCCTCTAAAGACAAAGCAAAGACAGATACGATGACGGTCAACAGTTTGAAAATAACGACTGTTGACGTTACGGGAACCTACATGGCTGAGATGGCCCCCGGCAGCGGCACCACGCATAACGATGCAAACTATCGTCTGCGCGCGGCGGTGATCGAAACACCGAAAGGAAATTACTTTCTCAAGCTCATCGGTCCGGCAAAGACTGTGGGTCGCTGGGAGCAGTCCTACACGGATTATCTGACGTCGTTTGAGTTCAAGTAAGTTCCCGAAAATCTTAACCGACATTTTCTGAGGTGATCCAATGAATGCATCTGCCAAAGCGTCAACCATTCGCGATCAGATTTCAGAGCCAGAGTGGCAGACGCGCGTCGATCTGGCCGCAGCATATCGACTCGTAGCTTTGTATGGTTGGGACGATCTGATCTTCACGCACATCTCCGCGCGCGTGCCGGGCACGGAACATCACTTTCTGCTGAATCCCTACGGGATGATGTTTGAAGAAGTCACGGCGTCCAGTCTGGTGAAAGTGGACCTGGCTGGAAACAAAGTAATGGAGTCGCCTTACTTTATTAATCCTGCCGGTTTCACGATTCATAGCGCCGTGCACGCCGCGCGCGAAGGCGCTTTATGTGTAATGCATCTGCACACCAACTATGGGATTGCCGTCTCGGCACAGAAGGATGGTCTGTTGCCGATTTCGCAACAAGCAATGTTGGTACGGGCTTCGCTGGCTTATCATGATTATGAAGGACTGGCGCTCGACGAAGACGAGAAGCCGCGCCTGGTTTCGGACCTGGGCGATAAGCACCACATGATTCTGAGAAATCACGGCTTGCTGACGGTTGGCCGCACGACCGCAGAAGCCTTTTTGGCAATGTTTCTGCTTGAGCGCGCCTGTAAGATTCAGATATTGGCGCAGTCGGGCGGTGAACTAATAAACGTGCCCGACTCAATTCTTCGTTTGGTTGAGTTACAGGTAAAGGCAGTCACGGTCGGTCAGGGCGCTGCGCTTACCTGGCCGGGTCTGCTGCGCAAACTGGATCGAATCGATCCGTCTTATCGAGATTAAGTAGGAAAAAGGGATGGCCGCAATTACAAACGGATTCACCGTGAAGTCTCACTTGGAAAGCAAAGAGCCCGCAGTGCGGCAAATCTACGATCGGGTTTTGAAGGCGGCGGGAAAGTTCGGGCCGGTGATCGAAGAGCCAAAGAAGACTTCGATTCATCTGGTCAACAAGACTGCCTTCGCCGGTGTCGTCACGCGCAAGGGCGCGATTGTCCTGACGATCAAAAGCGATCGCAAGCTATCCAGCCCGCGGATTCACAAAACCGAGCGCACGTCCGCGAACCGTTTTCATCACGAACTGAAACGTATCTCACCGGCTGAAGTCGATCCCGAATTGGTGAAATGGCTAAAGGATGCTTACGCGCTGAGCGGGTAGCTGGAATGTCCGACAGACTTCAGTTTGTCGCTCAACCTCGACAAGCTAAAGCTTGTCGGACGAGATTACGCAACTTCCCGAGTCTGTGTGCTAATCAGATAAATCGCTTCCATCACCGCGGCCTGAACTTCGGCGGGCAGCGCTTCGCGCGCGGCCAGGTTGCGTAAAGCCGGCAGCACCTGTGGTTGATTGCTGAGCGCCAGCAACTTGATTGCCGTGAGCCTGACTTCGATGTTTGTATGCTTGCTGATCGCCTGCATCAAGGGTTGGACTTCGCCGGCCTTGGCCATCAGGAAAAGAATCGAAAAGGCATCATAGGTTCGTTCGCGGCTTTCGCCCGTAAGACTGTTAATCGCATTGGCGGCCAGACCCGATCCGGAAATTGCCGCGCCAATCTTGCGCCGTCTTTCGGGCGATGCCTCGCGCAGTGCACGAGTAAACGACGCGGCCAGATCCGCCCACAATTCGGAAAGCGCGCGGGCGGCCGCATTCCGAACCTCAGCGCTGGGGTCGTCGAACGCTCTGACAATCATGCGGTACCCGTCCTCATCGCCTGCCTGAGCCAGGTCGGCCAGGGCTGCCGCCCGTTCGGAAGAGTCAGCACTCTGCAAGCGTTCCATAATGGCTGACGAAACCAATTCATCACCGTTGACTGGCGAACGCTGTGTCTGAGTCGAGTGGCGTTCGCTCGCTGCATTCGTTGCAACGAAAACAGGCTCAGCGAAATCGTCAGACTCAAAAAGCGCCAGGTCCGCGGTAGTATCGACGTTAACAACTTCAAGCTCCCTGGTGGACTGATCGCCGGGATGATTGACATCAATGGTCAGCCACGGAACCTCAGGTGATTCGGTCTCCGCGGCAATTGGCTCAAGCCCTGGTTCGGGCGCCGCGTTCACCTCAACTGCGGCTGGCTTTCGTGCTTCGCGTTCGCGGACTTCCGCTTCCATCTGTGCGATCCGCTGTAGTTGTTCCTGTTCAGCTTGCTCTAAAGCTTCGAGTTGGGTCTTGAGCGCGCGTTCTTTCTCAGCTTGCTCTTCGGCTTTCTTGCGAGCTTGCTCACGGGCACTTTCGAGTTCTGCCAGACGTTGCGCCGTCTCGTCGTCCTGATGCAAAGCATCGAGGTCCGCTTTCAGCGCGCGTTCTTTCTCGGCTTGCTCTTCGGCTTTCTTGCGAGCTTGCTCACGGGCACTTTCGAGTTCTGCCAGACGTTGCGCCGCCTTGTCGTCCTGATGCAAAGCATCGAGGTCCGCTCTCAGCGCGCGTTCTTTCTCGGCTTGCTCTTCGGCTTTCTTGCGAACTTGCTCACGCGCACTTTCGAGTTCTGCCAGACGTTGCGCCGCCTCGTCGGCTTGATGCAAAGCATCGAGGTCAGCTCTCAGCGCGCGTTCTTTCTCAGCTTGCTCTTCGGCTTTCTTGCGAGCTTGCTCGCGGGCACTTTCGAGTTCTGCCAGACGTTGTGCCGCCTCGTCGGCTTGCCGTTGGGCTTGGGCTTCAGCTTGCCGGACAGCTTCCGCGTGTTCGGGAAGCCGCGCTTCTACTTCTTTGATTTTATTAAGCTGCTCCGCTTCAGTGCGGGCCAGTTCCACGATCTCGGCGCTGAATTGTTGTTCAGTCTCGAGCAGTTGCTTCACCCGGGTTCGGGCTGTCTGGCGAGCCTCTTCCTGTGCCCGCAGCCGAGCTTCCGCTTCTTCAATTCGTTTGAGTTGCTCTTCCTCGGCCTGCCGCAAGGCTTCGATTTCAACCAGAAGTTGCTGTTCCTTTTCTGCGCGCCTTTGGTAGCTGACCTTACTGCCGTTACGGGTTTCCTCGTGCGCGCGCAGGCGAGCTTCAGCCTCTTCGACAAGCTTGAACTGATCGTCCCGATTCTTGCGCGACGCCTCCAGCTCCAGCGCTAATTGTTCGGCCTTCTCAGCATTCTGCTGAGCTTCGGCTTCGGCCAGGTAGTTGGCCTTAACCTGCTCGGCCAACCGCGCCTGAATTTCTTCCACGCGTTTGACCTGCTCTTCTTCCTGTTCACGCAGAACGCCGATGGCCACGTTGAGTTGCTGTTCCTGCTCGGCTCGCCACTCAGCCTCTGCTTGCGCCGTTCGCCGGGCTTCCTCGAGCGTTGGCAGGTGAGCCTTTATTTCCTCGATGCGCTGCAGTTGTTCCTGCTCAGTCTGACGCAGGCTTTCAACTTCGGCTTCCAGGCGCTGCCGCTTCTCGGATTGCTGTTTCGCTTGCGATTCGGCGAGTTGACGAGTTTTTGTTTGCTCGACGTACCGAGCTTCAACCTCGACGACCCGCTTGAGCAGGTCTTGCTCGGCCCGGCGGGCAACCTGGATCTCGTCCTTCAGCGACTGTTCCTTTTCAGTTAGCCGCGCGACTTCCGCTTCCTGTTCCTGTCGCGACATTTCTGCGTCGGCGACCTGGGTCTGGGCGTTTTCGATTCGTCTCAGTTGTTCCTGCTCGGCCTGATGCAGCGCTTCGATTTGAGCGTTGAGCGTCTGTTCTTGTTCACTGCGCGCCTGGGCCGCCACCGCAAGCTGTTTGCCGATGGCTCTCAACTCTGACAGTCGGCGCTCTTGCTCAGTTGCGTGGTTCTCCGCTTCATTGCGAGCGCGTTGATGTGCTTCTTCCTGAGCACGCAGGGTAGCTTGCGTGGTCTCGATTAACGTGACTTGCTCAGCTTCGGCCTGACGCAGATCTTCAATCTGAGACCTGAGAGAGTGCTCTTGTGCGGCGCGCTTTTGTGACTCGGCTTCAGCCTGCCGGCGGGCGTCTTCCAGCTCACTCAGCCGTTGTGCTTCGGTCTGGATGCGGAGCGTTAGTTCGGCTTCGGCTTTCTGGCTGGCTTCGGCCTGCGCCCGCAACCGGGCTTCAGCTTCCTCGACGCGGCGGACTTGCTCTGCCTCAGACTGGCGCAGTGCTTCGATCTCGGCACCGACCGATTGGGCCCTGTGCGCCAGCTGCTGAACTTTAGTCTCAGTTTGTTCGCGGCTCTCTTCTTTAAGACGAAGATCAGCTTCGGCCGCTTCGATTTGTTTCAGTTGTTCCTGACCTTCAGCGTGCAGGCGATTGACTTCTGTGAGTAGCGCCTGCTGCCGTACAGTCAGTTGACTAAGCTCGACTTCGGCTTTGTATTTTGCTTCTTCCGCCTGAGCCAAACCAGCCTGGGCTTCTTTGATTCGCTGCAACTGTTCCGGCTGTGCGTCTTGCAAACGTTCAACTGCGGCCTTTAAGGACGTTTCCTGTTGGGCGCGTTTCTCAGCTTCGGCTCCGGCCTGAGCGCGAATCGCTTCCAACTCAGCCAGGCGTTCATTTTCCTGGGTCGCGCGCAGCTCTGCTTCAATTTGCGCCTTGAGATGCGCTTCCTCTTGAGCGCGCAATCGCGTCTCGGTGTCCGCGATCCGAGCGAGGTATTCCTGCTCGGCGCCGCGCAATTTCTCGATCGCCGCATTCAGGTCCTGTTCATTCCGGCTCAGCTCTTCGGCCCGCGCCGCGGCGACCCCGCGCGCCTCTTCCAGCGCGCGCAGCCGACCTTCGGCCGCCTCGATTTGTTTGAGGCGTTCGGCTTCTGCCTGACGCAGTCGCGCGCCGGCTTCGTCGATCTGGCTAAGTTTTTCCCGCAGGCCCTTCTGCAGCTCTTCAATCTCTACGGTCAGCCGGCGCTCTTTCTCTTCCTGCTGTTCGATGTCCGCCTGCACCAGTTGCTGAGTCTGCAACAGAGCTGCGATCCGAGCTTGAGCTTGTTCAATACGTTGAACTTGCTGCTGCTCAGCCTGTTTCAGAGCGTTGATTTCGACGCTAAGCTGGCGGGCTTTCTCAGTTTCGTCTTGAACTATCGCGGCCGCCGATTGATGAGCGTCGGCCAAAGCCTGCACCTGCGCTTCGGCTTCCGCCACCCGTTTGAGTTGAATCTGTTTCGCCTTTTGCAGCGATTCGATCTCAGCGTTGAGTTGTTGTTCCTTTTCGGCGTGGTGCTTGCTTTCGGTTTCGGCACGGTGGCGCGCTTCCATCTGCGCCAGTACGCGTGCTTCTGTTTCCGTGATGCGTTTGAGTTCGTTCTGTTCGACGCTTACGAGCGTTTCGATTTCAGCCTTGAGCCACTGTTCCCGTCCGGCTCGCTGGCGTGCGTCTGCTTCTGCGCGCCGGCAGACTTGCTCCTGTTCGCGGATGCGGACCTCGGCGGCCTGAAGGCGGGCGAGTTCCTCTTGCTCTAACTTCCGCAGGTTTTCGATTTCAGCCTTGAGTTCTTGTTCTCTATGAGCTCGTTTCCGGGCCGCGGCTTCGGCCTGCTGGCGCAGAGCTTCGAGCTTAGCCAGACGCTGCTCTTCTTCTACGGCCCGCCGTTTGGCCTCAGCTTCGATCTGAAGCCGAGCAGTTTCCGCCGCTCTGCGCCTCGCCTCGTCCTCGGCTTTCCGTTTTGCGGCTTGGATTTCTGCGCGGCGACGTTCAAGTTCCGCCTCGGCCTTCTTTAGATCTTCTTCTTCCTTGCGTAGATCGTCGCCCGATACAGTCAACTGGTTTGCGGACCGGGCCTTAGATCTTCGTTCGAGTTCTGCTTCGAGGTCTGCCGGGAATTGTTTGATTTCCGCCGAACGCTGTTTGGGAACTGGAGCACTCTCCTTAGGCGCGGTTGTGCCCTGCTTAAGAAAAGCCTGCCGTGCTTTTGCGAGGCTCTCGAGATTGCCACCGGACAAGGCGGCCAACAGCCGGTCGGCGACCATTCGGCTCGACGCATCCGCAGCATCTTTCGCGTCGGGGGTGGCGTCGCCGTTGCGTCCTACAGGCGATTTACTGATCTGGTCGGCGTCGGATTTGGGGGGCATTGACGATTGGTCCATGATCAAATTCTCCATCCAGCAAGTCCGAGGCGCTGGATAACGGCCTTACTTGCAAGGCGCGTTGGCGAGACGGTTCAGCCTAAGTCTTCCTGAATACACTTAACTAGTCAGGATTATTTTTGTTTACGACGTTGATATCGCAATAGCGAGGTGGACGATGGTTCGTCCCGAGCAGTGGATTAGATGGTTGGCAGCCATCCAAGCCTGAACTGATTCTCGCAAATTCATGGCTTTGAGGTCAATAGGTGATTTCTGGCGCAAAAAAGCCAGTGATTTGGCTGCTATTGGCCGATTCAGACCCGCTCGCCTCGGCTGCACCGAGTCAGGACCACCCATCGCGAACCGGGAAGTCGATGATTCGCCACTGGATGGTAAGCCGATTCCGGGCGTTTCAAAAAAGCGGCGACAACATTCCTCGACGGCAAGCCGCAGGCACGGCTTGGAGACTACATACGCGCGATTTCACAGCCCGTCAAAGGCTGTCAGCCTCTGCCTCGTCCGCGAATGTTCGCATCCCAGTAGCGTAACCATTCGTTGCTCTGTTTGCGTAACAGCTCCCAATCCAACGGCAGGCGTGTGAATGGCTGGTTCATCCAATCCGGAAATTGTTTGCGATCGATGTCCGTGCGCGTGGGGATGCGATAGTAGTTACGCGCGGCGTGCCCCAAACTTTCAGCAGTCGTAACGAATTCGTAGAAGCGCTTTGCCTCTTCTTCGTGCGGCGCGGCGCGCACAATCGCGATGCCGTCAATAACCACCGGCGTGCCGCTGGTAGGGAAGTTATAAGCCACCGGAAGTTTCTTCTGCTCCTGGTAAAGCCGCACATCGGGCAGATCCCACAAACTGATCAGTCCTTCCTGTCGCGCCAGCTTCTGCATCAGCAGGGTTCCGTCGGCCGTGTATTCATGCACGTTGGCATCGAGCTTGCGCAGCCATTCATAGCCTTTGTCGGGAGAGCCGGTCTCGTTATAAGAACGCCAGATTATTCCGCCAAAAATCGCGCGCATTGAATCCGACGGATTCGGATTGCGAATCAGAATCTTGTCGCGCCATTTTTGATCAAGGACGTCGTCCCAGTCTTTCGGTGCGTCCTCAGCGCGTACGGCCTGGCTGTTATAGACGATCACTTCCGGCGTTTCATAAGTTCCGTACCAGCGATCCTGTGGGTCGCGCGCCGAATCAGGGACCTCGTCGGCCCACGTTGGCCGATAAGGTGCGAGTAAATTTTCTTCGGCCGCGGTTTGAAATGTCATGTGCGCCGCGCCCCACCAAATGTCGGCTAGCGGGCGATTGCGCTCTGCGCGCAAACGTTCGAGGACTTCGCGCGATCCCATATCGAGAAACTGCACCTCGACTTCCGGATGCGCTTGTTTGTACCGCGCCACAAAATCGCGCAGCATGTCCTGGCCGTGTGGGGTGTAAATGAGTAGCTTGTGCGGGCTGTCCGATGATTGGCAACCAGCCAGCAGCACGAAGGCAAGCAGCAAACCTGCGAGCAGAATCGTAAAAGCGGATCTTTTCCTGAGCATCAGCGAGTGAACGTTACTCAAAAAGATGGAAATTTAAGCAAAGCGTGACTAGAATATACGCACTAAGACTTTGAAAATAGCGCAAGTTGCCAACTTGCGCCACCCACGAATGCTCTCAGAAAGGAGTCTTGCAAATGAGAGCTGCTCCAATTCCTGAAAACGAGGCCGCGCGTCTCGAGACGCTGCGGCAATATCAGATCCTCGATACTGATTCTGAGGAAGCCTTCGACGATCTCACGCGTCTGGCGTCTTATATCTGCCAGACTCCGGCAGCGCTGATCAGTCTGGTTGATACGAATCGGCAATGGTTCAAAGCTCGCGTGGGCGTCCATGCCCGCGAAACGCCGCGCAATGTCTCGTTTTGCGGACACGCTATTCTGGCCAGAGATTGCTTTATCATCGAGGACGCGCTCTTCGACGAGCGCTTCGCCGACAACCCGCTGGTAGTGAACGAGCCCTTTGTTCGTTTCTATGCGGGCATGCCGCTGTGGTCGCCAGAGGGTTTCGCCATCGGGACGCTTTGCGTAATGGATCGACAGCCCCGACACCTGAACGCGGAACAGATTAATGCTCTGGAGATGTTATCGAAGCAGGTGATGAGTCAGCTTGAACTCCGTCGCGAAGTTCGCTTCTGCAAGACCGCGCTGGAAAAACGCAAGCAAGCGGAAGCTAAGTTGAAAACTGCCAGCTAGTAAAGGATTGCTTGCCTATTAAGATCCGCTCAGACATCCTCCCAGCGTTGGCGATTTAGCCCGCGTGCTAAATTTCCAAAGACCAGGC
>WNFJ01509571.1_pt2 | contig 16688 bp, 14 predicted proteins | sample 5400461 | NCBI WGS metagenome assembly WNFJ01 (sample SAMN13153349, study PRJNA577476) | soil metagenome | isolation source: 115 cm saprolite on Douglas fir-dominated hillslope | place: USA:California | collected 2013-09-17 | reverse complement strand
GACGTATTAATTCCCGGCCCGAATCCCGCCACCAAACAACTCATCAAAGTCTATGAATCTACCGGCGTTGGCGCCATCGTTTCAATTCAAAGGCGTGGGTTGGTACGTGACCGACTATGGTGGAAAAAAGTCCACCGGCGGCGACGGCGACAAAGCAGACAAGCCCGCCACGGAAACAAAAGAAGCAGGGAGCAAAGAGAAAGATTCGGCGAGCACGGAAGCAGCTTCCAAAGATACGAAAGAGAGCAAAGAGAAGAAGCCCGCGAAGAAGAAGTAGCAGTTCTGAACGAGGTGCTTCCTTTAGAGTTTGAGAGTTTTCAAGTAGCTCCGAAATGCAGCGCCGAATTCAGGATTCTGCAAAGCGATTTCAACGGTTGCTTTTAGAAAGCCGAGTTTGTCACCGGCGTCATAGGAAATGCCCTCGTAAATGTAGGCCCACAAACCGTGCTCGCGCGCGAGAATGCGCAGCGCATCGGTAAGCTGAATTTCATTTCCCGCGCCCGCTTTCGTGCGAGCCAGGCAATCGAAAATCTCCGGCGGCAAAACGTAACGGCCGGTGATTCCCAGGTTCGATGGCGCGTTTTCCGGCTTGGGTTTTTCGACGAGGTCGCGAATGCGCAGCAATCGTTCGCCGAAGGGCGGCTGCGGAGCGGGTTCGCCATCCACGATGCCGTACAGATTTGTTTTGTCTTTGGGGACTTCTTCCACGGCGATGGCGCCAACGCCGGTAGATTCATAGACTTTGATGAGTTGTTTGGTGGCGGGATTCGGGCCGGGAATTAATACGTCGCCGAGCAAGACGGCGAACGGTTCATCGCCAACCAGATCGCGCGCGACGAGCACGGCGTGGCCGAGCCCAAGGGGCTCTTTCTGCCGCGTGTAGCTCACCTGCACCATGTTGCTGATCTTTCGAACCATCTCCGCTTGGTCTTTTTTGCCTCTCTCTTCCAAGAAACGCTCCAGCGCGGGAGCGGAATCGAAGTGGTCTTCGATGGAATTTTTTCCTTTGCCGGTAACGATGATGATGTGTTCGATGCCGGAGGCGACGCACTCTTCCGCCACGTATTGAATCTGCGGCTTGTCGACGACGGTGAGCATCTCTTTCGGCTGCGCCTTGGTGGCGGGCAGAAATCGCGTGCCCAGGCCAGCGGCAGGGAGCACCGCCTTGCGAACTTTGTTGCGGCTACTCGTGGGGCCGCCAACTCGCGCAGAGTTGGGTGTGGCAGAAGCGTTGTTGGTCATAGGCTCAGTTTTTTACACACTCTAATTTTTTTGCACACTCTAAGAGGATGGACACCATTCTTCGATGTGGATTCGCATCCGTCAATGTTTTTTGCGTTCGAACGGTGCCCGTAGGGTTAGTTGGCTCCGGTGCAGCTGACCGGTGCGAGGCTGCGCGTGTGCTAGCATTGGTTGAGAGCGGGGAAATAATGCTCGCGGCAAGAGACCATGAGAATCCTGGGGATTGAATCTTCATGCGATGAGACGGCGGCGGCGGTAGTCGCGGACGGGCGGGAGATTTTGTCGAGTGTCGTCGCTTCGCAGATCGAGATTCACCGCAAATATGGCGGGGTGGTGCCGGAGCTGGCGTCGCGGGAACACTTGCGGCAGATCGTGCCGGTAGTGCGAGAGGCGATTGCGCAAGCGGGAATGGAGCTTTCGAATGTGGACGCGATTGGGGTGACGCAAGGGCCGGGGCTGGTCGGCGCGCTGCTGGTCGGAATTACGTATGGAAAGACGCTGGCGCAGGCGCTGGGGAAGCCGCTGGTACCGGTGAACCATCTTGAGGGGCACGTGCATGCGGTTTTTCTGGAAGCGCATAAGGCGGGACGAGCGGCGAAGTTGCCTGCCGTGTGCTTGATTGTTTCCGGCGGTCACACAGTACTTTATGAAGTGAAGGCGGAAGATTCGAACGGGCAGGATTCGAATGGGCTCTTGCGGTACCGCAAGATGGGCCAGACGCGGGACGACGCCGCCGGGGAAGCGTACGACAAAGTGGCGAAGCTGCTGGGCTTGGGGTATCCGGGAGGGCCGATTCTCGATCGGCTGGCTGCGGTTTCAAATGACGCACCTGCACCCGTGAAATTTGGGCCGACGAAAATGAAGGGGAACGCGCTGGACTTCAGCTTCAGCGGACTGAAGACGGCAGTGCTGTATCACGTGCGTGAGCACAGCGAATACACCGAAGAGATCCGCAGGCGCGAAGAGGCGCTTACACGAGGCGAGAGAAAATTCGAACAATTGCTGCCGCTGTGCAGTGCGAAAACGCTGGCGTTGGTGAGGGAGTTTCAGAATGCAGTGGTGCGCGACCTGGTCGAACGCACGATGAGCGCGGCGGAAGAACTGGGCGTAGAAAGCGTGCTGGTTTCAGGCGGCGTGGCGGCGAACAGCCAGTTGCGCGCGAGGTTCGAAGAGCGTTCGAAAGCCGCCGGCGTCGAAGTGTTTTTTCCAAGCCGGGCGCTTTCGACCGATAATGCCGCGATGATCGCGGCGGCGGCATATTCCCGCTTTCGCGCCGGCATTATCGCGGACACAACCCTCAACGCCGATCCCAGCCTCGCGCTCGCGTAGAAAACTGGAATTCTTTTCAGTCTGCCCAATCCTCGATCCAAACTGCAAGGCCCGGACTCTTGTCTAGAATCCGGGGCTTATTGAGATAAAGAAGACGTGTCCCAGATTCTGAAATCGCCTTCGGCGTAAGCTGCCGCCAAGTGAGTTCCATTCCCGTCGAAGGCGACACGTTCGATAACTCGGGGAAAAAGGGGATTGGGCGGCAGGGCTGGCTCGAAGGTAAAGAGCTGCTCTCCCGTTGGCAGTTTGGAAAGCAGCACGCGTTTATCGGCATGAGCCGAGGCCAGGAATTGCCCGGAAGGATGAAAATCAAGTGCGGTGACCGGGGACGTGGACAACACGATTCGCCGCGGTTCGCTACCTGCGCCGGCCTCGCCCAAGAGCACGGAGCCGTCATCAAGTCCCGCCGCGAGCCAGCGGCCGTCCGCCGACCATGCGACCGCAGGGACGGCAGCGCGGCCGAAGCTGCGGTGCGGGCCGTTGGAGTGAATTTCATAGATCCACACCGTATCTGCTGGTTCGCCAGCCGGCTTGGCGAGGCCGATTGCAAGCCAATTTCCATCGCGGGAAAAAGCGAGGCAGAGAATGGGGCCCGGCACGTCCAAATGGAGTGTTAGATTCCCTGTCGCAATGTCCCAAAGGGTGACTGCGCCGTTCGCATCGCCGCCCGCCAGGGTCCGCCCGTCGGGCGTGAGGGCCAGGGCTTGCTGGGCGCTCACTTTCTCGACAAAGTTGGTGTTGTGCAACATGTTGCCCTCTGGCCGGCTCACCGTAATTCGGTCATCGAAGGAGTAGGCTTCCATATCGGGCTCTGGCGCCACAGCCACTGCCAGCGCCTTGCGGCGCTCGAGCAAAACAAATTGTCCGTCGCGAGGCCGGAAATAGAACAGATCTCCCGCCGTGGTGGTATATTTCTGCACCAGCGGGAACGCGCGTTTAGGCGCACGCGAACAAGAGGAAGCCGCCAGAACGAACAGAAACAAAAGCAGGGCAGCGGGCCGGTTTCTCATGGCTTGCACATCGATGCACAGCTTACATGATTTTTGCCAATGGATGAATCGCCGTCGCGCGGTCGCGTTCGCGGTCATTCTCGCGTTGCTCATCACGGGGTGCGGTCGCCAGACGTCTGGTACGAGCCCGCTCTTTCCCGCGCCGCAGGGAAACACCTGGGGGTTTATTGATAACCGAGGAAAAGCCGTAATCGCGCCGCGCTTCGAAGCGGCGCTGCCCTATTCGGAAGGGCTCGCTGCCGTCAAGCGCGAAGGGCGATGGGGCTACATCGATCGCAACGGATCGGAAGTCATTCCCATTCACTACCGCACAGTCCAAAGTTTCCGCAATGGCGTCGCTATCGTTGATACGGGTCTGCCCGATCATCCTGTAGGCCTCATCGATACAGCAGGCTCCTGGGTTGCGCAGCCTCTCTTTCGGTCCCTTTCGGCCGCGGACGGGACCGATGGCCTGCTCCTGGGACAGAAGGAACCCGCCGAAGGCTTTGGCTTCTACGATCGTTCCGGAACCCTTGTCTTGGGCCCTTACTTCCTGGCTTTTCCTTTCGCCCAGGGCCGCGCGCGCGTCAAGAAGGCCGCCCGAGAGGGTTTAGAGGACTGGCTGATTGATACGTCGGGAACCTTCTTGCCAAGGAAGCCCCTCGTCCTCGACGGCATCCGCTTCTCCGAAGGCCTGATTGCCGTCCGGCGGGACCGCAAGCTGGGCTATATGGATCTTGAGGGGAACGTTGCCATTGAGCCGCGCTACGATCAGGGCGGCGAGTTTGCCGAAGGGCTTGCGGCCGTTCAGTTGGAGGGGCGGTGGATGTTCATTGATAAATCGGGCGCTGCGACCTCAGAATTTCCTGCGGGCGTTGCCTTTGCTGAACCACTCTCCGATGGGCTCTCGCTCGTTTCGGCGGATCGCGACCAGTCTGGACGGAAGTTCGGCTATGTGGACCGGAACGGCAAGTGGGCGATCAAGCCAATTTGGGATGATGCCGAGCCTTTTCATGAGGGCTTGGCTTACGTCGGCAAGTGGAAGGACGGAAAGGCGGCCTACATAGACCACAAGGGAAGGACCATCTGGGAGGGTCGAAATCTCTCACCGTAGGACGGTTGTCCAGTCAGCCGAGCGCTTTGTGGGAATCGCTGTGGCAGTGGCTCGCGCCGAAATGCGACGCCGCATCCTGGGTGGCGGAGGCAGGGGCGTTGGCTGCAAGTCTGAAGACACTAGGCTCGGACGCTGTCGGCTGAGTCTGAACCAGAATGAACGGTCCTGGCGTTATCGCTCGTCCTATTCGGCAAAGCAGACCTGGCCGCTGTACCGGAATACCGTCCCTTTGACCAAATCGACTTCGCCGATGGTGTTAAGATCCCCCGTTGCCTTAGCGTACCTTCCAGTTCCTCCGGTGAGATGGATGGGATAGGTAACTACGGCGAACAGAGTTTGCGAGAGCGGAACCGTCGTGGCCGTCGCTGGATCAAAGGAAAGCGTATCGCCTGACTCCGTGACCCAGTGATGTTGGACATGGAATACGAGGGTATTTCCCGCGCCGGGCTGAGGGGCGCCCAAGATAGTTCCGCTCACGGCACCCCTCAGATCTCCCGTCGCCGTTCCCATAGTGGTGTTTTGATCGATGGCGCCGAAGTTAGTTATAACAGTTCCGCCCACAAGAGCGCAGTGACTCTCGGTGACCTCTGGGCGTGGGGCAGCCTTTGGTGTGGATGAAGCTCCGCTAAACAGCGCCATCGCAGGGACGAAAACGGCGAGGGCAATCAGCGCCGCACGACTCAACGCCCCGGCAAAAGTAATGGTGCTCTTCATGATGTTTCCTCCGTGGGCCCCAAGAAGCAACGCATTGCTCCTTGCGGCGAAGTTTGCTAGCATCAGCCGAGAATTGTCAGGAATCCGAATAGCGACGCGGCCAGCCAGCGTCGTTCCCGCACGCTAGCTTCAGGCTGTCTTAAATGTCTTTGGGAAAAGTTGAAGGAATCTTAGGGATTTTCTGAAGGCGCCACCATGCCGGAGGGAAAGCACTTCTACGAATTCGGTCCCTTCCGGCTGGACCCTGCCGAGCGCTTGCTTCTGCGTAACAACCAGGCTGTACCCCTGGCGCCGAAGGCGTTCGAGACCCTGCTTTTGCTGGTCGAAAACAGCGGCCACCTGCTGACCAAAGACGAATTGATGAAGCGCCTATGGCCGATGACGTTCGTCGAAGAGGTCAACCTTGCGCAGAATATTTCGGCTATCAGGCGAGCGCTGGACGACAAGAGCAGCGGAGCGCAATACATAGAAACGGTGGCGAAAGTCGGCTACCGGTTCGCCGTCGAAACACGGAAGAGCGTCGGCGAGCTAAGATCGACGGCTCAAGAGCTCAAGCCGACCACCGTCCCAACTCCGGCGCCGGCACAAAAATCGAAGGCGATAGCGGAGCTGCAGCCCGCTACCGCCGCCTCGCAGACACATTGGCGGCGCGGTGTTTTGGGCCTTGCCGCCCTTATTGTGGTTGCAGTGATGGCTTGGGGAATTGTGCGCCGGGTCCGGGCCGGTGATTCACTCTCTCCTATTCATTCGATTGCAATTCTGCCGCTTGTGAATCTCTCCAATGATCCGCAACAGGAGTACTTTGTGGATGGCATGACGGACGAGCTCATCACGGACCTGGCAAAGATTGGCGAATTGCGGGTGATTTCCCACACATCCGTGATGCCGTTCAAAGGAACGCGCAAGTCGCTTGGTGCTATTGCAGGAGAATTGCATGTCGATGCGCTGGTGGAGGGAACGGTACTGCGGGCCGGCAACCGCGTGCGTGTCACTGCGCAACTGCTTCGTGCTTCACCGGAGAGACATCTTTGGGCAGACAGCTACCAGGGAGACTTGACCGACGTGTTCTCGCTACAAGATCGAATCGCACGATCGATTGCGCACGAGGTCCAGGTCGCACTGACCCCTGCCGAGCAGGCCCGCTTGACCAGCGTCCAGCGCGCGGACCCAGAAGCCTACGAAGCTTATGTGCGCGGCCGCCATTACGCGGCGCAAATAAATCCCGAGGGTTTCGAAAAGGCGATCCTGAATTTCGGGCGTGCGATCGAATTGCAGCCTCGATATGCGCAGGCTTACGCGGATTTGGCCGAGACGTATTGCTGGGGGGTGGCCACCCAGATGATTCCCCAGCAGGAAGGGCTGCTCAAAGCCCGCCAGGCCGCCATGAAGGCTCTCGAAATGGATGAAACCCTGGGCCAGGCTCATAATTCTTTGGCGTGGGTCAAGTACAGCTATGAGTGGAACTTCCCGGAGGCGGAAAGGGAGTTTCGCCGCTCCCTGGAACTGAATCCGAGCGCTTCCTGGACTCTCCTGTGGTACGGCATGTATTTAGCCCAGGGGAATCGCATCGCGGAATCCACCGCCGAGATGAAAAAGGCACAGCAGGTTGACCCGCTCTCTCCGGTGGCCGAAGCTCTTGCTCTCGCTCCCCTGCTGACCGGGCGGAAATATGACATGGCCATCGAAGGCGGCCGGAAAATCTTGGAAATGGATCGCGGTAATGGCTTGGCAAGATGGCTTGTGACCACAGCATACGAACGGAAGGGCGACATTTCCAAAACGATTGATATGCAGGAGGAGACTGCTGTTCTTTACGGTGAAAACAAAGAAGCTGCTGCTGAACGCTGCACGCGTCTTCGTCGCGCGTACCAGAGTCTTGGTGCTCAGGGGTACTGGCGGGCGAATCTGGAGCAGCACCTGTCTGAGTGGAAAAAGAATCCGGGTGATCCGTATAGCCATGCCGTACTTTACGCCCGCGTCGGCGAGAAGGATCATGTCTTTGGATGGTTGGAAAAAGCGCATCAAGCGCGCTCGCAGGAACTGCTCTTTTGGTTGAGGACTGACCCGGCTTTTGACGCCTTACGTTCCGATCCGAGATACGCAGATCTCGTTCACCGCATTGGCTTCCCGCAGCAAACTCAGTAGGTATCTGATCCGCGACCTCTACAACAGCGCCGTCATGACTTTGGCGAGCGGAACCGGCGGTGGCAGGCGCATCTTAATAATGGCCGGAATGAATCATAGAAATACGTACCTGCAAACAGGGTTGCGGCGACCGTGACAGCAAATTCACGGTGCGTGCGGTATTTGCGGACTCTTGGGACTGGCTGTCCCAAGACGTAGACTCCGATTGGGCTATGCCCTGGGTTTCTTCTCGCCGGCTGCGTATTGTGGCAATCGCGATGCGCTGGGAATGTAAGCGGCACGACAGGCAGGACGACAGGGGGCACGCCAGCCGGAACCTACCCAGTAACCGTCACCGGCAGTGCGGGCACCACACAGTAAACGGGGTCCGTGACGCTCGTTGTGCAATGATTCGGAGGTAATGAAATCCAGACGAGTCTAACGTCCGACGGCGTGAAGACCGGATAGCGCCTGATACAAGCGCAAACCCGGCAAATGATTTTCTCCGGCTCCGCTGAGGACCTGTTCTGGACGGGTGGCTAGCGGATATAAGCCCGCCTGTTGTTTGGATTCAGCAACTTAGGTCGCCTCGAGGGCCCGTATTCGGGCCGATATGGCCTCGTTCGGGCACAAGTGTGCTACAACTATGCGCAGCGAGATGAAGGAAAACGTAAATCCAACGGTCGTCGGCAAGTTTCCCTGTTCTGTCGCATTTTTGTTTGGCGAGGTCCAAATCGTGAGGTTGGAAAATTCATGAGATGTTTATCCATTCTGCTAGCGGGTACACTGTGTTGCGCGGGATACGCGCTTGGACAGGAGCCCAATAATCCGCCTCCGACGTTTACCAAGGATGTAGCGCCGATCTTGCAGAAGCACTGCGAAACCTGCCATCGGCCTGGCGAGGCAGCACCTTTCTCCATGCTCACTTATGAGGAAACGCGGCCGTGGGCACCCATGATCAAGATGGCGGTCACAAAAAAAATTATGCCGCCTTGGTTTGCCGACCCCCAATACGGACACTTTGCAAACGAACGATCGTTGTCCGCGGATGAAATTCGAACCCTGGCGGCGTGGGTGAACGGAGGCGCGCAGAAGGGCGCCGCGGAAAATATGCCGCCTCCGACGAAGAGTTTTGTAGAGGGTTGGGGCATCCCCGCGCCAGACATGGTGTTTCAGCTGCCCAAGCCTTTTCCGGTGCCTGCGGCGGGAGTGATTGACTATCAGTATGTGATTGTCCCCACTGGTTTCAAGGAAGACAAATGGGTGCAGATGCTCGAAGTTCGCCCAACCGACCGTGCCGTGGTTCACCACATCATTGCCTACCTTCGCGAGCCGGGATCGAATTACTTCAAGGACCAGAAGCCTGGGGTTTTCTTTATCGCGCCCCCTCCGAAGGTTGACGAGAAGACGGACACGAGTGCACTGCCGAGCGACTTTCTTGTCGGCTACGCCCCAGGGCAGCCCGCCGAGATTCTGCGGCCCGGCGAGGGAAAGCTGATCAAAGCCGGTTCTGACTTCGTCTTTGAAGTTCATTACACGCCGAACGGAAAACCCACGACAGACCAGACCAAGCTCGGACTTGTTTTTACAAAGACGCCCCCGAAAGAGCGTGTGCTGACGCTCTCGGCTTCCAACGGCACATTCAAGATTCCCCCGGGCGATCCGGATTACAAGGTGGACGCCACGTTTGAAGTGCGCAAGGACGTCAAGCTCGTGGGTTTGCATCCGCACATGCACTCGCGCGGGAAAGCGTTTGAGTTCAGATTGGTATTTCCCGACGGCAAGAAAGAGACCATCCTCATCGTGCCGGTTTACAACTGGCATTGGCAGCTGTGGTACAACCTCGCGGACCCCATTGATCTTCCCCAAGGCACAAAAATTGAATGCACCGCTCATTTCGATAATTCGCCTCAAATCTGTGATCTGGGGGCAACAGAGCTGGGATGAAATGATGGTCGGATTCTTCAACTTGAAATTTGACGCGACGATGTCCGCGAAAGATTTATCCGCGCCGGAAGGGGCTATTCACGTCCACTGATATGTCGAGAGCCTTGCGAAAGTCGCTTGCCAAAATCTTAATGCTCGTGCTGCTGCCCGCGTTTGCAGCGTTGTTTCTGAATGACGTGGTTGCCGGGCAAGGCAAAGGCCCGAGCTTCCATGTGATTGCTTTGGCGGAGCGCGGCGGCATTCATAAGCCATTTGTGGACGCCGCCAAAGTTTGGCTGGGGAGGTTGGCCAGCGAGAACAATTTCACCGTGGACTACATTGAGGATACAGAGAAAATCGACGACGCATTTCTCGCAAAATATAATCTGTTTATCCAGCTGAACTATCCTCCTTACAATTGGACAGACACGGCCAAGGCCGCCTTCATCAAGTACATCGAACAAGGCAAAGGCGGCTGGATCGGATTTCATCACGCTACCCTGCTGGGTGAATTCGATGGCTTCCCTATGTGGCCGTGGTTCCATCAGTTCATGGGACGAATTCGATTTAAAAATTACATCGCTACGTTTGTTACGGGAGAGGTTACGATCGAGGACAAGAACCACCCGGCGATGAAAGGTATCACTTCACCGTTCGTGATCAAAGACGAAGAGTGGTACACCTACGACACATCGCCGCGGCCGAACGTCCACGTGCTGGCGAGCGTGGAGGAGAAAACCTATACACCCGCCACGGATCTTAAGATGGGAGACCATCCGGTGATCTGGACCAACGAGCACGTCAAGGCCAGGAACATCTACATTTTCATGGGGCACCGTCCGGAGCATTTCGAGAACAAATCCTTCACGCAGATTTTTGCCAATTCCATTTTCTGGGCCGCCGGCCAGCAGGAGAGTCGCGGAAAATGAAGCAAACCAACTTTGCTGGACGCACTCGCCGCAGAATCTATTTGATCACCGCGTTTCAAGCACTATTGGCAGCTGTGCTGCTGTTCCTCTTCTGGAACATGGCGGCCGTCGCACAGAAACCTGTTTTCAAAGTGCTCGCTTTCTATTCGACAGATGTTGAGCCCGATCACGTCCATACTGCGAATGATGCCCTCGCGTTCTTTCGAGGGCTGGCGGCGAAAAGCAACTTCGCATTTGAGGCCACAACGGATTGGACAAAGCTCAATGAAAATGATCTAAAGCCTTACCGGGTGATCTTGTGGCTGAACAACTTCCCGCAAACTCCGGAGCAGAGGGCGGCTTTCGAGGAGTACATGGAACACGGCGGCGGCTGGCTGGGTTTTCACGTTGCCGGCTACAACGATGAAACGACAAAATGGGCCTGGTTTGTGGATTTTATGGGCGGAGCCGTGTTTTACACGAATAACTGGCCGCCGCTGCCGGCAAAATTGACCGTCGATGACCGCACACATCCCGTGACCAGGAAGCTTCCCGCGACTTACGCGGCACCGGCGAACGAGTGGTATCTCTGGAAGCCCAGCCCTCGCTCCAACAAGAATGTTCATGTTCTCGTCACACTCGATCCTTCCAATTACCCCATTGGCGTCAAGGACATCATTACCGGCGGCGACCTTCCCGTGGTGTGGACGAATACGAAATATAGAATGATTTACATGAATATGGGCCATGGGGAAAAGATTTACTCCGACGCGACACAAAATATGCTGTTCGCAAACGCGATTCTCTGGCTCGCTAACCAGAAATAGTTCCGCCGGTGCCAGAAAAAGTGGGGGACCATAAGTGAAGAGGCTACGGATGGTATTGCTCATTCTCTTTGTGGCATTCAGCAGCCATTGCGGGGCGCAGACGACTGCTCAGCCGAAGAAGCATCTTTTGGTCCTCGGAGAAGAAAAAGGCTATCGGCACGAGGCCGTTTCCCACGCCATCGCTACCATCGAGCGCCTCGGCCGGGAAACGGGATTGTGGACAACGACAATCCGGACAGATACCGAAGCGCTGACGAAGAAAAAGCTCGAGTACAACGCCAAAAATCTGAACGATTTTGACGCCGTGCTCTTCTATACCGGTGGCGAACTGGAGATGAATCCGGAACAGAAAGCTGCGCTTCTTTCGTTCGTCCACGACGATGGAAGAGGTTTTATCGGCGTGCACAGTGCTACCATCACGTTCACGGACTGGCCGGAGTACGGCGAAATGATCGGCGGATACTTCGACGAACATCCCTGGGGCACGTTTGACGCACCCATTCTCGTCGAGGATCCAAACTTCCCGGGCATGCAGCAGTGGCCAAAGTCGTTTGTGCTGAAGGACGAGATTTACCAGATCAGGGATTTTTCGCGGAACGCGGTGCGCGTTCTGATGCGGCTCGATGCCAGCAGGCTGGACCTGAATAATCCGCGCGTTCACCGCAAGGATCTCGATTTTGCCGTGACCTGGGCGAAAATGTACGGAAAGGGGCGCGTCTACTACTCAACTCTGGGCCACGTGGAGCAAAATTGGGACGATCCCAGGATCCAGAAAATGTACGTGGAGGCCATCAAATGGGCCATGGGTCTCGTTGACGCCGATGCAACGGCGCGACCAGTTACAGCCAAATCCGGCAATACGCACTAAGACGGAATAGGTGATGGCACGGCATCGGCGGCACCAGGAATGGCATGAGTGAGTTCGTCTTGGTGTTGGTGTTAACGTAAAGGCCGCCCTTTGGCGAACACGGGATGGAGGTTCAATACAGATGTGGCGATTGATTTTCTCGTTGTTGCTGGCTTTCGCGGCTTGGGGGCAAACGCCCCACCCGATTTTAGCCGTGGGGTCACCGGCGCCTAATTTCTCCTTGCCCGGAGTGGATGGAAAGATCCATCGTCTCGCCGATTACGCGGCCAGTCCGGTACTGGTCGTAGTATTCACGTGCAATCACTGCCCGATCGCGCAAATGTATGAGCAACGCATCCAGCAATTGGAAACGGACTATGGCCATCGCGGAGTGGCGATTGTCGCAATTCAGCCCAACGACCCGAAGGCCATTCGAATCGATGAATTGGACTCTTCGGACATCAGCGACAGCCTCGAGGAAATGAAAATTCGAGTTGAGTACAAACATCTCCACTATCCATACCTTTACGACGGCGAAACGCAATCAGTCACGCGCGCCTACGGTCCGCAAGCCACTCCGCACGTCTTCATCTTCGATAAGGATCGCAAGTTGCGCTACGAAGGCCGCATGGATAACAGCTATCGCAAGGAACTGGTGAACACGACGGACGCCCGGAATGCGGTCGACGCGTTGCTAGCGAACCGAGAAGTGCCCGTTAAGCACACGGGTGTTTTCGGCTGCTCGACAAAGTGGCAGGAGAAAGCCGCGTCCCGCACGGAAGCGCTCCGGAAGATCGAAGAGCAGCCTGTAAAGCTGGAAATGGCAACGGCGGCCGACCTGAAGCGACTTCGTGAAAATCCGGCGAAGCACATGGCACTGATCAGTTTTTGGGCAACCTGGTGCGGTTCCTGCATCGATGAGTTCTCCGATTTCGAGGATACCTATCGGATGTACAAGGACCGCGATCTGGAATTGGTCACGGTGTCCGCCAATATGCCGGACGAAAAGGCCAGCGTGCTAAGGATGCTCGAGAAAAAGCATGCCACCAGCCGCAACCTGCTGTTTGCTTCAGACGACACGGCAGCACTACAGGCGGCGTTTGATCCGACATGGGAATCGGCGGTTCCTTACACCGTTTTGCTCGATGCGGGCGGTAGAGTTCTCTACAAGAATTTGGGCGGCGTGGATTTCCTTGAATTGCGGCGGACAATTCTGGCCAACCTCCCCTCGGATTACATCGGCTTCAATCAATACTGGCAGGCTGGTTCCGGCCAGAAGGAGCCGGCGAAGAGTGGCGGCCGATAAGATTGTGCGCAAGCCTCACAAACCACAACTTCCTCTCCTTGAGAACAAAGCCCGTCCCCGCAGCTCAGGAATTCGCAGGAAATGGGAAGGCCAAGGGTTTACGCCTGGGACCTCCATCTCCAGTTGGCCGCGCCTTCGGAGGCCCGATGAAGAGATATTTGCCATTGCTGCTCGCTGTGATTTCTTTTTTCTCTGCACTGACGCCCACACCTTCCCCGGCGGACGAAATTCCGAAAACAGCGTGGCGAAGGCCTCTTGGACAACCTCTGCCGAATCCGGGTGTTCGGAAAAACAAAACAGACATCGACGACGGCAACTGGCAAGGCGCTCCCGTCGGCGGGTTCGGCGCAGGAACGTTTTCGCGGACATACCGTGGCGACTTTGCCCGGTGGCACATCAAGGTGTGCACAAATACGCTCCGGTCTATGCGAACCAGTTTGCCATGTTCCAGCAGGTGGCAGGCGACCCTGCGGGAACCGCGCAAGTGCTCATGACCGATCATCCCAAGAACGGCGAACTCTCCAGTTGGCAGTGGGACTATCCCGTCGGCGCCGGCGAATATGCAGCGCTGTTTCCCAAGTCCTGGTATGACTACAAGTGGGACAAATTTCCCGCCCACGTTGTGCTGGAACAGTTCTCCCCGGTTCTCCCCGACAACTACAAAGAGTCGAGCTATCCCGTAGCGGTCTACAGGTGGTACGCAGCAAATTCCACAAATAAAGCAGTCACGATTTCTGTTCTACTCTCCTGGACCAACATGGGCGGTTGGTTTCGGAACTATCTGCATGATTTTCAGGGTGCTCTCAACCAGGGAAATAGAAACCACTTCCGTACGGAATCTGTAGCGCCCACCGAAACCATGAAGGGCATCGTATTTGATCGCAATCGAGCCGAGGGAGTGGAAAACGAATGGGATGGTGAGTTCTCCATTGCCGCCCTGGAGTCAAGCGGCGTGGAAGTTACCTATCATACGGAGTTTCTGGCCGACGGCGACGGCAAAGCCGTTTGGGCTCCTTTCTCAAAGGACGGCAAGCTGGCGGACAGCACTACCTCGTGGGTGAGTGCCAGCGAGAAGCTGGGGGGCGCGATTGCGGTGAGGTTCACCCTCCAGCCTGGCGAGGAAAAAATCGTCCCCATGGTGATCGCGTGGGATTTTCCTGTGGTCGAGTTTGGCCAGGGTCGTAAATGGAATCGGCGTTACACAGATTTTTTCGGCACGACCGGCGACAACTCTTGGGCCATCGCTCGTGATGGCTTGCTACACGCAGCCGAATGGAGCGCTGCCGTTGATGCTTGGCAAAAGCCATACATTGATAACGAAAGCAAGCCGGCTTGGTACCGTGGCATGCTCTTTAATGAACTATACGTGCTAACAGATGGTGGCACCTTTTGGGGACGCCCGGTGAATTCTGACCGCACTGCGCCCGCGACGTTTGCTCTCCTCGAATGCTTCGACTACGCCTACTACGGAACGCTGGACGTACGATTCTACGGCTCCATGCCACTTCTGAAATTTTGGCCCGCCATCGAAAAGCAAGTGTTGCGCGAATTTGCGCAGACCGTTCCTCGCGAATACCCGGAACTGGGACTCTGGGTCTGGAAAACACAGCAGACAGAATCTCCAGTGCTGCACAAGCGCAAGAAAATTGGAGCGGTCCCGCATGATTTAGGAGTTCCCGAAGGAGACCCATTCGTTTCGGTTAACGAACCCGGCTGGCAGGACACCAACGATTGGAAGGACCTGAACTCAAAATTCGTTCTCATGATCTATCGCGACTATGTGTTGACGGGGAAAAAAGATAAGGCCTTTCTGCGTGAGATGTGGCCATCGATGCAGGCGGCGATGACCTACCTGAGGCAATTCGATCACGGCGGGGGGATACCAGAAAACAGTGGTTACCCCGACCAAACATACGATTCGTGGGTCGTACGCGGCGTAAGCGCCTACTGCGGCGGCCTGTGGCTTGCGGCGTTGCGCGCTTCGGAAGAGACGGGACGGGCTCTTGACGATCCCCGTGCGGCGGACGAATACCACAATTTGTTCCAGAAGGCGCAGAAGACTTACATCGACAAACTTTGGAACGGCGAATACTTCCGATATGACATGGAGAGCGAATACCGGGACAGCATCCAGGCGGACCAGCTCGCTGGACAATGGTATGCGAACATGACGGGATTGGGTGATCTTGTCCCGAAAGAGATGCAAGTATCCGCACTAAAAAAGATTTTCGCGAACAACGTGATGAAATTCGGCAAGGGTGAAATGGGTGCGGCGAACGGAATGGCTGCCGATGGCAGCATTATTCGAGACAACGAACAGGCACAAGAAGTATGGGTGGGCACTAGTTTTGGATTGGCAGCACTGCTCCTGAGTGAAGGTTTAAAGGACGAGGCTTACCATACCGCCTGGGGCATTCATCACGTGGTTTATGAGAGCAAAGGCTACTGGTTCCGAACGCCAGAAGCGTGGGATGACACGGGAAATTTCCGAGCTTCCATGTATATGCGTCCAGCTGCCGTTTGGGCCATGGAGATGACTAGCCCAGCTTCGCATTGAACACGCGCTACTTCCACCGGTGACTGCCTCGGCAGGTTCATCGTAGCTCCCCGAACTGGCCTTTCAATGAAGGCACGCGCAATTGAAGCCGATGTCTGTCTTTCTCGAGCGCTTCCAGGCAGGAATCAGGGAGATGTTTGAAAAGGCCGATCTCCGAAAGGAACCTTACAGGAGCATACCTGTCGCCCTTCGGACTGATTGGGCGCTAAAGGAGCGAAGCCTCGCTAGATCGGGAACGCATTTTAGCTGCCGCCAGGCGCTCATCGCGCGCCTTGTCACGCTGGAGTTCGTGGAGGTGTTCACGGAGCCGCGTGCGGGCCTTGTGCAACTGCGACTTCGAATCGCCTACCGAGCGTCCCAATATCTCGGAAATCTCGTTGTGTTCGTACCCCTGAATATCGACGGGCAACCGCTCGATGCAGCGTTCGAGATTTATTCGGTCAAGCGATCCATCGAGCAACAGGTCAGGCGCCCCAATATCCATGGTTGCTGAGGCGGTTTCATCGTCGGGGTCGGGAGTCGCTTCGATCGAGACCATTGGTAGAGACTTCTTGCGGAGACGCATCAGCACGAGATTAACCGCCAGCCTGTGCAGCCAGGTGGAGAAGGCCGATTCGCCGCGGAAAGTATGAATTTTGCGGAGCAAAAGCAAGAAGGTTTCTTGAGTTAAATCTTCTGCTTCGGCCGTGTTTCCTACCATGCGCAGGCATAACGCATACACACGTCGGCTATGCGACCGGTAAAGGTATTCAAACACGGTCCGATCGCCTTCGCGGGCTCGCTGGATGGCCTCCGCTTCGATCAC
>WNFJ01384816.1_pt1 | contig 16689 bp, 19 predicted proteins | sample 5400461 | NCBI WGS metagenome assembly WNFJ01 (sample SAMN13153349, study PRJNA577476) | soil metagenome | isolation source: 115 cm saprolite on Douglas fir-dominated hillslope | place: USA:California | collected 2013-09-17 | reverse complement strand
GACGGCGAGGCCCCAGAGGGTGAAGGCGGCGGCGAAGATGTCGGCGTGGGCGAGGGTGCTGTGGGCAAACCAGACGGGGTAGATTGCGGTGAGAAAGACGGTTGCCGCTGCTATGGCAGTGGTGGTGAGCGATCTTGCGAGCTTATAGAGGCCGAGGAGGGCGGCGGCGCTGACCATGCAGACGAGGGTGCGGGTTCCGCTGATGACGTAGCGGGAGAGGTGCCACCAGGCGGCGAGGAGGATGGAGGGGAGAGGGGGGTGGGCGTTGGTGGTGGTGGTCTGGGGGATGAGGGTGCCGGTGCTGAAGAGGTCCCAGGCGGCGGGGATGTAGTAGCCGGCCTCGTCCCAGAAGTAGGGGAGGCGGAGGAGGGTGTAGTGGGAGAGGTAGATGGCTACGAAGAAGAGCGGGTAGAGCATCCAGAGCGGGATGTCGCCGCCTGGTTGATCGCCGCTTCTTCCGAGGAGTCGCACGCCTTTAGTGGACGGGGCCGTCTGGCTGGGGGAACTGCTGCTCGAGCGAGAGGGCGCCGAAGGTCTGCTCGTACTGGGCGAGGTTGTTGCCGAGGACGTTCCAGAGGGCCTTGGCCTGCTGGGGGCTGAGGTAGATGCCCTGGAAGTTCCGGACGGTGAGCTCGTCGGGGTTCTCCTGCGACATGGTGCCGAAGACCAGGAAGAAGTCCCAGACGCTCATGCGCACCTGGACACTGTTGGCGTAACCGTCGCGGTAGTTCTCGGTGGTAGTGAGCTTGAGGGTAGGCTGGTCTGCTTGCGGGTTCGGCTGGCTCATCGTCGAGTTACTTTCCGTTGCTATTCAGGAGAATTTTTGGTGCGAAAGGGGGGACTTGAACCCCCACGGATTGCTCCGCCAGATCCTAAGTCTGGTGCGTCTGCCAATTTCGCCACTTTCGCATTTACTCTATCTTGCTTATTTTACTAAGTTTATTATGAGATTCGCTATTCGACTGCTTCTTGATGTTACCGCTGGTCGCCGATTTAGTAACCAGTATGTTTGACGAGACGAGACGAGACGATCCACGGCTTCCCGATTGTGTCCCCGGCGCTAAGTGGGCGTATCGCATCGTCATCTGTATTGTACTGTGACCCATCGGGTAGGCGACAGTCCTTATATCTACTCCGGCCATGACAAGTCAGCTGGCGAACGTGTGACGGTTGCAGTGCCATGTGCAATTTAGGAGTCCTGCCTCCTCAACGGCTGGCTCAAACCAGTCTCGGGGCGAGCGGAGGGGGTTGTCCTCCGTATTCACGAATACGGGGGAGTCAGGGGTTCTATCCGAGGCGATAGATTTGAGGGCGGTCATCGCCACTTCGTTGAGAGGTACGTGCCGGGTCTTCCCCGGCTTTGTCTTGTGCAGAGTGACGATCCGCTGGCTTAGGTTTATGTCTGACCACCGCAGCCCGAACTGTTCGCTCGATCGGACCCCCGTATGAATCGAGAAGATGAAAGCAGGGAGGTAGTGCAGCCACTGTCCTTTGATTGCGGTAGTGAGCTACTTCTCTTCCGCGTCTGACAGGAAACGAATGCGGTCGTTGTGCTCGGCCTTGCGTTTGATCTTAGAGGCCGGATTGCTGTCCAGTTTCTCGTTGTCGACTGCGACGCGGAACACGAGTGAGAAGGCCGCAAAGTCTGCACCGATAATCGCCAGCTTAAGCGATAGCTCGTGGGTGGATCGCTCACCATTTTCCTCGCGAGAATGAGCTAGCGCATCTTCCGAGATGGTCTTGAAGGTGAGAGCCTTACCTCGTTTTGCGTGTGGCGGTTTTACTGTGAGGTGAAGCTGTACCAGGAACCGATTCTGAGGAGTGCGTCGGCCACCTTGATGAAAAGGAACCAGGCGACTGGGAGGATAGCTATCTGCTTACATCTAAGTGGCAATTTCTTGCACTCTTGGCGCAACTGTGAGAAAAGTTTTACCCATTCGCAGGGTGGATTGAGTTCTTAACCGGCAGAAAGGCGAGTTTGCTGCGGTATTACGGTGTTTCTGGATTGGTCGTCTGATTGCTTTCCTCCTGGGCAGAACATCAGAGCACTGATGTCTGAATCCGCTCCGAGAAGGATGACATTCATGCAGATCCAGGACGCACTCATATTCGCGATAGCAGCAATGATTCTTCATGAGATGGCGCACGTGGTTGCTGCCCTGGCGCTGAAGGTGAAGGTTCATCAGGTAGGCATCAACTGGAGAGGGCCATACATCAGGCGGGCATCCGGGACGGCAAAACAAAATCTTGCGATAACACTCGCAGGTCCTAGTATCAATCTTTGGCTCGCATTGCTGTTTTACCGGACCAGCCCGAACTTTGCTTTGTGCAATCTGGTGATAGGCGTCACCAATCTACTGCCGATTCCCGCGTCGGATGGCTCGAGGGCCCTGCATCTGCTCAGCAAGTCGGGTGGCGTCTGGGGGATGTCGGGTGCGACGAGTTCGATGCCCGTCTCGATCAGCCCTGAGATGAAATAAACGTTTCGAGCCAGTTGGTCAATATGGTGGAGGGGATGGTGCTGGTGACGGGGGAATAGATCAGCAGGGTATCCGGTGGCAGTGTTGCAAGTTTGAAGTGCGGTCGTCCTTCCGACGACACCCACATATCAGAATCCTTCAGCCGCTGCGCCTCGCTCACGTCCAGGCCGCCGAACTTCGACTTCCAGCCATAAAACGTCGCCGTGCCGATCCGGTGCTCCCGGACAGATACGCTCTCTTCACGCCCGCCTCATGCTGCTTCAAAATTCCGATCATCTGCTCTTTACCGGCTCTTCTTCATACTCTGTCATCCCGTCCAATTTACGAGAAAACTCCAGTTCTAAGAGATCTCCGGGGGCACGTCACTGTCGCCGGCTCTCTCTAGAAGGACGCTACTGTCATCTTGATACTGGACCTTCCATTCACCGGTGTGTTGCAGGAAGTAGACGAGAGGGGTATCCCTTTGGAAAAAGACATATCGAATCCTGTATTTGTCCAGTACGAACAACGTATTTTTTAGCTTTGTAGCGTCGAGGTAGTCTTTGAATGTTCCGTTGTACTCGAAGATATCAACTCTGGAATCCACGAAGACGGAAATCTGGCGTGCATGCCAAATCAGGTATCCACCCCAAAGATAGTCGGTAAATACAGCCCCCTTCGGGTGGAAATCTCGAAGATAGGACATTGCATGATCAGGAAACTTCCGGTTTTGGGAGGACAGGATATGTGCCTCGTCCGGAGTATGCCGCACCACAGACGGCATCAGTGCGAGAAGTATGAGCGCATTGAGCGCGGGTCTGTTTTTGTGAGGTCGGTAGGGCGATAGGCCATAAATGCTCTTCGCCAACAAAGGCATCACGAGAATCGCGGCTAGAAACAGGAATCGCGAGTATGTAAAGGAAGCGTATACGCCGATAAAGAGAAGTGCCAATTCGTAAGGAGCCCATTTGCGCGGGCGAAGAACCTGGAGGAGACAAAGAGCTGCTATTGAGAACAGCAGTACCTTTCCTCGAACAGAGTGAAAATCCAGCGTGTACCATTCCTCCACGTTCGAGATATTCAGCTTCTGACGGAATGCAAGATCGAACGGGTAGTAGACGAGATGCCATCCGTAGGGGTTGATGAAAAGGGCACCGATGCTCAGGGTGGAGACGATCGCAAGCTTGCGCCGTTGCAGGGGAGACCACGCCGGTCCCTCAATGGACCCCACATTTATCCGAATGCAGCCACAAGCGACGAAGATTACAAGAATGACGATGCCAATGAGCCACGATCCGTGGGTGTTCACCCACACCAGAAACAGAAATGGGAGTCCCCACATTGCGCGGCGATTCTCATTGATTCGTTCCAGAATTATCAGCTCTATAATCAGGCAGATCCAGCCGAAGAGCAGAGTGCGCGGACCATACGATACAGTTGCGAGAATGCCCGCAATTGGAGAGACAATGAGAGCTGATTTGATGTCGCGAGATTTCCTGTAAGCGAGGTAGAAAACGCCCAGGAGGATAGACTCTATGGCGACTGTCGCCACAAGGAACAGGCCTTTCGCACCCAGTAGTCGCCAACCGAAATAGAAGGGAAGCTCTGCGAGCCATTCGTGGTTCATCCAGGGAGATCCGAGCGCGGTGAAGGAGTACACGTCGTATCTTATGAACGAATGGGTGGCAATCTGTAGCTGGGCGTTGCGAAGGTGCCACCAGATATCAGGATCCGCCATGGACTGCGGAATGAAGAAGTAAATCAGGGTGGCGAATATGGCCGCCATAAAAACGGGAAAACTGAGAGCTCTCTGATAGAGCGGAATAGATTGAGCCGCTTCGGGCGGAGAAGATATCGTTGTCGACATGACTTAGGTCACCTCTCAACTCTTAAATCTCTAAGAGGCAGATTCAGTATGTCGGTAAAATCGAGTGTAACCAAGTAGCCGAAAGTTGTAGATCGAGACAGAAGGAAAAGTTGATGTTGGCTTTTGCAAACATTGATCACGCAGGCAAACGATGGCGCGATTCCGACAGCTCTGGGCAGAGCCTGGTGGAAGTGGCGGTGATCGTTCCCATACTCTTTCTCCTAATCGCCTATGCAGTAGACTATGGCTATTTTTTCCTGGTTGCCGCGCAGTTGGCATCAGCATCTCGAGTCGCCGCTGAATATTCCATTCAAGGCTTCCAGGGTCCGGCGCAGACCCAATTGCCTGTGGCAGGTCCAATAAGCACAACAGCTTCAGTGGCGGCACTCGCCGTCGGCGATCTCGCCGGACTCCTGAATTCCTCGACCACGACTACGGTTCAGGTCTGCTCCAGGGTGCTGGGCATGAACGGCAGCCTGCCAAACTGCAGTAGCTACGGACCGTCAGGCACCTCGTACACGCCAGCCACCGATCCCGAAGCTCCTACCTTCGTTCTCCATCGGGTGGATGTGACCTACACTGTTAATCCTCCGGTTCCTCTAAGCTTCTTCTCATTCTCATTGATTCCGACACTGCAGTTCCACCGCCAGGTATCAATGCGAGCGGCGGATTAATGGATTTCCCGATCAACAGATTGCCGATCACCGCCGGGCGCAGGTGCATTCCGAAGTCCTTCTGGAGGTGCCAGGCTATGACCCGCCTTAGACAGGGTGAACACGGCGCCGTGGCAATTGAAACTGCCCTGTCTTTCATGCTGGTAATCACATTGGTCTTCGGGATAATCGAGTTCTCGATGATGATTTACACCTATGGCGTCATGGCTGAAGCTGCGCGACACGGTGTGCGTTACGCTTCGATTCATGGTACAGATAGTTCCACGTGTAGCGGACCAAGCACTGGCTGCGGCGACCCGACCGCGGCGAACGTCGTCAATGAAGTGAATACATTTGCGGCGAAACTTATCAATACGATGTCCGGTGCGGTGGTGCAGGTCTCCTATCCGGACGCAGGTGGTTCCACGGTTTCTTCACGTGTGACGGTTGTGATTACATATACTTACCAGCCTCTCTTTCGCTTCCCCGGATTGAACCAAACCTTCCAACTAAGCGCACAAGGGCGAATCCTGTACTAACCTATGCCTCTCCCTGAGTGCCAAGTCAAGATCGCTGTCGCACATGAGAGCTTGCCAGAGGGAGGCCAGGCGGCCATTTCAGTGGTGCTGATATTGGGCTTGTTTCTGGTGGGGATCCTTGCTCTCGCCGTGGACTTCACGAATATCTGGTTTCACCGCCAGGCAGCAGGAGCTGCCGCTGATGCAGCCTGCCAGGCGGGAGCGATGGACCTATTCGAAACACAGTCACCGGGGGTACCTGCAGTGAATCCTGCCGATGAGAGCGTGACGCCGCTGGCCGTGCCAAGAAGGCTCCGCTAACCAACCCGGTCCCGCTGTATCCATTGAAAGCGGCATATGCGCACATAGTGGCACTACCGTGATGCAGTAAGAACACCCGCTTTGGTGGGCCACGACTCAGGTGCCAGAGAGGGATCGCGAGGGAAGGGGATCGCCTTCTGGGCAGTCTGCTTATATCCTCTCCGGCGAATGCTCTCGCACGCATGAGCTATCTAAGCAGCGCGTGATTGAAAGCTCGATAAACACCCATCCTCATAAGGATCGTGACTTTGGTCACCCCAACTTAAGATTTTTATTAAGACCCCTCTTCTACCTCCGCTACTATCACTTCACGCCAAGCTCCTGCAGGGGACGGCGGATTGCGGCGTTCCCTGCAGGAACTAACTCAGAATGTACCCGGGAGAAAAATAGTGAACAATTTTATGAAGTTAGTCAAGAACCTGCTGAAGGATGAATCTGGTCAGGATCTAATCGAATACGCACTCATTGCGGGCCTCATCGGCGTCGCTGCAGTTGTTACCATGGGCACCCTCGGCACGAGTATCAAGAATGCATTTACCTCTGTCAGCAGCTCGATCACCAGCGCCCTTCCGTAGTCGCCTGCTCTGCCAGGCCTACAGATAAGGCGTTCAGCACGCGGTGGGGGGCAAGCTCAAACATCCCACCGCAACACCTCTCTTAGTGTAACTCCCGCCAAAGTTGTATAGCTACTATCGGCCTGTTACTGCACTATTATCTCTACGCAAACATCCCGGTATGTTGATGCCTATCTACAATCCCGAAACGATTTATGTCGCCGCCTCTTTGGTGGTCGGGGGTATCGCTGCCGTCCACGACATCAGGGATCGGCGTATTCCGAATCTACTTACCGGCCCCGCCATCATCATCGCGCTGTTGATCCATCTCTCGTTAGGAGGGTGGGCCGCGGTAGGCTCATCTGCTATAGCTGGTCTCATCGGAGGCTCGATCTTCGCACTGTTTTTCGTCGCGGGCGGCCTCGGAGCCGGCGATGTTAAGCTGATGACTGCGGTGGGTTGTTTTGTCGGCACATCCATGATAGCTGAGGTGATGATGGCAACGGTCATCATAGGCGCGCTATTCGGAGTGTTTGTCGCTGTATCTCGCGGCCAACTCTGCAAAACCGTTTCTAACACTATCTTGTTGGTACAGCATCATCAGCGTCAAGGTCTTGAGCCGCATCCTGAGCTAAACCTTGCAAATGCGAAGACGCTCCGACTGCCGTACGCACTGCCGATCATGGCGGGCTGCTTTGTTGCCGCGTGGACGCTGGCAACAGGCTAATCCGTGAACTCCCGCCGTATCATTCATGCATTCATCATCGCTCTTCTTATAGCGAGCATGTGTACGTACTTCATTAATCGCAGCATAAGTAGGAGCGCTGGCAAACCCGTGCATGACTCCCTTAAGTATGTCGCGCCCGCGAAAGATATTTCGGTAGGGGAGTTGCTCAAAGCGGACGATGTCAAGGTAGTGGAATGGCCAACTACTAACGCCATTCATGGCGCTTTCGTGCACCCCGAGGACGTGATAGGTCGAGTCGTGCTTTATCCAATCGCTTTGGGCCAGCCGCTGACCGATAAATACTTGTCAGTTGCCGGTGCTGGCTCTGGTCTGGCAGGGAAGATACCTGACGGGATGCGCGCTATCGCGCTGCGTTCGGACGAGGTGGTAGGAGTTGCAGGTTTCCTTATACCCGGTTCCCGTCTTGACGTGTTGGTGACCTATCACACAGATAAGTCGCCCGAGCCTATGACGTCAACCGTTCTCCAGAATGCGGAGGTGATCGCCGCCGGTCATCAGGTGACTCCAGATCCAGAAGGCAAACCTGCTGCCGCAACGGTAGTTACCTTGTTATTAACCCCAGATGAGGCGGAACGGGCCGTGCTGGCGAGTACCCAGGGTACGATCCACTTTGTACTTAGGAACGCTTCGGACAAGGGACGAACACAAAGCTCACCCACAATGCTTTCACAGCTATCCGGCGCAGCATCTGTTGCGCGGACGACGGCCTCGCCCAGGGGCGCGCGCCACATCCCGCAGGCGAAATATCAAGTCGAGACGATTCTTGGAGACAAAGTATCAATCAGTACTGTAGACGGGGGCTCCAAGCTTTGACGATCCATCCCAGTGCGACCCCTTTGCGACCCGCGTCTCTACTGATAGCCATCGCTCTTGGACTTCCTGTGCATTGTCTATGCGCGGTTAGGCCGGCTGTGCCGGTTGCAAGGGACACCAAGAGTGGCATGAACGCGAGAACAAATCTCCACGTTCAGCCGGTCGGATCGAGCGATACCCTGACGATGGTCGTAGGGCACACGCTAGTGTTGACAACCGCAACACCATTAAGGCGCGTCTACATCGGCAATCCTGCAGTGCTGCAATCATTCACATCGTCATCAACTGAGGTTGTCATAACAGCCAAGGCACCCGGCGTCAGCAGTCTTGTGTTGTGGGACAGCGCTGGCAACCATTGCTTATATTCCATCTCATCCAACCTGAACGCGGACACGCTGCTTACGTCTATAGAAGCTGCTTTGCCTGGCACAGATATCCATGTCGAAACAAGAGAAGGCAGGGTCTTCCTCTCCGGTTCTGTGCCCAGCGACGCCATCGCCGACATGGTTGTAAAGATGGCCTCAACATATTCGAAGGATGTAGTCGACTCTTTGCGAGTCGTCGCGGTGCACGGGAAGCAGGTGCAGCTCAAACTGCGTATTGTCGAGGTAGACCGGACAAAGCTTGAGCAGTTTGGGGTCAATTTCTTTGTCGGTGGGAAGAACCCGGCATCAATCTCAACACAGCAGTTCAATACGTCGGTAAGTACCTCGTCGGCCAATGGCGGGTCTTCAGTAACCGTCAGCGATCCGTTGAATCTTTTTCTGTATAACACTTCGATCAATGTAGGTGTGACCGTCAAGGATCTTGAGCAAAGACAGATCCTTCAAGTGCTTGCAGAACCCACGCTCACAGCGATCAGTGGTCAATCGGCGCGCTTCCTCTCCGGCGGAGAGTTTCCCTTTCCGGTAGCCCAAGGCAGCTCAACGGCTGGGTCAGCCGCTCCCATCAGCATCTCCTTCCGACCTTACGGTGTCAAAGTGGACTTCACACCAACGGTGAGCACAGACGGCTCCATTCATCTCAAAGTAAGCCCGGAAGTAAGTACGCTCGACTTCGCTAACGCCGTCACGATTTCCGGCTTCACTATTCCGGCACTATCCACCCGGCGTGCTGAAACTGAAGTGGAACTGCGGAGTGGCCAAAGCTTTGTGGTCTCCGGATTACTGGACCACAGAACTACAGAGAGCCTATCCCGGGTTCCAGGCATTTCGAACATACCGATACTGGGGCAGCTATTTCGTTCCAAGAATTTCAACCATTCTGTGGTGGAGCTTGTAGTCATCGTCACGGCGACCGTTGTCGATCCGCTCAATAGCCCAGTACTACCTGTAGAACCGAAACTTGTTGTGCCGAACATGGACAGTGGGGCATTTGATTCGCAGGTTCAGCGGTCGCAGAAGCCAACATTAAAAAAGCAGCCGAAAGCTGGGAGTACCCTCCCATGAGCACACCGGTCCCCACGCCAGAGCAGATCAATCAGACGATCTTCAGTGTGTGTGCTGATGCGCAGGTTGTCAGTACCGCCATGGAGGTCTGTTCGACTCTCCCGGCCACGGTTTTCGCGGGCGGATTTCACGAGTACATCACAGCGGAGAACCGGCCGCAGTTTTCTCCTTTGTTGAAGTCGGCCCCGTCCTGTGTTGCACTGGTCGATTTCGACCGAGACCCTGAACTCGCGCTGAAGAGCGCCGAGAAGTTGAAACAGCTATTTCTCCGGAAGATCAGCATCATTGGCATCGGATCTCAGATCGAAAGCGGGCTTATGCTGCGCGCCATGCGATCTGGCTGTAATGAGTACCTCACCACGCCGATAAAGAGCGCGGAGCTCTCCGCTTCACTACTGCGGTTTCAGAATGACATCTTTGCAGATTCACCGGCGCTTAGGAATCGCGGCAGAGTCATCGTCTGCTTCGGAGCGAAAGGTGGTGTGGGGACGACCACGCTCACAGTGCATCTAGCGACACACCTGGCAAAGCGACATCGGCAGAAGATCTTGCTCATTGATCACAAGCATGAGTTGGGCCATGTGGCTCTTTACCTTGGACTGAAAGACGGCCGGTATCACTATGGTGAGCTCATTCGCAATGTGGATCGACTGGATCGTGATCTTTTGAATGGCTTTGTGATGCAACACACCAGTGGTGTGGAGGTGATTGCATCTCCGGACTCGTGTGCGCCTCTGCACAGCAGCACTCACGATGAGGTCCAGCGGGTTATGGACTTCCTCCGTAGCGAATACGATTACGTGCTGATTGATTCGTCCGTTGCTTATAGCGACTTGAAACACTCCGTCATTGAAGAGGCGGATCAGATCTACATCGTATCGACGCCGGATGTCGCAGCCCTGCGGGACCTGTCGCGACATCTAGAACACCTAGGTCTCAGTGACCCGGCGAGAAGCAAACTTAGAGTCATCATCAACAGATCCACCCGCGATGATGATTTGAGTCCAGAGCAGATCGAAACCGCTTTTGGCTATTCCGTGTCAGTAACGGTACCGAACAACTACACAGAGTTGCTCCGCGCGATCAACCACGGGGAGCCGATATCCCCCCAGCGCCGCTCAGAATTCAACCGCCAGATAGCCAGTTGGTCATCTCAGATCGTAGATGGAAACCTGAAAAATCAGGAAGCGGTCAAGAAGAAGAGTTTCGCCTTCTGGCGATAGTCGAGGAAAGATGCATGTCTGAAGCTTCGCTTTACATGACCTTGCCATCCCGGCCGCCTATTGTGTCCGAAGTCAGGGTAAATCCCGCTCTTAGCGAAGGTGTGAGGAACACCCTCAAGACGACGGTTCATCATGAGTTGCTCAAGCGGCTCGACCTTGAGAAGGTTGCGGCCATACAGGCCCAGAATAGTATGAGTGAGGGCCGCCAACAGCTCTTCGGTGTCATATCTCAGCTTGTACGCGAGCAGAGTGTTCCATTGAGTGCGGCCGATCGGGACAGTCTCGCTGGCGAGGTACTCGATGAGGTGTTTGGGTTGGGTCCACTTGAGCCTCTCCTCCAGGATCCCACGATCAGCGACATCATGGTGAATACCTACAACACCGTTTATGTGGAGCGGAGAGGAAAACTTGAAAAGACCGGTGTTGTCTTCAAGGACAACGCTCATCTCATGCACGTCATCGACAAAATAGTTTCAGCTGTGGGGCGGCGGATCGACGAGTCTTCGCCGATGGTAGACGCCCGCCTGCTGGACGGATCGCGCGTGAATATTATCATCCCCCCGCTAGCGATCGACGGCCCTCTGCTTTCAATTCGCCGCTTCGGGAGCAGCCCACTGACAGCAGATGATTTGGTGCGCTTCAGCGCAATGACGGCGCCGATGCTGGAAGTGCTGCAGAGTGCGGTGAAGGCAAGGCTGAATATCGTAGTCGCAGGCGGCACGGGAGCGGGCAAAACAACCTTGCTGAATGTTTTGTCCGGTTTCATCGCCCCCGGTGAACGTATCGTAACCATCGAAGACTCGGCGGAGTTACAGATCAAGCATGAGCATGTCGCCCGATTGGAATGTCGCCCTCCCAACGTGGAAGGAAAGGGCGCGATCCGGCAGCGCGAATTGGTCATCAACGCTCTGCGTATGCGTCCCGACCGGATCATACTGGGCGAGATCCGTGGAGAAGAGGCTTTGGACATGTTACAGGCGATGAACACTGGACATGATGGCTCCATTACCACGATCCATGCGAACACACCGCGCGATGCCATATCCCGCCTCGAGACCATGTCCATGATGGGAAGCGTATCTCTGCCGGAGAAAGCGATTCGCGCGCAGATTGCCTCGGCCGTCCACCTGATCCTTCAGGCATCACGAATGAGTGACGGTAGCAGACGTATCACCCATATCAGTGAGATTACCGGAACCAGCGGTGAGGTCGTAAGTATGCAAGACATCTTCTTATTTGAGAAGCAGGGTCTAGGTCCGAATGGAAAGGTGAAGGGCCGATTCATCGCTACTGGCATTGTTCCAAAGTTTGCAGAGAAGCTGAAATCTGCAGGCATTCCAATTTCACTCTCTGCATTCGAACACTGTGTGGAAGTTTAGGGCCGACGAATGACAATACTCCTCATCTTCGCAGGAATGACACTGCTCAGCTTCGCGGCGATAGCGGTTTTTATGCGCCCAACGTCGTCGCAAAAAGTGGCTAAGCAACGGCTTATCGAGATAAGCCATTCTCAGGTGGCGATTGCCGGTCAGAGTTCTGCTGAGGATCTAGTGACCGTCCCACACCAAAGTGAGTCAGGGAAGCTGGAGCAGATGTTCCACCGGTACCGCTTTGCGCGTCGCCTGAGCACTTCGATTGCGCATGCGGGGAAGACATATTCGGTCACGTCTTTAATCAGCATGAGTGTCGGTCTTGCGTTCGCGGGAGGTATTGTCGCTCATCTCTTCGTCTCTGCGCTTCCACTTGAAGCGGCGACGGTTCTTGTTGGCGGTGCCCTCCCCTACGCGAAGCTTAGGTTTCAACGATCACGTCGCATGAAGGCGTTGAATGATGCACTTCCAGCCACCATCGACCTGATGGCACGGGCCTTGAGAGCCGGGCACTCGATGAGTTCTGCAATTGAAGTAATTGCAGAACAATCTGCGGAACCGCTTGCTTCGGAGTTCCAGCAAGTTGCGCAACAACAAAAATTGGGCATGCCGTTTCGCGACGCGGTGCTTCAGCTCACGGAGCGCATTCCTTCCAAGGATCTTCACTTCGTGGTGACCGCTATCCTTGTTCAAAAAGAGACGGGAGGTGACCTGACAGAGATATTGGATCGAACGGTCGAAATTATACGAGAGCGACTCCGGATCGAAGGAGAGATCAAGACCTACACGGCTCAAGGCAGGCTGACTGGGTGGATACTGTCAGGGTTGCCCATTGTCATGCTGATAGTGATCAACATGGTTAATCCGGGGTACTCACAAGTATTATTTCAGGATCCTCTCGGACAGAAGCTCCTTTACGCAGCCGGAACGCTGATTATCATCGGCGGTCTCACCATTCGAGCAATCGTAACTATCGAGGTGTAGGCATTATGAATTTACTGCTGAATCTTGCGATAGCCTCGACTATATTTGCCGCCGTGGGACTGATCGCTCTCACAGTTTTCTCGAGAAAACCGCGCGCGGCCACCCAACGAGCGGCGCAGATAGCAAACCGAAACAGAGTAATCGAAGTCACGGATCGGAATAGGCAATTACGCCAGCAGATAGTGCTTGTGGTGAATGAAATTCGGGCCCGGCTCGGGATCTCCGCAACGGATAAGCTTAGAGATCGTTTGTCTGGCGCTGGTTTCATGACTGCCTCGGATATCGAGACCTATCTCGCTGCGCGTCTCCTGGCACCGGTGGCCGCGATCGCGATGGGTTCTTTCATCCCATTGCACCGTGTTTTCTGGATGATGAGCCTGGGTGGAATCGCATATCTTGCGCCTGACATTGTTCTGGGACGCCTAACGAAAAGACGCCGTAAAAAAATCCTCAAAGGTGTGCCGGACGCGATCGATCTTCTTGTGATCTGTGTAGATGCTGGCCTAGGCATGGACCAGGCGATGTTACGTGTGGCACAGGAACTCAGTGTCAGTCACCCAGAGATTAATGAAGAGTTTCTGCACATCAGCCGCGAACAACGTGCGGGAAAGCTTCGCATCGAGGCGTGGAAAAGCATGGCCGAGCGCACCAAGCTGCCAGAGATAGGAGACTTCGTGAATATGCTGATGCAAACGGAACGATTTGGCACGCCGATAGCACGGGCTCTCAGCAGCTATGCGGATGGCATCCGACTGAAAAGACGACAGACTGCCGAACAGAAGGCGGCGAAGACAACTGTAAAAATTATCTTCCCGTTGGTCCTATTTATATTTCCCACCATGTTCATCGTTTTACTGGGTCCCGCAGTGATCGGTATCATGCGCGGTATTTTAAATAGTACTCAGTAGCTATCTTCGTTTGTCGGGAGTCATCAGTCCTATCTTCGTTCTTGTACTCAGTTGTGAAGTACCCATGCATTCACACGTACGGTGAATGGACTCGGCTTTGTTGACGCCATGAGATTGGTTCCAGACCAGAGAAAGGAGAGACTATGGATTCAGCGATTGTAGTTCGTGTCATCGCTGCACTAATCGGTGTAGCTATAATTTCCGTTATTGTCTATCGCAGAAAAAGAGCCTAGGCAGGCCCGAGCGAATCCACGGATTGTCAATATTCTGCAGAGTGAATTCCGGACAGTAGCCTGAGAGTGCACCTTTCTCTCTTATGTTCTGGAGCGTAGAAGCAGATACCTAGCAATGTCGCACAACTGTTCTCGGGGTACCGATACCCCTTAACCAGAGCGGGGCGATCATCTGATGGTCGTCTCGCCAAAATAAATCTTCAGGGAGCGTTCTCCTCGTGGTTGAGAAAGCGAAATACATCTCCATTTTGAATAGAACCAAAGGGACTATCGTATGTGATGAGGGCCGGCTTGCTGATACCTTTAGCACTCGGCTGTTCGGGTTACTGGGAAAGCGTGAGCTGCGTCAAGGGGAAGGGCTATTGATCAAGCCGTCTTCAGGAGTCCACACATTTGGTATGTCTTTCCCCATTGATATCGTCGCCCTTGATAGGACGTTTAAGGTGGTAGGCGTCTGGCCCAAGGTCGGTCCTTGGCTGATTCGAGGAGTCGGACGCAAAACCCGGTGCGTACTGGAACTGCCACCGGGACAGGCAGAACAGGCCAATATCGGGATCGGGGACGAACTGGTGATTCAGCCCGGCTGATAGTTTCGATCTCGACGACCAGCCGCTGCCGCAGCCTGTGCCAAGGTCCTATTGTGCAGCGTGAAAAGAGCCAACTCCAGCCTGTCCGATGTCTCTGTTTTGCTGAAGATGGAACTCAAAAGATTCTTGATAACTTGCTCGCTGGTCTTCAGTTCAGTCGCGATCAGTTTATTCTTTTGGCCGCGGATGACGAACGACAAAACTATCAGTTCTTTCGGCGTTAGGCACTCTCTTAGCCGTTCCCCAAAGGCGTGACTTTCAACAAGGGCGGATGTTTCTTTCGACATCTGTTGCACATAGGTGTCTCCTCGAGATACGCGCCGGACACAACTGACGAACTCCTCGGCGTTTATCTTCCTGTAGACCACGCCGAACGTGACATGGTTCAGATAACTCTGCGGGATCTCCGAATTCTCGATAACAACAATGCCTCTGCTCCTCGCACCCTGGAGGGCGTGAGTCAGTGCATCTGGTTGCGGAAGTACGGAGGCGCTGAAAATTACCGTGGCACTTGGGAAGCTCTCCACCGACCGGCGAAGGCTTGCAAAAGTGTCAGCTTGCGCCACTATCCGGAACGTATCTTCAACCGCTAAGATTCGGGCCATACCAGTGCGATACATGGTATAGTCGTCCGCCAAGATGAGTTTCTGATGCATTTATACGTGACCGGGAAAGACATTTTAAGCAATTGGGCAGGGTATCCTTGAACAACAAAACTTTCCAATTGCTCGATAATTTACCCTACATCAAAGGACAAGCATAAGCACTAGCACTATTGGGGAATGGGTTTCACGGTCCCTGAGCATGAGTGGGGCTTCTCCCTTGAACGAGTGCTGAGTTTTAACCTCTTGGATCCATATTGGTGTGATAGTTGTGACCCACCGTTTTTTCCACTTCCGCGCTCCACAGGAATCTCGAACTCTCTGTCAATATCTCTCCCGTCCAACTGCGCGATCCTTACGCGACCCTTAGTTGCCGGAGCAGATGCGTCGGGCCGCCGAGCAGGGCGCCTTTCCACTCAACCATCTGGCCATTGAGATCACCGAAAGCTCGCTCGTCGACAACCTTGAACTCGCGAGCTCCATTGCAAGCGAGCTGAAGCGCATGGGCGTGAAGCTTGCGCTGGATGACTTTGGAACCGGCTACTCGAGCCTGCGCCACCTCCAGGCCCTTCCCTTTATGAAATAAAAGTGGATCGCAGCTTCGTCAATTCGATGATCTATAACCGGGACAGCCGCAAGATCGTCGCCGCCGTCATTGGTCTCGGACAGAGTCTTGGCTTAATAACGGTCGCCGAAGGCATCGAGGATAGGACGCAGGCGGACATGTTGCAGTGGCTCGGCTGCGACCTAGGCCAGGGGGGGCTCTATGGACGTGCTATTCCAGCCGCAGAGATCGCCGATGTTCTGGCTGCCACAATGCACATCCCAGGCGTACTACCGACTCTGAAATCTCTAATCTAGTCACCTCTGTGGAGGCTCTGCCCTCTCGGCGTCGGGCAGAGTAGCAGGCAATCTACGACGCGCGCCGGTTAGCCTCTGCTTCCTCGATCGGAATCTGCGCTATGTGAGCGTCAACGAGCGTCTAGCCCAGATGTACAAGATTCCGGTCGCCAACCATCTTGGCCTAACCTTAGCCGAGGTGCTTCCCGATCTATACCCACAGTTAGAGCCACATTTACGCCGTGCACTCGTCGGTGAAGCAGTCACCGGAGTGAAATTTTGCCGACCCAAGGCCAGACCTGCCGGGTCAGTTCTGTACGTTTCTCGCCTACTGCACATTCTTGGCGATAGACCATCGTTTTTACTGATTGCCGCTTCGTTCGTCATTCGCCCTCATCTTCCGTTCTCACCAGGCTGTGGCCGCCACTGCCCACATTGGTGTTTCTCAGCTTCTTTCTAACGGCAGCCGGTGACGAGTAGGATCTCTGTTTTGGTGGTGACTAAAGTCATGCCGAACAGTGATGTGAGCCGGAATGAACATATGCTCTGGTTCTAGAGCCT
>WNFJ01180609.1_pt1 | contig 16692 bp, 18 predicted proteins | sample 5400461 | NCBI WGS metagenome assembly WNFJ01 (sample SAMN13153349, study PRJNA577476) | soil metagenome | isolation source: 115 cm saprolite on Douglas fir-dominated hillslope | place: USA:California | collected 2013-09-17 | reverse complement strand
CCCGCCGATTTTGACACGCGCGTGCAGCAGAACGAGCCGGTACAGGTGAATGTCCAGATCAATAACCTCAATACCGATTTCACCAATGACATTCGCCGCGCGGTGCCGCTCTCGATTACCACCTTCTATGGGAAGGCCTTTCCCCACCTGGTCACAGTCACCATGAGAGAGCACGACCTGCACGCCCAGGACACGGACTATATCCCGTACCTGACGGTGTCGATTCTGGTGATTGCATTGATGGTGGGAAGCTTATTGCAATCAGGGGTGCCTGCAGCAGGCGAGTGGGAGCTGGCAACGATCAAAGAGCTGCTGTTGTCTCCGGCTAGTCGTTGGGCCATCGCGGTGGGCAAGATGGCAGGGGCGCTGGTGATGGCGCTCGTCTCGGTCGTGGTTGTCCTGGCCACACTGATCCTACTCTTCGGCGTCTGGCCTCTGCATTGGGGAGAAATGATCGGCTTTACGCTGCTCATCACCGTCATCTTCATTGCCTGGGGCACACTGCTGGGCACGCTGTTGAAACGGCGCCAGGCCTTTACGGCGCTGGCCATCGCGTCAAGTATCCCGCTGTTCTTCATCAGCGGGGCGTTTGGACCAATCTCCTTCTTTCGCAACATAGTGCTCAACGTGCTGGCAAAGAGCTTTCCCATGTCCTACGCCATCGTCTTGCAGCAACATGCCTTTCATGGTTTTGATCTCAACACGTATGGGCTGGGCACGAATGTCTTGATTCTGTGCAGTTATGCGTTAGGTCTGATTGTGCTGACGGCATTGGTGTTACGGCGCAGCACGGTCGCAAGTTAGTGTGAAACGCCACATGAGAAAGAGAAGAGAGCAATGAAACCAAACTTTTTGCGCAGCATCTGGGTGATTTTCAGGAAGGACCTCAGCGTCTGGCGGCGCAACCGGCTCAATATTGTGGTGTCGATCCTGCCCGTGCTCACCATCTTGTTGGTCAATGGGCTCTTCTCGGTGGCGGTTGGGCGCAGCCCGGTCGCCCTGGTCACGCTGGATCATGGCCCCAAAGGGCAAGAGATGCAGCAGATCTTCCACGAGGCCAATGTGTTCCAAATCACGGATGCGGGTCCCCAGCAAGCGCAAGCATTACTGAGGAACCTGGACGTGGTCGCGGTGGTCACCATTCCGGCCAACTTCACCGAGCGCGTCGCAGCCAATGAGCCGTCGCCCGTTGATGTGACCGTCAACAACCTGAACCTGGATTTCACCAATGATATTCGCCGTGCCGTCCCCGATGTGATTGCGCAGTTTTACCAGGCGCAGGACAGCGCCAGCCCCATCAAGGTGACGCTGCACGAACAGGACTTGCGCCAACGGGATGTGCAACTCTTCCAGTATAACGTGGTGCCGATGCTGGTGCTGCTGCTCATGGTGAGTGGCCTGGTCAACAGCAGCACCGCTACGGCGCGCGAGTGGGAGACACGGACCATCAAAGAACTTCTGCTCTCGCCGGTGGCACGCTCGGCCATTATCATTGGCAAGGTCCTGGCAGGGTTCATCGCCACCCTACTCCTGGGCCTGCTGATCTTCTTCCTGAGCGCGGCCCTGGACTGGACGCGGCCAGCAGGTTTCCAGTGGGTATCGAGCCTGCTCGTGCTGGCGCTGGTCGCGCTCCTGGGGACCGGTCTGGGCGTGGCGTTAGGAGCGGCAGTGCAACGCCTGCAAGCCGTGGCGCCTTTCTCGATCCTGGTGGCCTTCTACCTGTTCTTTCTGGCGGGTGGCATCGGCGTGCTGGCCTTTGATCCAACCTGGCTGCAGAACATTGCGGCCTACAATCCACTGGCCTATGGCGTGCATGCGTTGTGATGTACTCGTTCTGAGCCTGAGTGCCCTGGCCGCCATAGGACTTGGGGTCTTATCCATGCGCCGGGGAATTGCAAGTTAGGTTTTCCTTTAACGTGTACCTGAAGACCCTTGACAATGCCTCGCTCAGATGATAGTCTATCAACATGACGTTAACGTAACATTTGAGGGTAAGCGATGAATGACCGCATGCGCATCGGTGACTTGACGGAACGAGCTGGGGTCACTCCGCGCACCGTTCGCTATTACGAGAGCATTGGACTGATCCCGTCAGGTGAGCGTGAAGGCCACGGTCAGCACTATTACACAGAGGAGACGCTTGCCCGCCTGCGCAAAATTGACCAGTTAAAGAAGCTTGGACTTAGCCTGGATGAGATACGTGACGTCATCGACCTCTATTTCATTGACCCGAGTGGAGTACAACCAAAACAGAAAGTTCTCGCCATCCTGCGCCACCATCTCGCTGAGACGGACCAGAAGATCGGTGCGTTCCAGCAATTTCGTGCTGATTTACAGGCCCATATCGAACGCTTCGAGTGCTGGCTTGAGGAAAGAGAACAGCACTAGCAGTATGTCGGAGAGAAGCAGATGGTCAGGAATGGTATACTGGTGGGCATGAGTAGAACCTTCAAAAAGGTGGACTACGCCCAGGCGCTCGATCTAACGGTGCGGCTGGGCGACTGTCTGCCCCCCGACCATCTGGCCCGCTTCGTGGTAGACAGCGTGGCCCAATTGGACCTCTCGGCGCTGTATGCCCACTATGGGTCGCGCGGTGGGGAACCGTACGCGCCTGAAATGTTGTTGGGCTTGCTGCTCTATGGCTATGCCACTGGGGTGTTCAGTTCGCGTAAGATTGAGCGCGCAACCTATGAGGCCGTCCCTTTTCGCTTCATCGCAGGCCATTTGCATCCCGATCACGATACGCTCGCCGCCTTTCGGCGCACATGTCTGCCAGAACTGAAGGAGCTCTTCGTGCAGGTGCTTTTGCTAGCCCAGGAGGCAGGCGTACTCAAGCTGGGGACGATCAGCCTGGACGGGACCAAAGTGCATGCCGATGCCTCCAAGCGCAAAGCGGTCAGCTACCAGCGCCTGCTGGAGGTGGAAACGCAACTGCGAACGGAGGTCGAGCACCTCTTTGCCCTGGGCGAACAGAGCGAGCGACCGGAGATACCCGACGGGCTGGTAGTGCGCGAGGAGATCGCCTGACGAGAAGACCGGCTGGTGCGTCTGGCGGAGGCCAAAGCGGTGCTGGAAGCCCGCGCCCAGGAGCGTACGGCAGCCGAGCAAGCGGAGTATGAGGCCAAGCTGGCGCAGCGAGCGGAGCGGGAGCGCACGACAGGGCGTCGCCCCGGTGGCCGCCCACCGACCCCACCGGTACCAGGACCACGCGACGGGGACCAGTACAACTTCACTGACCCGCAGTCGCGCATCATGAAAAGCTCGACGCATGCGGGCTTCGAACAGGATTATAACGCGCAGGTGGCGGTGGATCAGGCGAGTCTGCTGATCGTGGGATGGGCCCTCTCCAATCATCCCAACGATAGCCAGGAAGCTGAACCCACGCTCGCTGCCATTCCATCGGAGATCGGCACGCCCGAGGCGGCGGCGCTGGATGCTGGCTACTTTGGCCTCGCGACACTGGAGGCCTGTGCCAAACGTGGCATCGAGCCCTATATCGCCACTGGCCGTGATCCTCATCATCCGAGCTGGCAGCAGCGCTTCGCGCCGCTGCCTGACCCGCCGCCCGAGGACGCCAGCTCCCTGGTCAAGATGGCCTACAAGCTCAAGACCGCGCTGGGCAAAGCGATCTATGGAGCACGCAAATGTACCGTCGAACCGGTGATCGGCATCATCAAGGAGGTGTTGGGCTTCCGCCAGTTCTCCTTGCGCGGGGAACTGGCCGCCGCAGGCGAGTGGTGCTTGGTCTGTTTAGCCTTCAATCTCAAGCGCTTCCATACCTTATCCGGGATGTAATGCAGAGGCAACGGCATGCCTCCAATCTGCTCGGTCACCATCACTGGCCGAGGTCTGTTGCGACCCTGTTCCATTGAGTCGCTCCCGCTCGTGCCGTGAAGGACGCTCGCGCTGACGGAGCAGCCGACGTGACCGCTGCTCCGTTCTCTCCGACAAACTGCTAGGCTTTTTTTGTTCCAAACATGACGTTAACGTCATGTTTGAGTGTCAACTTATTCAGAAGGAGTGAGATAAAATGAGTGAAACGATTGGATTTATCGGACTCGGCCATCTGGGTCTGCCAATGGCTACCAATCTTCTCAACGCTGGGTATGCGCTCCGCGTATACAATCGCACGGCGAGCAAAGCGGAATCGCTGGTTGCCCAGGGAGCGCACCTGGCGAGCCGACCCGTTGACGCGATGGCGAGCGGGGGGATTGTCGCAACCATTGTGTGGGATGACGTGGCTCTGGAAAGCGTCGTCAGGAGCGACGGTTTTTTAGAGCACCTGGGACCAGGTGGTATCCATGTTGCGATGAGTACGGTGTTGCCGGAAACGTCAAAGAAGCTTGCGGCATTGCATGCACAACATGACTGTGCCTATGTCGAGGCTCCTATCTTTGGCAGACCCGAGGCAGCCGTCGCCCGGAATCTCTGGATTCCCTTTGCAGGCCCACAGCAAGCCAAAGAACGCGTCCGACCGCTGCTCTCGGCGATGGAGGGGCAAGGCATCTTCGATTTTGGCGAAGAGGTCGGCGCGGCAACGCTTGTCAAGCTCGTGGGAAACTTCCTGATTGTTTCAGCGGGACGCTCTCTGAGAGAAGCCCTCTCGATGGCCGAGAACAACGGAGTCGATCCAAAAGCAGTGATCGATATGCTGACACGCACGTTATTCCCTGCTCCCATCTATCAGAACTATGGCATGAGGATTGCCGAGAACACCAAAGCTTCGCCTTTCAGCCAGAGTAAGATACCGCTGAAGGATGTTGGTCTCTTCAAAACGACAGCCCAACAGGTGGAGTCACCCACACCCATTGCAAGTCTTTTGTACGATCTCTTGAGAAGCGATGAAGCAAGAGCGTAGAATCGACCAATTTCACGTTGGGATTGACCGTGATGTTTTGTTGTTCTGTTTCACCGTGATGACGACTTTTCCGGCTCCAAGACGCGCTCCCGCCATTGCTGTATCGCCCTGGCATGCAGGGGATAATGGCTGTAGGTATCGAGCCGGAGGCGATGCCGGAAGCGCGTCTCCCGCGTGAAGTGCTCTTCAGGAACGCTTTGGAGGTAGCTGATAAGCTAATGATGCGTTTCATCCAGTTGCCTTAGCACATCAGAGAGTGCCAGACCCCGTTTCTGTTCTGTCATCTGTGCATTGAAAGCATCGAGGCCGCCGTACTGGACGTATCGCGGTGGCTTCTCCCCGTTGATGATGAGCGGCAGATACTTCAGCGCCTCCTCCTCCCATGTGGTCACGTGCGCTAGGATATCTTTCACCGACCAATTACCCATGACGCCAGGCTCGGTCAGCTGTGAATCTGTCAAGCCGGCGTAGGACTCCTTGATCGCCGTCCACGCCATCTCAAGTCGTTTCAGAAGCTGTTGTCTCTCCATGATTCTGATTATTCTCTACTAGCAATTCGTTTCCTTTTTTTGTTTGCCCACGAGGAGTATAATCCGTACGGCTGAAAGGTGGCTATCCGATTCTTGCTTTCAAATTGCCTCTTTCTATATTCATGCAAATGGAAAGTGACTGAAGGATCGAACGAACAGGCTCAGTCGAGAACCACGCTGCTCGAACCGATCTCCCCTGTTTTCCCTCGGAGGGAGGTGTAGGCAAAGCACAGAAAGAGCCGCAACTTTCCACTCGAATTTCCACCTGTGTTCTGTGTGACTTCGGCTTCAGAAGTACGAGATGGACGGCCAATAAGATTGCCGCCGTAGTTTTTCGAAACGTACCCTTCATCTGACACAGCATTTGCATCACCCTGGTATACTGATAATAGGTGATCTATGGTGATCGTCTCCCCCACCACCATGTCACTCGTCGTGAAATATATCATCGGCTGTGGACCCTGTCTCAAGTGTCACAACTGTCCCAACCGGAAATCACACTCCCTGTAACCGCACCTTTGGAATGCCGAAATGTATGTCCCAAATGTCACAAGTGTCACAACTGTCACTGCTTCAACTAGGTAAGGTTGTCACAGGAGCCAAGACAGAAACCTGTTTTCCCATTAGATCACAACAACAGTCATGTGGTATCATGAGAGATGAGAAGAAGGGAACCAGTTCTGTTTCAGAAAGGAGGGAGACGATGCGTGATGGCATGCGTATTGGGGAACTGGCGGCACGCTTCGGCCTCAACCCGAAGACAATCCGCTACTATGAGGAGATTGGCTTGCTGAAGAGAGCAGGCCGCAGCGAGTCGGGCTATCGTCTCTATGGCAAACCGGATGTCGAGCGGCTCGGCTTTATCCGGCGGGCCAAAACGCTCAGTTTGTCGCTCGATGAGATCCGCGATCTTCTCTCGGTGCAAGAGGAAGGTTCGCCGCCCTGTGGCCAGGTACTTGGCCTCATTGACACAAAGATCGAGGTCATTGACCAGCAGATGGCCGAACTGACGACCTTCCGCGCAGAACTCGCAACCTTGCGAGGAGCCTGGACTGACGAGGACGAGCGTATGCGGCGTGCTGCCCTCCCTCCCTGCATCTGCCCCATCATTGAGCAGCAAACCGAGGTGGAAGATCATCCCCATGCTTCAGCCTCGTTCGAGAGAGCGATCCATCGCTAATCGATCAGCGCCGCCGTAGGCTCACGTTTGGTCCGAGATGCGGGCGCGTGAAACGCCGCCGTAGCCGGCTCCTCGGCCTTGCGCTTCCGATCAAGATAGATCTGACCTCCCTGGCTTTTTGCGCACCTGGTGCGACAGCATCACCCCCTGGTCATACACTCGCGCTTCGCCAAATTGTCCTCACCCCCCTTGACATTCCATTCGGCTGGAAGGTGTATCTTTATGAGAAGAAGGGGGAGCGCATGCGAAGAAAAACCGTGGCTCTCGCATGGAATGAGAGACCACTGACGCGGGTCGCGCTCCACCCTGGTGTTTGAGAACACAGAAACGACGAGGAGAATCTTCTCATATGGATACCAACGGGCAATCCCGTCAACGTCGTAATCGCCTGCTCTGGGTGCTATGCGGAGCCACGTTTTTGATCTTTTTTCAGGCATTCATGGTCGCCCCACTTCTGCCACGCCTGGCCCAAGTGTTCAGCGTACCGATTCAGACCATCGGGCTGATCATCCCGGCCTACTTGATTCCCTATGGAGCTGCGACCCTGGTGTACGGCCCGCTCTCCGACCGGCTGGGTCGGCGGCCCATCCTGGTTGGATCGCTGGCCGCCTTCATCCTCCTCACCGCGCTCACCGCAACCGTCCAGTCTGCACCAGCTCTGCTCGTCCTGCGCTTGTTGACGGGGTTGGGGGCGAGCGGGGTGGTGCCGCTTGCCCTGGCGTTTATCGGGGATGTGGTTCCCTTCCGCGAACGGGGGCGTGCTCTGGGCTGGCTGTTCGGAGCGATGGCAGGAGGTATCGCCTTTGGCTCGACTTTTGGGGCTGTACTCGAACCTTTCCTGACCTGGCAGGGGCTGTTCCTTGGCGTGGCCGTTCTCGCGGTTCTTGTTTTTGTCGCGCTCCTGCCCCGGCTTTCGAAGCTTCCTTCGCAACCCTCTTCCCAGGCAAAACGAACGCTCGGCGACGTTCTTTCCGCCTATGGGGCACTCCTGCGTGAGCGCAGGGGTCTGCGCACCTATGCCTACGTCCTCTTCACCGGACTCTTTCACTCTGGCACCTTCACCTGGCTCGGCTACGCCCTTGCCCGGCGCTATGGACTGGGGGAAGTGGGCATCGGCCTGGCACTGCTTGGGTACGGCATCCCTGGGTTTCTCTTCGGTCCCCTCATTGGGCGGGCGGCGGACCACTGGGGACGCAATCGCTTGATCCCTCTGGGCATCGCCATTGGCGGTGCTGCCGCGTGTGCCCTGGCGTTTGTCGTTCCCCTGCCAGTCACGATCCTCCTCGTCACCGCTCTCTCGCTGGGCTACGATATGACCCAGCCGCTGCTCGCTGGGATCGTGACGGACCTGAGTGCGCAACGGGGCCTGGCGATGGGACTCAATGTCTGTACCCTCTTCACCGGCTTTGGTCTGGGAAGCCTGCTCCTCGGTTCCTTACTCCCGCTCGGAGTGGGCGTTGCGTATGCGATCTTTGGTGGTGTCTCCCTGTTCGCTGCCCTGGTGGCCGTTCCACTCTTTCACAGGGAGCGACCTCCCACATCAGGTGCCTGATGTCCTCTCTACCCCTTGACATTCCACTCGACTGGAAAGTGTATGCTTCTTTGTGAGATGCGTGACAGCGACGGTTCGCGTTACTGAGCACCATCAAAATGGAGGGAAAAGAAGATGAGAGAAACATGGACCTTCGAGATTACTGGAGAACAAAAGATGCACTGTGAAGGGTGTGAGAACGTTGTCCAGCGGTCCCTTACCCGGCTGCCGGGTGTCGCCCGGGTACAGGCTGACCATCAAACCCAGCGGGTAGTGGTACAGCTCGACGATACAACTCCCACCACCGTTGAAACGATCCAAGCCCGGTTAGCTGCATCCGGCTATCAGGCAAACCAGCTACGCTGACGATAGGCCAGAGCATATGGCGAGTCACGAGGTATTCCCTATGAACACATCAACCAAAAACGTATTCCCAACCACTGAAGATTCCCCCTCAACCCCGTATTGGAACGAGGAGCTTGACCCAAGGCATGCCCGCTTCCGCGCCAAAATTGGAGGTCTGCATTGCTCACTCTGCACAGGAACCCTGGAGAAGGCGCTCGGTCGCATGAACGGAGTCGAGAAAGTCGCTGTGAGCTTGACCCACGAACAGGCGCTGGTTGAGTACAACCCTGGCGTGGTACGCCCAGATGATCTCCTGGAGACGTTGCGCGACATCGGGTATGAGATTTATGACCCGCGCAAGTTGCGTCCATTCGAGGAGGAAGAGGCTGCCCTCGTGCGCGAAGGCAAGCGGCTATTGACGGCTATCGGCTTCAGTTTGATAACCATTGCCTTGATCCTCCAAGTCACGGGCATCTGGTCCCTCATCGTCCCAGTAGTGATCGGAGGAAGTCTGCTCGCGACGGCCTTCCTCATCCTGCGCGGCCAGGGCTTTTGGAGAGCCATTGGGAGTGTAACAGTTCTGGGCGCGGCTATTGCCGCCGTCCTGACGGCCAATGCCCTCGGCGTAGCCCGTGCTGCTGTCCCGTGGGTGGTCGGCGCGTTTGCCGTCCTCGTCGTCTTCGGCGTCGCGCAGCACATCCTGGTCATGGCCTGGCAGTCCTTGCGGCGTGGCATTCTCAATCAACATGTCATGCTGGAGGCCGGGGCTTTTGCTGGCTTCGTCGGCGGCCTGATCGGACTGGTCGCCCGGCCCGCAGGCTATCCGACGGCTCCGTTCTTCGCCGTCTCGGTACTGGTCGTCAATTACCACATCTTTTCGGAGTGGCTCTCACTGTTGGTCAAAACGCGCAGCTCGCAGGCGGTGAAACGGTTGCTCGATCTGCAGCCCGATACCGCCCGCGTCGTCCGGGGCGAGAGTGAGCACGAGGTGCCGATTGGCGAAGTGGTCATCTCCGACCTGGTGCGGGTGCGGCCTGGTGAGCGTATTCCGGTGGATGGCGTGGTAATTTCCGGCCACTCGGCGGTGGACCAGGCGCTTGTCACCGGCGAGCCGGTTCCCATCGAGAAACAGAAGGGCGACCAGGTCATCGGCGGCTCGATCAATGGGACAGGTACACTGCTGGTCAAAGTGACGGCAGTTGGGGCAGAGAGCTTTCTCCAGCAGGTCATCGGCCACGTAGAGGACGCGCGGGCACTGAAACCCGGCATCCTGCATCTGGTGGATCGCATCCTGCGTGTGTACGCCCCGACGGTGCTCGTGCTCTCGCTGCTCTCCGTTGTCGGCTGGATTGCTGGCACCTGGCTGGTCACGGGACACCCTGACGTGCAGCGGGCCGTGTTCGCGGGTCTCTCGGTGTTAGTGATGGGCTATCCCTGTGCTGTGGGTATCGCCGCGCCGCTGGCGATTGTGCGAGGTGCAGGGCTGGCGGCTGACCAGGGCATCATTATGCGCACAGGCGAGGCCTTTCAGGCGTTCCGCCAGGTGACCTGCATCGTCCTCGACAAGACTGGGACGCTCACCGTGGGCAAACCAACCGTTGCCGAGATCGAAGCGCTTGGAGACACCAATGCGTTGCTTGCCGTGGCTGCTGCTGCCGAAGCCTCCTCGGAGCATCCCCTGGCCCAGGCTGTGCTCTCTGCGGCCATTGCGCGGAAGCTGCGCCTACCCGAAGTCTCGGACTTCGAGTCGTTCACGGGACTGGGCGTCGAGGCACGCATCGAGGGTACTCAGGTGCTGGTCGGGCGTCCAGGGTTCCTCAAGGAGAGAGGAATTGACCTGGCACCACTTGCACAACGCATCAGCGCATTAGAGGAAGCAGGGCACACGGTCATTGTGGTGAGTCAGAACGGACACCTCCTCGGAGCCATCGCCCTGGGCGACGAACTGCGCCCCGATGCAGCCCAGGCCATCGCAGCCATGCGCCAGGCAGGCATCACGCCCATCCTGGTGACTGGGGACAACCCGCGTGCTGCAAGCCTGGTAGCACGCGAGGTGGGGATTGAGGACGTGCGAGCAGGCATCTTGCCTGGACAGAAGGCTGAGATCGTGCGAGCGTTGCAGGCAGAAGGACGCGGGCGCGTGGCCATGGTCGGAGACGGCATCAACGACGCCCCGGCTCTGATGCAGTCGGATGTCGGCGTGGCGATGGGCAGTGGCACCGATATCGCCATCGAGTCCTCCGACATCATCATCGTCAGCAACCGCCTGATGTCCGTGCTTACCGCTCGCGAGATCAGCCGGCGCAGTTACCGCAAGACCAGGCAAAACGTGGTACTCGCCTTTCTGTTCAACGGCATTGGGGTCCCCCTGGCTACAACTGGCCTGGTCTACCCGGTATGGGCGATGGTTGCTATGGCACTCAGTGTCACATCGATTTTCGTCAACTCGCTGTGGGGGCGGCCTGACCTGTTGTTTCACGCCATCGGCAGCGTCGGTCGGACGGCTCCCTCCGAGAAACACCTGCCCCAGATGTTTGAACAACGGTGAGGAATCTGTCCTCTGGCTGCACCCATCACCGCTCGTTCTCGCTCGGTGATGGGTGCAGCATACCAGGGCAAGCGGCCCGGAGGGAAAGGTCGCATGAAATACATGATACGCCTTGGTCGAACAACAATCGGTATTGTGGGGGTGCTGGGCACTCTCACCTGCATGGGTGCTATGGTGCTGGCAGCCGTGGGAGTTGCTGGCGTAGGAGCTTCGGCGGCCATGGCTGGGATGGGCGCACAGCGACAAGAAAGCCTCGGCCAGGCGACTTCTATCCTGGTCTTCTTGCTGCAAGCAGGACCGGTGATCCTGCTCGTCTCCATTGGCTCATTTGCCTTATCACTTGCCACCAGACGATGGTTGGCTGCCATCCCCACACTGCTGGTAGGTGGCGTCATCTACTGGGGCATGTACAGCCAGCCGCGCCTGCCCGTGATGTATGTCACGATGGCGTTTGGCCTGCTTGGCTGGGCCGCTGTCTTCCTCTGGGTCCGTGGCCTCCCTCGCAGAAAGGCTTCCTCTGCCTGAGACGGAGGAAATATTCCCCTGTGAAAGTGTATCTATCCACCTCTACCTCAGATACGTGTAAAATGTTCCCTCACCAAAGAAGACCTGAGAGAAGGAAAGCAGCATGAGAGCCTATCACTACCGTTATCCTGTAGAATTGAGCGAGGAGCAGCGCCGATGGCTGGAGACGATGGTGCGCATGAGCAATACGCCAGCCAAGCACTACTTGGTAGCCCGCATTTTGCTGATGAGCGATCAGTATCAAGGCGCGCCCAGGCACACTGATGGGCAGATCGCTGAGGCGCTGGACATCAGTCGCCGCACGGTGATTCGCATCAAACAACGGTTTGTCCAGGAGAATATGGAAGTCGCCCTGACAGGGAGCTTCCCACGGGAACGCCCTGAGCGTCGATGTCTGGATGGCAAAGGAGAAGCTCAACTGATCCACCTTGCGTGTAGCAAGGCTCCCGATGGGCGTCAGCGCTGGACACTGGAACTACTCGCTGACCAGATGGTGAAATTGGAGTATGTCGAGCATATTAGTCCTGAGACGGTCAGACAGGCGTTAAAAAAAACGAGTTAAAGCCCTGGCTCAAGAAATCTTGGTGCTTTCCCAAGGAGGCGGATGGGAACTTTGTGTGGCGCATGGAGGATGTGCTGGACGTGTATTGCCAGCCGTATGATCCATTGGTCCCCAGAATTTGCATGGATGAGATGGGCAAGAATCTCGTCAAGGACAAATATCCCCCTGAACCCGCAAAGCCGGGGCAGGTAGCGCGCGAAGACTACACCTATGAGAAAAAAGGCAGTGAGAACCTGTTCATTGCGTATGAACCACTCGCGGGCAAACGCTATCTGAAGGTCACAGAACACCGCACCAAGAAGGACTGGGCGCTCTTTATGCAGGAGATGCTCGAAGAGCACTATCCTGATGTCCCCAAGGTTGTCTTGGTGATGGACAATCTCAATACGCACACGCCCGCTTCTTTTTATGAGATCCTTCCGCCGGAACAGGCCAAAGCCCTGATCGACCGCCTGGAGATCCACTACACCCCGAAGCATGCGAGTTGGCTGAATATTGCCGAGATCGAACTCAGCGTGCTGGCGCGGCAGGGCCTGGCCCACAATATTGCGACTGTTGAGGAACTCTGTCAGCAAGCGCGACAGTGGCAAGATCAACGTAACCGGCAGATCGGTACGGTCAACTGGCAATTTCGCACGGCGGATGCACGTATCAAACTCAAGCGCCTCTATCCCGTGCAGCAACCGGACTCTCAGACTCCTGGGCTTGTCGTGTGACAACCTTACCTAGTTGAAGCAGTCACAATCATTCCATTCCATCATGTTTCACTTCAGCAGCCAAAAAAAAATTACATTACATCATGCAAGGTATCTGCAAGCTTTCGACCCCTGCGCCACCGTCAATCCATGAACCACGCTCTCGATCACCGGGTGCGGTTCATCAAATGGTGTGAAGGATAGCGTCTGGGGGACCCTCAGCAAGGCTTCCACGCAAAAAGACGCGCACCCATATCGAAATAATTATGTTACATTTATAGAAAGACACGAGAGCGAGGACTGAAAAAGTGACTACAGACAACATCAGCATTTTAATTCGAGGTGCGAAGATCGTAGATGGTACCGGCAATCCGTGGTTCTATGGGGATATCGCCATCCAGGGCGATCGTGTGCTGGATATTACGCCGCCCGGACGCGTCCCCATGGAGACAGCGCGCGAGGTGGTGGACGCGGAGGGCATGGTCGTCTGCCCTGGCTTCATCGACATTCTCAGTCACTCCCATCTCCCGCTGATGCACGATCCTCGCGCCCTCTCCAAAATCACGCAAGGGGTCACGACTGAGATCATGGGCGAGGGGTGGACCCCGGCACCGGCAGGCGGGCGCATCAAGGATAGCTTCCTGGACCTGGCGCCGAAGCAGCGGGCACTCATCGGCGACTGGGCCGAGCGCGCGAAGGGCTGGACGCGCTTCCGCGATTGGCTGGATGCCATGGTCGAGCGTGGTGTCTCGCCCAACATTGGGTCGTTCCTGGGTGGTGGGACGCTGCGCGAATACGCAAAGGGGCATGAGATGGGCGTTCCCACGCCCGACGAGATGGAGACGATGCGGCGCGTGATGGCCCAGGCAATGGAGGATGGGGCGCTTGGAGTCTCCTACGCGCTCATCTACCCACCAGATACATACACTTCCACCGAGGAATTGGTCGAGGTTGCGACAATAGCGGGCCGGTATGAAGGCATCTACGTCACTCACATGCGCTCGGAGGGTGACCACCTGCTGGAGGCAATTGATGAGGCGGTGCAGATCGGCCGGCGTGCGAACCTGCCCGTCGAGATCTATCACCTGAAGGCGGCGGGCAGGCACAATTGGCACAAAATGTCCGATGCTATCGCTCGCATTCAGGCGGCGCGCGATGCCGGCGTGGACCGGGGGTTCTGGCACCGGACTGGATTCTGTTCTGCCGCCATGGCTCGCCGAAGGCGGCACGTTTTTCGAGACGCTAGCCGATCCGGCTGTACAGAAACGGGTCCATACCGAGGTGCTCGAGCCATCGGGTGAGTGGGAGGCGCTGGCGCATGGCATTGGGCCGGAAGGTGTGATGCCTGTAGGGTTCGAGAAGCCAGAGAACCTGCAATACGCAGGCAAGCGACTATCAGAGATCGCGGTGATGCGAGGCCAGTACTGGCTCGACTCCTTGATCGAACTACTCCTCTCTGAGCGGCACCGCATCTTCACCATTTACTTCGGTATGGACGAGGCAAATGTCGCGCTGGGATTGTGCCAGCCTTGGGTGAAAATCTCGACGGACGCGGGCGGCGTGGACCCCGCATGGGCAAAAGATCTGGGGCCGACGCACCCGCGCGAGTATGGTACATACCCACGCGTGCTGGCGAAGTACGTCCGTGAGGAAAAGCTGCTGACATTGGAGGATGCGGTCCGCAAGATGAGCGGCGCTGTCGCAGCGCGCCTCGGACTACGCGACCGCGGGTTCCTGCGTGCTGGCTGTTACGCTGACGTGGTGATCTTCGATGCCGAGACCGTCATGGACCAGGCCACGTTTGAGGATGCGCACCAACTCTCGACGGGCATCCGCGATGTTTGGGTGAACGGGACACGAGTAGTCAGGGATGGACAGCACACGGGCGCAACACCTGGCCGAGTGGTAACCTCTCATGGGTAGGTTTTTTGGAAACCGTGCTTGTCAGTCCGTACGGCGAAGGAACGCCATCTGGGATTGGTGTGCAGTGGAGAGCGGCTGTGAGGTTTTTCTGTATGACACCCACTACACCCACTACACCTACTACTCTCCATGATCAAAGAGCAATGACGCGGCTGTGAGATTTTTCTGACGGAACGAGTCTCAAGCCTATGCGCTGGCACAAGCATTGTAGAAGAAGAGGGAAAGGGGCTATACTTTACTCCAACCATTTGCCAGGAGTAAATTCATATTGAACGCCAATCGTCAACTACCGATTTTTACCGATGCCTGCCGCATTGCTACTGAACTGTACGGCCTTAACGTTTCAGCGCGCTCATTGCCTGGAGAGCGTGACTACAACTTCCACCTGAAGACGGACAGCGGGCGAGAGTTCGTGTTGAAGATTGCACAGGCAGAAGAGCAGCGAAACATACTTGATATGCAGAACAGGGCTCTGGAGCGCCTGGCCGCGTACGACCCTTCTCTTTTGTTGCCTCAGGTATGCCTCACATCCACAGGCGAGAGCATCGCGCAGGTAATAACCGGGGATGGCACGGCCCACCTCGCTCGGCTGCTCACCTACATTCCTGGAAGACTTTTCGCGGAAACGCGCCCCCACACCCCCGAACTGCTTGCCAGCCTCGGCAATTTGCTGGGCCGGATGGATCGCGCACTGCAAGATTTCTCTCATCCCGCTGCGCATCGCACATTGAAGTGGGACCTGCAGCGTGCCGGGTGGATCCGCGATTATCTCCAGCACATCGTACAACCTGAAAGACGCGCTATTGTCGAGCGCTTTCTCTCAGCCTTTGAAGCAGAGGTGTTGCCCGCATTGCCTGCGCTGCGCATGAGCGTCATTCACAATGATGCCAACGACTACAATGTCCTGGTCGGCGACTCCACCAGGGAATGCAGGCAGGTCGTCAGCGTGATCGACTTTGGCGACATGGTGCACACGTACACAATCTGCGAGCTTGCTATCGCTGCCGCTTATGCGATGATGGGTAAGGCTGATCCACTCTCTGCTGCTGCGCATGTCGTTGCTGGCTACCACGAAGCGTTTCCACTCGCTGAAGCAGAGATGGCAGTACTCTACCCGTTGATTTGCATCCGGCTGTGCATCAGCGTGGTCAACTCGGCATACCAGCAGAAGTTGGAGCCGCACAACGAATATCTGACTATCAGCGAACAACCCGCGTGGGTATTGCTCGAAAAACTTGCAGATACCCACCCACAGCTGGCCCACTATACATTTCGCCACGCCTGCCACCTGCCAGCCTGCCCAAACACAAATGCAGTCGTGCGCTGGCTGGAAAGCAACGAGGATAAAATCGGGCGCGTGGTTGAACCAGACCTGCGCACGGCTCACAAGGTTATGCTTGACTTGAGCGTCGGCAGCCGCGAATTGGGCAACCTGGCGGATGTAGCCCACGTCGAGCTGTTCAGCCACCACATTTTCGACCGCATCAGAGATGCGAATAGCGCTGTAGGCATCGGCAGGTACAACGAAGCTCGCCCGATTTACACAAGCGATGCCTACAAGGTGGAAGGCAACGATGGTCCTGAATGGCGCACGGTCCATCTTGGCCTCGACATTTTTATGGAAGCTGGCTCGCCGGTCCTGGCGCCTTTGGATGGCATCGTTCACAGCTTCGGCGACAATGCAGCTCCGCTCGACTATGGCCCAACTATCATCCTGCAACATGCGGCTGTCGGCAAACAACTCACTTACTTCACCTTGTACGGCCACTTGAGCGCAGATTCACTCGACGACCTCTACGAAGGGATGCCAGTTGCTCAAGGGACGCGCTTTGGCAAAATCGGCAGTTATCCAGTCAATGGCGGGTGGCCGCCGCATCTCCATTTCCAAATCATCACCGATATGCTTGACAAAGCGGGCGAGTTTCCCGGTGTCGCGCGGCCCAGCCAGCGCGACATCTGGTTGAGCCTGAGTCCAGACCCGAACCTGGTTGCGCG
>WNFJ01189320.1_pt1 | contig 16697 bp, 10 predicted proteins | sample 5400461 | NCBI WGS metagenome assembly WNFJ01 (sample SAMN13153349, study PRJNA577476) | soil metagenome | isolation source: 115 cm saprolite on Douglas fir-dominated hillslope | place: USA:California | collected 2013-09-17 | reverse complement strand
ACAGTTTGTTCCCGTGCAATTGACGGGGACGCTTCACGCTCTGAGCGAATCAGTAGCAGACGAAAGAGTCAGGAGAACCGAAGTGCGCCTTCAAGTTCAACTAATCGCAACCACTGGCTGTCCGTCAAGCTTGTGGGGACTAAGTCAAATCGCGATGGCATCGCGGCCGTGGCATAATCGCATCATTCTCTGGGTTTGGAGGGTTGTCGCGATGCGAAATATGTGTAGGGATCTTGCTGTTTTCGGCCTGCTGGTTACAGGATTCGTTCTTGGCGCTCTTCCCGCGCGCGGCCAGGGTTGCATCGTCGCACGGTCGAGTTCGCTCGACATGTCGCCGGAAAGCCAGGGCGGCTATCTGGATGCGGGAGATTGGGATATCACGGTAGGTTACAGGCATCAGTTTTCTTATAAGCATTTCGTGGGCGATGTAGAACAAACTTACCGGGTGCAGCAGGGCACGCAGGTGATGAATAAGATCAACCTGGAGGACATCAACCTGACTTATCAGGTGACGCCGAGGATCGGTCTAACTTTGACGATACCGCTGTTATTCGCCAGCCGGCGCTCGAATAACTCTTACTATACGACCACCTCCGCGGGACTTGGCGACGCGGCCGTGGTGGCGCAGGGTTGGCTTTGGAATCCGCGCCATGCCAAACGGGGCAACATCAGCATCGGCTTCGGCATGCAGGCACCGAGCGGCAAGGACAACGTACAGAACAACGTGCTCACGTCGGCCACGGCAACCACGCCGAGCGTGGTCACGGACGACTACTCCATACAGCCGGGCAGCGGCGGATGGGGCATGATTTTCCAGTGGCAGGCCTTCCGCGACCTGGGACACAGCACCACGGTTTACACTACCGGCAGTTACCTGGCCACACAGGGCGGCTACAACAACGTGCTGCGCAGCGCCACTGCGCTGAACCAGCCGCTGACCGCGTACAACGCGATTCAGGACCAGTATTTGTTGCAGGCCGGCGTGTCGCACCCCGTTTCGGCGATCAAGGGATTGACGCTGACGTTCGGCCCGCGGATGGAAGGCGTACCGGCGGCGAACCTGATCGGCAACGACCTGGGCTTCCGGCGGCCCGGGTTCGCGATATCCGCCGAACCCGGCTTCATTTATGCGCGGGGCCGGAACATGATCCAGGCCAGCGTGGGAAAAGCGGTATATCGCGATCGAACACGAAGCGTGCCGGATAAGATACTCGGGACGCACGGGGACGCTGCGTTCGCAGACTATGTCTGGCTGCTGAGTTACACTTACCGCCTGCCGGCGAAGGCCCACACGGAGAAATAATGCGGGCGGTTGCGATGATGGCGCTGGCTGCGCCCTTGGCGCTCTGCGCCGACGCCCCGAAGGTTGACCTGACGCTGCAGGATGGGAGTGGGCAGAAGGTCCGTTTGCGCGATCTGCGCGGCAAGCCGGTTGTGCTCAACTTCTGGGCTACCTGGTGCGTTCCCTGCAACGACGAAATGCCGATGCTGGTGGAGATGGAAAAAGCGTACGCGGCCCGGGGCGTGGTATTTGTCGGCGCGTCGGTCGACGATGCGAAGACAAAGGCTAAGATCCCAGGGTTTGTGGCGGAACATAAGATCGGGTTTCCGGTCTGGTACGGCGCCAGTGCGGACGATCTCGACAAACTCAAGCTGGGAGCGGCTGTGCCGGACACTGCGTTCATCGATGCCGAGGGCCGCATTGTGGCGCGGATTTTAGGCCAAGCGCGGGCGGAAGAGGTTAAGGAACGGCTGGAGTGGTTGACGGGCGATAAGTCGGGTACGCCGCCGCAGGCTTTGGTGAAGCACTTACAGTAAGGGAAGAATGCCCCGAGGAATGGGGGCATGGCACGCTTGAAAGCCTCGGTGCAGAAAGGCTGCTCTTGAAAGGGGAGCGGAGCGCGGGTGGGCGGATGTCGGTTTGACGCGGAGACGCGGGGTGGCGGAGAAAGACGCGGAGATAACACCGGAGAACATCAAAGACCTGAGAGCGCGGAGTCAGCGGAGATTTGTGGGGCTTCGCACGTGGCTGGCTTTTATCAACTACAACAAAGCTGTGCGTCTAGTGGACAGGGCCGATTCCAAGAGTTCAGAGATTAGTACCAGATGTCACATTCAGAGTTCGTATGACCAGTAGGCGGGCGAGCCAGAAGGCCAGGTTTTCCCAACCCGAACGGTTTTACCCCCGATTGTTTACCCGATTACGCGCGGGCGCATTGCGCGTCCGCACAACAATAGCAGGCAAAGGCCAGGAGCAGCTAAAGAAATGCCCATGATGAACGCGGGTTACCTGCGGACCGGTATCTTCGGTCTGCCGATCGACGAAGCACGTTTCTCGGTGCGCGGCTTCAATCGCGCCTCTCCCGCCCGGGCCCGGCTGGAGCAGGTCGGCACCAGCGTCGTCCACTACTACAACCTGGCCGTCGCAGAAGGTTGCGGCGACAACCTCGCCGAATACCTCGGGTTCATCAGCAACGAGCTCTGCGGCTTCGCGCATGAGGGCGCGGCGATGGGCCTGTTCGCGATCGACGCGCTCGCGCCGTTCAGCCACGGCAATTTCGACCGCTTCATCAGAGGACCGGCGAAGAACCACGTCTACATGTCGTTCATCGGCGCGGGGCTGGCCATCGGGGCGCTCCATCTGCGGTTCGAGGGGGCCGTCAGCAAGTACGCGCACTTCTCGCGGATGCTGATTCTCGACGGCTACGGCTTCTTCCACGCGTTCTTCAGGACAGATCCGGCCGTGCGGCGGATGCGGATGCCCTCGAAGGTGGCGGCCAATCCGGTCTACCGCGAACGTTACGACGCCGGCATCGGCCGCGCGCTGTGGTTCGTCGAGGGAGGCGATCCCGATCGCCTCGCGAAGACGGTCGAGGCGTTTTCGCCAGAGCGCCGTCCGCAGCTGTGGGCCGGCATCGGTCTCGCCGCGACCTACGCCGGCGGCGTGAGCGCGGAGTGGATCGCGCGCCTGCTCGAGGTGGCGTCGGGCCACGAGCTGATGGTCGCCCAGGGAGCGCTGCTCGCCTGTCACGCGCGGCATCGTGCAGGCAACCCGGCGGACCACAACAATCTCGCCGCGCAGATCCTCACCGGCATGACCTCCGCGCAGCTGCACCAGATTGCTGAAAACAAGCTCCAGGAAATCGACGAGTACGGGGCGACCACGCACGGCAAGGACACGTGGACCGCGTGGCTCGAGAAGGTCGGGGCCAGCCTGTCGACCTCCATCGCGCAGCCGCCCGCTGGCGTGGCGTGTGGGCGCCGTGCCTGATCGACTGTCGCGATCTCGTGTCTACGGAGGCCGCATGCCGCTGATTGCTATCGTGTCCGGGAGCCCCGCACCCGCCTCGCGAACGGCCGCCCTCGCCAGGCTCATCGGTGAGGAGCTGGCTGCGAAAGGGTGTGCCGTCGAGCGTCTCGATATCCGGGAGCTGCCCGCCGAAAGCGTGCTCGGCGCGCGCACGGAGGATCCCGCCGTGGACGCGGCCCTCAGGCTGGTCGAACGCGCCGACGGCGTCGTCCTCGTGACCCCGATCTACAAGGCCGCCTACAGCGGCCTGATGAAGGCGTTCCTCGATCTCGTGCCGCAGTCCGGCCTGGACGGAAAGGTCGTTCTCCCGATGGGAGTCGGCGGCACGCTCGCGCATTTGCTCGCGATCGACTACGCGCTGCGTCCGGTGCTCGCGTCGATGGGCTGCCCGCACGTGCTCGGGGCATTGTTTCTGCTCGATGTCTGGCTTCCGCGCACCGCCGCCGGCGGCGTCGAGCTCGACCCGACGGAGGCGCGGCACCGCGTGTCGAATGCGTTGGAGCAGCTGGCGATGCGCCTGCGGCTCAGGACCGCGGCAGATGTCGCGGCGATCGACTGCGCGCAGAGCTGTACTGGCGGGGCGCGAAAAGCGTTCTCACTCAAGGACTCGGTGGAAACCGTGCGCGGGGCGAGGTAACGCCGGCGCGCGACAGGACACCATATTCATGCTTCGGGCAACCGAGCGAGAGAGCTGCAGATGAAAAAGCTGTCACGGCATAGAATTCTGTTCGGCCAGGCGATCATCGTCGCAATCGCCAGTGGCTTCTGGTTCGCGGCGCGCGACCCGCTCCCCGCGCGGACGGTCGTCGGCGACCTGGCGTCGCGCTTCCAGTTCAAGAAGTTCGTCCTTCCGGCCGCGCCAAATCACTCGATGGTCAACTACACCGCCGTCAACCCGCACCTCAGGAACATCGCCACCTGGATCTCGTCGGTCGGCGCGGCGGTTGCCTCGTTCGACTTCGATGAAGACGGCCTCGCCAACGACATCTGTATGGCCGATCCGCGCAGCAAGGACGTGCGCATCGTGGCGGCGCCCGACACGGGCGATCGCTACGCTCCGTACGTGCTGCTGGCGCCGGGCGCCGGCTACGACGCCTCGAAGGCATTTCCAACGGGCTGTCGGGTCGGCGACTTCAATGAGGACGGATACCCCGACATCTTGATCACGTTCTTCGGCCGCAGCCCCCTCCTGATGATCCGCCAGCCTTCCGCCAGTGCGCGTCCGTTCTACATCCAGACCGTCAAGTTCGTTGCGCAGGAGCTGATCGATCCGATCGAGGAGTGGTACACGGCGACGTCGACGCTCGCCGACGTCGACGGCGACGGACACGTCGACATCGTCGTCGGCAATTACTTCATGGAAAACGACCCGGAGCTGCACCGCTCGCTGTCGGACGCGAAGAACGGCGGGATCAATCGCATGTATCTGTGGGCGGGCTCGACTGGAAACCGCGTCAGCTTCCGCGAGGTGAAGCCGTTCACCGATGTCGAGGCGCATCGGTGGACGCTGGCGATCGGTGCCGCTGACCTCAATCACGACGGGCTTCCCGAGCTGTATTTCGCCAACGACTTCGGCCCTGACACGCTGTTCCTGAACCGATCCACGCCCGGCAACGTGCGCCTGCTCGAGCTGCATGGCCGGTGGAGCCCCGGCATCCCCAAGTCGAAGGTGCTCGGCGACGATTCGTTCAAGGGCATGGGCATCGACTTCGCCGACATCAACAACGACGGCAACTTCGACATGTTCGTCAGCAATCTCGCCGGCGAGTGGCAGCTCGAAGAGAGCCACTTCATGTGGGTGAGCACCGGGCGCATGGACGATTTCGACAAGGGCATCGCGCCCTACGTCGATCAGTCGGAGCCGCTCGGCGTTTCGCGCAGCAGCTGGGGCTGGGACACCAAATTCGGCGACTTCGACAACGACGGCGTCTCTGAAGCGCTGCAGGCGACCGGTTTCATTGCCGGAAAGGTGAACCGCTGGCCCGAGATGCACCAGTGGGCGACCGGCAGCGACGCGCTGATCCACGACGCGAGGGTGTGGCCCTACATGATGGACGGCGACATCAGCGGCCGCTCACGCAATCCGTTTTACGTCAAGGGGCCGTCGGGCCGGTACATCGACATCGCCGATGAGCTCGGCGTGGCCGAGCGCGCCGTCTCGCGCGGGTTCAGCCTAGCCGACATGAACGGCGACGGGAAACTCGACATCGTCGTCGCCAACCAGTGGCACGACTTCTCGTACTTCAAGAACACGACCACCAACGGCAACACGGCCCTGAGCCTGCGCGTGCTCGAGCCGATCGCCACCGCGGGTTCGGTCTTGGTGATCGATGGCCACCGTCCGACCGCCGGCCTTGGCTTCCCGGCCGTCGGCGCGGTCGTCACCGTTCGCACGCCGGATGGGCGATCGCAAATCGCGCTCGTCGACGGCGGCAACGGGCACAGCGGCGCTCGAAGCTCGGACGTCCACATCGGCCTTGGCAAGACCGCGGGCAACGCGGCGTTGCCGGTCTCGATTGCCTGGCGCACGGCCCAGGGGCTCCAGACGATCGATCTCACTGTGAAACCGGGCTGGCACACCGTCGTCCTTCCGCGGCGGGACTGAATATTCAGAAGGAGAGCAACAGCGTGGCCACTCAACCCGCAACTGCAACACTGGCTGGCTCACAGCCGATGACGAAACGGAAACCAATGGATCCGCGCCTGGGGCTGAAGAATAGCACCACGCTCGCCACGATCCTCGCGCTCTTCGGACACACGGTCCTCGGCTTCGAGCAGTCGTTGGCCCAGTGGGGCGTCGCGCTCGCCGCCGGCTACGGGTCGGCGTTCCTCTTCGACTACATCGACGCGCGATTCCAGGGACAGCGGCCTCGTTATGAAGGGGGCGGCTTTAAGGGAAAGGTGCTGTTCCTGCTCGCGCCGCACATGACAGCCACGACGATGGCGTTTCTGCTCTACACGAACGACCGACTCGACGCGCTGGCGTTCGCCGTCATTGCCGCGATTGCCTCCAAGCACATCTTCCGGACATGGGATGGCACCCGGTTCCGCCATTTCATGAACCCGAGCAACTTCGGCATCGCGCTCACGTTCTTCGTGCTGCCGTGGGTGAACACGATTCCGTACGCGTTCACCGAGCGCACCTCCGGATTCTGGGACTGGTTCGTCGTGGCGATTCTCCTCGCACTCGGCACGCGCCTGAACATCCAGTTCACGGGCCGGTTCTGGCTGATCGGATCGTGGCTGCTCGGGTTCTTCGCGCAGGCCGCGATCAGATCGACGTTCGGGACTTCGCTGCTGCCGGCCGAGCTGATGATGATGACGGGCCCCGCATACGTGCTGTTCACGTTCTACATGATCACGGATCCGCAGACGTCACCGATCGCGCGCCGGTCGCAGATCACGTTCGGTCTGGGAATTGCCGCCGTCTACGGCCTGCTGATGACGCTGCACATCGTCTTCGCGATCTTCTTCTCCGTGACGATCGTCTGCGCCATCCGCGGCGCCTACATGATCATCGCACACACGGTGAAGCAGCGGAACGCGATCGCCGTGCCGGCCGCGCGGACCGCGCCCCTCGAGCCGGTGATCGTTCCGACCGCTGTGATGGTTCCTGCGTCAGTGACGGCGCAAATGGATGTTCGCCATGAATGAATTCGCAGTCGTGGGCGTCAGTTGCGAGCTCCCCGGCGCCCGATCGGCCGACGACCTGTGGGAGAACGTGTTGTCGGTCCGCCGCGCCTTCAGGCGGCTGCCGGATGTCCGTCTGAACAACGCGGACTACTACTCGGACGATGAGGGCGATGCCGACCGCACGTATCTCCGCCGCGCCGCCGTCATCGAGGGCTACACCTTCGACCGTGTCAAGTACCGCATCTCGAGGGCGACCTTCGAGCAGACCGATCTGGCGCACTGGCTGGCGCTCGACGTCACGGCCCGCGCGCTGGAGGATGCGGGGTTTGCCGGAGGGCAGGGGCTGCCCAAAGAGCGGACCGGCGTAGTGGTCGGCAACTCCCTCGCCGGCGAATTCAGCCGCGCGAACATCATGCGCCTCCGCTGGCCGTACGTGCGCCGCGTCGTCGACGCTGTGCTGAAGCAGCGCGGCGAGAGCGAGGACACGCGCGCGGCTGTGCTCGCCGAAGCGCAAGAGATCTACAAGGCGCCGTTTCCGGCGCCCGACGCCGACATGCTCGCAGGCGGGCTCGCGAACACCGTCGCCGGCCGCATCACCAACTACTTCGATCTCGGCGGCGGGTGCTACACCGTCGACGGTGCGTGCTCCTCGTCGCTCCTTGCCGTGGTCGAGGGCTGCCGCGCGCTGCGCGAAGGTATGTGGGACGTCGCGATTGTCGGCGGGGTGGACGTCAGCATCGATCCGTTCGAGGTGATCGGGTTCACGCGCAACGGCGCGCTCGCCCGCAACGACATGCGGTGCTTCGACGCGCGCTCGGAAGGGTTCTGGCCCGGCGAAGGTGCGGGCGTCGCCATCCTGATGCGCAAGGCCGACGCGGTCGCTCAGGGGCTGCCGATCTATGCGGTCGTGCGCGGCTGGGGTCTGTCGTCGGACGGCAACGGCGGCATCACGCGCCCGAAATCCGAAAAGCAGACGCTGGCCATGCAGCGGGCCTACGAGATGGCCGGTTACCCGATCACCGAGGTCGGCTACTTCGAAGCGCACGGGACCGGCACGCGCATCGGCGACGAAACCGAGCTGACCGCGGTCGTTGGCGCGCTGCGCGCGGCGGGCCAGCGCACGAACGATGTGATTCCCGCGATCGGATCGATCAAGGAGCTGATCGGTCACACGAAAGCGGCGGCCGGGATCTCCGGCTTCCTCAAAGCGTGCCTCAGCGCGCACCGCGGCATCGTGCCGCCCGGCCGCGCGACCGACTCGCCGCACCCCGTGCTAGCCGAGAACGCCGCCGTCCTGCGGCGCGCGCAGCGCGCGGAGCTGTGGTCGGCGGATCGGCCGCTCCGGATTGGCATCTCGGCCATGGGCTTCGGCGGCATCAACGTTCACGTCACCGTGGAGGAGCCCGAGAAGCGATCGTCGCGACGGATCGAGTTCACCAGCCGTGAGCGCCGTCTGATCCAGTCACAGCGCGACGCCGAGATATTCCCGTTTGCGGCGGCAACCACGGAGCAGCTGCTCACCCGGCTGCGCGTGCTGCGGCCGCGCCTCACCGAGCTGTCGTGCGGCGAGCTTGGCGATCTGTCCGCGGTGCTTTGCCGGAGCCGGCTGCGCGGCAGCCTCCGGCTCTGTCTCGTCGCGCGGGATGCAGACCAGCTGGCCACGCAGGTCGAGACTGTTGTTCGCGCGCTCGAAGAGGGCACCGAACCCCAGACGTCAAGCGCCGCAGGAATCTTCTTCGACAACGGCAAGACGCCGCGGAAGGTCGGGCTCCTGTTCCCAGGACAGGGTGCGCCGTCCCGCCGCAGCGCCGGCGGCGCCGAGTTCCTGATTGGCGACGCGTCCGACCTCTATGCCAACTTGCCGTGGGACGTCGATGCCGAGGGAACCCACACGTCGACGGCGCAGCCCTCGATCATGGCGTCGAGCCTAGCCGGGCTGCGAGTGCTCGAACGGTTGAACCTGGAAGCGTCGGTCGCGATCGGCCACAGCCTGGGCGAGATCGCGGCCCTCGTGTGGGGGCGCAGCCTATCCGAAAACAAAGCGGTCGAGTGCACGGCCGCGCGCGGCCGGATCATGGCGGATTACGCGCGCCCGGACGGCGGCATGCTGGCGCTCCATTGCAGCGCCGACACCGTGCGGCCGATGCTCGCGGGGCTGTCGTGCGACATCGCCGCATTCAACGGTCCGACCGCGGTTGTCGTCGCGGGCGATCGCGCCGAGTTGCAGACGCTTCAGCGGCGCGCCGAGGCCCAGGACATCTCGGTGGTAGCGCTGCACGTCTCTCACGCGTTCCACTCGTCGCACATGGAGCCGGCGCTCGCGCCTTACCGCGACTTGCTGGATCGCATCCAGATCGGACCGGTGCGGCGCAGCGTGTGCTCGAGCACCGTTGGCCGGGTCATCACCGCGGGCGACGACCTGAAGGAGCTCCTGGCTTCGCAGCTGGTGCGGCCGGTGCTCTTCCAGCAGGCGGTCGATGCGAACCCGGATGTCGACCTGTGGCTTGAAGTCGGTCCCGGCGACACGCTGCGCCGGACGATGCGCGCGGCGAAGGCGCCGGTGGTCTCGATGGATATCGGCTCGGCCAGTGCGGCGGGTGCGCTCACCGCGATCGCGGCCGCATACGCGTTGGGCGCGATCGAGAGCCTCGAGACGCTCGGCGAAGAGCGTGTGTCGCGTGAGCTGGATCTGGCGAAGCCGCTGACGTTCTTCATGAGTCCCTGCGAGTTGGCGCCCGAGAGCGATGTGCGCGAGGTGAAGGCGTCCGCGAAGGCGGCGGCCAGCGACGCGCCCGTACCGGTTGCGGTTCCGGCCGTCGCCGTCGCCGAGGACACGTCCGCGCCGACGCCCGCGCGCATGACCGCGACGCTGCGCCAGTTGGTGAGCGAGGCGACGGAGATTCCCCTCGCTGCGGTCCGCGCGCAGGACCGTGTGCTGTCGGACCTCCATCTGAACTCCCTTGTCGTATCCGAGATCCTCGCCAGGATGGGAAAGATCTTCGCACCGGGCGACCGACAGTTCGCGAAGGCGTTGATGAAAGCGTTCCGCGACAGCACCCTCGGCGAGCTTGGCGAGCACGTCTGCGCGCTGGTAACGAAGAATGTCCCGGCGGCGGCCGAGTCGCGGCCGGCCGCCTTGAACGTCGACGAACTGCCGGTCTGGGTGAATGCATTCATGAACGACGTCGAGCCGCTCGGGCGCGCTCACTCGGTCGTGACCGTCGGCTCGGAGAACGGCTGGACGGCGTTCGGCGATTCCGATACGCTGGCGCGTGAGCTCGATCGCGCGCTCGCGCAGGACGACCTTGCCATCGGCCGCGGCGTTGCGTTCATCGCCGGGCCGAACTCCGGAACACACGGCGTCGAGGCGTTTCTCGCGGCGTCTGAAAAGGCGCGGGAGAAGGGAATCGAGCACTTCGTGCTGATCCAGCTCGGCGCGGGCGGCTCGATGGACAGCCTCGCGCCGGCGATGCGCACGTTCTGCCTGGAGGAACCGCACAAGCGATGCACCGTCGTGTACCTGCAGGAGTGGGACTACTCGGCGGCCCGCACCATCAAGACGGAAGCGTCGCTCTGCCACCGGTTCCACGAAGTGATCGTCGCGGCCGACGGAACGCGTCAGCGTCCGGTGCTCAAACCGGTGTTCATCGAGACGCGGCGCGAGACGCGGCGTATCGACAGCGCGGACGTGTTCGTCGTTCCGGGCGGCGGAAAAGGAATCACGTTCGAATCGGCGAAGAGAATTGCGGAATACTCGGGCTCGCGGCTCGGTTTGTTCGGCCGCTCGGCGCCCGCGCGCGACGAGCACCTGGCGCGCAATCTGCGAGCGCTGGCCGATGCCGGCATCCAGTTCCACTACGTCTCCGCGGACGTCACGGACGCGGAGGCGGTAAACAAGGCTGTTTCCGAGATCGAGCGTCAGCTTGGCACGGTCACCGGCGTGCTCTACGGCGCCGGTTCGAACCAGCCGGCGCTGATGCCCGAGCAAACCGTCGCCAAGTGGTCGAAGACCCGCTCGATAAAAATCGGAGGGCTCGACAACATCCTCGCGGCGCTGTCCGGCCGTCCGCTGAAGGCGCTGATCACCTACGGCAGCATCATCGCCCAGAGCGGGATGGACGGTGAGTGCGATTACGCGCTCGCGAACGAAGAGCTCGCGCGCGTGACGGCCGCGTATCGCGCGGCGCACCCCGAGACGTTCGCGCTGTGCCTCGAGTGGTCTGTCTGGTCCGGCACCGGCATGGGCGAGACCCTCGGCGTCGTCGATCGGCTCAAGGCTTCCGGCGTCTCCCCGATCGGCGTCGACGAGGCGCTGGGCATGCTGGAGCGCGCGATCGAGAGCGACGCGCCGCTGCCCGCGCGCCTGATCGTTTGCAGCCGCTACGGCTCGTTGCCGACCGTCACGATCGCCAAGGGTCCCGCCCGAGAGGCGTATCGGTTCACCGAGAAGACGCTCTCGCAGTTCCCCGGGATCGAGCTCGTGTCGGAGGCCGTGCTGTCGGTCGGGAGCGATCCGTATCTCGACGATCACGTGTATCACGGCCAGCGCGTGCTGCCGGCAGTGATGGCGTTCGAGGCGATGGCGCAGCACGCCGCCGCGGTGTTGCCGGGGCCCGCGCGCGTGACGATCGAGAACGCAGTGTTCCAGAGCCCGATTGTCGTGCCCAAGGACGGATCCATCCGGATCCGGGTCTGCGCGTCACGGATCGGCGATCGGCGCTGCGTCGCGACGATTCGCAGCGAAATGACCGACTTCGCGGTCGACTCGTTCCGCGCTGAGCTGACGATCGAGCCGCGCATGCCCGAGATGTTCACGTCGCACCTGCCGGCGCCGAACGGGCACTGCGTCGACATGGACGTCAACCGCGATTTCTACGACGCGGTGCTGTTCCATACCGGCCAGTTCCGAACGATCCGGCGGTTCTACTCGATTCACCGCGACGCGAGCCGCGCCGCGATCGAGCTCGGGCCGCAGCAGCCGTGGTTCGGCCGCGCGTTCCCGCAGCGGCTTGTCCTCGGCCATGCGGGGCTGAACGACACGGCGGCCCACTGCCATCAGGGCAGCGTGCCGCAATACAGCCTACTGCCGGCGAGTGTCGGGCGCATCGTGTTCAACGAGCCGGTCATGAGCGGCCGGTTCCTGATCGGCACGACCGAGCGCAGCATCAGCGAACAACACGTCACGATCGACGTCGAAATCGTCGACGAGGCCGGCCAGCTCGTGCAGCGGTGGGAGTCGCTGACGTTCCGGCGGGTCATCGGATCGGATTTTCGCGGTCCGTGGCCGCTGCCGCTGCTGAACGCCTACATCGAGCACTCGGTCAAGAACTTCCTCGGCGAGGAGGCGTTCCGCGCATCGCTGACGCCGCAGGCGCAGGAGGGACGCTGGGCGGCGACGCCGCAGGTGACCGGCGCGATGTTCCCGGTGCGCGCCGACGCACCGGACGGGGCGTTCGACACGGCGGAGGCGCTACGCCGGGTGCTCAATCAGGCGCGTTCGGAAACGGGTGATGAGCATCGGTCGAAGATCGAGGCGCTCGCCGATCTCATCGGGCGCGCGCACCGCGTCGAGCAGACGGCGGACGGGTGGCTGGCGCTGTCGGCGTCGACGAACGGCGATCCCTCGCCGGCGGCGATCGCGCACGTGTTCGAGCTCAACACCGGCGATCGCGCCCTCGGTGTGTTCACGTCGAAATTGAGAACCTGACGGTCCGCCTGGAAAGCGGACCCACCGAACTGGAGCATCCATGCCGATCGTTCGCCAGGACAACAGGAACTACTACGAGATCAAGTTCGTGACGACGTTCGCCGACACGAACGTTGTCGGGAACGTCTACTTCGCGAACTACATCCTGTGGCAGGGCAAGTGCCGGGAGCTGTTCCTGCACGAGTTCTGCCCGGACGTCGTCAAGGAGATCGAAAACGGGCTCGCGCTCGTGACGCTCGATCTGTCCTGCCGCTTCGTCGAGCAGCTGCGGGCGCTTGAAACGGTCGTGATCCGGATGTACGTCGAGGAACTGTCGGACGCGCGCATGCTCTTGAGCTTCCACTACTATCGCGTGGAAGGCTCGTCGTACGGCCTCGTGTGCGAATCGCATCAGAGCGTCGCCAGCATGCGCTACGTCGCCGGCGAGTTCGTCACCGTACGTTTTCCCGCCAGCATGTTCGACGCAATCGGCGAATACCATCTGGCGTCTTAGCGCAGAAAGGAACTGCCGGCGTATGTATCACGCACTGCTGATCATTCATCTCACGAGCGCGATCGTCTGGGTCGGCGCGGTTTTCATGGGCACGTTCATCGACTGGCCCGTGATCCGCGCCGCTTCGGGCGGGAAGTTTCCAATCGACTTCATCGTCGGCCAAGGCGTCCGCGTGGCGCCCGCCGTCTACGTCGGGATCGTCAGCCAGGTGCTCTCGGCGATCGGGCTGACGATCTTGCACCCGCCGCACACGCCGCACCAGGCGTTCATGCTCGGGGTCAAAGGTCTGTGCCTGGCGTGGATGGCCGGGTCGACGATCTACGGAACCTTGCGGACATGGCCGAAACTGATGTTTGCCGCCAGCGACGAAGATGCGTTCCGTTTGTACAACGTCTATATGCTCCGCGCGACGGTCACCTTCGTTGCCGGCATCGCGGCCGCGGTAATCGGCCACCTGTATCGGTGAGGGGTATGTTGGAATCCAAGGTTCTGACCTGCATTCGAGCGCTCGCCGTACTGTTGTCGCTCGCCGGCGCCGCGTCCGCGCAGACGAGTGACGAACAGGACTCCACGGCCGCCGCGGCGGAGCAGAGCCCTGAGCCCTCGGCCCCCAATTTTCATGCGCCGCCGCTCAAGCTCCAGGGTTACGTGCTCGCGGGCGGCACGTACTTCGCCAACAACCCGAAGTTTCCGCTCGGCACGCTGACCGGCACCGGTTCGTACGGACTCGGGCGTCTGCTCGGCAACCTCGAGGTTGACTACAAGCCGTTCCAGAGTGGAACGGTGACGATCGCCGCAAATGCGTTTGCTATCGCTTCGAAAGCCGGAGCGAACGGACTGAATGCCGACTCGCTCGACTTCGTGCTGACCGAATCGTACACCGACGTGCAGGTGGGTGCGTACCGCTTCGTCGCCGGAAAGCGGAACACGCTGCGGAGCGTGGGCTACTTCCGTTATCCGCTCGATTTCTACGACACGCCGTCGCTCGTCACCACCGGCGCGGAGGATCCGCGGCGCATCGTCGAAACGCGCAACGGGCCCGTGATGGCGGGTGTGGAACGCCGCTGGGAGTGGGGCAGCGCAGGCGTCGAGTACCTGCCAAGACTCGGAACGAACAGCCTCTTCGATTGGCATTCCAATTACCAGCAGCAGATTATCAGCCACGCCAGCTTCGTGGCGGGCGGCGCGGCGGTTAACGTGTCGGCCCAGCGCGCGGACGACCGCGATCGCGGCGCCGACTCGATCGGCAACCCGCTGCGCAAGGCATCGGTGAACGCGTACGGAGCGTCGAGCACGTACGTCGTCGGCACCGCGCTCGAGCTGCACGCCGAGGCGTCGTTCCGGCGCGATCAGCGTCTGCCCTCGGTGGACTCGCATGTCTTTCAGTTCACCGGGCCGCTTCCTGTCGCCGCGGCGCTCCCCATTTGGTCGGCCGGCGCCGACGCGCAGCTTGTCGAGACGCTCGTCGGCGGACAGTACACGTTCGGCGACCGGACTTTCCTCAATGGTTGGAACGTGATCTTCGAGTACGACTACCAGAGCGAAGGGTGGACGAAGGCGCAGTGGAACACGTTCTTCGATCAGGTGGGACGACTGCAGCGCCTGAGCGCGGCCGCAGCATCCGGCGCTCCGCTGCCACTCCCCGCGCAGCAGCTCGCTTCCGATTTCGGCAAACGAACGGCCGATCTGTTTCGCGATCGGCCCGCCTTCTGGGGACGGCACTACGGGTTCTTGAGAGTGTCGCGCACCGATCTGGGCGTCGACGGCCTCGAGGTCGCGGTCTGGACGATTCCCTCGCTCCAGGACTTCAGCTTCGTCGCCGGCGCGAACGTCGGCTACGAGCCGCAGAGCGGTTTTCAGCTGCGACTCGACATGCGGTATTTCGGCGGCCCCGGGCGATCCGAGTTCGGACGCTCGCCGTATCGCACGCTCGCGCAAGTGGAGATCGGCTATCGGTTCTAGAGGCCGCGGCGATCACGGCGGAAACGGGTCAACAACGGAGAAACGAAGAAACGGAGACGAACGGAGAGCGGCCGGCGATGCCGGCCGTCGTTCAACAAGGAGAACTTCATGCGGACAGACTTCTCGTACGCCGACACCCTCGCGATCGATCGCGCTGCCACGGGCGGGGTGGCCGGCGATCTGCGGGCATTCGCGGCGCGCGTGTGGCGCGACGCGCCCGACTACCAGCGCTTCGTGTACAGCGTGTCGCTCGCGATCATCCTCGCGGGCATGATTCACGCCATCATCTGGGCCGTTCTCGGCGGCTCCTGGACTGAGACGATCTCGTGGCGCAAGCCGACGCTGTTCCTGCTGTCGTCCGGCGTCACGGTGTCGATTTGCACGTACGTCACGAATTTTCTTAAGCTGACCCGCCGCCGCGGATGGCAGCTCGGGCTGGCCGTCCTCACGCCCGGGTTACTGGTCGGCGCGCTGATCAGCCTGCAGCAGTTCCGCGGGACTCGCTCGCACTTCAACTTCTTCCGGTCGCCGTTCGACTCGGCGGTCGCCGGATCGATCGCGTTCATCATCTCGCTCTGCGTCCCGGCGCTGGCGATTCTCGGCGTCATGACGTTCCGATCGCTCAGGCCCGGCGTGCCGAAGTCACTCGCGCTCACGGTTCGCGCCGGCATCGTGATGATCAACGTCAGCTTCCTCATGGGCCTCGTAACAATCCTGAACGGGGTGACGAACGGTCTGCTCTTCACGATCCAGGTGCCGAGCGTGATCGGCGCTGCGGGCACGACCAAGGTGGCGCACGGACTGCCGCTGCACGGCATCCAGGTATTCCTGCTCGTGTTCGCGCTGATGTCGTACACAGCGTGGAGCGAGCGCCGAAAAATCGCGGTGCTCCTGCCGGCCGTCGCCGGCTACGCCGGGCTGATGGCGGTGTTCGTCTTCCAGGCGTTCAACGGGCGTGAGCCGTTCGATTTCACGTCCGGCACGATAGCCGCGGTCGGGATTTTCGCGACCCTCGTGATCGCCAGCGTCACGACGGCGGCCGCCGGAGCGGCGAGCGGCATCCGCCGAGGCGTCCGCAGCGACATCATCCCGAGCATTCCGTGGGCGCCCGCTGCCCCCGGCGGTCTGCCCGCGCCGGGCGGTGTCCGCAGCTTCTTTGACCGCTCGCTGCTCAGGGCGGCTGGCGGGACGCTCGTGGTCGTCGGCGGCTTCGTCTCGTTCGCGACGATCGTCGGCCTGATTCTGTCGCCGAAGCTCGTGTTCGAGCGCGCTGCCTGGTTCGATGCGCCGCCCCAGCAGGTGTGGGCGCTCGTGACCAACCACGTTGCGGAACCGGAGTGGCGGCGCGAGCTGACGAGGGTGGATCGGATTCCCTCGCGCGACGGCCAGACCGCGTGGCGCGAACAGTACTGGAGCTACCAGCGGATCGATCTCGCCACCACCGAGCGGACGGTCCGTCCCGGCCGCGAGTGGCGGCTCGATGCACAGATGTTGTTCCACGAGCTGCCTGTGCTCGCCGGCGGGCTCCGCGTGGTGGACGTCGCGGCCTCCGGCCGCGGCACCCGCGTGCGGATGATCGAGGAAAAAACCGT
>WNFJ01055893.1_pt3 | contig 16702 bp, 13 predicted proteins | sample 5400461 | NCBI WGS metagenome assembly WNFJ01 (sample SAMN13153349, study PRJNA577476) | soil metagenome | isolation source: 115 cm saprolite on Douglas fir-dominated hillslope | place: USA:California | collected 2013-09-17 | reverse complement strand
CGTCGAACGCGGCGCGTAGGGAACCATGTAAGTGAAAAAGCCGATCATCATCTCCTCCCACGTTTGCTCGCCCCAGCGAACTTCTTTCGTCGGATCGGGATTGAATTTGTTGTTTGCTGAGTTGTCGAAGTGGGCAACGCAATCGATGCGGGAGCCTTTCGGCAGCATCAGGGGTGATTGGAGATGGTACCGGATCTGCCAGTTGAAATCATACTTCGGCACCCTCAAAAGGATTTCCCGCCTGCCATCTGGGTAGACAACGGTGTACTCGAAATCTTTGCCGCGCAGATGCATGTGCGGCATCAGGCTGTCGAGAGCGATATCTTGGCTCGCCGTGAAGCTGGACCGCACTTCGTAGTTTGGGTCGTTAGGCGGGATGCGGAACAACGGGTTCACCGACATGCCGCGGTAGGCGCGATATTTGGGCGGTTCCTTCGCGAAACGCAGGCCGATGTAGCTGCGATCCTTCACCGCCTTGCCGTTGGGAGTATAGTGCACCTGGAAGGTGAGGGAGGAGCCGGCCTTTACCAGTACCGCCGTTCCGGGAATCAATTCCAACGGATTCTCACCGGGAGCGTAGCCCACCAGAATATTACCGGTCTCCGTTGGCCGGTCCGATTTGTCCGATGGCTCCCTGACAAAAGCGATAACGTGATGCACGGCGCCGGGCTGGCCGGGCCGTACTTCCGCTGCTTCCACCCAGCGGTCTTCCGTGAAGTTTGTGGGAACGGTGAAATACTTGTACGAGACCACGCCTTCAGCCGGAACGTCGAAATCAGTTCCGATGTCGAAGACGGCATCGGGTTTGCCGATGCGCCATCCCGTTTCGAACTGCGGCAGCGGCGGCAACTCTCTCGGATTGCCTTCGGGCGCACCGGCATCGACCCAAGCCACGATGGTCCGGACCGCGTCATCCGGCAAGCGGCGATCATTTCGGAATGAGCCGAAGTGAGGATCCGCAAGCCATGGTGGCATCGTGCGGGTCAGCACAGCCTGCTTGATCGCTTTGGCCCACGGCCGGACCTCCGCGTAGCCACTGAATGCCATTGGGGCAACTTCCCCCTGACGATGACATTCCAGGCACCGGCTATAGAGAATGGGGGCCACGTCCTTCGAAAATGTCGGGGACACAGCCGCGGCGCAGCCGAGGCTGGCAAGGAAATATCCAGCACAGAAACGAGCGGTCATCTCTCACCTCTGAGTACCCGGTAAATTTGTTTCAAGCGTACCACAAACCGGCCGTTCGGTCGCTTTATAGTTGCACCGCCGCGCGTATGATGGCTGCACGGAGGTCTTGCATCCTGGGCATAAAGAACAAAACCTGCGGTCAGGATCAAGGCGCTGACGAGGCGATATTTCTGCATAGCGTGATCAGTATACCTCGTGACCGGCCGGTTGGACGGTTTACAATTTCAGCATGACCACCCAAGAAATTCTGTACAGCGTTTCCGGACGGGTAGCCACCATCACGCTGAATCGCCCCGACAAGCTTAATGCGTGGACTCGCACCATGGAGCAGGAAGTCCGCCAGGCCATGCACCACGCGGCGGCAGACGATCTTGTGCGCGTAATCGTGCTCACCGGTGCGGGCCGCGGCTTTTGCGCCGGCGCCGACATGAGCCTGCTGCAGGACGTCATGGAGCGCCGCGTGCATCCGCTGCCCGATGTGCCCGCGAGCGGCGGTACGCCTGAATGGGACGGAGTCCGCACCGATTTCGCGCGGCAGTATTCCTACTTCCCCGCCATTCCCAAGCCCGTGATCGCAGCCGTCAACGGGCCCGCCGTGGGGCTTGGACTGGTGATTGCGGCGTTCTGCGATCTCCGCTTCGCCTCCGAAGACGCGAAATTCGGGACCGCATTCGCCCGCCGCGGGCTGATCGCCGAATACGGCCTCGCCTGGCTTTTGCCAAAGATCATCGGCCACGCCAACGCGATGGATATTCTCCTCTCGGCGCGGATCTTCGGCGCGCAGGAAGCACTCCGCATGGGTCTGGTCAACCAGGTGATCGCGGCGCCGGACTTTCTAGACAACGTGTACGACTACGCGAACACCCTCGCCGGGCAGGTGAGCCCGCGTTCGATGACAGTGATCAAGCGGCAGGTGTACGAAGCCATGTTCCAGACTCTGGGTCAGGCGTTGGACACCGCAACCGAAGAAATGCGGGCGAGCCTGCAATGCGAGGATTTCAAGGAGGGCGTGGCACACTTCCTCGAAAAGCGCGCTCCGGCTTTCCAGGGAAAGTGATCGCAAGATGCCGACCGAACGTATGGTAGGATAATTCGGCATGAGCAGGAGGGCCGATTACACCGCGCTTGCGGTCCTGGTCGCAGTCAACATTCTGAACTTCTACGACCGTCACGTAATCGGCGCCCTCACCGAGCCGATCCGCAAAGAGTTCGGGCTGAGCGATTCGCAGGTGGGTCTGATCGGTTCCGCGTTCATCTGGCTTTACGCCATCGTAGGTCTGCCGCTGGGCAGGGCCGCGGACTCGCGGAGCCGTAAGAAGCTGCTGGCGGGCGGCATGCTCGTATGGGCCGCGCTCACCGGCGTCGCCGCCATGGCCGCCAATTTCACCATGCTGTTGTTCTCGCGGCTCGGCTTCGCGGTGGGCGAAGCGGTGGTGGCTCCCGCCGCGACCAGTTGGATCGGAGATCTGTTCCCGGCGGGCGGGCGGGCGCGTCCGCTGGCGCTCTTCATGTTGGGTGTGCCGGTCGGCGGGGCGCTTAGTTATTTCTTCAGTGGTCCTGTCGCGCAGGCGTACGGGTGGCGCACAGCTATGGTGCTGGCAGCCGCGCCGGCGGTGCTTCTCATTCCGCTCCTTTTGCGCCTCGCCGAACCGGTGCGCGGCGCGGCGGAGTTGCACCAAGAGCCCATCGAGAAGTCCTCGATGGCGGCCATCCTGAAAATACCGACCATGTGGTGGATCATCGCTTCCGGCGCGCTGCTGAACTTCAACATGTATGCCATCGGCACGTTTCTGCCCGCCTTCCTGAGCCGTATACACGGGCTTACGCTGGCAAGATCGGGTATCGCCACCGGAGTGGTCTTCGCGGTGGGAGGCGTCGCGGGAGGACTGCTGGCGGGACGGTTGGGAGACCGCATCATCCACAAGCGGGAAGACGGCCGGCTTCTGGTTGCCGCGGCAATCGCTGCCGCCGGAGCGCCGATCGGCTATTTTGGCATCGCCGCACACGGCGCATACAGCGCCATCTCGCTGATCGCCTTAGCGTACGGCACATTGAATGCTTACTACGGCCTGGTGTATTCCGCCATTCAGGACATCGTGGCGCCCGCGATGCGCGGCACAGCGATGGCAATTTACTTCCTGGCGATGTACCTCTGCGGCGCATCCTTCGGCCCGCTGCTGACTGGAAAACTCAGCGACTGGATGGCGCGGCGCGCCGCCGACGCGACCGGCGCCGCGCGGATCACCGAAACTTTCAAGGCGATCGGTCTGCAGCAGGCGATGTTCATGATTCCGGTACTGTCGCTGCTACTGGCGCTCGTGTTGTATGGCGGATCGCGGACCATCGCGTCGGACATGCGGAAGAGAGCCGTTCAGCGAGTACCGGAGACGTCAAGCGATCGATCGGCAAGGAAGCCGGCGTCAGCGGCTGGCTGGCCGTCAGCCAGGATCTGATCGACGAATTCGCGAAACTGACCGGCGACCGGCAGTGGATTCACGTCGATATTGAACGTGCTCGACGCGAGTCCCCGTTTGGCGCCACTGTGGCGCATGGATTCCTGACGGTGGCGCTCTTGGGCAGGCTCGTCCATGAGGCAGTGGAACTACACGGCGAGTCCAGACTGCGGGTCAACTATGGTTTCAACCGGCTGCGCTTTCCCGCGCCCGTCAAAGTGGGGGCGCGGATCCGGGCACGGGTAACACCCAATACTGTCCGCGAGTTCGAAGGGGGGATCGAAATCGCATGGGGAGTTGTGGTGGAGATCGAGAACCAGACAAAGCCCGCGCTCGCGGCCGAGTGGCTGGTGCGGATCTACTTCTGAGGACGGGATGGCGGCGCGTTCCGAGACGATTGCGATGCGGACCGGCGAGGGAATCGCCATCGGCGCGCTCGCGGAGTATCTTCGTGGCAGAATCGACGGCGCCGAGCACGGAGTCGAACTGGAGCAGTTCCCCAACGGGCATTCCAATCTGACATACCTGTTGCGGATTGGCACGCGCGAGTTTGTACTGCGACGCCCCCCGTTAGGACCAGTGGCGCCCAAGGCCCACGACGTGATTCGTGAGTACCACGTCCTGAGCGCGGTGCATCCGCATTTCCCACCGGCGCCGCGAGTGCACCTCCTCTGCGAGGACAACGCCGTGCTGGGGGCGCCCTTCTTCGTCATGGAGCGGCGGCGCGGAGTGATTTTGCGCGAAGAGATCCCCTCGGAGTTTGCGGTGGTCGACGCTCATCCGCGCATGATCGGCGAGGCTTTCCTCGATTCGCTGGTGACGTTGCACGCAATCGACGTTGCGGCGCCCCACGTTCAGCAGTTGGGCAAGCCCGAAGGCTATGTGGAACGCCAGGTGCGCGGGTGGGCGGACCGTTGGGAGCGAGCTAAGACCGGGGAAGTATCGGAACTGGATCGTGTTGTACGGTGGCTCGCCGCAAACATTCCGCCTCCGCTCGCGCCGTCGCTGATTCACAACGATTACAAGCTCGACAACATCATGCTGTCTCTCGGTTCGCCCGGTCGCGTGGAGGCGGTTCTTGACTGGGAGATGGCTACGATCGGCGATCCGCTCTCCGACCTCGGCTTGACCCTGTGCTATTGGGTTTGGGCGACGGATCCCGAAGTTCGTGTGGCCGGCATTCCGGCGCTGACATCGCGGCCCGGCTGGTTTACCCGAGACGAGCTTGTGGAACGGTACGGGCGGCAAACCGGGCGCGATATGACGCACATGGGTTACTACGAGGTGCTCGGCGTATTCAAGCTCGCGGTGATCGTCCAACAGATTTACTGCCGGTTTCATCGCGGCCAGACGCACGATGAGCGCTTCCGAAACTTCGGAACGCGAGCCGTTGCCCTGGGCCGGCTGGCGGCGCAGCTTGCTGAGCGATACAGTTAGCGGGAATCCAATGCATTTCGAATTTTCTGCAAGAGTCAAAGAGCTTCAGAAGCGATTGAGCGACTTCATGGATCAGCACATCTACCCAAATGAAGCGCGCTATCACCAGCACACTCTCGGACCCGATCGCTGGCAGCCAGTACCCGTAATTGAGGAATTGAAGCCGAAAGCTCGTGCTGCCGGGCTGTGGAATCTCTTCCTGCCCGGCAGCGAATACGGCGCAGGGCTCACCAATCTGGAATACGCCCCGCTTTGCGAGATTATGGGGCGCTCGACCATGGCGTCCGAAGTGTTTAACTGTTCGGCTCCCGATACAGGCAATATGGAGGTGCTGGAGCGCTACGGCTCCCCTGAATTGAAGGAGCGTTGGCTCAAGCCGCTGTTGGCCGGCGAGATCCGGTCCTGCTTTGCCATGACGGAGCCGCAGGTAGCCTCCTCGGATGCCACCAATATCGAAGCGAGCATACAGCGCGATGGCAGCGACTACACCCTGAACGGGCGCAAATGGTGGATCTCAGGCGCGGGCGATCCGCGATGCAAGGTCGCGATCTTCATGGGCAAGACTGACACAAGCAGCAGTCCATGATTGTGGTTCCGATGGACACGCCCGGGGTGACCGTAAAGCGGATGCTTACGGTATTCGGCTATGACCACGCGCCGCATGGACACGCGGAGATCCTGTTTGAGAAAGTCCGCGTGCCTGCGGCCAACCTGCTGCTGGGGGAGGGACGAGGTTTCGAGATTGCGCAGGGCCGGCTTGGTCCCGGCCGGATCCATCACTGCATGCGTTTAATCGGAGTTGCGGAACGCGCCCTCGAAGGTATGTGCCACCGCGTCCGGTCACGCTCGGCGTTCGGCAAGCTGCTCGCCGAGCAGGGGACCATCCGGGCAGACATCGCCAACTCCCGCATCGAAATCGAGCAGGCGCGGCTCCTGGTCCTGAAGGCGGCGTACATGATGGATACGGCCGGCAACAAGGCGGCGCGCGCCGAGATCGCGATGATCAAAGTGGTGGCGCCGAACCTGGCGCTTCGCGTGCTCGACCGGGCCATTCAGGCGCATGGCGGCGGCGGCATCTCACAAGATTTCGAATGGGCCGCGGCGTGGGCCAATTCGCGGACCTTGCGCTTTGCCGATGGTCCCGACGAAGTGCATCGGGAAGCCGTTGCCAAATACGAATTGAACAAGCAACAGGGAAGCAGTCGCCCACCGTCGACGACCGTGGTCTGACCGGTGATGTACCAGCCACGATCGCTTGCCGGAAGCACGGCGCTCGTGTAGTTGAGATCCATGTCATCTACCGGTACGTCCACAAGGAGACGTCATCGAGATGAGGGAAGGCATTAAAGGAATCCAGGGTAAGGCGGCTCCGGTTGAACACGAACTGCGTGATGGAAGTATTTCGGACGCGCCAGTTCACGTCGAGAAAGCACCTGGCGGGGGCCTGGAGCGCGAATTGCAAAGTAAGCCCGATGGGGCCGCCGGAAGTAAAAATGGCGATGCGGCGGCTCGGAGGGCCGGCCATGAGCCGCTCGACGGCACTCGATACGCGGCTTCGGAAGGCCGTCCAGGACTCGACGCCGTCGGCTTCGATTGTGCCTTCCAACCAGCACGCCATAGCTTTTTCGAACATGCGCTGGAACCTGCGGTTCTCGTCCGGCGATCCGCGCGCCTGCTCGAATTCCGCGGCAAGAGCAGTAAGATACGTGTCTGCGGGAACGAAATGTTGCAGCACGCCGGGAGCGTCGTATTCGTTCCAGGAGGAATCGTACACGGCAGTCGGCCAAGGCTCGCCGGCCTCTCGAAAGCATTGGGCAATCACCTCCTCGGTACGCACCTGCCGAGGTAGCATGCCACAGCACACCTCGTCGAATCGGACTCCGTGGCTTAACCAGAATTTCGCCAGTTTCGCGCCTTGCGCTTCGCCGATCGAGGTCAGCGCCGCATTCGCTCCCTGGAAGGGATGGGCTTGGCCGTGCCTCACGAGTGTCAGGATACTCACGGATCAGTGAACCGGTTCGAACAAGCCTGCGGCTCCCTGGAAGCCTATTCTTAAGCTGGCGACAATCATGGCTTCTTTCACGGGCGACGAAGTGCAAACCAGTATACCTCAGGTTGACAGGCTTACCTACCAGTCGGTAGACTGTCGAACGGCCATGAACGAACTGGTTTCGCTAAGTCTCCGCGACGGAATCGCGGTGATCACCATTTCCAATCCGCCGGTAAACGCGTTGAGCCCCGGCGTTCCCGAGGGAATCCGATCAACCGTCGAAAGTGCCGCCAATGATCCGGCGGTCAGCGCCATTGTGGTGACCGGCGCCGGCCGGACGTTCATCGCCGGCGCCGATATCCGCGAGTTCGCCAAGGTGGTTAGCGGCGAAAAACCGCGGCGAAGCCTTTTGCCGTTGCTCCTCGAAATCGAGGACTGCCCGAAGCCGGTGGTCATGGCGATCCATGGTACGGCATTCGGTGGAGGTCTGGAAGTCGCGATGGCGGGGCACTATCGCGTGCTTGCGGCGTCCGCACAAGTAGGGCAACCCGAGGTCAAGCTGGGGATCATTCCGGGGGCTGCCGGCACACAACGCCTGCCGCGCCTTGCGGGCGTGGCGAAAGCAGTCGAGATGTGCGCGTTTGGCGATCCGATCGGTGCGCGCGAAGCGCACGCTCTCGAAATCGCCGATGCCATTATCGAGGGCGACCTGCTGACCGGCGCGATCGCCTTCGCGCGCGAGGTGGCGGCCAAGCCTTGTCCCAAGACGCGCGAGCGCCAGAAAAAGCTCCGCGACACGGATCCGTCCATCTTTGCAAAGGCACGCCAGCGGGCGGAGAAAACGCGGCGCGGTCAGACGGCGCCTCTCGCCGCAATTGAAGCAGTCGAGGCCGCCACGCGCCTTCCATTCGATGCGGGTTGTGCGCATGAAGCGGAACTCTTCGATCGGTGTCTCTACTCGACCCAGTCCAAGGCGCTGATCCATGCTTTTTTTGCCGAGCGCGCCGTCTCCAGGATCCCCGGCGTACCGCAGGAGACGCCGGTCTACGAGATCCGGCGCGCCGCGGTAATCGGCGCGGGGACCATGGGCGGTGGCATCACCATGAACTACGCCAACGCCAGCATCCCGGTGATCGTCAAAGAGGCCGGACAGGAAGCGCTCGACCGCGGCATGGCCGTCATTCGCAGAAACTATGCGAGCAGCGTAAAGAAGGGTAAGCTTGCCCAGGCGGAAATGGATCACCGTCTGTCGCTGATCACGCCGCAGCTCACTTACGATGGCTTCGAACAGGCGGACATAATCGCCGAAGCCGTCTTCGAGGGCATGGCGCTGAAGAAACAGGTATTCGCCGAAATTGACCGTATCGCCAAGCCAGGCTGCATTCTCGCCTCCAACACTTCGTACCTGGATATCGACGAAATCGCCTCCGCCACGCGCCGTCCGCAGCTGGTGGTGGGACACCATTATTTCAGCCCCGCGAATGTGATGCGCCTCCTTGAAATCGTGCGCGGCAGAGACACCGACAAAGAGGTGCTGGCCACGTCGATGGCGCTGGCGAAGCGGATGAACAAGGTCGGTGTGCTCGCCGGAAACGCGCGGGGCTTCATCGGAAACCGGATGTTGACGCCCTACCTGCGCGAGGCGCAGTTCCTCGTGGAGGAGGGTGCTTCTGTCGAGGACGTCAACGGTGCGCTCTACGATTTCGGCATCGCCATGGGGCCGCTCGCCATGAGCGATCTCGCGGGACTGGATGTCGGGTGGCGCGCCAGACGAGAATTCAGGCATCTCGAAAAACCCGGCGTACGTGTGCCGCTCGTGGCGGACCAACTCTGCGAGCAGGGCCGCTTCGGCCAGAAGACCGGCCGTGGATGGTCGAAGTACGACGAAAACCGGCAACCCTCTCCGGATCCCGAAACTGCCGCACTCATCGAGCAGACTGCACGGAAGGCGGGGATCGAGCGGCGCAGCATCGGCCGCGAGGAAATTGTCGACCGATGCGTCTTCGCACTGGTAAATGAAGGCGCGCATCTGCTGGGCGAAGGAATCGCCTTGCGCGCGGCGGATATCGACGTCGTGTACCTCAACGGCTACGGGTTCCCGGCATGGCGCGGAGGTCCCATGTTCTATGCCGACACGGTAGGACTGAAGACGGTGCTGGCCCGCATCGAGGAATTTCGCGAGCGCCATGGCGGTGACCTTTGGCTGCCGGCGCCGTTGCTCCGCCGCCTTTCCGAAAGCGGCAGCTCCTTCGGAGAGTTCGATCGGCAAAAACAAGCCGCTGCAGGGGTGTAGGACATCATGGCTACGGTACCCGTACTGCTTCCCACTGTCAGCGGTGGAGCCTTTCTGATCGAGGGCCGCGCTCCAGCCGAGATCTTCACGGTAGAAGACCTCAGCGAAGAGCATCTCGCGATTGGTCGAACCGTTGATGAGTTCTGGACGAACGAGGTCGAACCACACCTCGATGCCATCCAGCATCACGAACCCGGTGTCGCGCGGAACATCATGCGAAAGGCTGCCGCGCTGGGGCTTACGGCCATCATGATTCCCGAAAAGTTTGGCGGCATGGAGCTCGACCTCACAGCCATGATGGTGGCTGCGGAGCATTTTGCGGGAGATGCATCGTGGTCCGGCTGGCAGTCCGCGCATGTTGGAATCGGCACGCTGCCGATTCTGTTTTTCGGCAACGAGCAACAAAAGAGCAAGTACCTGCCTAAGCTCGCGAACCTTGAGATGCTATCGGCCTACGCCCTCACGGAACCACATGCCGGCTCGGACGCATTGGCCGCCCGCACCCGCGCCGATCTCTCCGCGGATGGCACGCACTACGTCCTCAACGGCCAGAAGATGTGGATCACCAATGGCGGCGCTGCCGACTTATTCACCGTTTTCGCCAAAGTGGGCGGCGAGAAATTCACGGCCTTTCTGGTGGAGCGCGGTTTTGGCGTCAAGAGCGGAGCAGAAGAACGCAAGATGGGGATTAAGGGAAGCTCCACTACAGCCCTGTATCTCGATAATGTATCGGTGCCGGTGGAGAACGTGCTCGGAGAGATCGGGCGCGGGCACATCATCGCCTTCAATATTTTGAATATCGGGCGGTTGAAAATGGGGCCGGGCACGCTCGGCGCCGCGAAGCGGGTGCTCAGCGCTTGCCTCAAGTACGCCAAGGAGCGGAAGGCATTCGGCTCGTCGATCGCCGAATTTGGCGCTATCCAACATAAGCTGGCCGAGATGGCGATCCGGATTTACGCTTCCGAATCGATCACGTGGCGGTCCATCGGCCTGGTGGAGAGCCGGTTGCGCCGCTTTTCCTGGGACGATCCCAATGCATCGCAGACCCTCCTCAAAGCGGTCGAGGAGTTCGCGCCGGAATGTTCAATCGTCAAAGTCTGCTCTTCAGAAATGCTGGACTACGTCGTTGATGAAGGAGTTCAGATTCATGGCGGCTATGGATTTCACCAGGATTATGCGGTGGAACGTGCGTACCGGGATTCGCGGATCAACCGCATTTTCGAAGGAACCAACGAAATCAACCGGCTGCTGATCCCGGGTATGCTGCTGAAGCGCGCCGCCCGCGGGCAGTTGGCCCTCCTGGAGGCCGCCGAATCGGCGCTCCACGATTCCGAAGCGGTTTCCCATTTTGACGACGAGGAGTACCGGCTTGTCGCGAACGCCAAGAAGCTCGCGCTGGTGTGCCTGGCGGCCGCACGTAGCAAATATCCCGACGCTCTGGATCGGCAGCAGGAAATCCTCATGCACATCGCTGACATGATCATCGAGGCGTATGTCATGGAGTCGGCGCTGTTGCGCGCGCGTAAGCTTGCCGGAGAGGGCAGGCAATCGATTGCAGCCGAGGCAACTTCCGTGCTGCTGCGCGATGCCATGGCACGCGTCGAGATCGCGGCGCGCAATGTGCTCGCAGCCGCGCCGGACCGGGCAGCACTGCGCCTCTCCCGCCGGTTGGCAGAGTACGAACCGGTGAATGCCATCGACGTGCGGCGGCGTATCGCACAGCGGCTGTTGCAGACGGAAAGGTACGTGGTGTAATCGAGTCTGCCGGGTAGAGACTCATCTCAGTCTTTTGGAGGAAGCCATGAAGCTGCCGCTGACGCCGATCCGATGCCTTTACCGGGGCGTCGATCTGTATGGCGAGAAGGTCGGGGTAGTGTCCGGAACGGACCGCTACACTTACGCACAGTTTGGTGAGCGATGCGAGCGTCTCGCCGCCGGCCTTCTGATGGAAGGTGTGAGGCGCGGCGACCGGGTAGCGTTCCTCAGCTTCAACAACAACCAGCTCCTTGAGGGGTATTACGCCGCGCCCCTCATCCGTGCCATCGCGATGCCCCTTAATGTTCGGCTCCAGGCATCCGAGCTTACGGCAATCCTAAACCACGCCGAAGCGACCGTACTGGTATTCGAAAACGATTTCGCCCCGTACATGCCGCAGCTTCGCATAACATGTCCTACGATTCAGGCGTGGGTATCGATAGACGGTTCTAACAGCCACGCCGATCTCACGTTCGAAGAACTGCTTTCCCGAGGGCGGATCGAGCGCCCGGATCTGCGGTCGTTCGATGAGGGTGAGATCGCGGAACTCTTTTACACCAGCGGCAGCACGGGCACACCCAAGGGCGTGATGCTCTCGCACCGCACCCTCTATCTGCACGCGCTCGCAGTAGCGGGCACTTTCAACCATGACGACAACGGAGTCGAACTGCATACGATTCCGTTGTTTCACGCCAACGGTTGGGGGCGGCCGCAGACTGCCGTGATGAATGGCCTCAAGCAGGTGATGGTGAGACGTTTCGATCCGGTGCAGGTGCTGCAACTGATTCAGGACGAAGGCGCCACCGCCATGTCCCTGGTGCCGACCATGGCCAACAGCCTCTTGAACTGCCCCGCACTGGGCAAGTTCGACACGTCCAGCATGCAGGAGATTCATATCGGTGGCGCGGCAGCCGCCCCCGAGTTGATCGCTCAGATGGAGGCCGCATTCCGCTGCAGGGTCATGGCCGGCTACGGACTCACGGAGACCTGTCCCGTGGCGACTTCGGCTCGGACGAAGTGCACCGTCCGGTATGCCGGCGACGAAGACCGCGTCCGGCATATGGCCATGGCCGGTTGGGTCTTGCCCGGCTGCGAAATCCGCGTAGTAGATCTGCACATGAAAGACGTGCCGAAGGACATGGAAGCGGTCGGCGAGGTGGTGATCCGCGGCGACAACGTGATGGATGGCTACTTCAAAGAGCCGGAGGCGACCGCAGCCGTAATGAGCGGGGACTGGCTGCATACCGGCGATATGGCGGTCTGGGATCGTGAGAACTACATTCATATTGTCGACCGGAAGAAGGACATCATCGTCAGCGGGGGAGAAAATATCTCGTCCATCGAAGTGGAGAAGGCGATTTGCGCCCATCCCTCCGTTTTGGAGTGCGCCGTCGTAGCCTGCCCCGACCCGAAATGGGGCGAAGTTCCAGCAGCAGTCATCGTCGTCAAGAGCGGGCGGCAACTGGAACGGGAAGAGCTTCTGGCGTTTCTGGGAGACCGCATTGCGGGATTCAAGATGCCCCGGATCCTCGAGTTTACGACGCATCCTCTACCCAAGACTGGCACCGGAAAGATTTTGAAACGGGAATTACGCGAAGCGTATTGGATGGGTAAACAGGTTAGAGTGGGGCAGGCTTGATCCTGCGCCCTATCGCAGGGATCCCGATCCGTACTTCAGAAGGCCATTCATGGCGATGTCCACGTAGTCTTTCATCACCTGGTCCGCCGAAAGCTTGCCATCCCGGCGATACCAGCGTGAGATCCAAAGTATCATTCCAAGCAGGCTGAAAGCAGCCGTGGTATGGTTGACGTTCCGAAGTTTTCCCTCGGATTCCAGTTGCTGGAGGGTCTGCCGGATGAAATCAAAGTAGGCGCGCTTCCGTGCCTTGATGATTCGGCGATGTGCCGCCGTCAGCGCCGCCATCTCCTCCAGGACGATCGTAATGGCACCCACGCCCTCAAGCAGCCTTCTAGTGTGGCCTTCGACAATTTTCCGTAATCGCTCCTCGGCATCGGCAATCTCCCGGGCGGGAGCAATAACGCGCTGGTCGAGATTGTCCATGGCATAGGTCATGATCTCGAACAGCAGGTCTTCTTTGCCCCGAATGTAATGGTAAATGCCGGCTTTGGTCAGCCCCGCTGCTTCGGCGATATCGTTCATCGAGGTGCCTTCGTACCCCTTCTGGCACATGATCTCCGCCGCGATCCGGTAGACATGGCTGGCACGCTTTCCTTTGCCGGAGGTCGGTATAGGCTCTTTGAACTTTATGATTCTCTGCAAAAGCACACCTGCGAAAGGGGTCTGATTTACTTTGACGTCTTATGACCGACGGTACGATGTTGTGCCAGGCCCTGTCAACTCAAAGCAATTGAAAACCAATTCACAGAGCGGGTAGAGGAGATCTTGAGAGCCGACGATTTCCATTGACACAGGCCGCGAACTTTGCTATAAATTCCACCGAACGGTCGGTCGCTAAATGCGGCAGAGCCGCCGCGAGGCTGGCTCCCAGGGGAGAAATCAGGCGTCGGGGTGCATTCCGGAAGCGTGTCCGCCATGTGAGCTCGAATACCTTTCTGAGGGGGTCCATCAACATGTCGCTAACGTCCAGGTCGATGTTGCTGATGTGCACGATATCGGCGCTTACCTTTGCCCCGTTTGCGCAAGTGCCCACAGGGATCATTACGGGAACCGTCACGGACGAATCCAGTGCGGTCATTCCTTTCGCCAAGATTACGATCACCAACAAAGCCACGGATGTGGCGCGGTCGATATTGGCCAGCGCGGAAGGTTTTTTCAGCGCTCCGGCGCTGCCGTCGGGCGAGTACGAAGTCCGCGGCGAGCGACCGGGCTTCCGTATCGTGCAGCGAAGCGCCACCGTGGAGGCCGGCACCACCACCACCGTGAACCTTCCGATGCAGGTGGGCGCGACGAAAGATGTTGTCAAAGTCGAGGCCGCCACTGCGCAGATCAACTACGACAGCCATTCGATTCAGGGCGTCATCCAGCGAGCCAGTATCGAGGACCTGCCTCTCAACGGCCGGAGCTATATGCAACTGGCCAAGCTCGAACCGGGCGTGACCATCGCCTCGGGGTCGGTAGCTCAGTTCAACAACCTGTTCACCGTGAGCGTTCTCGGCGCCGGGAATCGCACGCTTTTTGCCATCGATGGCGGCAACGTGTCCGACAATATCGACACTGGCGGCGGCTCATCCTCCATGAACTTTTCGCAGGAAATGGTGCAGGAGTTTCAGTTGTCGTCCGTCAACTTCGATCTCTCCACCGGCATCGCGGCGGGAGGCGCCATCAACGTGGTCACCCGCTCGGGCTCCAACGACTGGCACGGTAGCGTCTACTACTATTTCCGGGATCATAACCTCGCGGCATACCCGGCTCTGGCCCGCAATCCGATCAACCCCAACCCATTCTTCGCTCGCCGCAATCCCGGCGCCACGCTGGGCGGCCCGCTGAAGAAGGACAAGCTCTTCTTCTTTTTTAACTACGAGTATATGAACCAGGTGCAGGCGCTCACCATCCAGAGCACCGATCCTGCGTTTCTCCCGCTCATCGGCACCTACGGCAGCCCGTACCTTGCCAAGAACATCAGTGTTCGCATCGACGATCGGCTTTCCAACAAGCACAGCCTGTTTGTGCGCTACTCGCACGATGGGAATTCGGGGTTCGGACAGTCTCTCCAATTCGGCGATCCGTCAAATTGGGCGCGCAACACCAACTGGGCGGACCAGAGTATCATCGGGCTCACCAGCACCCTTACCCCGACCATAGTCAATGACTTCCGCTTCCAGTACAACTACTGGAACAACCATAATTACCAGGCGGTCTCCTCGGATTGCTCCGCTCCCTGCGTCGCCGGCAGCCTGCCGAACATTTTCACTTTCGTGGGGTCGAACTATCCGGCCGTCGGTCCGAACTTCAATGCACCACAAGGCCGCAACACGCGCCGTTTCGAACTCATCGAAAGCCTGGTCTGGCAGAAGGGCAACCACCGACTCAAGTTCGGCGGCGATCTGAACCCCACCAAGTCGGCGGGTCTCTGGGGCTTCTGCACGCCTTTGTGCGTGGGCGCATTCTCTCCCACATACGTGCGCGCCGTTCTCACGTCGTCGCTGGGCGCCGCCGGAATCGCGGCCGATTTCCCGACTCTCCCTTCGGTGCTGAAGACCGATGCCGACGCCCTGAACCTGCCGGTGCTGGCTCAGCCGTCGAGTATCTTCAGCGGGGTCGGAGTCGGCGCTGTCTCGACGCCCGCGCCCTACGGCTATGACTCGCAGCGCTACTACGATCAGTACCGCGCTTATTTCAATGACACCTGGAAGATCTCATCCAAGTTAACGCTGAATTACGGTTTGGCCTGGAATGCTCAGAAGGGCTTCTACAACTCCAACCTGCCCAAGCCCCAGTTCCTGGCGCCGATTCTGGGAACGGGCCCGGATAACCTCGGGCCGACGGTCAACAACACCAAGGAATTTCAACCTGCCTTGGGATTCGCATGGAATCCATTCCACGACAATAAGACGGTGATTCGCGGCGGCGCCGGAATCTACTGGGACAGCACGCCCGGGTATTACAAACTCCGCGAGGCGCCCGTCATCGGACCCGTCGGTAACGGCCGCAGCACGCTGGCCGCCAGCGCATTCACCAACATTTATCCGGGAATGTTCGACTTCAGCACTCAGTCGCCGATCCCGGTGGGTGCGACTTTACCGATCGGCCACCTCACCACGATGACGGTCGGCCAGTTTGTGAATCTCGTGAATCAGGAACTGCCTGCTATCCAGGCCGTGCTGGCTCCGTCCAATCCGCAGCGGAGTGGCCCGTATACCGTAAGCGGCATCGATATCGCCAAGCAGGGCGTCGAGATTTACCCGACACACTTTCCGCTGGCGCGGAGCTATCAGACCTCGCTGGGTGTGCAACACGATCTCGGCCGCGGAATGGTCTTGACCGTGGACTGGGCGCGGCGCCAGGGCGAAAATGTCAGCCTGGGCGAAGTCGATATGAATCTGAACAACCGTTACATAAACTTCGTTCAGACTCCGGTGATTCCCAAGTGCACTCCCAGCCAACTGTATGTGGCGGGTATCGAGTGCTCGAATGGCACGATCACTTCGCTTCCAGAATCACTACCAGTTCACGGCGTCCTATGCGTTGCAGAAGGGCCTCTCCGAGAGCGTCTGGAATGACACCAACTGGATGGCGGGCTATGGAGAGTACCTGCCGCGTCACAATCTGAACGTTGCCGGAACCGTGGAATTGCACTGGGGCATAAACGTCAGTGTGAACTCCTCATACATCAGCCGGACGCCGGTAACGGCCAATGTCGGAAATCTCTTTCTCCCCGGTACGGTTCAAGCCGGCAGCAGCGAGCCTCTGCCCGGGCTCGCATACGGATGCCTGAACGCAGGGTGCAGTAAGTCCGACCTCCAGAGCGCCGTGAATGCGTTCAACACTCAATACGCGGGGACCAAGAATGCTACCGGCGGTACGATCAGCCCTCTGGCTCTGCCTCCCAACTTTCAGTTCGGCGATCCCACCTTCTCGCAGGACTTCCGCGTGACCAAGATCAT
>WNFJ01732188.1_pt1 | contig 16708 bp, 18 predicted proteins | sample 5400461 | NCBI WGS metagenome assembly WNFJ01 (sample SAMN13153349, study PRJNA577476) | soil metagenome | isolation source: 115 cm saprolite on Douglas fir-dominated hillslope | place: USA:California | collected 2013-09-17 | reverse complement strand
CGCGGTTTGCTCGAGAGTGTTGAATTCGAACGCCTTCATCACTGTGAAGGTGAGTCCGCGAACGGCAGCGGGATAGAGTTGGTTACTCACGCGGCAGGCTCCCTGCACGATGCGCGCGCCTGATCGCCGGCAGAATCGCCTCGTGCACCATCGTTTCGATATCGCCCTTCGAGGTCGCTCCATCGATCCGGATGTTGTAGTGGTGATGGTTGATTTCCGGAGCTGGCAACGATGGCGCGGCCGCGACACCGCCTGCGAGCGAAGCGCCACGCTGGATGAAGTTCGAAAGATGCGCGGGCAGCACCATTTCGCCCGGGTGTAACACGGCCCCCACGATGCCCGGGACGACGCCTCCCTTTTCAAACGCCAGGAGGCTGAGATTTGAAAGTGTCGTACTGACGGCCGCGGCCATAATCTCCGGAGCCGTGGCGATGTTCTCCGGAAACGGAAGAGCTTCCATTACCGAGGCAAATGCGGCGGCGCCAGAAACCGCGGCGTTTTGACCGACTTCCTGCGTCGCGGTGACCGCGCCTGCGGCTACGCGTTGCGTGTCGCCGGCAACCTGAATGCCGAGCAACTGCGCGAGCCAACTCGCGTGCTGCGTGATGAGCTGAAGCATCCAGGTCGCCCACTTCGAAACGACTTTCGCGATGCCTTGGTCGATCATCTGCAGCTCGATCTGCCCCATCATCTGCAGGACCGCCCGGCCGATCGATTCCTTGTGAGTGATGACCTCGTTCGCCATGCGCGCGAAGTCCTGCCCCCACTTGTTAGCGACATGATCGATCGATTGCTCCTGAATCTTCGCGGCGTCTTGTTGCGCGCGGAGGATTTCGCGCTGCGTCTGTTCGAAAAGCCGCGCCTCTTCCTTCCATAGAGCCTCGAGGCGCTTGCTCTTCTCCTCTTCTGTGATGATCTTCTTGTTCGCGGCGTCTTGGACCGCACGAACCTCTTGCTGCAAGGCATCGTACTGCGCCTGGTATTCCTTCTGCGCCGCCTGCATCACGTCGCTGGTGTACTGCGCGAGCGTCAAATGTTTTTGTGTGCGCTGGATTTCGAGCGCGGAAACTTCGCGCTCGTAAGCTGCTCGCGCGGCTTCTACGCCGTCATTGAGCGACTGGATATGCGTTTCGAGTTCACTCTTCGCGAGCTGGCGTTTCTTGTTAGCGCCTTCTGCCTCGATGCGGAAAAGTGCGGCGTTATGCTGAATGGACAGCGCTTCGATGTCGCGGCTGTATTGCTCGACCGCGGCCTTTCCCTTTTCGCCTTCCGTGCGTGCGATGGCAATCCGCTGTTCGAGCGCCTTTTTCTGCGCTTCGTATTTCTTGTTTTCGCCCGCCTTGAGGATCGCGGTTTCGTCGTCGATCTCGATTGCGTCGCTTTGCAGCATCAGCCGGCCGGCTTCTTCTTCGCTGGCGGCAAGCGCGAGAGCGACGGCTTTTTGCCCTTCGATCTGCGCGCGCGCGAAGTCGTCGGCTAGGCGCTTGCGCTCGACGTACGCCGCGCTGTCGATCTGATTGATCTTGGCCCTCGATTGCGCGGTGAGCTCCTCGAGCTGCGCGTTGAGCGCCTTGATCTGCGGAGCAACGTCTTTGCCGGTTTTGCCTTCGGCCTCGAGGATCGCAATGCGCTGTCTTGCGTATTCGCGTTCGGCTTCGAGCTTTGCCGCGACGGCGGCTTTCTCGCCGGCGACTTCCTCTTCGAGGGTGATCTGCCCGGCCGTGAACATCTGCTTTAGGCCGGATTCGTAATAGGCAACGTAGGCGTCGTCGATTCCCTTCCTTGCGTCCGCCGCAGCCCGGGCGGCTGCTAGGGCGTTCTCGTGCTCCGCTGCCATTTCTTCCGCGCCGCGAGTTTTATCGACAACTCCTTTTCCTCTAAGCTTCGGCTCGAGCTCGTCGCGGGTTTTCTTCAGTCGTTCTAGGTTTTCCTGGGCTTCTTTTAATTCGCGGTTGACACCGGTGAGGCCAGCAAGCGGGTCGTTGTACCAGGCACTTTTCGCCTCGAGATGCGTGACGAGCTCTTCGGTCCGTTGCAGCTCGAGATTCGTGCGACCGAGTTCGGCGGCCATACGTTTCGCCGCTGCTTCGGCATTCTTTTGTTCGAGCGCGTATTTCGCGAGTCCGCTTTTGCCGATGACGCCGACCGCGTCCATCTTCTCCGCGAGGTCGAGGTTTCTGAGGATCAGCGCCCTATTCGCATCGAGCACTTCCTTGTAAGTTTTTTGAGCGGCTTCGCCAAAGCCGGCGATTGCCGTCGTCGCTTCCCCGATTTTGTCGGGGATCTGTTTTATGACGTCGAGGAGGGCGATGACCGCCAGGGGCGTGAAGGCCTTCGCAAGCAGCGGACCGACACCGTCCATGTGCGCGAGGAACGATTGCACGGCACGCGGAACGTGAACGCCCAATTCATCGCCGAGCAAATGCGACGCGTGGCGCGCTTCCGTGACGTCGTTGGTGAACTTGTGAATGCCCGGGCTTGGAGGAGTTCTTGCTAACTGGGCATGGAGCTGCGCGATCTCGGCCTCGAGCGCGACAACGCGCGCCTGCAACGCCTCGAAGTCCGCTTTCATCTGCGTCGTCGACTCATCTACGACCGACGCAGCCTGCGCCATCCCCGCCTTGAGCGGGGTGACATCCATTCGCACGTGAAGTTGTAAAACGCTATCGTCCGGCACGGTTTCTCATTCCTTCGGCCACGATCTGCAGGTATGCAGGCGCCGCGTCGAGCGATCGGCGGTTTGAAACGTGCTTGTCGAGCTCCTTCGTTTCGATCTTCTCGATCTCGGAGCGTGTCTCACCGCGATAGCCGACGTACATCCGCAAAAGCAGATGCGCCGGCGGGAAGTCGTTCCAGTATTCGAGAAGCTCGAAAACATCGGGCATCTCCAGGTCGTTCACGTACTCCATTGCCCAGCCCGTTCCAGTGATCAGGCAGCCGCGGAGGCGGGCAATGCTGGGGCTGCCGTTTCTTCCCCCTTCGAAACCTTCGTCACCGTGAGCCCGCTGAACTCAAGAATTTCGCGATAGAGCGCGTTCATCAGCGCCAGGTCCATTTCGCCGCGCAGGCGCCCCTCATTCCACGGATCTGCATTCCCTGCCTTGTTCAGTGACCTGCAAACCAGCTCGATCGTGCGCTTCAGCCAGTCTTCCGGTGACGCGTTGCTCGAAAGGAGCTGCTGGCCCTCTTTGATGAAGTTGTCGGCTTCAACCAGTGTGAGCGGCGCAATCTTCACGCTGAAGCCATCCATTGAGAACTCGCGGACTCTCGGCATACACACCTCGATTGTTTTGGATTTTTCGGCTCAAGAGCCGCAGTGCTGGAAGGAGGGAGAAGCCGGGGAGGAGTCGTTCGGAGTAACGGCGCCGCTCCCCGGCGAAAATGTTCACGAGGCTTGCTACCTAATCCTCGTAGAAGTCGATCACTTGCCCCGCGGCGTTCGCGTAGGCCTCGCCCTCGAGATCCGAGATCAAGTAGTCGGCGCGCTTCAACGGCTGCCCGAGCTTTGAAGCTTTGCACGCGTAAAGGTGCATGTAGTTCGGGATGTTCGCCGTGAGTTGCTGGTAGGGCTCGCTGGCAAAGAGCTCGAAAGCGGGGCCGTAGCCTTGCACGTGATTGTTTACGGTGAGCAGCCGGCCGGTCGTGACCGTCGAGGTGTAGGTGGTCAGCACTGCGGCATTCGCATCGGCCGCGGCAAAGGTGTAGACGCCGGCGCTCACGCTGTACTGGCCAACAGTCGGCGCGCTCGCGACTTTCGTGAGCCGCTGGCCCGTAGCGGTATAGAACACGCCGAGGTCGCGATCAAACGTCGCGGAGCTCGTTACGGTGACGGTGAAGGGAGTTACTGCGGGAACGCTGTGCGCTTCCGAAGAGTTGATCTTCAGGCCGCCCGTTGCGATCGATTCGCCGAAGAACACGTTGTTGAACGCGTCGATGTCGAAGCGTCCGGTGCCGCTCTTCCACGTAATCTTTTTGTCGGAAATCGCGGTATCGTCGGGGAACTGGGCCTGCCCGCGGAGATCCTTGATCGTCGCGCTGAATTCGACCTGAAGATCCTGCAGCGTGGCAAGCTTGATGGGCGTCGGGTTGCCGGCCGGGTTGCCAACCGACGCCAGTGGGTTGAAGATCACGTCCGCGATGCCGAATTGAATTCTCATCGTTTGCTCCTGCTCGTCACGGCGACAAGCCTAGAAAAATAACCTTGCACGCGCATCCGTTTTTATTTCCGCGTGTGCCTCTATATACCCGTCAACACATGCACCGGAATCATGATCGCGACCTGCTGATCGAGGATCCCGGAGTCAATAAAGATATCGCCCTCAATCCAGGCGTGGTATACGACGCCGCCGAGGGTTTGCCGCTCGGCCGGCGGCTTGCTTTGCATTTGCGCGTCGATGGCATCAAGAATCGCATTGATGGCCGTGTCCGGAACTGCCGTCGGACTCGCATCGGCGCGGAGGTAGATCAAAATGTCAAAGTGCAACATCCATTTCGTGAGCCCGAGCGCCTGATCCTGCAGAGCGCGCTCGCCCGGATGGATCACGAACAGCGCCGGCTGATCGCCAGGCGTGACATCGCTCCAAACGCGTGCGCGACGCCCGGTCGTCAAAAATGCGGGATTCCCGCCAATCTGCGTACCCTGCAACAGGGTGAGTAGCGCAGCCGCAACGGTTTCGCGCGGGACGTTCACTTTTTGAGCTCCCCGGAAATCGTCTGGGTTAGGCCCGCGAAAATTCTCTCGCGCATCTCTTCAAGCGAAGTGCGCATAAAGCTGCGCTCCGGAAACCGCGCGGTGTGTGCACGCACGGTGCCTGCGACGCGCTTGAGCATGTCTTGTTTTTTGCCGCCGGTGATTTGCCGCTGGTACTCGGGGATGTTGAACGTTCCGCCGAACTCATGCACGCGACCGTAGAAGGCCGGACCGCCGCCCCCCTGGACCGCGCCGACAATTGCTTCGCCTTCGACGACCGCGGGGATCGCGCGAATGCTGCCGGCAAGTTTCCCGGTCCGGTGTTGGAGCACCTGGCCCTGCAGCTTCTCGCCGACAATCTTCGCCTGCAGCTCGAGCATGAAAACGTTCATCTTTCGGAGGACGGCTTGGACGATTTGCGGCGCCTTCGCGCGAAGTGCGGCTGCTACGCGAACGTCCGAATTGTCGAAGGAGAGTTTAAGCACGTTTCTTCAATTCGCCCTTTTCGAGCTTGGCTAGAAAATCTTTCCACCACCGCTCGTACACATGCAGGAGCACGCCGCCCGAGAGTCGCAAGGCTACGGTTTTCAAAACGTGCCTCCCCCGCCCATCGAAAACGTGCCTGTCTTGCCGTCCGCGTTAAACGCAAACTTCGCGACGTAGCTCGCGATCTTGAACGTCGTGCCGGGCACTGCTGAAGCGATTGGCAGTGTCACGGTGTAATCCAGCGCCGGATGCCCATTCGCTGCAGGCGCGGTGACGTGAACCGTGTATACGTCGAAGGCTACCGGCAGAGAGATGTGTGGCCAGGCGCCCGTTGCGGTGGCGATGACGGCCCCCTTTGGAGTTGGCCAGCGTGGTGGTCGCGTTGGTCACTTGCGCGCCGCTGAAGCTGCCCCAATACAGCCCCAGCTCCAGGAACGTCGATTGCGCGCGCACCGGCAGCGCGGCCAAAAGCATCAAGCCCGCTAAAACCAGTCTCCTCATGTGTCTTGCTCCTTCCTTTTACGCCAGCGCCCTTCGCCGGTAGTGATCCATGACACTTTTCACTTCCGGCGGGAATTCCCAATCCCTGAAACTGATCGTCCCCGCGCCTTGCGCCATCGCTTGCGACCGCTGATCGATCCACTGCCGGCGCTTGTAATTCACGGCGACCATTTGCCGGACCGCCATCTCGATATCGAGCGGCTGCGTCGTGAAGCCCGCGGTGTACGTGATCTGAACGTTCTGCACGCCTTCCCTGAAAGTCCACATGCCGGTGCGCGGGTTGCTCAAGAAACCGAAGCCGACGGTGAGTCTCTGCCCGGGAGCTGGTCCGCCTGAGCCACTGCGAATCGCGATGCTCTTTGCCGAGCCATCGATGACGTAGCCAGGCACCGTGACGGACGTCGACGCCGGAATCGCGATGCCGTCAATCGTGAGCGACTGCACGGATTGAATTGGCCGGATGCGCAAGAACATGCGCGAAGAGCCGTTGCCGTCGTAGCTTTCGACGATGTTTGTGACGGGCGCTTTGAGCGGTGAAACCGTCGGGTAGTCGCCGTTCTGCGGAGCCATGCCGACGGCCCAAAGCCAGTAGGCCGACGCCGACGTGATGCAATCCTGAATGCTCTGCTGTTCGGCTGCGCTGGGATTCGTGACCGTAAGCCAGCTCATGACGGTCGCGAGAAGGGTTAAGTCGATGGCGTTGGGTGTTGGCGGCGGCATGGCGTGAAAAGCTCAGAAAATTTTCGGTAGCGGGTCCGAGAAAGAAACTGCCCGAGTGCCTCCATCTCCCGATTCACCGCGTCCCATCTCGGCGCCAGAAACGTTTTTTGTTGCGGGATGCAGTCTCTGCCTTCCCATTGCTTTCGGGCTCGCTACCGAAAATCGTCAGCTCAGCGTGATGCCGGTGTTTACGAACACCAGCCATACGCCGCCCTTTGCGTGGAGCTCGATGCCGTTGCCGATCGCCGCGGCGAACGTCGCGATATGCAGAGCGCCGTTTAGCTTCCCCGCAGGTGTCGTGACGGTGTGCGCGAACGCTGTCGCGGAACAGATACGCAACACAAGGCCGTCTTCCCCGCCCTGTTGCGGCAGCCCCGCGATCGGTGCGCGCAGGGTGTATGCGGCAGCGGAAGGCTTTGTGATGTGGAACGTCCCCGAACCGTTGACCTGAATCGCGTTCGCGATCAGTGCGGTCGTATCGTCGCTGATACCGAGCGCGTTTTCGATGCGCGCGATGCGGCCGGCGAGGTCAAGCCCGCCGATGCTGAATACGCTCATCTGTGTACCTCCGTCGCTACAACGAAAATCAGGTCGGGGTTACGCCCGTCAACACCGCGGTGATCCACGGCACGTTGTGCGCAAGCACTTCATGGCAGTACGTCCCGAAAGTCCATTGCCGGGTTACGAGCGGCCACTCGATCGAGTAGTAGTCGCGCTGCACGAGCATGCCGCGAACAAACGGCAGCCGGCTCGACGGATACGGATTCTCCGAGATGTCGAAATAGAACGTGCCCGGAGGCAGCATCGGATGGATGCGCAGCGGAATCGCTTGCGCGCCGCTCGGATCCATCGCGTATTGCGTTTTGTACGCATCGACCACGAAGCCGCCCATGATGCGGTCCTGCGAATCGCGCGTGTAGTTGAAGTGGAACGCAGTGGGGGTGTTGCCCGCCTGGTTCATGATCGCGTTGCCCGCGCTGTTCTTCGCGTCCGCGGAGCACCAAATCGTTTGCACCGGCGCCTGGAACTGATTCCAGAGCGATTGCAGGATGCGCTCGAACTCGAGAATGCGGCCGTTGCTCATCGGCGTGAGGCCGGCAGTCGATGCCGGAATCGATACGCCGCCGAGGTTTTGCGTCGTTCCCGAGTAGAGATTCGCCCAGATGCCAAGGTTCGCGGCATAGCTGAGCAAGCCGTCGAAATCGCTCGCGTTGAAGCTGTGGTCGGAGGCCAGGCCCGCTGCGTTACCGGCCTGCGTGCCGGCCGGGGCGGTCTGGTTGTAAGTGAACGACGGAACGTTTGTGATGCCCGCGAGAATCGCATTCGCGGCCGATGGCGCCGAGGCGTCGGTCACGTCCACATACCACGCCCACGCAACCGCGCCAGCCTTCGGCGTCGCGAGTTTGAATTGGACTTGGTTGCTGCCGGCCGCGGTCAAGACGACGCTTGAGGCTGCGCTGATCTGGCCCATGCCGCCGTTGATCGTGGTTGTCGAACCGTCGTAGTTGGTGCGCACGTACGATGGAGTCAAACCGCTCGCAACCGTCGGGAAGAGGCCGTAGCCGAATTGCGTGTTTGATGGATTGCCGAGCATGGCGAGCTCGACGACGCGGCAAGAAACGTTGGTGGCGTTCGGGATCAAGCCAGCCTGGACGAGCAGCGTTGCGGTTGGGGTGTTGGCGGTGCCGAGCGCGAAGCCGTTGTTACCGGCCGCGGTGCCCGAATTGCCGCCGAACATCAAGCCCTCTTCGCCAAGCCAGAGCTCGTGCATGCCGCGCAAATGCTCGTCCGCGACGTTGTCGGTGTAGCCTTCGCCGGCAAACTGCGACGTGAAGCTCGCGCCGCGCTCGACGCCGATTTCTTTGTACGTCGCGATGTACGGATTCTGGTCCGGAGTCGCGAGTGCGTTGCGCTGGCCTTCGAGCACGCCGGCATACTGCGTCCCGAAGTTGCGCGTCGCGATCCAGTGCGCCGCGGTGCCGTAGCCGTCGTTGACGCGGCCGTGACGCGGGAGCGAATTGCGCAGCGGCGTGTTGACCGGGTAGATCAGGTACGCCGGACCGCGAAGGTCGTAAAAGTTGTAGCCGAGCGAGGTCGACATTCCGGCCTTGATCATCTCGGCGGTCTGCGCCTTGATGAGTTCGCGCGCGAGCTCGGTGCGAACCATCGTCTCGGAGAGGAGGTCTTCGTCCTTCGCGTGCTTGTTGAACTTTTTGAACTTGCGATAGCGCTCCTGCGTCTCGGGCGTCATCGCTTTGACGATGTCGCGAGTCAGCGCAGCGCGTTCGGCGATGCCGTGAGTGTAGAGGCTCTGCGGCAAGATCTGGTGGGCGATGCCCCTTGAGTTCAACATTTGCGCTTCTCCTTGTCGCTACCGAACAAGCTCAAAAAAATCGTTTAGAAGCCGACGGACTTGCTCAGCTCTTCGCCTTCCGCGGGAACTGCCCCCGGCGCGGACCGCTCGACCGGTTTGCCATCGCGACCGATGAGCATGAGCTTCGCCTTGTTGGTCGGATCGTTGGCCTCGCCCTTGGCCTTCTCGAGCGCCTTCGCGACCGCCGCATCGACGTCCGCCTGCGTGAGCGTTCCCGGAGGAGGCGGCACAATCGGCGTCTCCTTCGCCTTCGCGAGCGCCTTCGCAACTTCCGCGTCGAGCTGCTCTTTCGTGAACGTGACGGTGTTCGTCTTTTCGCCGCCGCCAGTGATCGCACCCGCGCCAGTTTCAAATGTGCCGAGCGCCTTCGCGCATTTGCCGATCGACTCGTGCATGTCCGCAAGGTGCGCGCCGGCCGCTTTGACCATGCCGTCGTGATGATCCTGAGCCGCTTTGTGCATCGACTGAAGATGCGCGACGACGGACTTGCCGGCCTTCTCGATGGTGTCGAGCGTTTCGGCGAGGACCGAGAGTTGCTGCTCTTCCTCTTTCGTGAGCGTGACTTCGCCGCCCTTCGCGAGGAGTTGCTTTAGCTTTTTGAGCAGTTCGGGTTTCATCGTGATTGCTCCTTTGGCGACCTTCGCCGCCTCAACCAATTCGTTTGCTTCTTCGGTCGCGAGCTCAATGAACACGGTCGCGAGCTGCGAGAGGATCGCCTTCAGCTTGTCGGGGACTTCGCTGTCGTCGTCTTCAAACGCTTTTTCATCCGCCAGCCAACTGCACGTACTGCGCAGCGATTGCAGGATGTCGGCAACCGTCTTGACGTCGTACATGCTTTTCTGCAGCGTGAGCGAGACGAGCTTTTGGGCCTTGCCAACGCGGTCCATCTTCTCGGCGCGCGTCAGAGATCCATTGCGTGCAGGAACCGCGGCGGCTGGCTTCGTAACGTGAAATTTGCGCAGCTCGGTAGAGCCGTTCTCCTGTACGTACGTGAAAGTTTTCTCGACGAGCTGCTGAATCAGCGCGTCTTCAAGGCAGGGAGAATCGACGAGGCTTACTTCGCCGGGGTCGGCGGTGTAGTAGGTGAGCTTGCCCTTCGGCCATTGCTTGACGTAATCGCCGCCCTGGCTGAAACCGATGAGCACGCCCGCTTTGACTTTCTTGCAGGCTTCAAGCTCGACGACGTGAAAGCCCATGCGAATCGTTTTCGCGTCGTCGTCGAAATCGATGGCTTTGCCGCAACCGACGGCTTTGAGCTGATGCATCTCGCGCAGCGGCGCGATCGATTGCTCCATGCCCTCGACGGCCGCGGTCGCTTTGGCGTAGCGCGCAACGAGCTTCTGATAGAAGGGCTTGGTGGACTCGTAGTCGCAGACTTCATTTTCCTGGTCGGGCTTTTCCGCGGTGACCAGGCCGTAGACGTAGAGCGTGCCGTCTTTCTGCTCTTCGACCTTCGCGAAGGGAATAAATTTGCGGAATGACTTCATGGTGAAGGGGAATGTCTCGCGACGTTCCCCGAGTTCCTCTCCCAGAGGCACTTCACACAAATGTGACGCTACGGGTAAAGTTTTGCACGCGCTAGTTATTTTTGAATTTGCGTTGCGGTGTGCTTAGAGGGTCAACCGGCCAGGAGGACTAAAATCCGCGTTTCTCCCGGATGCGCGGCCCCCGTCGGTCAAGAGCACCTGTTCGGTGCGAAGAGCTTACGAACCTGCAGACGTCTGCAATTCCGGAGCTGCCGGCGTCTCGGCTGGCAGCACATCTCCGGTTGCCGGGTCGATCGCGACGAATGCGTCGAGCTGGCCGTACTCCAAGCTAGATTCAAAATGGCTGGGAACTACATCGCCGCCGTCTACGCGGGGATAGACTAATTTTCCGTCAGCGTCTCGCCAGCCCTTTGCAACTGGAACGGATTGCGGCCCTATGTGAGCCACGGTGCAATTGCAGGCCGTGGCGCCGGGATTGGCAAACGTCAAAACGCCGACGATCTCGTACTTGACGTTGTAACCCTTGCCGCACACCAAATCGCCTATTTTCGCTGCTCGCCCGTTTGCGTAATGCATTTCACTCCTCCTCATCGCTAATTTTCACCGCCACTAAAACGCAGCGGCAACCCGGATGCGCCGGCGGCATGGTGTCGCCAGAGTCAAACTCTTCCCCGAATTCAACTTCTTCGTCCTCGTTGTCGGCGCAAATCTCGCAGGGCTCATCCGCGCTCACCGTCCAGCGCACGGTTTGCACTAAGCCACTTTTCTTCCACACTTCCCAATTGCCGCCGGCTTGCGCGTGCGCGACTTCGGTTGTCGCAATCATCTTCGCGCGCGCTTCGGTGAAGATGCCGGCTTCGTCATCGATCAGCGCTTGCTGCACCTTCGCAGAGATATCGGCGATCCTCGTTTCGCCCTCAAACGCGTTGACGACGATGCGCTTGATCTTCTCGCGCGTCGTGTCGCTGATGGCCCACTCGGCGTTTGGGTTCTCGACCAGGTTGCCCTCGAGGTCGTACCTCATGCCGACGAGCTCGGCGGCGCGCTCGCGTGCGTACTCTTCGGCGATCGAGTTCGCCTTCGCGATCAGGTCGGTGTCGTGCAGCTCGAGCTGCAGCATTCCGGTGTTAATGCCGGCGAGCATGGCTTGCTCAAGCGCCGGCCGGACCTCCGAAGGCACGCTGCGATATTCCTCGAAGACATCGTCGTAGATGCCATCGACAATTTCGTTCGGGTCGAAGTCGCTCGAATCGTCATCGGCTTTGAACATCGTGAGGCGCTTGCTTTTCATCAGCCGCTTCGCTTCGGCGACCGCGCGATCTTTCTGCCGGCGAAAGACTTTGTGCATTACGCCGTGAATCGTCGAGAGCGCCTGGTGATAGGCGGGCGTGCCGTGATGGGGATCAAGGCGGTGCATGCTAATAGCTCAGCGCGCGCGCCTTCTTCGGTTTCGGCTTCTTCGCGCCAGGCTTCGGTTTCTTCTTTGGCGGTATGTCGTCGTCTTCGCTTGGCTCGGGAATGACAGCTTCGCTCATTGTGCCGGCGCGTTCGGCTGCATCGTCCGCGTTCAATGGAACCGGTCCCGTTGCGGTGATCACGAGCGGGATGCTCGCTTCCGGCTCTTTGTGCGGATCGAGCCCGCGGTTTTCACGCGCCTGGTTAATCGTCAGAATCCCGCAGCTCACGTCGCTCTTGTCGGCTTCCGCTTGCTTCACCATGTCCGTTTCAACGTCGGTGTCGATCGTGACTTCGTAATTCGGCTGATTCATCACGCGCTGGAAAAGCCAGTTGTAGACGCGATGGATCAGCCAATCAACCCATGGCATCGTGCCTTCTTCTTCCGCCGCTTCCTGGTTGGCGTTTGCGGATGCGCGGTTTAGCGTCTTCAGCAAGCGTTGCGGCGATGTGCCGTAGGCGAACGCGGTTCGGCGAATGTGCAAATCGTCGAAGGCATCGGCAAGCGCGTCTTTCTTCGGGAAGAGCACCTGATCTTTGCCGTCGCCCGTAAAGCCCTGGATCAGGCGCATGCCGCGGCGTTTTGCGAGCTGGCCGGCTAGCGTTGAATCGAGCCAATCCTGCGACTCTCTGATTTTGTCGGGATCGATGCCGGTCGGAACAATCTGCATTCCGTCTGGGATCGAGCCGCTCGTATAAAACTGCAGCACGAAGTTCAACCGCTGGATCCCGATCTTCAGCTCGTCCGCGATTTGTTCTGTCGGGCTGTAACCGTACAGGTTGTCGCGTTTGCGATTGCGCATCGCGTAGATGAGCTGGTCGGTCGTGAGGTCGACCATCGGGATTCCGTACCAGAGCTGCGCGTATGCCGGGGAAGGGGGTTCGGGCGTATAGCCTTGCTCGTCGATGTAGCGCGTGATCGTTGCGCCGTCGATCGCGCGAATCTCTTTCACTTCGCCTTTCGACGTTTTTCGCACGAGGACTGAAGCCCAATCGCCGACGAGCATGTCTTGCAGGACCGCGCGAACAAAGTCCTGGCGTGTCTCTTCTGGATTCGGTTGGTCGATGAGCGCCTGCAGCTTCGGGAGCGTCTTGTCGTCCTTCGTGCGTTTTTTGTGGCTTGCACCGCTTTCGCCGACTTCGCGTTTTAACCGCGCGGTGATTGGCATGCGGCAAATCATGTCGCAAACGTTCTCGATGCACATGCGCGCGAGCGGATAAGCGGCGAGGTCACGCAAGTCCGCGGCGCTGTACACCTGGTCCGCGCGCGGCGTGTAGGTTAAGTTTTGACCCGGGTTGTACTGATGGCTGCGCGGTTCGGTGCCCCGCGGCGCGATCGGAGCGACCGGCTGCAGCGGACCGAACCAGTCTGTAGTTTCTACCCCGCGGATCGTGTAGCGTGGCGGCTGGAAGAGATTGGTGATGGCGCTGGCGAGAGGACCGAGCGGTTTGATAGTGGCGGATGAGCCGCGAGACATGCGCGACTTATACGCGAAGAGTCTTGCACGCGCTATGTAGTCGAATTGGGAAGTTGCGGAACTGGCATCTCCGAGCAGAATCGGCCGCTGCTGATCTCGACGGTGAGGAGTATAGGCGCGTGGATGAATTTGCGAGCGGCGTAGTTCGAGGCAAGAATTTGCCCGGGCCCGATGAAGTACTTAGTTTCTGGCGGAACTAAGAACGCGTGGCGCTCTTCGTCGGTTTCGAGTTCAAGGATGATTTTCATGGCGCGTGACTCCCGAAGACACCCAATCAAAACAGTGATGAGCACCACAAGCAAGAGCGTAACCCCCAACACAAGTCCGAGTGTGTTAAACCAGCCGGCATTGCCACCGCGTCGCCGTCTTCCGTGGAAGCTCACGCTTTATCCCTCAGCAACTCAGGCGGCGCCCACTTCTCCGGTTTCAGCACCGTCGGCTCGTACCACGCGGCCTCGCATTCCTTGCACGTGTGCTCGACCATGATGGTTCGATTCGAGTTGGTGTCCGTAGATTTTTCTTTTGACTCGACGACGACCGACTTCAGCTTGCCCTTGCGATGGCCGCACGCGGGACACTTCGAGTTCGGATCGATCTCGGCGCGGTAGATGCGCCACTGATCGAGGAGATTGTTGAGCCAGGCGATCATGGGCGCGGACTCCACGGTAGCGTACGGAAAGGGTATTCGAAAGTGCGAGGCGAGGAGCTAGTCGTCAGAATCGGTAGAAGGCTTTCCATCATGGCTAAGCAGACATGTGCCGCGTACATCGTCGAGGGATTGTTTTGGTTTTCACCGACGAGTAATTCACGCCGACAAAATCGACAGCAACACACTTTCAGGCTCACTTCATCAGTCCCCTTCCCGGCGTGCCCGGCTTGTCACCGAGCGCCGTCTTCACGTTTCCCCACTGGGCCCCGCAATTCGCGCACCGCTTTTGCCCTGCAACCCGTTGCACCGAAGTCGACCCGCACTCCTTGCACTTCTCCGTCTCTTCGTTCGTTGACGGCTTCGTGAGCGTCGAGCTGCGCGCTTTTTGCATCTGTTCGTCGATGGCAGCTTGCTCTTTTTTGAGATAATCGACAACGCCTAATTGTACCGGCGCGCCGGCGGCGTGCTCAGCCAAACAGTACGCCCACCAATGATCCGCGTGGCCGTATTTTACATCGTGCTCGGCATCGAACCGCGCTTGCCCGGTCGCCGTCACGGTCTTCTTCACCGAGCGAAACGAGTTGCGAATCATGTCGGTGTCGGGGATCCGTGCCTTCCTCGCTTCCATGCGCCGCTTGGCATGCACCGCCATGATCTCTTTGTTCGCAAGCGTGAATGTTATTCCTTCGACCTGGCCGGCAAACTTTTCTGCGAGGTTTTCGTAGATCGACAAGCCCATGCCGCTTTGGTCGACGCACATCCGCCGGCAGAGGCGCATCAGCGCGCGCGCTTCTTCGGATTGCTTTGGCGTCGGCACGTTATGAAATTCCACGACGCCGCGCGTCCAGGTGACGTCGCCGAGGAGCTCGAGGAGCCACACAACCGAGAAGTCTTTATGCCGTGCAATATCCCAACCGGCGAACAGGTTTCGTAGATCGACGTGCGGCTGTCCGGTTACCGCATCGTCATGCGTATTCTGCGAGAACAATTCGGGGGAGATCCATTGCTGCGCGGTCGAAAGGAACTGGCAGCAATACTCCTGAAACCACATGTCGTCGTCGAGGCAGTCCGCGCGGAGCTGCTCGGCATCGAGCACCTTGCCGAAACGGTCGACGCAGCCATCCGCGATGGCTTGGTAGATATCGACGCTGTGCGCGGAAAAGCGATTCGAGTACGGCCGGCCATCGACGAGCCCTGCCTCTTTCGAGAGATCGTAGTAGGTGCCTTGCTGGCCATTGGTCGTCGAGATGATCTTCAGCGAATAGCCGCGGGTGATCGATGGCGTGATCGCGACGTAGATCGCGCGCGCGTCGCGGTGGAAGCCGTATTCGTCGAGCGTGACGTGGCCTTCGTACGATCGAGCGCTATCCGGATTGGCGGAAAGCGCGATGATGCGCGAACCGTTGCTGAAACTCACCTCGTCTTGCGTCTGCGATGTTCCCGGCAGATAGCCTTCGACGTAGTCGCCGAGCAGTCCGATCGTCCGCACATGAGGCACAACGCATTCACGTATGTACTCTTTGGCTAGATCACCTTTACGGGAAAGTATGATGAAGTTCTGTTTGCGCTCGTGAGCTTGTAGAACGTTGTCGAGGCCTTCGGCCCACGAGAAGCCGATGCGCCTACTTTTTTTCGCTATCTTTTTCCGGCTCTTGTCGTTGATCCACCGGCGCTGGTACGGGTAGAGCTGGATCGGGAGTTTTATCTTCGGCGTCGTTGCCAATGAGGCCATAGAAAACTTTTATTTCGCGAATCGTGTGCTCGTGCGTGAGCTTGACCGGTCCGCCGCCTGGCGCTGTCAGCTCCACGCGTTGCGTGCTCTTGCCCTCGATCGCTTCGCGAATTTCTTTTGCCGCGCCGTGACTGCCCTTGACCGCGGCACCGAAGATGCCGAGTGCGGCGTTTGCGTGCAAGCTCAAGCCGTCGATGAGTTTGAGTTTCTTGCGAACCGACTTCGGGAGCTGCTCTGTCTTGATCTCACCGAGGATTGCATAGAGCTCAGTTACGGGACGTTTTCGCGGTCGACCGCCCGGGTTCCCGCTTACGCCCTTCGGCCACCGATGCGGAAGAATGTTCTCCGTTCGGCCGCGGCGCTTCCCGCTGTTCGTCTCGGTGTTCTGAGCGGACTTCTTGCGCTTGCTCATTGCCGGGCACCCTGTGCACGTTGGTTCGCTGCCGTCGATCGCGCACCAAACGAGAAATCGTCGCTACCGACACTGCGAAACGCCGCGCGAGTTCGGAGATCGTCGCACTTTTGTCGTCGAAGCGCAGCCACACTTCTTCGCGCTGCGCGTCGGTCAATTGGTTGAGGCGCTGTCCCCACACTTTTGTTTTTTCCTTTTCCGCAGAACGTTGCGCTCGGCGAGGCCTGTCCGAACGCGTTCATGCGAGACGTTGAACCGTTGGGCGATCGCGGTGATGCCGATTTCTTCGTGCTCGAAAAGACGGATGATCTTCTTCCAATCTGCCTCAGACAAAGGCTGCTTGTAGTCCGTCAGCATGGCTGGTTTTTGAAACGTACCTCCTAAAATCAAAGTGCGCACTGGAACTGTGATTAAACGGCTACAGCCTGTCCCCTGGGCCAACTGCCTTAAACCGTGTATTGCTTGCACGTTCGTGTAAACTCCGAAGTTCGGCGAGGATTAAATCCAAGTCTCCGAACTGTTCGATACATTCTTCGTCGCGCACCTTCTTTGCGTAATGAACAGCATCAATCGCGTCCTCAATTTTGCTTGCTAGCCTTGCGTATGGCTCGCTCATTTTCCCATGCTCCAAATCTGCTCGTAGAACACGACGAGCGCGCGGATTAAAACCACGGCGAAGAACAGCGCGGCGAAGTGGAAGATTGTGCGGATGAGGCGCGGCGTC
>WNFJ01326558.1_pt2 | contig 16708 bp, 18 predicted proteins | sample 5400461 | NCBI WGS metagenome assembly WNFJ01 (sample SAMN13153349, study PRJNA577476) | soil metagenome | isolation source: 115 cm saprolite on Douglas fir-dominated hillslope | place: USA:California | collected 2013-09-17 | reverse complement strand
GACTCGGCCGCGGTCGGAGCTGACGAGGTGAATCGCGAAGCGATCGCCTTGAACTTGCCGTCGTCAATCTTGCCCTTCAACATCTCCAGCCGTTTGCCGTGCCCGGGATCGTACGGATCCACCTCCGCGGCCCGGTCCAGACACTCGGCGCCCTTGGCAAACTCCCCGGTACTGCAATAGAGATCGAACAACTTCAGCAGAGTCTGAGAGTAATCGCCTTCCCGATTCGAAGCATTGAAAAGCTCGCCGAGAAATTCCAGCATCGCCGGCGACGACCGCCGCTCCGCCATAAGATCCTGCATAACCGCCAGAAACTGGCGCCGTTCGCCGCGCTTCGCCTGGAACTGTCCCAGCTTGCGCGCGAGCGCAACAGCAGTGTCATCCTGCTCGGCATCCAGCAACTGTCCAATGAGCCCGGTCACTTGCTGCATGCGGTTGGGATTCTGTTCGAACAGTTGCCACACCAGCGGCTCCGCCTCCGCATAGCGGCCCGCGGCCAGAAGAGCCTCGCCATAGATATCCCGAAGTTCCGGCGAATTCTTCCCGGTATTCACCTGCGCCTCGAGAATGAAAATCGCCGCTCCCACCTGACCCTGCCCCAGCAGGCTTTTGCCGTAGGCTAGCGCGATTTCTTCGTCGGAGGAATCTTCCTGATAAGCCCGCTCATACCACTGCGCCGGATCCTCTCCCCCCGCAGATGCAAGCTGTGCCAGATGCCTGAACGCCTCAGCCGCAGCCTTACACTCCCCCAATTCGGAGGACAGTTCCGCGACCCGCAGAAAATTTGCCTGCTCTGGCTCCAGCGCCACCACCCGTCCCATCACCTGCAATGCGCCCCGTTTGTTTTCCAGCTTTGACAGATCAGCCAAAGCGGATTCATAAGTACCTACAGCCAGTTTCTTGTTTGATCCTTCCAGCAACTGTCCGAAGCGGAATTTCTGCTCCCATGTAGGATTGCCATGCCGCGCCAACTTCTTGTACGTCAGGCTGGCCCGTGTCGCATCGCCTCCATTCACCTGCCGCTCAAACAGTTCGCCCAGCAACAGCACCGCGTCGCGGGTCCGGTTCTGCGATAAACACAAATCGGCCGCCAGTTGACGCACCGTGTCGTTTTCCGGATCGTCGCGCAGCACCAGCAGATATTCTTCCAGCGCTTCGGCGGCCTTCCCCTTCTGCAACAGCTTTTCCGAGCGCTCTATGCGCCGCGTGAGTTCGGCTCGGTCGACTCGCTTCGTGGTCTCAGGCATGGGTCGGTTCAGGGCAGAGTGCCGCTGCTTCGATTCTAGGAGCCGCTCCCAGACCCAGCAATCGGTAAGGGTCGGCCGGCGATTACGAAAGTCACTCAGACTGATCGTTCAGTGCCCGCGATTCTCATCAGGCCGCCAGAAATTTTGTGACATGGCAGTCGTAGATTGGTTTCAAAGAGTTTCGTATCAGGGCACCGCTTCAGTGGTGCCGCTAGCCTCCGAAAATACGTCCGGCTTTAAGCCGTCGGGCCTCACATTTGGGGGAACCCGCCTTCATTTGCTATCGTGCCCCATGCCCCCAGTTCCCGTCGCTCCGGAAATCCAGGAAAAAGGCCTCCACCACCAACTCACCGCCGGACAAATGACCATGGTCGCCGTCGGCGGCTCCATCGGCACCGGCCTTCTTCTGGGCTCCGCCGCCGCCCTCGAGATGGCTGGCCCCAGCATAATCCTCAGCTACGTCGTCGCCGCCTTCCTCGCTTACACCGTTGCCATGGCTCTCGGCGAGCTGGCCAGCATGCACCCCGCCGCCGGATCATTCGGTGTCTACGGCGAACTCTATCTCAATCAATATCTTGGATTTCTTTGCCGCGCCGCCTACTGGGCCTCCATCGCCTTCTCCATCGGAGCCGAACTCACCGCCTCCGCCACCTACATGACCTACTGGCTCCCCGCCGTCCCCGGAGAGCTCTGGGTCATCGCATTCTCAGCCCTGCTTCTTCTGGTCAACCTGCGTAGCGTGAGTTCCTTCGGACGCTTCGAATTCTGGTTTTCCATGATCAAGCTCGCCACCATCGTGGCCTTCATCCTGGCCGGCACAGCGCTTCTCTTCAGCGGACGCGTCGCCCAGCAATACACCGCCCACGGCGGATTCTTTCCCAAGGGTCCAGTCGCCCCTCTCCTGGCGGTATTCTGGGCCATCTACGCTTTTGGCGGCATCGAGATGCTGTCTGTCACCACCGGCGAATCGCGTTCGTCCAAGGACATTCTCCGTGCCGTCCGCCTCACTTTCTTTCTGCTGGCCGGCCTCTACCTCGGCGCCATCACCGTCCTGGCCGGCGTCATGCCCTGGAACCACACCGGCGTCGCCGAGAGTCCGTTCGTCAGCGTGCTCCGCCTGGCCAAAGTTCCGGCCGCCGCCTACTTCATGAATTTCGTAGTCCTCACCGCCGCCCTTTCCGGCGCCAACGCCAAACTCTACGTCGCCTCCCGCTTGCTTTTTTCCATGGGCCGTTCCGGATGGGCTCCCGCAAGCATGGGCAAACTGAGCGCCTCCGGTTCGCCTCGCCTGGCCGTGCTGGTCTCCTCGTATGGCATCGTAACCGCACTCATTATCGAAAGCTGGGCAGGAAAGGAAGCCTTCGTCTACATCATGGGAGCCGCATTCTCCGGCTTGTTCCTATGCTGGGTCGTATCCCTGGCCGCACACGTAAGCTTCCGCTGGCGGCTCACGCGGCAAGAGGTCGCCGCCCTGCCCATGCGCTCTCCACTAGGAATGTGGGGATCGATTCTCGGCTTCGTCCTGGCCTCCGCCTTCATCATCCAGACTCTCCGCTCCTCGCGCATAAACCAGCTAGGCGGAATAGTCTTCTTCGCAGGACTCACCATCGCCTATTTGTTGCTGAAGCGCCGTCGCCAAGCAGGGAACGCGTGATACTGCTCACCCACTCGAGGTCAATGGACCCAGTGTAACCCTGGGTCCTCTGTGGTTTAAGAATTTAAAGCCCTCGTCTAATTCCTGGAACCCAGAGCTCTTGCCCCCGATTACCAACGTAAGCCCACTCCGCCGTTTTCTGCTGCTCGCGCTCCCACGCTCCGCTAGCCTCGATACAGGGGGGGAGTCCCCAAATTCACTCCCGGGGCCGAACCCTTGATCTTCAAACCATTCATTCTCTCTACCCTGCTTCTTCGCTCCTCAGATACGCGCCCCATCATTTGGTGCGTCATCGGATTCTGCGCCGGAATTTATTTATTTTTCCAGGGCTTCCGCCTTCTCCAGCGCCGTCGCCTGATCCTCGACACTCCAGTTTCCAAAATTCGCAGCGCATCGCTCGGCATGGTCGAACTCAGCGGCCTCGCCGTCGGCCCTTACACCATGGTTGCCCCCATCACCGAGCGCTCCTGCTACTACTACCGCACAGTAGCCTGGGAATGGAAACGCAGCGGCAGGAGTAGCCAGTGGGTCAAGGTAGCCGCCGAGTGCATGCACGTGCCTTTCTTCCTCGACGACAATACCGGCAAAGTAATGGTCGACCCACGGGGCGCCGAACTCGATCTCCATCGCGATTTCCAACAGGAATTCTGTGATTCATTCTTCACAACGAAAGAAGAGGCGCCGGACAATGTACGCAGCTTTCTGCTGCGCCACGGCATTAGCACCACGAACAAAATTAAAGTCGAAGAATTCTGCATCAAGCCGAAAAATGCGCTCTTCCTGCTGGGAACGTTGCATGAAAATACCGGCTTGGAACTCGCCCCGCAGCCGATTCAAGACGTCGAGGCTATTTCGTTGACGAGCCGGGGTGGGTTTTCATTTTCGCTGGGAGGCGCTGGGCTCGCACAAGGCGCGCTGTCTTTTACAACCGGAGGCTTCAGAGCCTTCGCGGGACCTTCGGCCGAAGATCGTGCGCTCAGCGATCGCTTAATGGGCGACCAGTCCTTCGCCACCGCGTCCAGCGTCCCGTCGGCTCAAGTAATCCATCTTTCTCCAGACGCGGCACCAACCAAGACAGCGGACATGACACAACAGCAGATAGTCGCAGCCGCGCTCTTGAAAGCAGGCATCTCAAGCCCCGCAGCCTGGGCTGCTGCGGGCGTCAACGCATCGCCCGCGGTCGTCAATAGCGATCCAAACGGATTTCCGCATGGCAGCTCGCGAAACGCTCACCCCCCGCAACCATCACCTGACACCTTCGATCCGCATCCTCCCGTCGTGCTAATGAAAGGCGAGAACAATCCAACCTTTCTGATCTCGTGGCGTAGCCAGAGCGACCTTGCCCGCTCGCTCGGTTGGAAGTGCACACTCATGATCTGGGGCGGCCCGGCGCTCTCTCTCCTCTGTCTATACGGCCTGCACATCCTCGCGCACTGGTTCTAGAACTTCCCAAGGTAGATAGAGTGTCGTCCCTCGCACAGCAAGGAACCTTGGTTTCTCCCATCGCCAAGAAAATCCCCTCTCCGCACCAGCCTCCTAACCTCACACTAAAAATCACCCCCATCCCCTCTAGTACAATGACCCCGTGGGCAACGCCGTTCGCATCGGAATCCTCGGTGACTTCAATCCCGATTTCCGTTCTCACCATGCCACCACCGAAGCCCTGCAACACGCCGCCCGCAAAATTGACTTGACACTCGAGTCCGAGTGGATACCGACCCCCACGCTCACCGCGAATGGCGCGGGAAAAATCCTCGAAACCTTTGACGGGCTTTGGGCATCCCCGGGAAGTCCCTACAAAAGTTTCGACGGCATGCTCAAGGGCATCGAGTTCGCGCGCCGCCGCGACTGGCCCTTTCTCGGCACCTGCGGAGGCTTTCAGTACGCCCTGATCGAGTTTGCCCGCAACGTTCTTGGCATCGCCGATGCCGACAGCGCCGAAAATAATTCCGGATCAAAGAACATCGTGATCTATCCCGTAGCCTGCGCCGTCCCCGGCCGCAAAGGAGAGGCGCCCAAGCTGTCGGGCAAAGTACCGGAGATCCGCCTTCGCCCCGGCTCCTACCTGCAATCGTTCTACGGCAAAGACAAAGAAATCGTTACTGAAGAATTCTTCTGCAACTTCGAAGTCAATCCCGAGTACGAATGGTGTGCCATGGAAGCTGGCTTTCCCATCGTAGCCCGCGGCACCGAGGGAGAAATTCGCGCCATCGAATCTCCCACCCACCGCTTCTTCATCGCCACGCTCTTCCAGCCGCAGCTGTCTTCGACCGAAAAGAAACCGCATCCCGTGGTCTTGGCCTTCGTTCAGGCCGCCGCCGACTGGGAACGCAAGAAGCTCGACGACAGCGTCCTCGAATAGCTCAGCCTTCACCACAGAGTCGCAGAGACACACAAAAACTTCTCTAACTTGATTATTTTTTTGTGTCTCGGTGTCTCAGTGGTGAAAGCCCCTTTCCCAGTTACTAAAGTCCCTGCACTCGCCTTGCTCTCGCCTCAGCACCATGCGTATCTGGAGTCCCCGGGCGTCTCTCGCTAGACTCTTCCCGAAGCACAAGTACTACGGACCTGGGAATTGCGCCGCCCCGATCCTTCCCCCTGATCTCAAGTCGTCCCCCGCGCGCAGCGAGGAGCCGAACCAATGCCCGGGCAGTGGATCCATTCATTCCACATTCCGCTTTCTACTTTCGTCAGCTACATTCCAGTCATCGCGACGGTGGTGACCTGCTTCTTCAGTGTGATTCTGGCCCGCGCCACGCTGCGTTATGTGGAGGCTACCGACAAAGGCCTGGCTCTGGCGCGCGAAGAGTTTGAACGCGAATGGACGCCCGATTTGCACATCAAGCTGGAGCGCGTTTCGGCCACAGAAGCCAAGGTCATCGTCACCAACCTGGCCAAGAGTTCGGTCCTTCTGCAACTGTTGCAGTTGCGCAGGCTCTCGCACGCGATGCCCTTTGAGCGCTGCCGCTTAAACGATCCCCTGGTTGGTGGAATGACCTGGACTCAGGAAATGGGCAAGCGCATCCTGGCCTGCACCGATTCAGATTTTGAAGGCCCGATCGCGGCTTCGATCACCTTTTACGCCGCGGGACGAATGTTCCGCACCGACTGGTTTCGCTCGAACATTCAGGTGCGCGAGGGTCACATCATCAGCCTCGAACCCAGCAACATGCCGGCCCGCCGCGTGCGCGCTATTGAGCGCAAGGGCCCGGAGCGGAGGCGTGAATTTGTGCAGGACGTCACGGCCACCGTGCCGCCCGATAAAATTGACACTAGCCCAGACCCAAAGTTCTTCGTCACCGGCGCATGAATCGAACTAGCGACACCCTGGACGCAGACAAGCCCCGGTCCATGGTCCGTTAGCGATTACACGAAATTAATTCTTAACGCAAGTCGCGAGCTAAAGTTTTCCTGCCCCTCGCCGATTTCCTTCATATGTTAAATCCTGTCAGTACTGCACACGCAAGCCAAGCATCCGAAACCACCAAAGCGGCCGCGACCAAGCCTCAGCCCCAGCAGAAAGTACGTTGCCTTCCGACAAGGTCACGCTGAAAAGCACGGGCGATGCCAATCACGACGGCGACAGTAAATAACATCACCAACCTTATCCCTCGACGGTTGAACGACCACAAATGGAGGACAGGCAACTCGCTCGTCCTCCATTTGTTTTGTTCCTATTCGAAGCCTCAATTCTCTACAAGATTCAAACACTGAGAAGCTACGCCGTTTTCACGAAGCGCAGTGACGCCGAATTCATGCAGTACCGCAGGCCCGTGGGCCGCGGACCGTCGTCGAATACATGGCCCAGGTGTGCGTCGCATTCCGTACAGCTAACCGCAACCCGCTCCATGCCGATCGAGCTATCGTGGAGTTCCCGCACATTCTCTTTCGCCAGCGGCTCCCAGAAACTCGGCCAGCCCGTTCCAGAATCGAACTTTGTCGCAGAGCTGAACAGCGCGTTGTCGCAGCAGATGCAGCGATAGATCCCCTTGTCGTGCAAATTCCAATACTTCCCGCTGTAAGCGAATTCCGTATCGGCGTGGCGCGTGATCTCGAACACTCCAGAAGGAAGCTGTTTTCGCCATTCTGCTTCGGCCTTCACCACCTTCGCAATCTTCACCTTGGCCAGCCGCGTGCCCGCATCGGAGAATTGCACAATCGTGACTTCACCCGGCGTCGTCTTCGCCTCGGCAACAATCGTGTAAGGCTTGCGCCACGACCACAGCACCGCGCCGCCCAGAGCCGCTCCCAGGCTCGCTAGAAACACGCGCCGCCGCATGTCCGGCTGATTTATACTGCTCATGTTTTCACGTTCGCGATCCGACTCATACATGATTCCTCCAACTGCGCTGCTCGAAGACGCGTCGATTCGTATCGGGGCATCGCTTCAGCGATGCCGTAAGGCCATCGAAAATAAGGCCGGCTTCATCCGCCGCGGAATTCTTATTTTCCCGCGTAGAGATCGGGAAACTCCTTCCGCAAATTCGCCACCTTGGGCGCATCGTTATAAACAATATAGGGCTGGTTCGGATGCAACTCCGCATAATTCTGGTGATACGCCTCGGCCGGATAAAACGCCTGCAGCGGCGTCACCTGCGTGGCAATCTTCCCGCGAAAAACTTTGGCCTGATCGAGCTGCGCAATGTAAGCCTCGGCAATTTTCTTCTGCTCGTCATTACCGTAGAAAATCACCGAACGGTACTGTGTGCCTTCATCCGGCCCCTGCCGGTTCACTTCCGTCGGATCGAGCGCCACCGAGAAAAACACCCGCAGCAACTCTCCATAACTAACCTTCGAAGGATCGTAAACAATCTGCACCGACTCCGCATGTCCGGTCCGCCCACTGCTCACGGTTTCATAATCAGGATTCTTCACCGAACCGCCCGCGTATCCCGAAGTCGCGCTGACCACGCCCTTCACATGCTGAAACACCGCCTGGATTCCCCAGAAACATCCGCCCGCCACCACCGCCGTCCGCTTTGCCGCAGTGGCCGCCTTTGGCTGATCGACCGCCGGAGCAGGCACCGCCGCACTCGCTCCACTTCCGGCCTGGCAAGCCAGCGTCCCCGCCAATACCGTTAGAATCATCGCGAACATCATCCCGGAAACCCGAACCGAAGCTCTGGACATAATCCCTCCGAACGCAATCACCGCCATTCCCAGTATAAGAGTTACGAGTCCAAAGGAAGTTTCGGATGTCTCAACCCAAATAGCCTTGACTCAACCTCCACCCAAGAACTACTCTCACCGGAAGGTTTTCACGATAGAAGTCCGGGTTCAGAGCTATACTGCTGTTCTCCGCTGATGCGCGGACCCTCCTAAAAACAAAAGGAGACTCGCCATGACTTACAAAACCGGAAGTGCCTTCGACAGCATCGAGAGCGCCCACGAGTTCGTCACACTGCTGGCGGCAACCGTTGGTGAAGCCAAACGTGAGGTTGAAGCCGACATCCAAAGGGAATCCACTGCGGAGTCCCCGCGCCGTCTGGACGCCCTGCGCACCGCCCTCTACAGCATGGAAAAGCTCGAACTGCACATGAACCAGAGCCGCCGCATTCTCAACGATCTCCGCTCCCTGCGCCGGCTTCTTTTCGAGGAGCGCAGCGCTAAACCGAAGGCGATCGCGGACGCGAAATCCAAGAAGCGCGAAGGTCAGATCCTCAGCCGCGCCGCCAGCACCCAAGAAAACATCCACCTCTAGGCACCGCGTGGAATTTTGGCGACAGCGCCTAATGCCCGGGACTCACGGCAATAGTTTGCAGCCCTGCCGATTCCCGTGGGCGCTTCATCGAAATTGCCATGTGCTGCCCCTTCTCTACGACCCAGAAATCCCCCGGATGGCGGACTGTGGTCTTGCCGGCGATTTCCGTGGTGACTTGGCCGGAGACCAAGTGGACAATGGAAAAGCCCTGGTCAGGCATTTCGAAGGCTCGGGCCGAGCGGGTCAAGGTCCAATTCTTCACCTCGACCTTGAGCGGGACCGCGGTCCCTTTAGCATTCTTAGTCGGCACCATGTCGGAAAAGCGTGTGGCGACTTCCGGCGCTTCCGCGACCTTGGTTGCTTTTGCGTGTTGCTCCTTCTGTTGCGCCGCGGCCTGCGGTGGGTTTAGACCGCACAACAAAATCAAGGCCAGCCCCGGCGAGAATTTGCCTCTGGAGTTGAGCATCGGGATCTCTCCTATTTCGTCGTCAGCGAGTACACGTGGCCGCCTGACGTGCCTACGAACAGCCGGTTGCGCGTAAGAGCGGCCTCGTTGCGCAGGCCTGCAGCATCGCTGCCATCGGGTAAAGCCACGTTGGCCAGCACCTGCGGCGTCGGCACAAGCTGGAACCCTTGAATCAGGCAGATGATGTTCCACAGCGGGCCTGTGCTTGGCAGATTGATGAACTCGTTGGTGCATTGGTATCCCGCCGCCGGCCGCAGAGCCGGATCGGCGATCGCCACCACGTGCCCTTGATCCGTCGTCACGTACACAATCCCTCCCGTGACCGTCGGTGCCCCGATTCCATAGCCATTTCCCGGCGACGCGTTCGGTACATCGAGAATCCACCGGGCACGCTGTGGATCCGGAGTGCATGAGTTGAGAGCGTGCAGACGCGCATAGCCAGCCGTGTATGCGTTGGGCAAGGGCACGGTGACTCCCCAGCCGCCGGCATTGACGATGAAAACGTCTCCCCAGGTCGCTCCCGGCCGCTTGTAATCGGTATCGCCATGAACATGCGGACCGCCCGGGGGGAAAGCGCAACTCGGTTCATTGGTGGGAGGATACTGCCAGCGGCAACTTCCCGTGCTGGCATTCACGGCATACGTCCAGCCGTCCTTCTGCACTGATTCGACCAGATCACCGCAGGTCGAATGCATTACCGAGGCGCCTGCCGACCAATCGGGGTCGTCATCCAGATCGTAGGGAACCGGCTGGAATTTCCAGTCCACCGCACCCGTGGAGGGATTCACCCGCACCATGCTGAGGCCGTTGTTGACAGCCGGTTCGGGCTGGCTGCCGCCGTTCCAATTGCGCGTGTTCCCGGTCGTGAAGTACACACCCTTCTCGTCCGCCGCCGGAGAATTCCACACACCCCCTCCCCGCGTGCTGGTTGACAGATACGAAAACCCAAATCCACCGCCACAACTTTTCCGTTCTGAATGGGGTCGTCGCCATAATCGTGAATCCCTATGTACACTTTGTCCTCGTGTATCAGGGGCGAGGAGTAGGCAATGCGCTCGTGGAGTTCGGTCAGGCTGCCAAAGCTGCACCCGTTCACGTGAGACACAACATCACTGGCCCAGATCAGCTTGCCCGTATGCGCGTTCAGCGCATAGAGCCGGCCGCTGCCTAAGCCTCCGTCCACTGCGGGATTCGGGTCCGGCGCGCCAAAAATCACCGCTTCCTCGCCCTGGATGCGGGCGCTGGAGGCGCTGGACTGAATTCCGTAATTGCCGAAAGTACAAGTACCGAGCAGGGCCGGTCCCGGGTCAGGATACTGCCACAGTTTGTTCCCGGTTTTGTGATCGAGCGCGTAGAAAAAACCGCTGCTGCTCCCGATGAAGACGCGGTGCTCGTAGACAATCGGCGACGCTCTAAACGACCCCCCTTCGCTGCCCGAGGAGGGCCAGGTCCAATCGACCTTCAGGCTGGGCACATCGTCTGGGTCGGACAGCTCACCGAACCAGGGCTGATGGCCCGACCGGTGCTGGTTGTAGCGGTAGGCCGGCCAGTCGCGCGCACAACCGGAGAGCAGCAACACGGTTGCGCCCAGAACAAACGCAAAGAACTTCGGCCGTGGCATCATCACTTTGCCTCGAATACGTACACGCGCACCACGAGGGGGCGCGCCCCTTTGTTGTCAACGACCAGACTCTGGCCGGCCGGGAGCGATTTCACCGCCGCCGGAACCAGATGCTGCCCCTCTGCGCCGTCCGCACCCACCGACAGCGTGCCCTCGCCCGAGTACACGTCAAGGACAGCCGCCCCGGGCAGCGCTCCCAGCTTGGACTTTGCGTTGGGGGGAAACATATAATCGCGAATCTCGACGTGGGTATTGGAGGGCGCATCGACTTCAAATACCGTCCGCGCAAGCACGTTCCCTTCCTCCACATGAAACGAATTCGCTGGAGTCGGTCCGGCAAACGTGATGGGACCTTGCTCGGGTGGCGGAGGAAGTGCGTTATTTGAAAGGAAAGCCTGGCGGTTGGCGTAGCTGTAACCGAACCATCCGATGCCAGCCAGCACAATCAGGATTACTACAAGGAGGGCCCGATGTCGCATATAGCACCTCCGGACAGGTTTTGCGCAGTAATTTGCCACACCCCGAAGCTGCTGTCAATCTAAATAAATTTATGAGTCGACAACCTCTTGTATATCCGTCTCAGTTAGTACGTGATGATAGCGGGAGACTTCCCGGGAGTTAGTGCGTCTCCCGCTGAGTTAGGAGCTCATGTGGGGACAGCCACCCTCGGCTGTCCGCCGGCACAATCGTGTGGAGCTAAAGGCTAAAAGCTAATGGCTAACGGCTGATTCCTCTTGACATTCGCCTTCCCTTCGCCAACAATACCGGCATGGCAATCACACGCAGGCAGCGCGAAGTCTATGACTTCATTTCCCGCTTCGTAGCGGAGCATGGGTACTCTCCGTCCTTTGAAGAGATTGGCAAGGGGCTCGACTTGAATTCGCTGGCCACGGTGCACAAGCACATCACCAATCTCGAGAAAAAAGGATTGCTCACGCGCGACTACAATCGCAGCCGCTCCATCGACTTGATTCCACCCAAGGGACGGCTTAAGCAGTCGATGAGCGTGAACACTGGCTTGGTACTGCCGCTGCTGGGGCGCATCGCCGCCGGCCAGCCTATTGAGGCGGTACAGAGCAATGAGACCATTTCGCTCGCCGACTTCGTGCGTTCGAAAGAAGTGTTCGTGCTCGAAGTGCGCGGCGATTCCATGCAGGATGAAGCCATCCTCGACGGCGACTACGTTCTGGTGGAGAAGCTGAAGACGGCGCACAACGGCGACATCGTGGTTGCGCTGGTCGACCAGAACGACGCCACGTTGAAGCGCTTCTTCCGCGAAGGCGACAACATCCGCCTGCAACCTTCAAACGCGACTATGAAACCGATCATTGTGCCGGCGGCGTCGGTGGAGGTGCAGGGTAGAGTGATTGGCGTGCTGAGGAAGTATTAAGGTCGCTTCTAGCTGCTGGCTTCTAGCTCAAGATCAAAAGCCTTTAACCGCGAAGGTCGCGGAGAAGTGCCGCGAAGGTCGCGAAGAAAAACCTAAGCTCTTAATCATACTGTGCGACGCCGACCTCAATCCCAAACTCGATTCATTGCGGGGATATGTCTGTGTCTCGGCCTCGCGGCTTATGGGCACGCCCAGAACCAGCCGGCGGTGCCAGCTGCGCCCGCCAGGGAGAAAGTTGTGACGAGTCATGCGAGTGGAACCTTTGATGTGAAGCTGACGCCGCAAGCGGCCGAAGACGGCGCCGACGCAGGCCTGGGAAGGATGTCGATCGAGAAGCAGTTTCATGGCGATCTGGAAGGGAGCAGCAAAGGATTTATGCTCTCCTCGGCTGCAACCATCGTGAAGGGTTCAGGGGGATACGTCGCGATGGAGCGGGTCACGGGAACGCTGAAGGGGCGCACGGGAAGCTTCGTCCTGCAGCACAGCGGCACCATGACGCGGGGCACGCCGCATTTAAGCGTCGCTGTAGTGCCGGACTCCGGCACTGGCCAATTGGCCGGCCTCACGGGGACGATGACGATCAAGATCGACAACGGGAACCACTCCTACAATTTCGAGTACACGCTGCCGGAAGCGCCGTGACCGAACTTGTAACGAGGCCGCATAAACACGAATGCCCAGGACTAATCCTGGGCATTCGCCTTCTGGAAGCTGATAGCTGCTTAACCGATGTGCCGATCAATCGCCTGCGCGATCGCATCTTTCGGACGATACCCAACCAGTTGCTCGACTACTTGCCCGCCCTTGAACACCAGCAGCGTGGGAATGCCGGTAACTTTGTAGCGCATGGGAGTGGAGCTGTTGGCGTCGACGTCCATCTTGCCGACTTTAAGTTTGCCCTGGTAGTCCTTGGCCAACTCGTCCACGATGGGAGCGAGGGCGCGGCAGGGGCCGCACCATGTCGCCCAGAAATCCACCAGCACGGGTTGATCTGATTTCAAAACATCCTGATCGAAGTTTGCGTCGGTAACTTCGACGATTCCATTGCCTGCCATAATCTTTCTCCTCGTTGTCACGTCGCTTGTCGGCGGACGCTCATCGAGCGGTCGTAGCCGGGCCCGGCGATCTGTATCGAATAAATGCTTGCCCGGTTAGGGGCATAACTATTATCGCACTTTGGTTTGATGCAAGTGGAGGAAGCAAGGTCGCAAGAACGAGCGGCGGTCATTGACGAGGGTTTTCGGTTGGCCCGAGTGATTTGAGATAGGTAACGATTTGCCAGCGCTGCGGTTCCGGCAGCTTGGACCAGACCGGCATGCCGCGGCGGACCACTCCGTTGGTGAGGATCCAGAATAGCGTCCCGGGCGTCGAGCGCTGCACTTCCTCAGCGCGCAAACTCGGGCCCTTGCGGCCCCCCTCAGCCGTTTCGCCATGACACTCCGCACAGCGTAACTCAAAAAGCTTGGCGCCCGCGGCCACGGCATCGGGATCGCCCTCCAGCGGATTGCGCTGCCGAACCGCTTTCTTCGGGGCCTTCGATAGCTGGGCATAAACGGACCGGTCCGGGTTCGGGGCTGCGGAGGTTTCTGTCTGCGCAGTCGCAGGAGAAGCCACCCCCATCAGAATGGCTAACGCCGCCGGAATCATCGCCACACGGCCTGTAATCCGCATCATGGTTTGTGTTCCCGGAAAAGGCGGCTGACGATTGCGCCAAATCCGGAGAACTCGCGCGAAACGCCCCAGCGTAGCAGAAAGCGGTGGCTATTGTCGTTCAAGCCGAAGCCGGGCGACAGGCGAAGAGTCCAATTCGAGGGCAGGTTCCAGGCGATGACCGGCGCCAGGTAGTGTGACGTGTCGTGCAAGCCGAAACTGTGACGGTCGCCGAGGCCGCCATACATTTCGATTCCCGCCACAAAATTCTCACGGCAGAAACTACACCGTTTCGCGGAAGCTTTCAAGACCAGGGGACGGCTGGCCCCGATGGCATAACCGAACTCCCAGGAATCGCCGCCGGTGAGATTCTTGGTGGCGATAGTGTTTTCGGCGAAGTTCCAATTCTTGAAAGTCTTCGAGAGCAGCAGCTTGAATTCCAGTTCGTGCTTATGTTCCTTCCGCGCGAGAGCGTTGGCATCGGCATAGTCGGATTCTACGTCGTGGCCTTCCACCTCTTTCAGGATTTTGTCGGCGCCGCTGATCTGCTCGTATTCGAAATAAAATACGGGATTGACGAAGTGCTCGTGTTGCAGCAGGCGAAACCGGTTCTCCAGGCGAAAGCCGGTAAAAATTGTGCTGTCGCCAAAAGTCGTCTGGCCCTCGAGATAGAGTTCCGTGGTCCACCAGGCAGTAGCCCCGTATTCGAACTCTGCCCAGAAACCGTGAAAGTCGTTGCCGGCACGCTGCGTGCCCACGGTTGAAAAGTACTCCACTTCGAGGCTACCCGGCTCCTCGAGATAATGGTCGTAGGCAACGATGTACGGGCTCTCCTGTCCTTGTGCGTGGAGGGCGAATGCGCCTAACAAAAAAGCCGCGCAACTCAGGCCAAAGCTGAACGTCATGCCCAACACTATCGCACATTAGAATCAGAAATGGTCTGCACGCTGTTATCCTGCAACCGGGATAACTTCAGCGTTTTCAGCAACAATAAAAAGCGCCCCGGACTTTTCAGTCAAGGACGCCTCGGCAGCCCTCCCCCAGAACTGCCAAACTACGAAATGGATATTAAAGAACCCCTCGTAGGGTGTAAACGTCACTTTGGTAACGCAGATTTTCCCGCTTGTACACGGGTGCCTGATTGGAAAGTTCGAAAAATCGTAAGAGGGATTATTGTTGCTTGTGCCAGGTTTGGCCGTCGTCAGCGGTCAACCAAACTTCGCCGGAAGAGGTGGCGACCCTGCCGTGCTGCGGATCTGGAAATTCTACGCCGACAATGTCGCCGGTGAGCGCGGCGCTCGCTTCCGCCGGCAGGATTCGGGTCCAATGGGTTCCGGAGTCGGGCGAGTGATAGAGCATCGCATCGGAACCGCCGGCCCAGACTTCCGTTCCGAGGGCGGCCACAGCAAGGAATACAAAAACCCGCGCCTGCTCTTTTTTCTGAAGCTTCTTCTCTCGACGCCGGTCTCTGAGTTCAGCGGCGCTTTCCATTCGTTCGCCGCTCGCGGCAAGCGCCTGGCTGATGTTGACATCCTCCCAGGTTTTGCCAGCGTCAACCGACCGCTGCAGAACTCCGCTGGAGCTGATGGCCCAGCGCGGAGACAGACGCAGAGCTTTCCGCACAGCAATGTTCGAAGTTGACATAGTAGGCGCGACTACGCCACTGGCCTGTGACTCCCCGGGCACCGAGTCTTTCGCCTTGACGACATCCAAATTATTCAATGCCCGATTTTGCAAGGGCAGCTCCGTATGATTCTGCGTGAGTTGCCCTTGCACTTGATTTTGCGTAGCGATTGGCTCGCTCTCCGATTGCACCTCGACAGTCTGTGAAGCTCCCGACACCGCAACCTGCGGCGCCGCGGCGGCGGGTGCCGAGCGAGCGGTTGAATTCTCCGGCGCAGTTGCGGGCGCCGCTTCTCTTGCGGCGGGCGCGATTTCCAGGGAGTCGCTTTTAGGCTGGACTTGATAATTTTTGTCAGCTTGGCCCGATCCCGATGCAACGCCGTTGCCAATGCCGCCTCCCGAAAATGCGCGGCTCATCGTCTGAGAAGGTGGAAAGATTGCATTCGGTGATGGAGCGAGCTGATCCGCGGCCCTCGCACTTTCGGCGCGAGACATCTTCCGGGTCGCAGTTTGCTTTGCCTCCTTCGTGTATTGGGGAACGATCGCTTGCCGAGCAGGCGGCGGAGCGGAGGGTTGCGGACTCTGCGATGCGGTGATGATTTTCCCCTCCTGCCACGCCGGGCTGGAGACCAGCGCCGCATTCTGTCGAACGCGCTGCTTGTATTGCAGGACCCCGACCGAGGTTACCAGCACGATTCCGGCCGCAACGGCGGCCCAACGAAGAACAGGCCAGCTTAACCATGGACCGCCAGCAACGCGAGCTGAACTGAGCGTGGTGACCGTTTCGGTGGCGGGCAGGGCGAGGGCAACAACTTCGCGGCAATCGCCGCAGAGGGCAAGATGGCCCAGCACACGCGAGCGTTCCCTTTCACTCAGCGATTGCTCGGCGAAGGCCGTGAGCAGATCCGCATCGGGATGATCTTGTGCGGCCCCGGGCGGTATCCGCTGCAACCGCGCTTGCACGATTTTTGGAACGTTCTGCATTTACTTCCAGCGCCTTGGTATTCGGTCTACGGCATGCCTGAAGGCATCCCCTGATACGAATCGCAATACTTCTTGCCTCTTGTTACCACCTTCACCTTTCCAGTTCCGGTTGCAGTTTCTAGGTCTTTGCCCTCGGCGCAACCTTTTGCCCAAAGGCTGAAGCGTCCTTCTTCTCTGAGAACGCTGCCGGCGGCGATTCTTGCGCCAGACTGCGGCGAATATTCACCTGCAAATCGCGGACATCCACTTCCAGGGCCTCTGCAGCCTGGCGGCGGGCCATACCCTGCTGCATCATGCCAGCCAGGATTTTCTTGCGCAATGTCCTGGCCAGCTTCTCCACCTTGCGGCTGATGGTGGATTCGTGCACGCCCA
>WNFJ01428687.1_pt1 | contig 16713 bp, 15 predicted proteins | sample 5400461 | NCBI WGS metagenome assembly WNFJ01 (sample SAMN13153349, study PRJNA577476) | soil metagenome | isolation source: 115 cm saprolite on Douglas fir-dominated hillslope | place: USA:California | collected 2013-09-17 | reverse complement strand
CGCAGCAACGAAATAAGTGATAACCAGAGGCTTCTGTTTGGCCCAGGGCTCCACCCGGCTGATGCGCGGCAAGTCTCAGACTTGCCGGAGCCTACTCGAGAATTAGTTTTCGGGTCTCTGACCCAACTATGCTTCCGGGTCGAAGACCCGCGGAGCTTGAGATTGAGCGTCCCAGCAAGTCGGAGACTTGCCGCGCATCTGACGGCCAAGCCGGTGAAACGACGGGAACTCCAACGCCGCCCATTTCCGCCTGCCGTTGGCCTTCGCCGCCCCAGCACCAAACTTAAATCACAACCCTTTTTTGACTTGTCGCCCTCAGTTGAGTTGTTCGGCGGCGTTCATAGAAACCGGTCAATGCGCCAAATCGTAAACGCCGGTTTCGTAAATATCGCGCTGATGCGGAATTCCGTCGAGAGTATATTCAAGGATGGTTCCCTTTGGCGCACCGAGTCGTTTCAATTCCGTCCTGAGAAGTTCAAGACCCTCATCGAAGTTAAAGAGATCGATGTCAATGCCGCACCATTCGATTTCGCGATGACCGTCGGCATCCGGCGCGGAGAGCATGGCACCGCCACCGGTTAGCACACCAAACCCGCTTGACGACAGCGATTCCTCGAGATCGTTTTCGTATTTTTCCACCCGTTCCAGAGGTTCAAGCGACTCCGGGATTCTCACGAAGACGAAAAGTGGCTCTTCCATAGGAGACAAAGCCGTCGACATCTTAAGTATCTATCAAGGCTGCTTCATAATACTCTCAAGCCCGTTATTTTACATCACATCACCGAGAAGAAATCTTGCCCCGTGTAGCGCGCGCCCCCGCCGCTTGTTCGCATTCGCCAGCGAGCCTCTCAGCGAGCAAACTGTGCCTTGATTTGCCTGCCCTTATTGAGTAACATCTCCGGCATGAGGCATTACCCTCGGGCACTTCACGCCGCAAGCAATTTCTTTCCAACCAAATCAATCGAGAGGAGACTATCTGTTATGGAAATGACGAAGACGGACAGCCTTAAGGAAGAACTGATGTCGAGTAACCCTGAGTTTCGCGAGCTGGCTCGCGAGCACGGGCGTTACGAACAACGTTTGAGCGAACTGTCCGCACTTGCATATCCGAGCGATGAAGAGCAGTTGGAAGAGGTTACGTTAAAGAAAAAGAAGCTTGCCATAAAGGACCAGATGTATTCATTGATGCTCCAATACCAGAAAGCAGTTAACGTGGGGCACTGAGTATTTTGCACGATGACCGGACGGGCTCGGATGTAGTTGCGTCAGCGCGTGCTTGGTAACAAACGATTCAAACGGGGACGACAGAACTCCTGTTGGGCCCCGTTTTCTGCTTCGTGTCAGAACCGGGAGCGGTAGAGACCGGTTGATCGCCGCATCTCAAATCAGTCGGCTACATGGATCAACCGGTCGCTCTGACACGCTGCCGCTATGGTTCGTGACGGAATTCCATTTGTCGTTGTGCCGATCGTTTTGGCTGCGGGGCCGTTTCTTTTCGGCTATTGGTTTCTAGCGCTGCCGCTATTGGCGCTGGCCGCCTTTATGGCTTTCTTTTTTCGCGATCCGCATCGCTCAATACCGACTGAGCCGGGAATCGTCGTAGCTCCCGCAGACGGGCGGGTCACGATAGTCAGACTTGCCGACGGGGATGAATATCCGGAATCGCTAATCAGTATCTTTCTGTCGCCGCTGGATGTACACATCAACCGCGCGCCGATTGCCGGTGAAATCGTCGAAATTGCTTACAAAACCGGCAAATTTGTGATGGCGACGAAGGCAGACGCGCGGCTCGTAAACGAGCAGAACACGCTAATAATCCAGGGCCAGCCGTTGAGCGTTAAGTGCACGCAGATTGCCGGCATCCTGGCGCGGCGAATTGTCTGTTGGAAGCGGAAGGGCGAAAGAGTAAAATGCGGAGAACGCTTTGGCATGATAAAGTTTGGATCGCGGACAGATTTGCTGCTGCCGCCAACCGTTGAAGTCCTGGTGCGCGAAGGCGTGCACGTGCGAGGTGGAGAGACTGTAGTCGGAAGGATTCGAGCATGAGTGTTCCGCGCTTACAACAGAATAGACGCTTTGGACCGGTCCCGGCGCCATCAGGTCACAAGGGTCTGAAAAAGGGCGTTTACCTGGTGCCTTCGTTCTTCACCACGATGAATATACTCGCCGGGTTCTACTCCTTGATGGCGACGATGAGCGGCTTTCGGCTGCTCGGTATTGGTGGTGCGCAACAGATAAGTGATGCGGCAAATCGTTTTGACGCCGCAGCTATTGGCATCGGCTTGGCATTTGTTTGCGACATGCTGGACGGTCGTATCGCGCGCATGACGAAGAGCACTACCGAGATAGGAATTCAACTCGATTCATTGGCCGATATTGTTTCTTTTGGCATTGCCCCCGCAGTGTTGGCATACGCCTGGGGCTACGGGACGGCTTTGCAGGATTGGCTGAACGCGCGACAACTCGCGTGGTTTCTGTCGTTCATGTACGTCGTTTGCGGAGGCTTTCGCCTGGCCAGGTTCAATGTGCAGGCTATGCGTCCGCGACCGATGGCGGAAGGAACACCGAAAGTCGACAAGAAGAGTTTCGTCGGTCTGCCGATCCCCGTCGCCGGTTGCATGATCGCCGCAATTGTTCACTTTGCTCCCACGCCGATTAAATACGCGCCGCACCGCGCGGAATTGCTCGCAACCTTAATGATGGTTCTGGTGGGTTTTCTCAGCGTGCTCATGGTCAGCACGCTGCGTTTCACGAGCTTTAAATCGTTGGGCACGGGCCGGCGCAACGCGCGCCTGGTGCTCGGAATGATTGCCCTGACTGGTCTAATCTATCTTTATTCGCGTTGGGTCTTGCTTACTCTGGTCATCGGATATCTGGCCCACGGGTTAGTGTCGCGCGGCCTGACTTCCATTTTCCGACGCTCGTCCGAGAAACAACCGGCAGAGATGCGCGAAGTGTGAAATGCCGCACCGGAGCGCACGCATCCTGCGTGCGGACCGCAGGCATCTTGCCTGCATATACTTTGAATTTCGAGCGATTGCGGGCAGGATGCCCGCGTACCGCACGCAGGATGCGTGCGCTCCACACGAGGTGCTAGTCGTTGGGCGCAGCTGGCGCTTTCGGTTGAGGTCGCGCAAACGCTAGTAACCCATGCGTCGTGGTAATAAGCACCAAATCATTTGCTGCAACCGGTGCGGCGCTGCTGCTATTTTCTTCGCCCAGTGCCAACGAGTTCGCAGGCTTGCCGTCGCGCAGATTTAGCACGATAGCGCTATCGCTTGAAAGGGGAGTGAACAGGGCGCCATCCGGCGCGGTGACTGGCTGCGAAGAGATTCGGCCTGGCAGCAGGCGTCGCCAAATCAGTGAGCCTTTGCTTCGCGACAAGAGGTAAGCGAAGTTATCGAGCGACGCGGCCAGCAGGCCGCCATCCACTACAGCCACCGACTGCACGGCCGCGCCTGTTCGCCAGCGCCAAAGCAATTTGTGCTGCAATTCGCTCAGCGCATAAACATAGCCATCGCTCGATCCAAAATAGATCGCGCCGGCGTTGAGTACGATGGGCCCACGAATAGGTCCATGCGCACGATAATACCAAGAGAGTTGACCAGTCTTCTGATCGAGAGCCATTAGCAATCCATGGTCACCGCCGAAATAGGCAGTGCTATTCGATAGAGCGGGTTGGCTCGAGAATCCTTCGGCAAATTGAGTTATCCACAGCGTCAACCCGGTTCGTTTGTCAAACGCGTATATGCGACCATCGACACTGCCCGCGAATAAAGCACGATCGTTGGCGACGAGGCTCCCTTTGAGTGGCGCTGGCAGAGTCCTCATCCAGAGAGTCACGCCGGTCGGTTTACTCAGCGCCCGAAGCGTTCCTTGAACGTGACCATCCGGTTCGGCGAATTGACCGGCCGCGAAGACGCTGCGTTCGTCAACCACCGGCGCCGCGGAGAACTCGCCTCCGGTTTCAGCCTTCCAAGTCAGCTTCCCGTCCGCGACACTGAGCGAGACCAACACGCCGCCGGCAAGAGGCACATAAATCAGGTTGGCGTCGGCTGCCGGTGTTAGGTTCGAGGTTTGGTCGGAATCGTAACGCCACTTAATGGTCAGCGGCTGCGAAAGGGCGATTTGATTCTCGTGGCGACTGCGCGCCGATAGAGCTACTGAAGCGAAGGCAAGCGCCAGCAAAAACGACACTAAAGCTCTTGAAGACTGCGTAGGCAAAGATGGCGTATCGTGGTTCATTCTTTGGGCGGTAGTAGTTTTTGCCGATAAGTCGCGTTGCTCGTCGTTTGTTTGGCAACCTATAATTCGATGTCTAGTGAGAGTGAACATGTTTGACGCATAGCCTGACGTGGAGGTTTTTCTTTTTTGCAGAGTGAAGCTCACGAAAGAATCATCATACTCGACTTTGGTTCGCAGTACACCCAACTGATTGCGCGGCGAGTGCGCGAAGCGGGCGTTTACTGCGAGATTCTTCCTTACAGTGCTTCAGTCGAGGAAATTCAATCGCGCCAGCCGAAGGGGTTAATTCTTTCCTGCGGTCCCTCTTCGGTTTACGACGACGATGCGCCAAGGCCACACACGGGATTGCTGGCGACCACGCCTTACCCGGTGTTGGGAATATGCTATGGGTTGCAGTTGATGGCGCATGGTTTGGGCGGAAAAGTTCTGCCTTCGAAGAGCAGAGAGTACGGTTACGCTCGTTTGACCGTCGTGGACTCGAAGAGCCCCCTGTTTGCAGGCCTGCCGAAAGAGATGGATGTTTGGATGAGCCATGGCGATCATGTTACAGAGCTTCCCGACGGTTTTCGCATGACGGCGCAGACGGCTGATGCAGTCAATGCTTTTGAGAACCCGGTTCGCCGGATTTATGGATTACAATTTCATCCGGAAGTAGCGCACACCCCGCTTGGAGCGCAGATTCTCCGCAACTTTCTGTTCGAGATTTGCGGCTGCAAAGGTGATTGGACACCGGCCGCCGCAATCGAGGAACAGACGGAACGCATTCGTGATTGCTTGGGAGAAAATGACCTGGCAATTTGCGGTCTGTCCGGCGGAGTGGATTCTTCAGTGGCAGCTGCCTTGGTGCACCGCGCAGTAGGCGACCGGCAAACATGTCTCTTCATTAACAACGGGCTGCTGCGCGAAGGTGAGTTTGAAGCGACCCTGGCTTTGCTGAAGCAGAAACTAAAACTCAACATTCGTGGCGTGGATGCAAGCGAGCGCTTTCTTGCGCCTCTGAAAGGTGTATTCGATCCCGAAGCTAAGCGAAAAATCATCGGAGCGACCTTCATCCACGTGTTTGAAGAAGAAGCAAAGCAGATTGGCAACGTTGGTTTTCTGGTGCAAGGGACTTTGTATCCGGACGTAATTGAATCTGTGTCGGTGCGCGGACCTTCAGCCACGATCAAGAGCCACCATAACGTCGGCGGCTTGCCGGAAAAAATGAACCTGCAACTGATCGAGCCTCTGCGAGAGTTGTTCAAGGACGAAGTCAGATTGATCGGAAGGGAACTGGGAGTGCCGGAAGAGATTCTCACGCGGCATCCATTTCCCGGGCCGGGTCTCGCGGTGCGAATCCTGGGCGACGTTACGCCGGAGCGCCTTCGCATTCTGCGCGCGGCAGATCGGATTCTGGACGAAGAATTGAGACAGGCTGAACTCTATGGCGCGGTCTGGCAAGCTTTCGCGGTGCTGCTGCCGATTTCGACCGTGGGTGTAATGGGCGACGAACGCACTTACGAGCGCGTAATTGCGATTCGCGCCGTTACCAGTGTTGACGGAATGACCGCGGACTGGGCGCGCTTGCCACATGATTTGCTCGCCCGAGTTTCGAACCGCATTGTTTCCGAAGTCAAAGGCGTCAATCGCGTCGTCTACGACATCAGCTCAAAACCCCCCAGCACGATCGAGTGGGAATAAAATAAAAACTAACTGCAATATGTTGTTTAGTTGATTCAAGACTGCCACGTGATATAGTGTCGAGTCGGCCGGACCCGAATTAATTCGCTCTTTATTCTTCGGCGATTATCCATCATGCAGGACCAGGATTTCGTTCATCTCCATTTACACACCGACTACAGCCTTCTCGACGGCGCCATTCAAATCAAACCTCTTTCTGAACGCCTGGAAAATCTGGGCATGAAGGCGTGCGCCATGACCGACCATGGCAACATGTACGGCGCGATCTCGTTCTACAACACGATGAAAGCGCGGGGCATCAAGCCGATCATCGGCTGCGAAACTTATATCGCGCCCGGCAGTCGAAAGGATCGCGCCGGGCGCGCCGCTCCGGGAGAGAAAGCCAACTTTCACTTGATTCTGCTGGCGAAGGATTACGAAGGCTATCGGAATCTGTCGCGCCTCACGTCGAAGGCATTCACTGAAGGCTTCTACTACAAGCCACGTATCGACAAAGAACTCCTCGCTCAGCACAGCAAGGGGTTGATTGCGCTGTCGTCATGCATGTCCGGCGTGCCGTCGGCGTTGCTGGCCCAGGATCGCTTCGATGATGCCGCGGCGGCGGCTTTGGAGTTCGAAGAGATTCTGGGTAAGGGAAATTACTTTCTCGAAATTCAGGAACACGGTCTGGAGCCTCAGGCGCGCATTCGCAAGCCGTTAATCGAATTATCAAAGCGGACCGGCATCCCTCTGGTCGCCACGAATGATGCGCACTATCTGATGCCCGACGATGCACGTGCTCACGACGTTTTGCTATGCATCGGGTCAGGTAAAACGGTCAGCGAGCAGAACCGTTTGAGATACGGCACGCCGAACTTCTATGTCCGGTCGCCAAATGAAATGTGGGACATTTTCGGCGCCGAGCTTCCCGAGGCATTGCGGCGCACGGTCGAGATCGCCGAAGCATGCGACTTGACGTTGCCGAAGGGCGTCAACTACCTCCCAAACTATCCGATTCCGGAATCCGACCCACGCCTGTCGGCGGATGAATACTTCGAAAAGACAGTTCGCGACGGTTATCAGACTCGAAAGGCTGAAGTTTGGGATCTCGAATTGGCAAAAGGGGAACTCAAGCATACGTTCGAAGAGTACGAGGCGCGCTTGTCGCACGAGATCGAAGTTATTAAGCGGATGGGGTACGCCGGCTATTTTCTGATCGTGTGGGATTTTGTTCGCTATGCGAAGGAGCACGGCATCCCGGTTGGTCCGGGTCGGGGCTCGTCCGCCGGCTCGCTGGTCGCTTACTGTCTCGGCATTACCGATATCGATCCGTTGAAGTACGACCTGTTCTTCGAGCGCTTTCTCAATCCGGAACGGGTTTCTATGCCGGACATCGATATCGATTTCTGTGTGCGTGGCCGAGCAGAAGTCATCAATCACGTGGCGAATCTTTATGGACGCGAATCGGTCTGCCAAATCATTACGTTCGGCACGCTGGCATCGCGGGCGGCAATCAAAGATGTGGGGCGCGCTCTCGAAATGCCTTATGCCGAAGTCGAGAGGATTTCAAAGATGATCCCGCCGCCAGTGCGGGGGCGAAACGTCAGCATCGAGCAGGCAATTGAACAAGTTCCTGAACTACGCAAGGCCATCGAGACTAACGAACAGGTAAAGGAAGTCATCGACATCGCTCGACGAATCGAGGGCTGCGCGCGTCATGTGTCCGTCCACGCCGCCGGTGTAGTCATCACGCCCGAGCCTTTGGAAGAGATCGTTCCGATCGCTGTCTCGGCCAAGGACGAAGTCACCACTCAATACGAGATGACGGATCTGGAGAAGGTCGGCGTTCTTAAGATGGATTTCCTGGCGCTTAACACGCTTACCATCATAAACGATTGCTTAAACAGCTTAAAGCATTCGCTTAGTGAGGAATTCTCATGGTCCAAGGTGATGCTTAATGACCAAAAGACTATGCAACTGTTTACGGAAGGGCGTACGGATGCGATATTTCAGTTTGAATCTTCGGGTATGCAAGACATTTGTCGGAAGCTTAAGCCCAGGAGCATTGAAGATCTTTCGGCGCTTAACGCGCTCTATCGACCGGGTCCGATCGACGGCGGGATGGTGGACGAGTTCATTCAGCGGCATCACGGAAAGAAGAATGTTCGATACATCGTGCCTGAAATGAAGGAGATTTTGGACAGCACGCACGGTGTAATCGTGTATCAGGAGCAGGCGATGCAATTGGCCCAGAAGCTGGCCGGCTACACGATGGCAGAGGCCGATAGCCTGCGAAAAGCCATGGGCAAGAAGAATCGCGAAGAGATGGCCCAGCAAGAACAGAAATTCATTCAGGGATCAGTGGACCGAGGTATTAAGCGAGATAAGGCGCAGCAAATATTTTCGCTGATGGCGCAATTTGCCGATTACGGTTTCCCGAAGGCGCACAGTGTAGCTTACGCCTATCTCGCGTTTCAGACAGGTTACCTCAAGGCACATTATCCGGAACACTTTTATGCAGCAGTACTGTCGAACGAAATTGACGACACCGCAAAAGTTTTCCGTTATACGAAGGAGATGCAAGGGCAGGGAATTGCGCTACTGCCCCCGGACGTTAATGAGAGTGAGATTGGTTTCACGCCGCTGCAAGGCGCAATTCGTTATGGGTTAGCGGCAATCAAGGGCATTGGCTTTGCCAGCGTCAATGCGATCATGAAAGCGCGCGAGACCGGGCCGTTTCGGTCGCTCTTCGAATTTGCGGAGCGCGTCGAAGAGGGCGCAATTAATAAGAGAGTTCTGGAAGGGTTGGCATGTAGCGGCGCGTTCGATTCTTTAAAGCCTGATGTTTGTGCGAGCAACGAGTGGCGGGCTCGCCTGTTTGCGGCGATTGATACGGCCCTGGCGCGTTCGGCAAGAACGCGCCGGGCAAAAGCTTTGGGCCAGAACGATCTATTTGGCGGTGTGGAAATTCCGGAAACCGATCCGGCGGCTGATTTGCCTGGCGCAAAACCATGGTCGGCGCCGGAAATGTTAGCGGCCGAAAAAAAAGCGTTGGGTTTCTATATCACGGGTCATCCTCTGGACGCGCATTTCGAAACCATATCCAAGCTTGGCGCCGTTTCATCGGCTGAGTTGAGTCAGCAAGAGAGTGGCTCGCGCGCGGGAATCGCCGGGCTGATCATCGACCTTCAACTTCGTACTACCAAGAAAGGCGACCGCTTCGCTATCTTGCGTCTGGAAGACCAGGCTGGGTCCGTAAAATGTGTCGTGTGGCCGGAGCCTTATAGAAGACACAGCGCGATGATCGCGGAAGAAGCCACGATTCTGCGACGAAGGGACAACGACGATAATTGCGGAAACGCTCATCGAGCTTAACCGGGCTGTGCAACATAAAGCCAGGGAGCTGGTCATCCGGCTTCCCGCCGCATCAGACTACGCGCAACTCTGCGAATCAATCAAGAATTTGCTGGAACAGACAAGGGGCGACTGCGACGTCTTTGTTGAGTTGATCTCAGAAGGCAAGGTGGTGCGCATGCGAGCGCATCCTTCGCTAAAAGTTCAGGGCAGCGCGGAGATCGAAGCCGCATTGCATAGTTTGAGCTGTGAGGTCAGGTGGGAAGGTTTTGCGGCTGCCACGCGAGCCGTGGCCGCGACTGGCGCAGGATAAGTTGGGATGGCCAAGGAAGTCGAAAAGACCAAAGAACACCTGGCGACCGCCTTCGAGCGGGTGCAACTCGCCCGCCACGCCGACCGTCCCCATACGCTTGATTTTATTGAGCGTTTGTTCGAAGACTTCACGGAAATCCACGGCGATCGGCGCTATGCAGACGACAGCGCAATCGTGTGCGGATTCGCGCGTTTCCATGGGATGCCCGCACTGATCGTGGGTCATCAAAAAGGACGCGATACGAAGCAGCGGCAATTTCGAAACTTCGGCATGCCCAAACCCGAAGGTTATCGCAAGGCAATCCGCGCAATGAAACTCGCGGAAAAATTCGAGCGGCCAATCTTCACTTTCATAGACACTCCCGGCGCCTATCCGGGCATCGATGCCGAAGAGCGCGGACAGGCAGAGGCGATCGCATACAACCTTCGTGAGATGGCCAAGCTGACTGTGCCTGTGATCGTAACCGTGATTGGTGAAGGTGGTTCAGGCGGGGCGCTGGCGATCGGCGTCGGCGATCAGATTCTAATGCTCGAAAACGCGATCTATTCGGTAATCTCGCCTGAAGGCTGCGCGGCAATTCTTTGGAAGGATTCAGGCCAGGCTGCCCGAGCCGCTGAGCAGTTGCGACTCACCGCCGAAGACTTGCATCACGAGGAGATTGTCGATCAAGTGATTGAAGAACCTGATGGTGGAGCCCATAACTCTCATGATGAAGCCGCTCGGCTGCTTGAGGCTGCACTCTCCACGAGATTGGCCGAATCAATCACCCATAATTTGGAAGAACGCTTGTCGCGTCGCTACCGTAAGTTACGACAGATCGGTAAGTGGGAAACGATCTCCGACAAACTTTAATGAAGCTCTGAGTACGTGTCCTCGACGCGTAGCGTCGGCCTGACACTAGCCCGGCGTTTCAACGCCGGGAAGCGCATGGTAGGTTGTTCTCGTCGCGTAGCGACGACTGATTTCCCCAATATCTCAAATTGTTCTCAGTCGTCGCGATGCGACGAATGTTTCGTCGATCCCTGCCCGGCGTTGAAACGCCGGGCTAAATTCATGACGACGCTACGCGTCAACAGGGGTTGATCAGACGCTTTGCTTGCGGTAATCCGAAGCGAATCAAAACGGCACTTCGTCATCGCTTCCGTCGGACGGCTCGGGCATTGAGTTTGTGCTGGCCGCCGCTGCTCTTGCAGGCGCCGCGCCCGCCTCATCAGGTCTTGCAGCGCTGCCGATGAACTGCATATCGGTGGCAGTCACTTCAAGCGTGTGCCGCAATTTGCCATCGCGATCGGTATACTCTTCAACGCGCAGGCGGCCCTCGATGTAGACAGGTTTGCCGCGCGATAAATACTGAGAGGCAACTTCAGCCTGACGCCGCCACAGCGTAACCCGAAACCAGGTCGTGACATCATTATTTTCCCCGGTTTTGGGATCTCGGCGGCGCTCGTTCGTTGCTAAACTGAAGTTGCAAACGGGCGTACCGTCGGGCGTGTAACGCAGCTCAGGATCGCGGCCCAGATTACCGACCAGAATGATTTTGTTGAAAGACATTTCGGGATCCTACGACTGACTTCATCCGGTTAAGGGGAGCCAGGAGTCATAGAGCGAGACGCCGATACTACTCGCAGCCGTGCGGTGCGTCAAGCAAATCATGCTTCGTCCGGATTTTTGTTTGGCGAAACGAGCCGAAGGAGAGAAAAGAATCTAATGTCGTGTCAATAGAAACGACGCGCCGAAATCTGTTAGACTCTGGCTGTTATCGCGAGACCTTTCATGAGCGCGACGGTTTATCTCGAAACATTTGGTTGCCAGATGAATGTCGCTGACAGCGAGCGAGCCGCGGTTCGCCTGCGCGCTGCCGGCTTCAAAATGGAAGAGTCTTCTGAAAAAGCGGATGTAATAATCTTCAACACCTGTTCTGTTCGTGAACGCGCCGCGCACAAGGTTTTCACCCGCATCGGCGAAGTTCGTCGCCAGCGTCTCAGTAATGAGCCAATCGTGGGCGTGATCGGTTGCGTGGCCCAACTCGAGGGAAAAACTTTATTCGATAGCAGTCCGTTTGTGAATCTAATTGCGGGAACTCGGGCGACGGATCGCCTCCCGCAATTAATTAGCCGCGCGCTCGACGGCGAGAGTCGAATCATCGACCTGGATGAGCGCAGGGAGGGCGAGAAGTGGGACTTGCCGGCGACTGCGCGCACTTCAAAATACGTGGCTTTCGTTCCCATCATCGAAGGCTGCAACAAGTTCTGCACCTACTGCATCGTGCCCTATTCACGTGGACGAGAAAAGAGCCGCCCAGCATCCGAGATAGTTGCTGAGATTAAGGAATTACGCGACCATGGCTATCGCGAGATTCACCTGATTGGCCAAAACGTGAATAGTTATCGGCCGCGGACCGAAGCTGGGCTCGAAGGCTTCAAAGGTGCGACGCCATTTTGTCGTTTATTAAGAGCGGTTGCGGCGACCGAAATGGAGAGAATTAAGTTTACGACTTCGTTTCCACGCGATTTTCATCCGGACATCGTGGCCGCGATCGACGAGCACGACAACCTTTGCGAGTGGATTCACCTGCCCGTGCAGTCCGGCAGCGATCGAGTGCTTCGCATGATGCGACGAGGCCACACCGCGAGCGATTATTTGAGAAGAATCGAAGCGATTAAGAGTGCGCGCCGCCGAATGGCTATTACCAGTGATATCATCGTCGGCTTCCCAGGTGAGAGCGACGCGGATTTTCGCAACACGGTGAAATTGGTCGAACAAGTTGGTTATGACGGCCTTTACATTTTCAAATACTCAGAACGATCGGACACGCCGGCGGCCAAGCTGGATGACGACGTCAGCAGGGAAGAGAAGACAACGCGGTTTCTCGAGTTGGAACAGGTCCAAAGGAAACTTCAGCAGAGGATCTACCAGCGCTACCTTGGACGAGAGATCAAGGTTCTGATTGAACGGCCCAGTTCAAAATCTGAAGACGACATGACAGGACATTCGACGTGCCACAAGGTGGTAAACTTTCCTGCGCCCGCGGCGTTGCTCGGTGAAGTCGCGAGCGTGCGCGTAACTCAAGCAAAGCCCAACAGTCTCTATGGCGAAATACTTTCAGCCCCATGAACGTTCGAGATTGTGTACAATGGCGGGGTAGCGAACATGGAAATCGAGGTTAAGATTCGCGCTTTAATGATGGATCCCAATAGCGGGACTCCCATCATTATTCTCAAAGACGTAAACAGCGAAACCATGCTGCCGATTTGGGTCGGCGCGTACGAGGCGAATGCAATCGCGCTGGAAATAGAAAAGATTGCACCGCCGCGGCCGATGACGCATGACCTGTTGCGCAATCTAATCGTCGAGTTGGGTCTGAAAGTCGAGCGCGTGGTAGTCACCTCACTGCGTGAGAACACCTTTTATGCCGTGATTGAGTTGATCGGAGAGAGCGGCGAGTCGATGCGCCTGGATTCGCGGCCGTCCGACGCAATAGCTTTGGCGCTGCGAGCTGACTGCCCTATCTACGTCGACTCGGAAGTAATTCAAGCATCCCGCAACACGATCGATACCGAAAGCGAGACTGAAGGCGAAGGCGGCGAGGAAGAGTGGCCAGACGTGATCGGCGCTGAAAGCGATTTGCCGATGTGACCTGAGCTGTGATAATCGCAATCACTAATCAGAAGGGTGGGGTCGGCAAGACCACCACGGCAATTAACCTCGCTGCAGCTTTTGCCAGGCGCGGGACGAAGACCCTGCTCCTGGATCTCGATCCGCAGGCTAATAGCTCAATCTCATTTCTGGATCCTCTGTCCATTAATGGTTCCGCCTACGAGTTGATGATGGATGGGCAGATGGCTAGCGAGATGCCTCTCTATAAGACGTCCGTCGAAAACCTGGACATAGTGCCCGCCAGAATTAGCCTGGCGAAACTCGAATCGAAATTGGTCGGCGATTTTGATGCGCCGTTTCGTTTGAAAGATAGGATCGAACCGCTCAAGAAGCTCTATAAGGTAATTGTGATTGACACGCCGCCGACGCTCGGTTTGATTACCGTGAACGCGCTGGTCGCTTCGACCCACGTGCTAATCCCGATTCAATCCTCCTACTTTGCGCTCGAAGGAACCGACGATTTGCTCGAGACGATCGAAAAAGTAAAGGCCCGGCCCAATCCGAAGCTGGAAGTTCTTGGCGTCGTGGTAACCCTTCACGATAAGCGCACGACGCTCGCCAAGGAAGTTTACGAACAGATTCGCCGGGTCTTTGGCCCGAAGCTGTTCGACACCGTAATAACGAAAAGCGTGCGGCTGGAGGAGTCGCCAGCGTACAAAGAATCCATATTTACTTTTGCGCCCCAATCATCCGGCGCTATCGAGTACGAAAAACTTTGCAACGAGGTAATGAGCCGTGTCTAGAAGAGGCCTTCCCGCCGGTTTAAGCATGCGCCACGACGCGCACTACGTCGAGGAGTTAACGCAAACGAAAGCGACGCACGTCGGGCGTCTGATTCCCATCGATAGACTGGATCCAAATCCCGATCAACCACGCACTGACCCCGGCGATCTCACCGAACTCACTGCTTCGATTCGCGAGAAGGGCGTGCTGGAACCGCTGTTGGTTAAGCCGACAGTCATGGGTCGTTGGATGATCATCGCCGGCGAGCGTCGCTGGCGCGCAGCGAGCGAGGCTGGTCTCGACGAAGTGCCGTGCATCGAAATGGATGTCGACGACAGCGGGGTCGCCGAGATTGCGCTGATCGAAAACATGCAGCGCAAGGACCTGACGCCGTGGGAAGAGGCCGACGGGTTGCGCGCGCTGTGCGAACGCTTCGGCTATACCCACGAAGACGTGGCGCGAAAAGTAGGCAAGAGCCGCAGCACGGTAACTGAAGCATTATCGATCGCTTCTATTCCCGAATCGATACGTGAAATATGCCGAGAGTCCGACATCGCCTCGAAGTCTCTACTGCTGCAGATCGTCCGCCAGCCCGATGATGAATCAATGCGCACGATGGCCGAGCAGATAGCTTCGGAAGGACTGACGCGGGATGGCGCGCGCAAAGCCCGAAAAGCTTTCATCGATCCGACGGGAGCTTCGGAACCTTTCGTTTATCGTTATGAAGCGCCGGGAAGGGAATTCAAGGTCGAGGTAAAATTCAAGAAGTCGAATATCTCGGCCGAAGAACTTTTTGAAGCACTGAATGCCGCGGCGCAGAATATCGACGAAGCGATTTAGAAAAGATTTCTTCTATAGCTGAGGCGTTTACCCCTGGGGACGCAAGATTTCTTTCTCTAGCCCAGGCGTTCACGCCTGGGAAGTCTAAAAGAATATAAGCTTCATAGCCTCCTTCTCACACGTTCCAAGAAGTCTGTCGGAAAATCCCGTAGGGATGTGATGTTTATAGAAAAGGTCTAGACCAATCTACCCGGGGAGCCCATTTATGGGCGAAAGCGGAATCAGTTTCGCTCCTAAAGGAGCTTCCGGATCTCAATTCGGTCTGGGGTTCTATAGACATTTCACCGCTACGCGGTTTTCGCGACAGACTTAGCTCTGAACCGCAACGCCCGCAACGCGGTTGCGACCTCCAGCCTAGGGTTGCCGCTTCAGCTACCCTAGGTAACGAGTTTCATTGATTCCCAACCGCAAGGCGGTTGCGCCGCTTTTGATTCGTTGAGGGACACGACGCAACCGCTTTGCGGTTGAATCGTTTTTCATCTGAGCCCAGGGTAGCCGAAGCGGCCAACCCTGGGCTGAAGGTCGCAACCGCGTTGCGGTTAAGAGTTGAGCAAAGGTATTCGTTTCGGATATCAACCCTTCTTCTTCTTTTCCGCCGCCGCTTTCTTAGCCAGCGACTTACTCCAACGCTCCAGCGTCGGTTGTAGCGGCTTGAAAAGCTTCGCCCGAATCTTATGTTGCTGCTCGTTCCACGCTCTTAATTGCTTTTCCACATAGGCGCGGACCGCAGGCTCGACCGCGCCGCGTTTTACAGAATGGCGTAGAGTGAGATGGTAGTGCTGGCCGACCAGAGAGAAAATAACTGCCGCCAGATTTCCTTTGAATGACAAACGAGGAATTATCTGTTTGTGAAAGGGTTTGTTCACCGAGAGCAGGGGAGTAATCGCCACCTCGAACCACGGGCCCTGGGTTCCCTGGCGCGGATGATAGAGTCCCGGCAGGTCAGTACCTTTCGCCGCGACGCGCGCCCTTGGTTCCGTAATCACACTCACTAAACGCAAACGCTCAATCCCGCGGAGATGCTCGCGCGGCACGCTCGCCAACGCGCTCTCAATGTTCTTCAAGGTATTACGCGGCAGCTTACCTTCGTATTGATTCTCGATCTTAACAGCCATCGCAGCACAGTTCTCTTAACATGATGATTACATCAGCAGCGTCTCAGCACTCTAAGAGAGGTGAGCGTCCTTCGTCAAACGCACTGCTTTAATGTCGGGAAGCAAATGATCAGATCAGCCTCGGCTTGTCGTGAGACGCGGTGGGCCATTGGCGGGAACAGTTATTCGGCAGCAAGGCGAGCGCGCCCGCGCTGTTTTGCGTCTTCAGCCAGCTCGCGCATCGACTCTTCGGTAATGACGCGGCCTTCGCCCCGCTGGAGCGACTGCTTGGCATCGTTCAGCGTTGCCACTAACTCCATCCGGCGACGCTCCCGTTCCTCCCAAAGAGACAACGCCTCCTCCTCGCGATGGAATCGCCCACTTTGAATTGCGTGCCTGATGAATTCCTTCTGATCCGCCGTAAGTTGTACTTCCATAGCCCCATAGAGTAGGAACCGCAAAAAGATCTGTCAACTGGAAAGAGAAGCCATCGCGTGGAAAGAGAAGCCATCTCGACCATCATTCGTCAGCACTAACCGCTGGAGCCACGGCAGTATTGGCGCGTCTGATAATACATATTATGTTAGACGGGGCTTTGCCTCATAAATGCCGATCTTGATTGAATTATGAGGCAAACGCCATTTCTGCCCCAAAAAGCAAGTTGACCGACATCTGTCACTGACTCGGTTCCCGTGATATTGTCCCGCCAAACAATCTTCTTTAGGAGTCTTGGTCATGGATGAAAACATGAAGTGCCTTGTCGCCAGCAACCTAACGATAGCCTTCTGCGCAAATCGACCCGTTCCGATAACAATTGATCTCGTTAAG
>WNFJ01489405.1_pt4 | contig 16717 bp, 14 predicted proteins | sample 5400461 | NCBI WGS metagenome assembly WNFJ01 (sample SAMN13153349, study PRJNA577476) | soil metagenome | isolation source: 115 cm saprolite on Douglas fir-dominated hillslope | place: USA:California | collected 2013-09-17 | reverse complement strand
TGAATCTTGAGCTGGCACTCTTCCGGAGGGCGTTATGATCAGGCTACCGCTATGCAACACGGCATCTCATTCTGGCAGCGTAGTCGAGCCTGTGCGTGCGGCGCTGGCGACGTCAGTTCTGATTCCGAGCCTCGGGAGGACGCAGAGCTTAGCTCGATGCCTCGAGAGCCTCTGTTTTCAGTCCGTGCAACCTGATGAGGTTTTGGTTATCTGGCAAGGTGATGACATTGCTACCGAGCGCTTGGTAAGCGAATGGAAAGATCGCGTTCCATACTTACTTCGCGCCGTTCATGCATCCGTCGCGGGCATTGTGGCAGCGGAGAATCGGGGGCTGGCGGCGGCGGGAGGGAACGTAGTTTTCCTAATCGACGATGACGCAGCGGCTCCCCAGAGTTGGATCGAAAACCACCTTCGCCACTACTGCGATCCCTCGGTCGGGGCAGTTGGCGGTCCGATACGTAATGTCAGCCCGGATGGCAAGCGCGCTCCTGAACGGCACGAGCAGCCGGTGGGCCGCCTACGTTGGTACGGCAAATTCATCGGAAACGGCTTCGATCATCCCGCCTCCTGGAGGAACAGAGCGCCGATTGAGGTCGACCACCTGGCCGGAAGCAATTTCAGCCTCCGCCGATCCGCCTTCTCCTCGTTCGATCCGGAACTTCGGCCGTATTGGCAGTGTTTCGAGGCGGATGTTTCGCTCCAAGTCAAGTCGAACCGATTCCGGATTCTCTTCGATTTCGCCAACCCGGTGGATCACTGGCCCTCGGGGTCGGTGTATGTGGCAGGGCGCCATGGGGACTTGACGTTGAAGGTACTTAATGCGGCCTTCAATGAAGCGTACGTACTCTCGAAGCACAGCCGGATTCCGCTTCGGTGGATCCGATGGGCATATTTACTGCTAGTTGGCGCTCCCAGCGTACCCGGTTTGTTCTCCCTGCCGCTCGCGATTCGTCGGTATGGGAACGCGGCACTGGAACTTCGCCTCGCCGCAGACACGATACGGGCTCGTTGGGCCGGATGGAGGGCCGGAGCAAAGCGTCGGAACTGGCGCCAGTCAAGCATGCCATGATTCCCACTGTTTCGATCATTTGCGATTTCCGGGAAGAGCACTGGGCCAGCATGGATCAGGTGGCTGAGACGCTCTGGAGTGAGCTCAATCGCAGCCACTCGCGGACGCTTCTTGCGCGCCGCATCAGGCCCGCCATGGTGCGTCTGCCAGTGGCCGGCCGGATGCCCAAGCTGGCGCGTGCAATGCAGCGGGCATGTAATCGATATATTTATTACCCTGGGTATCTTCGTTGGACCCGGCTGCAATCAGACATCTTCCACGTAATCGATCACTCTTACGCGCATCTGGTGCACGAGTTACCCGCAGAGCGAACGGTGGTCACCTGCCACGATGTTGACGCATTTCGCTGCTTGGTCGAACCCGACCAGGTTCCGATGTCCTGGCTGTTCCGTCGCATTTCGCGGCGGATACTCGAGGGACTGCAAAAGGCGGCGGCTGTGGTTTGCGTGTCTCAGGCTACACGAGAGGCATTACTTAAATACGGTCTAACCGACCCAGCTCGCACGCATGTCGTGCATAATGGCGTCGATCCCGCATTTTGGCAAGGTCGAGATTTGGCGGCGGAACTCGAAGTGGAGCGGCTCCTGGGACCGCGCGACAGTCGGGTCGCTGAGTTGCTGCACGTCGGCAGCATCGCCGCGCGAAAGCGCGTGGACGTACTTGTCCGCGTGATGCTCAACCTGAAGCGGCTCGGCGAATCTGTACGGTTGATCCGCGTCGGCCCCGCGCTTCCGCCGGACCTACAGTCTCTGGCAGGTCGACTAATGACCGATGGGACGATCCAAACGGTGCCTTTTCTCCCGCGCAAAGTATTAGGCGCTCTATACCAGCGTGCCACGCTACTGGTGCAGCCTTCAGAAGCGGAGGGCTTCGGCCTGCCAGTGGCGGAAGCGATGGCGTGTGGTTTGCCAGTAATCGCCAGCGACCTCGCGGTGTTCCACGAGATCGCGGGTTTAGCCGCGTCGTACGCGCCGGTTGGAGACGTGCCGAGCTGGACCGAAAGCGTAGTTGCCTTGTTGGACGAGAGCCGTCTGCGGCCAGAGGCATTCCTGGGCCGTAGAGCAGCTGGGTTCGAGCAAGCCCGACGCTTTTCCTCCCGCGCTCATGTCGGCAGGATTCTTGAAATCTACGAACGAGTGACCGGGAGAGGGTGGATCGAACGTACTCACGAGTCCTGCCATAGCCTGCCCGGTGACTTGCACACTTTCCGCGTATGACTGACGGTCGGTATCCAGTTTTGGATCCGCGGCGAGCCCAAATTCCCGCCACGAGCCGCGAGCCGCTTCGTGTGCTGCACCTTGGGAAGTTCTACCCTCCTCATCGCGGTGGCGTGGAGACATACTCGGAGGGGTTATGCAGGCGCCTCGCCTCCGAAGTGAATGTCAAGGTGGTTGTTGCGGGTGGGAATGAAGACACGGAAGAAATAATTGACGATGTTTCTGTCCTTCGCCTTCGAACCTGGAAGACCCTTGCGGCGACACCGCTATGTACCGGCATGATTCACGCGATCCGGTCTTATCCCTGCGACATCATTCACTTGCAATGGCCCAATCCGTTCGCCGTGATCGCCTACCTTCTAACTGCGAGCCGTGCGCATTTAGTTATAACCTATCACAGTGACGTTATACGGCAGAAGTATCTTGGGGCGATATTTGCGCCTATTCTGAAGATGGCCCTCCATCGAAGCGACGCCATCATTGTGACTTCGCCGAACTATGGAGGTTCGAGCTCAGTGCTATCGCGCTTTCGGGACCGCTGCCGGGTGATCCCGCTGGGAATTTCTCCCGAATCGATGAACGTAGTAGATCATTCGGCGGTGCGACAATTGCGGATGCGTTTTGGCCCGCGTATCGTCATGTCGGCTGGCCGGCTGGTCTATTACAAGGGCTTACAGTTTCTCATTAGAGCGATGAAATCGGTCAATGCCCACCTCGTAATTGTGGGTACCGGTCCCCTCAAACAGGAGCTGCTGACACAAGTCGAGAACGATGGTCTATCCGGCAGGGTGACACTAGTCGGTGAGGTCGACGATATAGTTTCCTACTACCACGCCGCTGACGTGTTCACTCTACCGTCGATAGCGCGAAGCGAAGCTTTTGGAATCGTCCAATTGGAGGCAATGGCTTGTGGAAAGGCGGTTGTCAATACCAACCTACAAACCGGGGTTCCTTATGTGGCTCCCCACGGCGTCGCCGGACTGACGGTGGAACCCGCAAATTCCGCGGAACTAGCTTCAGCGTTACGAATCTTGCTTCATAACGACCGATTCCGGTTGCGGCTTGGGGAGGCGGGCCGTAGCCGGGTATTGCGCGAATTCAGTCTGGAGCGCATGTTTCAGAGCACCCTGGACTTATTTCACGAAGTGGCCAGCAAAGGACTGGTATCAGGGCGAATGGCCTGAGCGGCCAGCGCGAATCGCGTACGGCGTACCGAGGACTCGAATGTCTCCGTTGATTCTGCTTGCGGCTTGCGCATTCTTTGTCTCCCTGATCAGCACGCCTCTGTTGCGTTCGCTGGCATTGCGCTGGGGCTTCGTTGACATGCCGGACGAACTGCGGAAATCACATATTGGGCCGATTCCTCGAATCGGCGGCGTTGCTATCTTCTCGGCTTATGTGGCCGCCTTTGGCATGCTGGCGTTGTTCTCGAGCTACGGGGGCGAGGTGCTGCGCCGGGGCGTGCCTAGGGTAATCGCGATTGGTCCGGCGGTCCTACTGGTGTTTATCGTAGGTCTCTACGACGACTTGGTGGGTATGAGCGCCCACCGGAAACTCCTGGGCCAGTCTGTCGCAGCGACCTACGTAAGTCTAAATGGTCTCACTATATCGTGTTTAGGCTCGCACATATTGCCTCAGTGGGTCGCCGTTCCGTTGACAATCTTGTGGTTGATCGGCTGCACTAACGCGTTCAACCTGATCGACGGCTTGGATGGACTCGCCGGCAGTGTGGGATTTTTCGCTTCGCTTTCTGTCTTCGTGGCAGCGGTTATAAACAGTGATATCGGACTCGCCCTGGCGACTCTGCCGCTAGCTGGCGCACTGTTGGGCTTCCTCCGGTACAATTTCAATCCCGCATCGGTGTTTATGGGTGACGGCGGCAGCCTCTTTATCGGATTTATGCTGGGCTGCTTCGCCTTGATGTGGGGGCAGAAAACTGCGACGCTGTTGGGCATTGCGGCGCCGATGATTGTACTGGCATTTCCCCTGACAGACACGATTCTTTCGCTTGTACGGAGACTCTTGCGCCGCGTACCAGTTTTCCGAGCCGATCGTGGGCACCTACACCATCGCCTCCTGGATCGCGGTTTTTCTCCGCGCCAGGCGACAGATTTGATTTGCGCTCTCTGCGCATTGCTTTCGGTACTGGCCATTCTGACGTCCTTGGCTGAGCGCCTCGCTGTAGCCATTGTTGCGGTCGTCTTGGCCGGCGTCTCGATTGCCGTCCATCACTTGAGGTATGTCGAGATCGAGGCAATGCGCCGCGTCCTTTCTCGATTGAGGCAACTGGCTCTCACTGAGATGGACGCTGTTCAACTGCAAGACGACTTGGAAAGCGTGGAGGACTTAGGAGGTTGCCTGGCGGCAATTGAAATCTCCTGCCGGCGTTACGGCGTATCCTTGGAATATGCTCCCACAGGCCGCACCGCGAGTTGGAATGAAACTTCCGACTTGACTCAGTGGCAACTGCGCATTCCTATGCCGGATCAAGGATGTGTTTACCTGCGCAGCAACTTCCGCAATGGCTCGTGCAGCCGCCCCCCCGATCGTCTCGTGGAAATCGCTCTCAATGGAATCCGCCGCTGCCACGGCGGTGCTGCGCCGTAGCGATCACCGCTGTCGGTGGCAGACAGTAGAAATAGGAAACGCCGACGTTGAGTTGCGGCAAATCGCGAAGTGGGGGTCACTGATATGTATTCAACGATGAGTACTGCTATACGCCGGATCTTAGCTGGTGGCTTAGTGTGGTCTGCCTTACTGCCGCCGGCCCTTCCCGGTCAGATGTTTGAAATGGCAGACACCAGAGCGATTAAGGACCGGTCTGCTGTACAACCGCCCGACCGTTCCGGTCAGATCCCGAGCCGGGATCCGCAGCGGCCCGCGATCCGCGGGCTGCAAATCTTGGTACTGGAGGGGGTTAAGGCCGAATCATATCCCGGCCGGCCGGGAGCTCAGCCCGTAATCGAAGTGCGAGACGACCTGGACCGTCCTGTAGAGGGCGCCGAAGTGGTTTTTGACCTGCCGATGGTTGGCCCAGGGGGAGCGTTTCAGGACGGAGAAAAGCGGTTCACGACTAAGACGAATTCCCAGGGCCAAGCCATGGCCGCACCGTTTACAACAAACCCGCAGGTCGGTCCGTTCACAATGCGGGTATCGGTGAAATACCGGGGATTACTGGCTCAGGCTTCGGTCGTCCAGCTTACAGCGACGAAGCCGCGATCCGCCGAGGCGATTATGCGGCCCAAGAGTTCGACCAAGAAATGGGTTGTCCTAGGCGTGATTGCCGGCGCGGCAGGCGGGGGGCTGGCCTACGGACTCACTCGAGGATCGGCGCACCCAGTCAGGATCAATGTGGGAGGCGCAGTCTTTACGCAGCCGTAAGAGCGGGAGTGACGACTTTACTTATGCAATTCCTCAAAACACGCAGATTTGCTGTTTTCCTGGTGGCGGCGGTCGCTGTGCCCGCTTCGCTCCAAGCACAGCTTAGCTTGGGTGGACCTATCACCAGTGTTGTGTTTCACAGCCCTTCGCATAGCGTACGCCAGTTGATCGGTGTACCTGGCGCCGCACATTACGGACCCCCACTGGCTACTGCCGACCGTGGCTTTCCATCGCCGGACGGAACCTCCGTTATATTAATGGGGGCCGGCGCGAGTTCGTTGCTCGCTATCGCCGGTTTGGGCGACACCGCGCCCAGTTTGGTTTCTCTTCTGTCAGGTGCCGAACAGGCAGCTTGGGCACGAGATTCCAGGAGCGCGTTTGTCTTCGATCCAACGTCTTTGGTACTGCAGGTGCTCACTCTCTCTCCTGGTGGCTGGATGGCGTCAGATGCAATAAATGTTAGTCAGCTGATGGGCGGCGCCAAGCTGCTTGCCGCCTTGGGTTCATGCCGCTGTGCTCTTTTCACGGTCCCGGACGGACCCATTCAGCATCTCGTCATCGCGGGGGCCGACGGCTCGGTCCGGTCAGTTGCCGACCTGGACGTTGGCACCGCCTTAGGCCTCGATTCAGACGACCAGTTATTCCTGGCATCGGACTCTCAAGTGGAGCGTATGCATCTCTCCGATGTCACACCCAGCCGCGAACTGCTGATTCAGGATACCGCTCTCGTTCAGCCGCTCGCTGTCTTCGCCTCGCCTGCAGCCAAAGTCTTGTTGGTTGCGACGCGCGATCAGAAGATTCGCATTTACGATCCGGGCCGAAGGCAGCTCATGAACGAAATCAGCTTGGACTTTCAAGCTTCTTCGCTAAATCAGCTTGACGCACCAGGATCCTACTATGAGCTGAACGATCCGACCCAGCCCTCCGATCCGCTCTATGTTCTGCAACTCGGTCAGACAAATCGCGTGTTCTTCGTGCCGGCCGTGGAGCAGTGATCATGGGTAAGCACCTGTTGCTTCTGGCCGGACTTGCCGCAGCGACGTTGCCGTTTGGGCGCGCGCAGATGCTCGTATCTATAGCGGTCCCACCCGATAACAATGCCATGCTGCTGATTCCTGGCTCCACGGTCACATTTTCGCCGACGGCGGTGAGCGCTGCGGTCCAAGCGACGCTCACATTCACCAATGGGGGAGCCGTTGACGCGTCAGTAGTCGGCATCGCGATCGGAGGTAAAGACTACGCGGACTTTAGCCTCGTGAATGCTCCCCTGTTCCCGCTGACCCTGAAAAGAGACCAGACCCAGGTCATTGGGCTAAGATTCTCGCCCCATCGATCAACTGACAGCCAGGCGACGATGACGATCTCGTTCAGCTCAAGTAATTTAGTGGTAGCCCTGAATGGACGCGTCGCGAATCCGCAATACATCTTGACATATACCGACCCGGACACGAGCAATGTGTATCGGCTGGACACCGGAACCAAAGTCGCTTTCAACCCAACGCTTGCCGGCGCCACGCGGGACATGACCTTCACGGCTCGAAACACTGGTATTGCACCGGGCACACTGGATTCCATCTCCGTAACAGGAGCGGATTTTCTTCCTATCAACAACCCTTTGCTCCCTGCAGTAATCGACCCGAACGGCGCCATTAATTTTGGTGTTCGCTTCCATCCTACAACCAACACGCCCTTGCAGACCTCGGGAACACTGGTGGCAATACTCGGCGGTAACAGTTACAACATCGAATTAGATGCATCGTTGAGTATTCCGACTCCCCCAGCTAACCCTTCCTTTGTGTACCAGTTATCGACTAAGGCAGGTCCGGTCAAGGTAACTCCAGGCGGTGCAATACAGATGCCAGATACCGCAGTCGGTATCCCGGCTCAACTGAGTGTGACCGTGGCTAACGCCGGGACGGGGCCTGGTGAAATTGATTCAATTACCGTGCAAGGCACGGCCTTTGCGCTGGAAGCGCTCCCACCCCTGCCTGTCATAATTCCTGCAGGACAAACTCAGCAGTTCACGATCGATTTCGCGCCCCGCACGCCTGACCCGTTTACTGGAAGCCTAAAGATTGGCAATGACTCTTTTGCGTTGTCGGGCACGGGACTCGGTTCTCGCCTGCAATTGACGTATCTCCAGAACGGGACGGCGGTCCCGGTCGCCCAGAACGGCACCATTGTGTTCAATGCCGTGGCGATTGGCTCCACAAGCCAGTCGGGTGTCACGGTGTTGAACACCGGAACCATCCCTGCACTGATTAGCGGTGTGATTCCGACCTCGCAGAACGCCAGTTATTCGGTTCCGCAGCTCCCGCTGCCCGTGACATTGGGCCCTCAGCAGAGCATCAACTTCACACTCGTGTTCACTCCCAGCGGGGTGGGTCAAATCTCAGGCTCGCTGGCCATCGAAACTAGTTCTTGGAATCTCTTAGGTATTGGGACGCCTCCCCCAGGCCTGCCTGGAGTCCTGATCACTACGGATAGCGGGACCGTTCAGCCTCTCAGCCAGCCGGTAGTGAGGCTTGCGCTGAGCAGCACTTATCCGATGGCCTTGCACGGCACGCTGACTCTTTCTATGGCGCTGGCACCCTACGGAGTCGATTCCGCCACACAATGGATTTCCGGCGGTCAGACAGTGGCTTTTTCAATTCCCGCCGGAACCACCGATGCAACCTTCACGGGTGGAGTAACGGCTATTGGGTTACAGGTGGGCACGCTCGCCGGAACGCTCGCGGTAACTCCAAGCTTTTCGTTGAATTCAGGATATAGCCTGACGCCATCGTCTCCCGGTACTCTATCATTGAGCGTTCCAGCCACGCCGCCTCAACTGCTGAGCGCCCAGTTGCAATTGCCGACTAGCAATAGCTTCTCTATCAACGTCGTTGGGTATTCGCCGACGAGGCAGCTTAGCAAGCTGATCTTCCAATTTACACCTATAACCGGCACGCAGTTGGCCGTAAACCGAGTCGAGGTCGATGTATCGGCGGCTGCGGTGGTTTACTATCACAATCCCTTGTCGCAGGCCTTTGGTGGATTCTTTTCTGTGACAGTGCCTATAACATTGAGTACGGACCAGACCACTACTGCCAGCCTCCTTGCCAAGATACAAGCCATTTCCGTGTTGGCGAGTAGCGATCAGGGTGATTCACCGCATATCATGATTGTTCCAAACACGCCCTGAGGAGGCTGGAAAGTGCATTTCGCCGGCCTCCACCCGCGGAAGGCCACGGTTCTCCGTCAGTTCGCGGAAAAAACCCAAACCAGTGTCTCGCCAGGCTGAAAGGTGACCGTAGTTTGGCTTAAGGTGGCGGCTGCCGACGTGATGTCGCTGTTGGTCTCATTTGAGCCCAGGAGACGGTAGAGGTTTACGTGCTTCACGGGCTGGGTAAAGTACGGAGACAGATCGGCCGTCACACTCGCGGGTGCTTCAGAGAAATTGGTGGCCATGAACAACGTGGTGGTTGGACCCTTTCGTGCAGCGCTGACGAACTGAGGGCCCAAGTTGATTCCGTTGATGGGCGTTCGCAGCAGGTACGGTTCGAGCTGCGAGATCAGGTTAAAGGCAGCAGACATGGCCGCCCACCGATCAGTTCCTACCGAAAATGGATCAGCGCCCGTTTGGAGGTCGCTGGTCCCAATTGGAGCTGAGGAGCGCTGGTGCTTCGCATCTTGAGAGTCAAACATATACATGCGGATCCCGGCAGCCCCGACTTCCGCTGCGTACATGATCTGGGCCGCCACTGCTGTCGCGGGAACGGGTGGCGCCTGCGGGATGTCGCGCCCGGGTTGATATTGGCTTCCGGAAACGTGCTTGGTATAGAAGGATCCACACAAGGTTCCAAGCAACAGTGTCGGTCGATTCTGTTGAACATATGCCAGGCGTCCGAGGACCGCCGGATCCATGGAGTTCCGGAATCCGTTCAGGGAGGCGCCAGTAGGGTAGGCCGGCCAGTCCGTAAGCGCCCAGTAGTCGCTGGTGTAGTCCGCATACGCAGGAGCTCCCATCCAGTTCGCAACGGCACCAGTGTTAGAGCCGGATATAACTGGCCAGGTGATGACGGGCCGGCCAGGCACACTGTTGATGATCTTCATCAGAGAGCTAAATGCCGAGTCGGGAACGCCCAGACGTTGCCATCGGCCGTCTGTTGGTTGGGGAGTGTCTCCCCACATTGCATTCACTTCGTCCACCATTTCGATGGCGATCACTCGCTTGCTGTCCCGCGCCCACCCGAGCGTGGTCCGGATCGCATCTGCAGACCACGGGTTCATTATGGAGTTCAACAGCTGATAGGGTTCTCGCGCCACGTCATCGCCGGTGAGCAAGAGACTGACCCCGAGCCGTTGCGCGCTCGCCTCAATATTCGTCCAGTAGCCACTCCAGCCGTTGAGCCAAGTCGAGTAGTCAGGGCTGCCGCTGTCCGCGGGGTTGTCGTAGAGACCCGTGGTGATGGTGTTGATGCCGGAAGTGGCGAGTTTGGGTCCTAGAAGTGGGTTGGCATTGATGTCGTCGAAGTTGAGCTGAAACAGTGTACGAACGAACAACGAACGGGCGGAGTCATAGTCGGTTAGTAGCGACCCGTCTCTCCCAAAATGCGGCAATCCCGGCGAAGAATTAACAGTTACAGTAGTAGCGGCGGTCAGACTTCCGGATTGCGCCGTTATGGTCGCCGAACCGGCACGTATCGCAGTCAATTGGCCCGATCCGTTCACGATCACAACAGTCGGGTCGCTACTGATGTAGACACTGGGGGGCGCAGCCACCAGGGCACCGTCGGTGGTCATGGCCGACAAGGATATGTTGTCGCTGGCTCCCGGACGCATGAATATGGTACTCCACCGTGGCTGCAATTGAGCGATCGCACGGGCGTTGTGGACGTTAATCGTGTTTTGCACCATCGCAACGCCGGTATTTTGATCGATTTTGGAGTAGACGCCCGTAAAGAGCTCGTGCGGGCCGTTTATCAGTGTGGTCGTATCCAAGAAAATTGTTTCGTGGTGTGCGCTGTCAAAGAGATCATTGATTGGCCCTCCATCAAGGAGAAAAGTGTAGACTTGGATGCCAGACTTAGCGCTGGCTTGGACGGACCATGGTATGTTCCCGCTGACCGGAGCCGACGTGCCTGGACTCAGAAGAGAGGCGGTCGCGCCCTTGTTTGAAATCCGTAACACGGCCGCGTTGCTCCGCGCAAGTTCGTTTCCTGTGGAATCGATCGCGGATGCCTGGATAGTTACGGAACCATCCCATACTGTCGCGGAGTTCCAACTGTACTGATATGGAGGTGTAGTGATAGTGAGGGATAGTGGTTTGCCATCAAGCAGATACTGGACTCCATATAGCTTGGAAGATAGGCCAAGTGTGCTGCAGGTCAGGGTCACGGTTCCCCTTGTAATGCCTCCCGAAGGTACTGGCACTATGGCCAAGGAAACCTGCGCTGTCGCCGGCAAGGTCGCGAACACAGCGATGGCTATGACGGAAAAACTGACGATGAGAAGTCTCATAGTGTGCTGACTAACCCTAAACATATGGTAGCTACCGCCGTACTATTGGCTCATGAGTATTGTGCGGTTACTAATTGAGTTTTTTGTGGGGAAACGAATGATGACATCCGGAGTGCCGACGCAGGATAGCATTATTCTGTTGTCCCAAGTTGACTGTTCGATACTTCGCCGGCTTTGAGTGAATCTGGAGGAATATTGAACCTAGCTTCCTCAGGACAGGGGCCACGCCAGGAGGCAGCCGCACCCGAAGTCTGGTCATCTGAAGCCAAGAGAGGAACTGCCGCGAAGCATGCGGGAGCGGACGAGTATCTTGAGTGCCGGAGGGATCCCTCAGTTCGAAGCCGCTCGAGACTCGCCCGCCTGGGGCGCTCCCGGACCCGGTGCTGGTGTCTCAAGAGTGCCCTTCGGTTCCGCCCGTTGGCCGAAGGACTGCTTCGCGCGGCAGCACTGATACCGGTCCTGCGTGGTGCCTCATCCCGCACGTCGGAGGCTCTTGGAATGGCAGCCGGAGCACTAGAGGCTGCTGGCGGCTGGGACAAACTCCACGCGTTCTTCTGGAAGAAGTTGCCCGTGTTGGTCTACCATCATGTGGGACCGCCGGTGCCAGGAACCTTTCCCTTTCTGACAATTCCGCCGCGGCGCTTCGAAGGTCACTTGGACTGGCTTCTGCGGCACGGCTTCACTGCGATTTCACCTCGGGATTGGCTGACGTGGCTGGCGCGGGCTGGGCCCCTGCCGGAACGCCCTGTAATGATCACTTTTGATGATGGCTACGAAGACATCACGAAGCACGCCCTGCCAGCTTTATCTGCGCGAGGCATGCCTGCGTCGGTCTACATCGTCACCGGCCTGTGTGGACGCGTGAATAGCTGGGATTCCGCCTACGTACCCGGTGTGCATCGCCTCATGGACGCAGCGCAAATCCGATTCTGGTCTCATCGCGGAATCGAAATGGGCTGCCACACCCGAACCCACCGCCGCTTGTCGAATCTGACGGGGGCGGAGCTGGAAGGTGAAGTAACAGGCAGCGCTGGCGATCTTGCTTCAATTCTGAAACGTAAAGTCGAGTGGTTCTCTTATCCTTATGGCGCTTACAATGCCGAGGCTGCTGGCCTTGTCGACTGTTCCTTCTCTCTCGCAGTGACCACCGAAACTGGACTCAACGATCTTTGCACGCCCCATCACTTAATGCGGCGAGCCAATGTCGACCCCGGCCACGAACGGTTCGACTTCCCGTTCCTGATCTGGCTCGGCTGGGGACCGTTCGAACGCGCTCACGCGTATCTGGCCAGCAGGCGTCAGAAGATTGTCGGCGGGGTTCGGAACCGGATACGTAAAGCGCCGCCGCCGTGCCGGGTGGCCTGACTCGTGTGGGCACTATATGAAGGTCCTCATCGATGGCCGCCGCTTTGAATCCGCTTTGCTCCGCCATACTGATAGATACACTTCAGCGCTCATCACGCACCTGGCACAACGAGGACTCGCCGTGTATCTTCTATATGATGCGTCTACTGTGGCGTCCGTCGCCAGTCTGCAAAGCGGCAACATAGGAAACCTACCCGTAAGAGGCCGCGTCGGCTTTCTCAGGGAACAGATGTATCTTCCGATGCTCTTGGGACGGGGCAATTATGATTTGCTTCACATCCCGACGGAAGAAACAACGGCTCCTTATTTTTCCCCCTGTCCTGTTGTGATGACCTTTCTCTCGCCCGCAAAAAGACAAGACCATGCAAAGCCTGCGGAAAACGCTGTGGCGCCGTTCGCCGGAGTTCGGCGCCGAATTCGCTCTGGATCCGTGGATCATATCATTGCCACTTCGGAATACTGTCGACGACATGTCGTAAGTGCGCTCGCGGTCCCGCCAGATCGCATCAGTGTTATCCCGTTCGCCGGAATCGAGAGCTGCGGATCGGCTGAGGAAACTTCCGGTACGCGTGAAGCCCTTGGGCAACTGGGAGTCCGGGCGCCCTACCTCCTGAATGCCGGCGGATACGAATCTGAGGAAGACGCGAAACTCCTGCTGGCGGCCTTTGCCGAAGTACGGCAAGTTCAGGCAGGCCTTCAACTCGTCTTGACCGGCATGAACATGCCATCCGTCCACCTGCTCGAACACGCACAAATGCTGGGTCTGACCGTAGATGAGGAGGTGCTGTTCCTGTTTGACGTCGGTGAGGCTATGCAGGTTCTGTACGATGGAGCCGAACTCGCACTCTCGGTTGCCGCTGACCGTGTTTGCCAACCGTGGATCTTGCAGGCAATGGCGCGTGGTCTGCAGGTCGTCTGCACCGCTACCGGATGCGCCGCGGAGATGGTGGGATGCGCAGGCAAAGTCATACCTCGGCCAGATCCGCATGATGCTGCCCGGACAACCATGTTTTTGCTATCGTCGGGCACCAAAGCACAGCGGAGGGCTGCCGCGCGCCAGCAGGCGGAACGCTTTAGTTGGGAGAAGATTGTCGATGAAACCATTGCAGTCTATGAGGTGGTGGTCAGCCAGCGCAAAGGCAGGGCCATGGATCGAAATCCGATCTATCGTCGGCCGCCGCTGCGGAATGATCGTGGGGCCGATACCTAAATGCCGGCTTTGTGGAAGGCGCAAGCACGACGCACCTGCCGGGCCCTTGTCCGTGCGTGGGCGACTACGGGACGCGCGAACGGCTACCTGTACGAACTGATGGAGGCTTACGGACACTTCTTGGGCAACGGTGAATGCCTGCAGACTCGTCTCCCGAACGGTTGTATCGCGCATTGCGATCTTCGCGATCACGTGCAAAGGAACCTCTGGCTCGCTGGTGTTTATGAGCCGATTGAAGCATTTCTGTTCACGCAGCTTCTGAACCCCGGGATGGTGGTCATCGATGGCGGTGCAAATGTAGGCCAGTATACTGTGCTGGCAGCGACGATAGTGGGAGCGAGCGGCTCGGTCCATAGCTTTGAGCCCGTCGACGCGAACCTGGCCCACTTGCGAAAGCACGTTCAACTGAATCACCTGCCAAACGTTACACTTAACCAAGCGGCGCTGTGGAAGGAAGGCAGCGTGTTGGCGCTTCAATTACCCGAGGGTTCTTCCGGCAACGCGGGCGCCTACCGGGCTCGTGCTGCGGCGGCCACTGGAGCCCGGCGGGCGGTCGCAGTTGCACTCGACGCCTACTGCGAAGACCATAACTTGCAACGTGTGGACGCGATCAAACTCGACGTGGAGGGTTCGGAGCCCTTCGTCCTTTTGGGCGCGGAGAAGATGATTCGCACCCACCGACCGAACATTCTAATCGAAGTGAACCGCGCGGCACTCTCCGCTGTCGGCAGTTCGCCTGGAGATCTTTGGGACATTGTGAGCCAGTTGGGATATAGGGCCTGGAATATTGGCGCCGATGCACTTAGCAGCCGCCACGTGAGCAGTTTTGACAGTTTCGAGCAGAGCAACTTCATTCTTCACGCCGATCCATTGCCGTCTCAGGTGCAATTCGGCTGGACGGAGAAGAGTTGCCTGGCGTGGGCAAGGTCACGCTGGTAGCGGATTCAGCATAAACATAGTGTCTCGTCATGAGGCAACGTTCCCGTTTGACCAATATCCTGCAGCCTTTCCGGCGGGTGACATCGAGCGGCTCGGTGATACCCGAGATCGACGGTCTTCGATTCATCGCTATCGCTTCCGTTTTTATCTACCACTTGAGTGGCGACGTACTTCGGCACGCCCGGCCGGAATACGTCGCGTCTGTGACGCAATCCAGCGGCTTCTTCTGGTTTACGCAAAAACTCGATTTCGGAGTGCCCCTGTTCTTTGTAATCAGCGGCTTCATTCTCGCTCTTCCGTTCGCGCAGCAACACCTTCAGGGGAAGGACCGAGTCAGACTCGGTAAGTACTATCTTCGGCGTGTAACTCGTCTCGAACCTCCCTATATCATCTCGCTCCTGGTATTGTTCCTGCTGAAGGCGCTGCACGACGGCGATTTCAGCAGCCTCACTCCGCACCTGATGGCGAGCCTCTTTTACGCCCACAACCTCAAGTTTGGGGGCCCGAGTCTGGTCAATGTCGTCGCATGGTCGCTCGAGATCGAAATTCAGTTCTACGTCATTGCTCCCCTTCTCGCGCTCGTCTTCAGGTTGCCGAAAGTCAAACGGCGATTACTGGTGTCGCTCTGCTGTTTTGCCGCCGCCGCCTTACAGCTCTCGCTGCCATCGGAGCATATCCTTCGCCTGACGCTACTCGGTTACCTTCAATACTTCCTGGCTGGATTCCTGTTAGCTGACCTCTACCTCACCGAAGAGTGTGGTGGCTGGAACTGCGATGCGATTTCGGTGATTGGCTGGCCTATCCTGGCGGTGATGCTTGGTTATCCAAGGGTACTGCCGATCTTATCGCCATTCCTGGTGGCCATTCTCTATCTGGCTGCTCTATACGGTAAGTTCAGCAGCCGAATCGCTTCTGCCCCTCTCCTGGCTACAATCGGGGGCATGTGCTACAGTATTTATCTCATCCATAACTACGCCATCGCCGCGGGAGGCAGGGTTTCCGAACACATTGTCCTTTCCGATCTCTTCCCAGTCCGCTTGGCAACCCAAATTGTGCTTGTAGGACCTCCCGTTTTGCTGCTCAGCGCGATTTACTTCCGGTTGATTGAAAAGCCGTGTATGCAGTTGAGGCTCGCTTTTCCCTCGGGGCGCAGCGGGATTGCCGCCAAGCCCCTCGAGTCCACTAGAGCGGTCGCCATCTTGCGACCTGGAACCTCCAGTCAATGACTCTAAGTTCCCTAACACTCTACCTCCGCATCGCCGCCCATTTCCGAAACTTTCCTGGAGTGATTGGGGCCGTCCGCAAAGGCGCAAAATGCGAATCCGCCACGCTGTGGAACGGGCTCAGGTTCTCCCATCCGGCCGGTCAGGACGGACTGGCTTCGGTGTTGATTGAGACTTGGCTGGAAAAGACATACATTGGGGGCGGATTCTATTCGCCCAAGGCTGGGGACGTGGTATTCGATATCGGCGCAAACATCGGTGTATTCGCTGTCCATCTAGCCCACAAGAATCCGGGATGCCGCATTATTGCGGTTGAGCCATATCCCGAAAATTTTGAGTTTCTCAAGTACAACATCGAGAAGAACCGGATTTCCAACGTGGAAACCCGGCTCTTGGCTTTGCATGCAGACGCGGTAGGCGCCTATATGGTCAAAGTTGGGCGCAGATCTTTGGATCATGTGCTCACTTGCGAACCTCCGGATTGCCCCGCCTTCCGGGTAGAAACATGCACCTTGCGCGACCTGTTAGACCGGTCGGGGGCGGGACGTGTGGCGCTGCTGAAGGTGGATATCGAAGGGTCCGAGGGCGCAGTGTTCGAGCAAACCGATAACGAGACATTGCGCCGCTTCGATCGAATCGCTCTCGAGTATCACGACAATCTTCGGCCTGGTACTCTGTCCTTGCTGAGAAGGCGTTTGGATGCGACCCACCACGTTGAGATCAGGCCCTCGTCGGTTGCCGGCTGCGGCGTGATCAGGGCTAAGCTGAGATAGCGCCGTCAAATGGTATTTAGAGAGTCGAGTACAGATCG
>WNFJ01475561.1_pt7 | contig 16717 bp, 14 predicted proteins | sample 5400461 | NCBI WGS metagenome assembly WNFJ01 (sample SAMN13153349, study PRJNA577476) | soil metagenome | isolation source: 115 cm saprolite on Douglas fir-dominated hillslope | place: USA:California | collected 2013-09-17 | reverse complement strand
GCCGGTTCACCCTGAGCCGCTCGCAGCCGTGAGACGCAAGAGCGCCGTCGCGAGACGCAAGAGCGCGGTTGTGAGCCTTGCTCCTCAGCGAACCGCCAGCGGAATGCGGCCACCGGCAGGTCGGCGCCATGTCGTTCGAAACTCGCCGTCGCATGTCCAGACGCGCGCACCCTTTTCACGCTCCGATGCCACGGCAAGACATCCGTCGGCCCAGTCCGTACGGTGCTCGGCGTACCGAGCCAACCACGCGAATACGTCACGTCTGAACTGCACTTCGTCGTCGACGGTCAAGGGGGCCATCGCCAACTCCCGAACGATTCGCTCGAGCCGAGCGCGCTGGATGGATCGAGGGAGCAGGAAGCATGCCTCCGTCAAGACGGCATCCGAGAGCACGAGGCGCTTTCGAGAAAAACGGTCAAGGTCCGCCCACGCTCACGCCGCAGCGACGCGCGCTACAGAACGGCGTGATGGCGCTTCAGATGCACGGTGACCGTGTGGTGACCGCACTGCGGGCAGGGAGGCGGCCGGTGCCCTCCCAGCTGCTCGATCTCATACTGTTTTTCTTCGTAGGCCTGCTGAATCTCTTCCAGCGCAGGAGGCAGCGGGGCCGGTTGCACGCGAACAGCGGCCGCCTCAGCCCAGGCGCCGCGCCAGGAGCAGACAGTGCAGCGAAGCGTCTTATCCATGCGGCGCATTGTTGCTCCTCGGGCCGGCCTGGGCAAGCCAATCCGTCCGTGGGGATGCCGCAGGGATCCCCTAACCCACAATCTCGACACCCAGGCGGGTCCGGCCCACCAGAAGCTCGTCGCCCTCGACAAGCTCCTGCTCACCCTTGATTCTCACAAAAACACCCGTTCGCGATGCCAGGTCCGTCAGCAAGATCGACCCGGCCTGCTCCTCGATAAGACAGTGCTGATCGCTCACAAGCGGATCGCTTGGAAAAACGAAATCCCCGTAGGTCGACCCGATCTGCAACGTGGTCCCACGGGCGAGAACGCATGCGCCAAGCGCCCCGCCCTCGAAGATTTGAACGACCCGAAACGACGAAACCCACTTGGGCGACGAGTAGAAATACGTCGGCCCCCCATCCGGCCCGTCGTTGGCAACCGGGTTGCGTTCGATGCGCAAAAGCTGATCGCCCACGATAAACTCGTCGCCGGGACCGACTTCCACCGGGGCTCGGATCCTCAAGAAGGCACCGTTGCCGGCTTCGAAGTCCTGCAGCCAAAGGCGGCGGTCTCGAAAGCGAATCGCCGCTTCGCGTGGATGGCAGAAGCGCTCCCCCGGAAGGGCGATCACGCCCGACATCCCGATAACGGCCTCGGGCCCGCGAGGCTCGTAGACGGCGGGACCACCCGTGAGACTTCGCAAAACGCTCACGCGAAAGAAGACGCCCGCGTTCTCCTCCGGAGAAGGGGGACTTTCCACGGGCTTGGATGCCCGCATCGACTCGCTCGGACGCGCACTCTCGCCGTCCGCGCGAACGCGCACCTTCCTCTGCGTGGCCAGCTTCTGCAGATCGAGTTTTGGTGGATAATCGAGCACATCCAAACCGCCTGCCTTTCGGCCCTCGATGATGTCGTCGAACTTGCCGTCGCGCAGCGACAGAGCCATCTCGAACTGCTGGGCTTTCATGAGCTGGCGAACGTACGGGACCACGTCGTCGCGGCGCACGTGTTCGGCGTAGGTGCGCTTGTGCCCCTTGATGACGCGGCCGCCATCGGCAAAAAGGTGCGTGATGACGTGAGGCTTATCGAGACCGCTGTCTTCGGTCTGAATGTGAAACGTCTGGTCCTTGTATTTGACGTTGTTGTTGAACCCTACCTGAGCGCGCAAGTGGCCGGGACGAGCCATCTCGCGATCGACCCGTGTGATTTCCTCGGCCGACCAGCGAGCCACAGCCTCGTCGAGTAGGGCGTGATCGGCCCTTATGCCCTCCATGCGCTCAAAGGCGAGCCGCGCAAGACGCGACGCGGGGTCGATCCGCAGGGCCTCAGCCAGCAGTCCTTGACCCTCGGCATCGTTGGGACCGTTGGCAGCCCACACCGCCAGAACTTCGACCGCGTCGCCCGGCTTCCCTTTGTCGAGAAGCACCCGTGCCACACGGGACGCGGCCGCACGACCCTGGACAGCGCCGGAACTCATCTTTGCCCAATCATCCTAGCGGCGGCCCCCCGAATGCAAGTACCGTCGCGGCCAGGTAGCCGGCCCTCTCTGGCATGGGGCGGGTCGCGGACACGCTATCCTCGGAGCCGGCTTGTATTCCTTGCGTCCCGATCCGTGCTCCCCGAAGACCCGTATTGATCTTGAATGGGATCGGGTGCTCTGGGCCATCCGCGATCGATGCGTCGGCCCGCTCGGCCGAAAGCTGGCTCTGGCCCTTCCCTTCGCGCAAACGCGCGAAGAGGCCCGGACTTGGCTGAGCCAATCCGCCGAAGCGACTCGAACTCTGCAAGAAGGGCGACCGCTGCCGCTCATCGAGAGCGAAGGTATCCACGAGGCCATCGAACGCGTTCGCGTAGGGGGAGTCTTGGCCCCGGTCGAGCTGCGAGCGCTGGGGCGCATGCTGGAGGGAGCCCGCACCCTGCGCCGATTCCTGACGTCGCGCAAGGCGGAGCTTTCCGCCCTCTTCAGCGCGTGCGCCACCGACCCCACGCTCGACAGAGTCGCAGACCACCTCGCGAGCTCGTTTGAACCCGACGGCACGCTGGCCGACCGGGCAAGCGACCGGTTGCGAGAGCTCCGAAGCGAATGGCATGCGGCGCGCCAGCGCATGGTCGCGCGCATGGAAGATTTGATGAAAAAGCACGAGGCAGTTCTTCAGGATCGGTTCATCACCGAACGCGAGGGGCGCTGGGTTCTTCCCGTCCGGTCGGACGCGCACGAACGGTTCCCCGGCATCGTTCACTCGACGAGCGGCAGCGGCGCGACGCTGTTTGTCGAACCGCGAGCCGTCATTGGGATGGGCAACAGGCTGAAGGTGCTGGAAGGAGACGTCAAGCGCGAGGAGGAGGCCATCTGCGCCCGATTGACGGAACAGCTAGCGGATGTGCTCTCGAGCGTAGAGGCAGCCCGGCACGCTCTGGCGCTCGCCGACGTGCGTGGCGCAAGCGCACGACTGGCATCGGATCTGAAATTGACCTTCCCCGTCTTGGTCGATGAGCCGCGCCTCGACTTGAAGAGCGCACGCCACCCGCTCCTCGCGCTGGACTTTCTTGCAAATGACAGCGCTGTTGTGCCCAGCGATCTTTGCATCGAAGCCGGTCGGGCCATGGTCGTCAGCGGCCCCAATGCCGGCGGCAAGACAGTGGCGCTGAAGACAATGGGCCTTGCGGCCCTGATGGTCCGGTGCGGTGTCCCCGTCGCCTGTGCGGAAGGCAGTCAAGTGGGTCTCTTTGACGTCGTTCTCACCGACGTCGGCGACGATCAAAGCTTGCAGAAAAACTTGTCGACGTTCAGCGCCCACGTACAAAACGTCGCGGCCGTTCTTGGCGAAACGACTCGCGGCGCCCTGGTTCTGCTCGACGAGCTCGCGGGTGGCACCGATCCCCGCGAAGGAGAGGCGCTGGCGGCTGGGATTCTCGACAGCTTGTGCGCTCGCGGCGGCGCCGTTGCTGTGGCGACGCACTACGAGGGCCTCAAAGCCCTCGCTCTGGTGGACCCGCGGTTCACCAATGCGAGCGTTGGGTTCGACCTCACGACGATGATGCCTACGTTCCAGCTGGCGATGGGAGTGCCAGGGCGCTCGAGCGCCCTCGCCGTTGCCCGACGCTTCGGCATGCCAGCGACGGTCATCGAACGAGCGGAACGCTTTTTGGCGCGGGAGGACCACAACTTCGAGACGCTCGTCAAGAAACTGCACGACGAAAGAGCGGCGCTGGCGCTGGCTCGTGGGGCCGCCGAGGACCGCGCGCGCGAGGCGGTCGAAACGCGTGCCGCTCTAGAGGCCGAACTGGAGCGAGCACAAAGCCGCGAGCGAAAGGCGCTCTCGCAAGAGGCGCGCGACCTCGTGGAGAGGTTGCAGCGCGCACGAGACGACCTGCGCGAAGCCCAAGCGCGCCTGCGGTCGAAGAAGGCCGATGCACCGTCCATCCGCGAGGCAGAGCACGCGATCGAACGCGCGGCTGGCGAATTCGCGATCGGGGGCCAGCTCGAACACCTGGTCAATCCCCTCCCTGCCATCGAGAGAGAGAGGGTGCCCGCGATCGAGTTACGCAAAGGGGCGCGGGTCTGGGTTCAGCGCCTGCGCGCAGAGGCCGATGTCATCGATGTGCTCGGCGAAGGCAACGTTCGCGTCGCGGCCGGCCCTCTTAAGTTGACGGTCCCATCGAGCGAGCTTCGCGTGGCCGCTGTCGTTCCGTCAGCGACGCGATCGGCGTCAGCGCGCGAAACGACTGGATTCGATCAAGGCGCGAGGCCGCCCATCCAGGTTCGCGACAACACGTGCGACCTCCGAGGCTTGCGGACCGACGACGCTCTGGCGATGATGCAGAGCTTTCTCGATCGCGCGCTGGGCGCCGGACAGGACGTGGTGTTTCTGCTGCACGGCCGCAAGGAGCTCGCACGCACGCGTTGTGCGGCGCGGTTCCGAGCGGGCGAACCCGACGGTGGCGGCGAGGGGATCACCGTCGTCTGGCTCGCCTGAACTAGCCAGTCTCCCCTGTGGCACGCGCGCAATATGTCACGGTTCGGCACTCAGCTCTAGCGCTGCAACCTGAGGAGATTGCGCGACCGTGGGCGCTCTCTTCTATTGCCTCGGCCAGCGGCTCGCCTCTTGCGTTTGGCGGCTCACCTAGGAGCCAAACGTCATGAAGCGAACTCTTTCTGCGGCTACCGTTCCCTTCCTCCTCGCGCTCGGTGCGTGCTCGGGCGGATCCAAATCGTCCACCGCGCAACCGCCAGCAACCTCTGATGCCGGCGGAGTCGGCCGTACCGATGGCGGTCCCGCGGCAGAAGGGGGCGACAATGGCGACGACGGGGGTGCACCGGGCGACGACAGCAACGCGCCCACCGAGTTCGACACCACCCTTTCAGGTACCGACGTCGTGCCGCCGGTGCAGACCGGCGCAACGGGGACGGCCAAGTTCCTCCTGCAGCCCGACAACATCACGCTCACGTACACCATCGACCTGACCAATGTGCCGAACCCGACGGCCGTCAGCCTTCATATCGGCGGTCCGGGCGAAGTGGCGGGCGTCACGCACGCTCTGGTCCCCGTCGGCGCGCTGATGGCGGGGCAATTGCCGCTCACGCTGGCAGAACAAGACGCGCTCGCGGCCGACATGATGTATCTCGACGTCGAGACGCAACCGCACGTGGGCGGGGAAGTGCGCGGGCAGCTCGTTCCGCCTGGCTCGACGGTATTCATCGCCATGCCGACCGGAGCCCAGGAAATCTCGCCCCCCGTCATGAGCGCCTATTCGGCTCATGCGTCGTTCATTTTGAGCGCGGACCAGGGCACCGTGCGCTATCACATCGCCACCGATGCGACTCCTACCGACTTGACGGTGAACAGCGGCATCGGCGGTCTTGTCGGACAAGTCGTTTACCCGCTGGCGGGCGCGTTGGACGGGACGATCCAGCTCGGCGACGCGCGACCCCTTCAGAGTGGACAACTTTATTTGAACATCGTCACCCAGGCCCACCCCACCGGCGAGCTCCGCGGACAGATCGTTCTTCCAGGGGAGACGTTGTTCACAGCGGTGCTGTCCGGTCAAAACGAGGTGCCTAGCGCGCCCTCGCGCGCAAGCGGTGCGGCTCAAGCCATCTTGAGCCCAACGCATAACTCCATTCGCTACCAGGTCGTGGTCAGCGGAACGGTACCGACCGCGGTGGAGCTCTTCAACGCCCCGCCGACGATGAACGCGCCGCAGCCCATGTATCAACTCACCCTCGGACCGACGGGCGCCCAGGGCACGCTCGATATGACGGCAAGCGACGCCGCCCAGCTAGGAATGGGAGGCGTTTACGTGAACGTCCTCTCGCAGAGCGTTCCTAGTGGCGAGCTTCGGGGCCAGCTGGCAAGGCAATAAGTAATAGAGAGCAGAAGTGCAGTAGCCGGCAAGCTCGAGGGTGAGCACAATAGCGTCCCCGTGACGTCGGTCCCCGTTCGCATCGAATCCGGCACAGTCGTCGGACCCTACGTGGTCGATCGCCGCCTTGCGCAGGGCGGAATGAGCGTGCTGTACGTCGCGCACGATGCAGAAGGCGGGCGCGTCGTGCTCAAGATCGTGTCGCCCGACATCGCCACCAATGCGACGCGAGCCCGGCTGATGCGCGAGGCGCGCGCTCTCTCGCTGGTCGACCACCCCGGAGTCGTCCGCATACACGGCACCGGAGACCACGAGGGAACGCCCTGGATCGCGATGGATCTGGTGCACGGAACGGATCTCAAGCGCGTCATCGAGCGCGGTCCTTTGCCCAGCGAGACCGCTCTCAGGTACACCGTTCAAGCCGCGCGAGCGCTCGTCGCGGCTCACGATGCAGGCGTAATCCACCGCGACTTGAAGCCGTCCAACCTGCTCCTGACGCCGGACGGACGCATCGTTGTTGTCGATTTCGGCATCGCTAAGCCTCGAGCCGATGCGCGTGACGGCGACGTGCTCACGAGTGCTCGCGAGGTCGTCGGCACACCCGCCTACCTCTCACCCGAGCAGCTCGAGCACGGACTCGTCGACGAGCGCAGCGACATCTGGGCTCTTGGTTGCGTGCTGTTCGAGATGGTCGCCGGCGTTCCGCCCTTCGGCCGAGGGGGGTCCGCCACCACGGCCGCGATTCTGCGCGACGAGCCGATTTTCCCTGCGCACGTGCCCGCGGGCGTGGTCCATGTGGTGACATCCTGCCTGCGCAAGAGCTCCTTTGCGCGCGTAGGCTCCCCTCGGGAACTTCTTGCCATGCTCCAAGATGTGCTCGAAAGTGCTCGACTGGAAGGGGGAGCAGCGACCGACAAACCACCGTCGTTCACGCAGCTCCCCCCTTCGTCGACGCGCCAGACAAGCGCTCCTCCCACCAGTCAGGGTCCGCGGCGAGGGTCATCATCGCCGTCGCGGGCGATGCGAGAGTCATCGCGACCCCCTCCGGGCTCGCGCCGTCCCTCGTCGCTGTTGCCAGCGCAATCGTCCAGCGTCATGCGCGCATCGGCCCCGCGCGGTCGAATCAAGGGAACGGCTCTGCGGGCGGCCATCGCGTGGGTCGGCGAAACGAAGGGCGAACGCGCCCTTGCGCGCGTTAACGAGCTGGCCTCCCCCGAGCTCCGGTCCATGCTCCGAATGGGGGAGCCGGCGCTCGGTATCATGGCCTCTGGCTGGTACGACATCCAGCTCGTGGGTGAGCTTCTCGATGCCTTCGAGCAAGCTGTGTTGCCTTCGGATCCGGCGACCTTTGTCGCCCAGTTGGCGGACGCCATCGCCCGTGACAACGTGCGCGGCGTCTATCGCGCTCTCTTCCGACTCATTGCGTCGCCTCCGCTGCTCGAGGCCAATGCACAACGTGTTTGGCAGACGTACGTCGACGAGGGAACGCTTTCCGTGCGCATCCTCAAATTGGGTTCGTTTGACGCGCGCGTGCGAGATTGGTCGCGCCACAACGCGAGTGTGTGCCGCATCCTAGGCCCCATGATGCAGCAGTCGCTGCGCGCCATCGGTTACAACGCGCTCGTGGTCGAACGGACCCAGTGCCTGGCCCATGGAGGCACGCAGTGCGTCTTCGAGGGCAATTGGCTCGCGTAGAGCCGATCCCTCCTCAGGGAACCGTAATGCAGAGATTCGTTACCTTCCCCGTGAAGGCAACGGTGCTGTCCATGCTGGTGTTGTCGCAGGGGTCAGTGCCAATCGCTATCGGAGTGAGGGGCCCGAACGACGTGCGACTTATGAATGAACCCGAGGCGATTCCATCAATGTACGCCGTGACCGTCTCCGCCCTGCGCTGAACCAGCACGGTGTGCACCTGGCCGTCGTTCACGAGCGGACCCTTCGACGTGAAAAGCACCCAGTTGCTCTGACTATTTTGGTCGGTTTCGATCAAGAGCGCGCCATTGCTGGCGCGGATGTCCCAAAACTCCTCAAAGTAACAAATGCGGCGCTGATTGATGAGCGCCGTGCGTCCCGTCTGCGTTCCCATCATCGAGAACGAGATTTGAAAGTCGCCCGTGCCAATGTTGGACAGGTCATTGATGCACCGCGCAGCATCCTGCCCCGAATCGGAGGCGGCGGAGTCCAATGCGGTGTCGCCCAGGCCAGCCGCATCCGATTGCGCGTCTATCGAAAATCCCCCGTCGCTCGGGGCCGAGTCTTGTGGACCCGAGTCAAGAGCCGCGTTGGACACACTTGCATCCACGGTGTTTGTGTTGGCCGGCGGCATTGAGCTCGCGCCATCGCCTGTAGTGCCAAGAGCGTCGTCGACCATGGCTTCGTCCGGCGAGTTGCCGTTCGAAGCGTCGTCGGAGGGCGGCAGCCCACTCGACGCGTCGTCGGAGGGCAGTGAACCACTCGCGTCAAGCGGGAAACCCGCGCCGCTCTCGATCAGATCGCCAGAGGCCTGATCCCCGGCGAGGTTGCCCCTCGCGCACCCGTCTGCCGCCGCGCAAGCGAGCGAAAGAGCGGCAAAGTGCCCCCCAATTCGCACGATGGCAGACGGTCGCATACAAACCTCTGGACGATAGGACGTCGCTGACCCGAAGCCGCCAGAGCATACTCCGCGCGAGTAAGGTTCCCAATGTTACCGATAGCCAATCCAAAATATGGCGTCGCGTGCCTAGAAAGCGTCGTGTTCGGTTAGGGCAAACCCTCGCACAAATGATTATTGACTATCGCTGCAGAGCCCGACCCAAGCGCCATCCCGACCCAAAGCGCCCGACCAAGTGCGCGGCGCACGCCCTGCGGCGCACGCGTTTCGGTATGCGACGGCGGCGGCGGTCACGGGTCCAGGCGGCCTCAGACGTAAAGCAGCGTCGGCTCCGATCCTTGGCATCTCGGGTGGCCGTGGCTACTTACTCTCCTTATGAGAGTCCTCCTCAACTGGCTCCTGAGCGCGATCGCCCTCTGGGTGGTCGCGCAGATCGTGCCCGGTTTTCAAATCAGCGGGTTGGGCTCCGCGCTGATGGCCGTCGTCGTCATCGGGCTCGTCAACGCGACCCTCGGAATCCTGCTCAAGGTCGTGACGTTGCCGCTGACAATCGTCACGCTGGGCGTCTTCTGGTGGGTGATAAACGCGCTGATGCTTTGGGTGGCCTCCAGCTTCGTGCCGGGCTTCGTGATCACGAGCTTCGGCTCGGCCTTCGTCGGCGCGATCGTGCTGGCTCTCGTGAACATGCTATTTCATTGGGCTCTGCGAAGACGCGATCTGCTGGTGTCGCGTTAGCGCACCAGTGCACCGCCTCCCACTACGGCTTGATGCCGCCTCGACGGCGGCGCACTAGGCGAATGGGCGGGCCGGTGCGGCCGCGTCGCCCCCATCGGGCTTTTCACGGCACCTTGGGATGAGGATGGCGGCGAGCGCTTAGGCACTGACGCTGACGTGACGCGGGCTGCAATTGATTCTCTATTTGAGGATGTCTGCAATGATCCCGGTGCTCGCGGGGCCCGTCGTGTTTCCGATGGCCGTGGCTGACGACCCGAACACCTTCTGCATGAGGGTGAGGTGCAAGTTCATCAATCTGGCGCCTCCCCCCGGAGCGTCACCCTTCAAATCCAAGAAGGCGTCTTGCTTGAGTAGCCCGCCCCCGCCGCCAATAAGACAGATCGGCAGGTTCAGGCCCTCGTGATTGCCTCCGTGCATTCCGCTTCCGAAATGGATGACAGTGTTGTCGAGCACGCTGCCACCGCCCTCCTTGATGCCAGCCAGAGCTTGCGCCAACTTGTTCGCCTTGGAGGCTTGCCACCAAGTGATCGTCGAAAACTCTTGGTCGTCGCCATGCTGCGCGCCGTGGTAGTTTTGACAAGAGCCGCTGCCGGGCGTCGACGTCGTGCCGGAGAATACCCTCTTGGGTATATGGTTCATGACATATTCGCTGCGGGCGTGGTTCATCATCAAAGTGATGGTACGCGTGACGTCGCACGCAAGAGCCATCGTGATAAGCTGAATCATGATGTCCGCATGCGTTTCACGGCTGTAGCCCGGCGGCACCATGTTCACGGCAATCGGCTGCGGGGGTTTCGGCATCCCCATGCAGCCGAGCGTGGGGCCGCCCCCATTGACCGCCATCGACGGCATCGCGACCAGTTTCTCCAAGTCGCGCACTGAAGTCAGGTACTGGTCGACTCGAACTCTGTCGGACATGCTTAGCTTTGACTGAAGCGCCGAGGCACTGTCGAGAACGGCGTCGAGCACGCTCTTGTCGAGGAGCCGCAGTCGCTCGAGCGAGGGATCCGGCATGCCGGGATTGGACGGCGTGACCGGCCCGCCGCCCTGCGCCGGGGCACCGGCCATCACCAACGTGTCGAATACCGTCTGCGGATTGATCACTTGGGTCATCGGCTGGTTCGGCCCCGACCACGACATGCTCCGCGAACTGGCCATCACCGAGTTGTCGGGAGACGAGCTACTAATCGTCTCCAGGCCCAGTTGCAGCGAGGGCAGTCGCGTTTTGGGCCCGATTTGATCAGCGATGTATTGGTCGACGGACTTGCCGCCCCCCGGCTTGGCGTCCGTCAAGCCGAGGAGCGGCTGCTTGGCAGCCTTCAGCTGTGGGTCCAGGCGTGACTCAAAGCCGTGGAAGGCCGCCCCGCAATTGGTCCCGTGGCTTGGCTCGGCATGCTGGTTTCCGTACGACGAGTAGTTGCCGAGACCGCGCATCACCAGCAGCGCATTTTTCGACGGCAACAGCGGCTCCAGGATGCCCGAGAGCGTCCAGCCGGTGCCCACCCCAGGGGCCGGCGGAAACCAAAAACTCCCCGTCCCGTTCGGAAAGTACATGTTGATGTAGCGGAGAGGCGCCCCCGCCGCCGCCGCTTCGGCTTTGCTCGGCGCCAGGGCCTCGAGCCAGGGAAGGCCAATTCCGATGCCCCCGGCTCCTCGGAGAATCGCTCGTCGAGTTACGTTTCGTGCGCTCATTGGATTGACTCCTGCTTAGATCCCGCCGTGGCGGAAGCGGAAGGTATCGTTGAGGATGATGGCCCGGAGCAGGGCCTTGATGCTCCAGGTCCCGTCGTTCGCCCACGAGTCCTGCACCTGCTTGACGTACGGATCGTCGGTCGGGACGGCAGGCGCAACAACGGTCGCGGAAGTGAGGAGCGGCCGCGAAAGAGCGTAGTTGAGAAGCTGCTTGCTCGCGCAGCTCGTCAGCTCTTGCAGGCGGCCGCCGTTGGCTGGGTCTGTTGCCGTCGGGTCGCCCGTCGACAGAAGCTTGGCGAGTTCGGCGACGCTCGTGAAGCTCGAGCCGTCCGGGAGCACGCCCGCCGGATCGATGGCCGTGCCGTCGCCATACTTGGTCCGATACGCACCGATCCCATCGAAATTCTCCAGACCCAGTCCCACGGGGTCAAGCCTCTTGTGGCACGCGTAGCAGTCCGGGTGCTTCATCGGATCTCGGTGCTGGGCCAGACGCACGGCCACGTTCTCGGACTGTGCCATCACGTCCGTCGGTACCGTGCCGACAGGATCGAGCTTAGGTATGTTCGGCGGCGGGTCTGGAATGTTCTCGCACAGCAGGTTCACGAGCACGCGCTTGCCGCGCAACGTCGGCGTCGTGCGATACGAAAATGACGTCTCCGTGAGGAAACCTGCCAACCCCATGAACCCAACGCGCTTGGGATCCATGTTGGTGACCTTTGTCGTCGTCGCTTGTGTCACCGAAATGTTCTTCGCCCCATAAAAGGCCGCCAGCGGTCCGTTGACGAAGTTCACCGGAGCCGTGAGAAATTGTGTCCACGGCAAATTGCCAACCACGAATTCGTTGAAGTAAAGGAACGCCTCCTGCATCATCGCGTTGCGGATCGGTTCACTCCAAGACTTGAACGCGGTCGGTTCGACCTGATGAGAACCGAGATCTCTCACGCGAAGCCACTGCCCTGCGAAGCTCGAGATAAAGTTACCGCTCTTCGGATCCGCAAGCATCCGATCGACCTGGGCGACTAGGGCCCTCGTGTCGGCGGTCGCAAGCTTGCCGGCGGCTGCATCGGCAAAGAGCGCGGCGTCGGGCATGCTGCTCCACAAGAGGTACGAGAGCCGCGATGCCATCTCGTAGTCGCCCACCGGATGCGGCTTGGTGTCCATCGGATTCGGATCGAGCTCGACGCGATACAGAAAGGGGATCGACGAGAGCATCATCCTGACGACTTGGTTCACGGACGTGGAAAAGTCGGCGCCCTGCGCGACCGCGTACGCCGCGAGGTTCACCGAGCGCGTTATCTCTTCGGGCGTTAGCGGCCGACGGTACGCACGCAGACCAAAGTTGGTGATGACGTTCTGCAGACACGAGTTGTCTGCGCACCCGTTGAGGATCTTGCCGGCCAGCTTGGCGTCGGCGAAAACTTGACCGCTCAAGACTCGCGCCGCACCGAAGTATTGCGAGAACTCGGGGTCGGTCATCGTGAACACATCGGCCTCGTTGTCGAACACGCCACTCTGGTCCGGCAGGAACGACGTCCGCGCGAGGTTCTGCGAAAGCCCGAGCAAGTCGTTAATCGTGTTGTCGTACTCCAGGGCGTTGAGACGATGAATGGGAAGCGTTCCCGGGTCTTGACCGGCCGGCGGCGGCGGCGGATTCATCGTACCGGTGCTGCCGGAGGAACCTGTCGTGCCGCTTCCCGAGCCGCTACCGCTGACCCCGCCGGGGCCGATCGATCCCGTGCAAGCCCCTAGCACCAGGACTGAGCTCGCCGCGCCCAAGGCGAGCAGCGCGCGCGAACGGCGCAGGACACCTTGCTCATTGGCCGTTTTCATAGTTCGGTGCGATGTGCACGGCGTGTGCCGCCCTCGCTCGAAGCGACTGTGCTTCGCAATGCCTAAAAAACGTGGCGATCCCTCGCCGCGCCTGAGAGATTGCAACGCGTCCGACCCGCAACGTGCAACTCGAGACGTTGCACGCGCCGCCGGCTTTCTCGCGGTGCTGCTCTAATTTTACCGGATCCACGGCATGTAGTGCCAATGATCCGCGAGGTACGTCTCGATCTTGCTCATGTCGCCCGTGTCCAGCGCGGTGTCGTAAATGACAACCTCCGCGATGTCGCCGCGGAAGCGGGTATCCAACTTCGAGCTGGACACAATCCCGCGGCCTATGGCTCCGCCGTAGGCGCTCGTAAGCTCGGTTTGGTCGCTCACGTGCGCAATGGGTGCACCGGGAATCCACAGCGCGCGCCCCCACGCGCCACTGTAAGAGCCCGTCTCTTCACTCAAGGCAGCAGGGCCGCTAGGGGGCACCCTCTTTACTTTGCTGGCTGCTCTGCTGCACCCCTGATCGAGCACGAGCTGAGGTCCGTCCCCATCGTACGCGTAGCCGAATTGAAACGCCCCAGGGGCGCAACCGCCGTCGAGATGGACCAGCGAAGCGCCTTGCACCGTCGTTCCGACCACGTATTCCGCCGAAGAAGAGCGGTCTTGGTAATCTGCCCAGCGCCGCTCCACAACGAACAGGGTGTATTCGACGTTGACCAGACAGTTTAGGTCGATATCCAATGTTTCATCGTACATATTTTGCGTCTTTGGTGCCGAAAAGTAAGGCAGCATGACGCCGAGGTAAGCGTGCGAAGGGAGGTCGCAATGCGGCCCGAGCTGTCCGTATTGAGGCGAAGCGTGGTTGGCGCGCCCGGATTGATCCTCCCACTTGGTCAACCGGTTGGCGACGCATGAAATCCCCTGGTCTGCCGTCAGCCACAGCCTGAGGTGATCCGGGACGACGCTCAGCGGCGACGATATATTGGTACCTACGTCCGCAGAGCCACCGGCTCCACCTTCCGGCGCCGTTGCCGCAGCTGCGTCGACGGTATTGACGGGACCGGCGTCGTGGTTCGCCACGGCGTCGCTGTCCCTGAGGGCAATGCAGCCGACCCCCGAGACACACGCAATGGTGCAGGCTGACCAGCCCGCGGTGCTCCTGGCGGCGCATACGAACGCGTGACGCACGACGCGACTCATTGGCTTCAGGCAGGACTGCTTGATGGCAGACCCGCCTCGTAATCGACATTCTACAGGTTGCGTGATGGCATGCAGCTAAAACGACGCCGCACACGCAATTCCGAGCCCGCCCAGCCTACATCCGACTGCCGATATCCGTGATGTCGGACTTTTTGCGGAGACCACGAAAAGAACGGTGGCAGCGGCAGCCGCAGCCCCCGCGCCCGCGAAATTGATATAGGTGAGAACTTCCGCTGTCTTTGCAGCAGAGTGGTAGTTACCGCAAAGCTGCTCTCGAGTCTGATTGGTAGAAAGACATCGAGAATCGTCGTTCCAAACAGCAGCATTATAGTTCTGAACCAAAAGCGCCGCGGTACCGCCGGCAAGCAGCGCCGCGGCACCGGCGACTGAAATCCATGCAGCCGTTCGGGCGTCCGTGCCCGAATCGGTCGACGGGGATGCATCAAGGCGGACGGTGTCTTGAGCGGTGACGGACGATGGCGAAGTAGGAGACTTCACCAGAGTCATCACTTCTCGAGCCCGGCTTTCGGCAGGAACATCGATCGTTCGAAGTTGTGTTTCGAAGCCGATCGCCCGCGCCTCGATGGCAAGTGTTCCGGCCACGACCCGAACCGGCGCTTGCAGGGGCAGAGTGCCGACGGGCGAGCCATTCACGAAGAGCTCGGCACCCACAACGTTGGCGCTGACCTCGAGCGTTGCCAAGTGCTTTCGAATCCGATCGAGCGCAGTCGTCAGCGGCCTTCGATGCTGCTCGATCCAAGGATCGTTGGCCGCCAGAGCCACGGAGAGATCCCGTTCGGCGTCCACCCATCGTCCGAGCGCCTGATCGGCGAGCGCCACTTGCGCTCGCGCGCGTGGCGATCCGCTGGCTGCGAGGGCGCGCGAAAAGACCGCGAGAGCTTGTTCGTCGTGCCCTCCGCGACGAAGCTCGCTTCCTTGAGCCAGAAGGGTGTCCTCTTCCGATTCGGCGTGCGCGCTGCCTGCAGCCCACAGTTGGGCAAGCAGGGCTAGGTACAAGACACTCCGCTTCACGATAGCTCCGGGTCACTCCAGAATCGGCGCGCCGTTCGTGCCAAGCTCCTGCCGACCAACGGGGGGGCTGGTCGAGGCCACCGATCGGCGGATGGCCGCTCCTCCCGGTACGCGAACGGGCTTGCGCGTGCGTGGCGGGATGGCGTCGGGAGCGGACGCTTGGGCCAGCGTTCCCCCGTCGATCGATGTCGACGAAGTTGTAGGGACAACGGCGTCTGCCGTCGCCCGAAAAACGGGTTCGCTCTGAGTGCTCTGCGCGTGGGCCATCGCCGCCGGGGTGCGCAACTTCGCCGCCCTGCTCATCGCTCCGAGCAGCACGGCGGCAAGCGCCGCCAGGGCGGCGCCCGCAGCGAACGCGGGATGGAGTCGTCGCGCACGTTTTGAAGAACCGGAACGGGAGACGACCGTGACCGACGGGCGAGCAGGCTCGTACGTCGGCCCGGGTGGGCTGGATGGGTCCGGGCTCGCACGAGCTTCGAACTCGCGCTCCCAGGCGCTCGGATCGCCCGCGAGGGGTGCGAGCGCAAGTCCCAGATCGCCCGCCGCGGCGAACCGCTCGGCGGGGTCGCGCCTCATGGCCCGGAGAACGATGGCGTCAAGCGCCGGCGGCACCTCGGGTCGCAGCGTGCTCGGCGCGGCCAAGGGGGCCGTCAGCACCGCATGCATCAGTTCGTACTGGCTGGTGCCGTGAAACGGGAGCATGCCCGTCGCGCATTCGTAGAGGATGACTCCGATGGAGTAGATGTCGCTTCGGCCGTCCGCGTCTTTTGCAGAGCGCAGCTGTTCGGGCGCCATGTACGCGGCCGTTCCCAGCACGCCATTGGTCTCTGTGAGGTCGGACGTGCCATCCTCGGAGAGCCACTTGGAAATACCGAAATCGAGAATCTTGGGCATAAGCCCACCTCGATGGTCACGCGAGAGTCGAATGTTGCTCGGCTTCAAATCGCGATGAACGATTCCCGCATCGTGCGCTGCGCCCACCGCCGCGATGACTGCCAGCATGAAATCGACCATGCCCTGTAGCGGCATTGGCCCCGACTCGCGCAGGCACTTGGCAAGATCGTCGCCGTCGACGAGCTCCATGACCAAAAAGGGCAGACCATCTTTCTGACCCGTGTCGAACATCTGGACGACATTCGGATGGCGTATTCGCGATACCGTCCGACCCTCGCGCAGAAATCGCGCGATCGCGGTCTCGTCGTGCGCAAGATGAGGGTGCAGTACCTTGACGGCAACCCCTCGGCCGAGGGTCGCGTCGTGGCATTCGTAAACGCTGGCCATCCCGCCGCGCCCGAGAAACCTGCGAATCTCGTAGGTCCCGATCCAGGCGTCGCCCATGATCTCCACGATAGTGCAGCGAGATTGCCGCTGCGAGCGCCGATGCTAACCTCATTTGCCGTGTCCGGAACCTCGCAGGGCGCACTCGACGGCGAGGAGACGCTGACCGATGCGGAAGGGGCTGGGCGGGCGGCGCTCCCCGACACCGTCTCACCGCATTTGTTCATTGTCATTGAATGCGCGAGGCCCGAGGCTGGGAGCACTCGCCACTCGCTCGCACATATCGATCGCGTGGTCGTGGGGCGCGGCGAGAGGCGATCCGCGGAGCGACTCGTCG
>WNFJ01295994.1_pt2 | contig 16723 bp, 14 predicted proteins | sample 5400461 | NCBI WGS metagenome assembly WNFJ01 (sample SAMN13153349, study PRJNA577476) | soil metagenome | isolation source: 115 cm saprolite on Douglas fir-dominated hillslope | place: USA:California | collected 2013-09-17 | reverse complement strand
GCAAGGGGTACGATGAGAGTTCATTTTTGCAGGCCGTGGGTCGAACGGAAAACGGTTGGAAACTGCGCCTGAGGGGTGAACCGGTACTGGCGGGACAATCCATGGGCAGAGTCTTGGGCGGATGTCTGACTCTGCTGGAGGCCACCATAGGAACGCCATGGGAATTGGACACGAAAGATTCGATTCTGGTACTGGAAGATCGCGCGATGAAGCCCTGGCAGGTGGATCGCGTCCTGATGCACTTGAAGCAAGCTGGAAAATTCGAAGGCGTGCGCGGGGTCGTGCTGGGAGATTTTCCAGAGAGTGATCCAGCGGTGACGGGAGCACCAACTGTTAGAGAAGTCTGCGCGCGCATTCTGCGGCCACTGGGCGTCCCTATTGTGTTCGGCGCGCCGATTGGGCATACGGTGCGACCGATGCTTACGATCCCGCTGGGGATAAGAGCAAGACTGGATGCGGATGGGGAAGGCACGCTCGAATTCCTGGAATCGGCGGTAGTGGCTTGAGCGAAACGAAACATGTGCATGTGATTGGGATTGGCGGATCGGCGATGGGGCCGCTGGCGGGGATGCTCCGCGAGAGCGGCTTTCGCGTGACCGGATCGGACTCCGGGGTGTATCCGCCCGCTTCGACGCTGCTCGAGAGTCTTGGGATTTCATTTTTCAGCAGTTTTGACGCGGCGCATTTGCAGCCGGCGCCTGACCTTGTGGTCATCGGCAATATCATCGCGCGTGGAAATCCAGAGCTAGAGGAGGTGCTGGATCGAAAGATTCCGTACCGGTCCATGCCGGAAATGCTGGAGGAAGTGTTTCTCCCCGAAAAACATTCGATCGTCATCAGCGGAACCCACGGAAAAACGACCACTACGGCGATGCTGGCGTGGATTTTCTATACCGCCGGGAAACGGCCGAATTTTCTCCTGGGAGGTGTGGCAGAAAACTTTGGGAAGAGTTACGGGCTGGGCGGCGGGGAAGAGTTCATCCTTGAAGGTGACGAGTATGAAACGGCGTTCTGGGATCGTGGGCCGAAGTTTTTTCACTACCATCCGGATGATTTGATCATTACTTCGCTGGAGTACGACCACGCGGACATTTATCCGGATTTTGAGACGTATCAGTTGGCGTTCCGCCGGTTGGTCAATCTAGTGCCGCGGCGTGGGCGGGTGGTCATATGGGGCGACACAGCAGATTCTGGACCTGCGCTGCGGGGCGCTGCGGAGAAGGCGTTTTGCCACGTGGAGACGTACGGTTTCGGTGGAGGCAATGATTGGGTGGCGAGCGAGTTTGCAATTGACGGCGAAACGATGCGTTTTCGTGTGGCGCACCAGGGAAAAGTGTTTGGCCACGGGACGACATAACGTATTAAACGCGATGGCGGCGCTTGTCGTTGCGCGAGGGCGCGGCGTTTCATCGGCGCAGATTGCGAAAGCGCTTTCGACGTTTCGCAGCGTGAAGCGTCGCATGGATGTGAAAGGCGAAATCGGAGGAATATTGGTGGTGGATGATTTCGCGCACCATCCCACGGCGGTAAGAGCGACCATTGAAGCTGCGCGAGGCCGGTGGCCCGGAAGACGGCTTTGGGCCATTCTCGAGCCGCGTTCCAATTCCATGCGGCGCAAAGTTTTTCAGGACACGCTCCCTAAAGCCCTGGCTTTGGGCGACCGCGTCATTCTCGGCGGAGTTTTTCGTGCGCAACAATTGGGGGGCGAGAATCGCCTGGACCCGGAAAGTGTAGCTGACGGTGTTCGTGCGCTGGGCAAGGACGCGCGTGTGTTGCCTGGCTCTGATGCCATCGCGGAGCACCTTGCGGTGGAAGCGAGAACGGGCGATCTGCTTCTGATCATGTCCAACGGCAGCTTTGACGGATTGTGCGAGAAACTTCTGAACAAACTCGGCACGGCTGCGCAACTTCCAAGCGAGGCGAAAGCTCGGTGACTTTGACTTCTGCTCGGCGCCGCCTGGTGCTTTCTGCCAGCCTCTGCCTTCTATCGGTCCTGGCGTTCAGTTCTCCCAGCAAAGCCACCATTCAATATGCCGTGAGCCTGGATCATCCTGAGAGACATCTGTTCCACGTAACGATGAGGATTCCCGAAGTGACCGGCGAAGTACTTATGCAAATGCCGGCGTGGAATGCGCTCTATCAGATTCGCGACTTCAGCAGTCACGTGCAGCAGGTAGAGGCTTTTGCTGGTCCTCAAAAAGCGTTCATCGAAAAGGTGGACAAGCAAACGTGGCGCATTAAGGGTTCGGGAACAATCAAGATTTCTTACGCGACTTATTGGGATGATGTGGGCCCATTTGCATCGCAATTGAATGCAGAGCATGCCTTCATCAATCCAGCGATGATTCTCTTTTACGTGCCGGCAAGACGTGAAGAAGAGGTTACCCTCACTGTCAGCTTCAATTCTGCCGCGTGGAGAGCAGCAGGCCTGCTATGGGACTCGTCGTTGGTAAGCGGGCGGAATCATGCCGTTACTTTCAAAGCGCCAAGCTATGACGCGCTTGCTGATGATCCGATCGAAATTGGGAATATTGAAGTATTCGAATTGCCTGAGGTTGCGCCGCCCGTGACGGTCGTGATTCACGGGGACAAATGGCGGAAGAAACAGGTGGAAGAGGATCTGAAGCGCATCTGCCAGTACGAACTGAAGCTCATGGATGGAGCGCCGTTCGAGCGTTATACGTTTATTCTTCACATTGGCAAGGGAGCCGGTGGCGGTGGCATGGAGCACGCGAACTCGACAGCAATCAGCGTGTATTCGGATGAATATCTGCCGAATGTGGCAGCACATGAATTCTTTCATCTGTGGAATGTAAAGCGCATCCGCCCCGCGTCGCTGGACCCCGTGGACTATACGAAGGAACAATACACGCGTGCGCTGTGGTTTGCCGAGGGCGTGACAAATACTTATGCCTCGTACACGCTGGTGCGCAGCGGAATTTGGAGTAAAGAACAATTCTACGCGGACCTCGGCGAGCAAATCAGCGAGTTGGAGGGCCGTCCAGCCAATCGTTGGCAGAGCGCGGAGCAGTCCAGCATGGATGCCTGGCTGGAAAAGTATCCGCTTTACAATCAACCGGAACATAGCATCTCGTATTACACCAAAGGACAGGTGCTCGGGGACTTGCTGGACATTCTGATTCGCGACCGCACCGGGAACGAGAAGAGCCTGGACGATGTTCTGCGGTCGCTGAATGCCGATTTTGCAAAACAGGGGAAACCGTATCGGGATAGTCTTGATGTCCAACTGACGGCGGAGAAGGTTGCGGGAGGCTCGTTTGAAGATTTTTTCCAGAAGTACGTGGCTGGCGCAGAGCCTTTACCGTATCGACAGATATTGAGGCTGGCGGGTTTGGAGCTGCGAACGGTGGAGGAGAGGAGACCGGCGCTCGGTTTCGTCGCGGAGCGCGATGAGAACGGTACGCTTATCGTAAGAGCCGTCGATTCAGGGGGTTCTGCGGCGCAAGCGGGCTTAAGGGTGGGGGACGCGATTATCAACTGGAACGGTGGGGAAGTACCCCGACGGGTGGAGCGCTGGCTGGAAGAACAGAAGCCGGGAGATGCCCTGAAACTGCGGGTTCGGCGGGAAGACAAGGAGCTGTCTGTCGAATTTCGACTTGGCGAGATCAAAGAGATACGCTACCAGGTTTTTGAAGATGGGCACGCTAGTGAAAAGGCGCGGCACGTTCGTGAGGGAGTGCTTCGCGGGGAGACGCTCGCGAGCCCGGTTCATTGACGATGAGGTGGATTCCACGTTCCGCGTGGCCAGCGGAGCGGGAATCCGAGAAAGTTCTGCCTACCCCATGCTGCGGACTATCTTCATTAGCGTGTTCTTGTCACTGTACATCCTGATTGTTGGGCCGCCGCTCATCCTTTACACGTTCATGACGGGCAATCCCGATCCGATCTACTGGGCGGGTGTGAAGGGTGTGATGTTTTTTGTGCGGGCCGCCGGAGTGCGGGTTCGCGTGATGGGCCTCGAGCGCATACCTCAGGGTGTGTGCCTGTTTGTTGCGAATCATACCAGCTCCGCGGATGCTCCGGCAGTTGTCGGGGCGATTCCGCGCAGGATCGCCGTTGTTCTGAAAGAGTCGCTCTTCAAGTGGCCGATCGTGGGACAAGCTTTTTCGGCTGCGCATTTTATACCGGTAAATCGCACCAAGCGCGACTCGGCCGTTGCTAGCGTCGAGAAGGCTACCGAGGCGCTGCGCGCTGGACAATCCTTTTTGATTTATCCAGAAGGCACACGCAGCCCCAACGGGAGGCTGCAGCGATTTAAGAGGGGGGCAGTGGTGATGGCTATCAATGCGGGGGTGCCAGTTGTTCCGATAGTGTGCTCGGGGGCCCATCGGGTCATGGAAAAACGCTCACTGGTCATTCATCCCGGAGAAATACTCGTGGAATTCCTGGAGCCGATTGATAGTTCCAAATATTCCCTGGAACAACGGGATATTCTGAACGAGCAGATCAGGGATACGATGGCCGCAGCCCTGCCTCCGGATCAACGACCTGTTGACGTTCCAGTGGCCAGCGCCGAAGGCGATGCCGAAGTCTGAACATCGTGATTTGCGAGCCGTGCGGCTGCCGTTCACCGCGATTTGAGTTTCTCGATTTCCGCTTGCAGTTCGCGAACACGCTTCTGCAAATCAGGGAGCCGATTCAGGGCAGCCATCGTCTTTAGCCATTCACGATTCTCAACCGCCGGATAGCCGGAATACAGCGAATGCGGCGGGACATCGTTAGGAACGCCGCTTTGAGCAGTGATCACGGTGCCGTCTCCCACTGTCAGGTGACCGGCCGTACCCACCTGGCCAGCTAGAATGCAGTTGTTGCCGACTTTGGTAGAACCGGCTAGGCCCACCTGCCCGCAAAGCATAGTGTTAGATCCAACCTGCGAGGCGTGGCCAATTAGCACGAGAGCATCGAGCTTGGAGCCGCGGCCAATGCGAGTTTCGCCAACCGTGGCGCGGTCTACACATGCGTTCGCTTGCACCTCCACGTCGTCCTCGAGGACGGCCGGCGCAGACTGCGCCATCTTGTACCAGGTGCCATCTTTCTGTTTCGCGAAACCCAACCCATCTCCGCCGATCACCACTCCATTTTGCAGGATCGCGCGATCGCCGATGCGGCAGAATTCACGCACGACAGCGTGCGCGTGGGCAAAAAAATTAGTTCCGATTTTTGCGCCGCGATAGATAGTCACGAAACTATGCAGCACGGCATTGCGGCCAATTTCGACGTCTTCGTCCACATAGCAGTACGGCCCAACATGCGCGCAGTCGCCAATCCTGGCAGTTTTCGCGATGATGGCGGTGGGATGAATCCCTGGTTCATAGCCGGGTGGTTGATAGAAAAGCTCGATGGCCTGTGCAAACGCAAAATATGGATTGCCAGAGCGAAGCGCAGCAAGCTCCGGCAAGGAGGCATCACGATTCAGGGGAATTCCTTCCTCGACGAGAACTGCTGACGCGCGCGTAGTCTTCAGCAACGGAAAGTAGCGCCGATTGGCCAGGAAGGTAATCTGGCCCGCTTCAGCGTACTCGATACCGGCGACTCCGCGAATCTCGACTTGCGGGGAGCCTTCCAACCGGCATCCCAATTTGTGCGCAACTTCAGAAAGTTTCATGGACAGAGCTCCTCGATTCTTCATGGGGCTGTTTGCGAGTCTCGCACAGGCCAAACGAGGAAGTACAGCCAGCCTGCAAGCCTATTCATTGAAAAGGCGGGGCTGGGAAGGGCTGGCGGCAGTGGCGGCGGGCTTCCGGCGCGCAATGCCGACGACACCCAGAACAGTGACCTCAGAGAGCGCGGCACGCGGAACAAAAATACGGTCTGTGGAAGAGTTGAGGTCTGGCGAGGTGATCTGCAGACCGTTATCCAGCAACGCGAGCAAATCGTTCGGAACTACGCCTTCCAAGGTTTCTCCGTCGTTGAAGAGCAGCTTCACCCACAGGCCGTCCAGTTTGGGGCGGCTCAGGAAGGCCTTGCGCTGTGGTTCGAAGTCGTCGGAAAACTCGCGAACGAAATAGATGGAGCGCACGCGAGACAGCCCAACTTCAAGATGCTCGCCCTCCGGGGTCAGGAGATCAATGGGGTCGGCCTGCCCCAACCGCGCGGGATTCAAATAGCCGCGCACGGGCTTTTTGTCGGCAAGCACAACGATAACTTTCTTATGCGTTGAGGCTGGGGCTCTAGTCTTCAAATTTGTGCGTTTCCCGATGCGGATGCGCCGGATTTGCCAATCGGCAAAATGTATGTTATGTTAAGCGCGTTTTTCCTGTCAAGTTATTGTTTTCATTAGGGTTAGGGCCCCGGAGCACTGCCCTTTGACCGATAAAAAACATATCCTCAAATCGGCCTCGATCATCTCCCTGGTCACGGTCGCTAGCCGCATACTGGGCTACGTCAGGGACCAGCGCATAGCCCTCCTTCTGGGTACAACTCCTGCCGCAGATGCCTATGTACTTGCCTACCGAATCCCAAACTTGTTCCGCCGTTTGGTGGCGGAAGGTTCCATGACGGCGTCTTTCATCCCCGTCTTTACGACCTACATGCGTGAGAAATCGAAAGAGGAAGTCTGGGACTTTGCGAACAAATTATTCTGGACACTTGCTCTCGTCGTTGCGGTGATCACCATCCTGGGAATGGTTTTCTCTCCCTCCGTTGTTCACCTGTTTGCTGGGAAGAATGTCGCCGGTGTGCAGGCGGTAGACTTGAACCGGATCATATTCCCGTACCTGTTTTTCATAGCTTTGGCGGCTCTCGCCATGGGGATTTTGAATTGTTTTCACCAATTTGGCCTGCCCGCGGCAACTCCAATACTTCTGAATCTGGCCACCATTGCTTTTACATTTGCCGTGGTCCGAAAATATTTCAAGGATCCGGCCACTTCGATTGTAGTGGGGGTACTGGTCGGGGGAGTGTTGCAGTTCCTGATTCAGGTTCCTTCCCTCGTGCAAAAGGGCATGAAGTTCAATTTCGGTATCTCGTTCTCACACCCGGCGATCCGAAACGTTGCACAATTGATGATTCCGCGCCTTTTTGGAATCGGCATCGGCCAGATCAATCTCTTCATAGATACGCGCTTCGCGACGGCCTCCGGTATGCCTGAAGGCAGCCTTGCTGCTCTGTACCTAGCGGACCGTGTAATGGAGCTCGTCTTAGGAGGGTACGCCATCGCTGTCGCTACGGCCATTCTGCCCATGATGTCCCATCAGGCTGCAGAAAAGGACTACGAGTCGCTGAAGAAAACACTCGCATTCTCGGTGCGCATCGTGGCTTTTATCACCATCCCCGCGGCACTTGGTTTGATGATTCTGCGAGAGCCCATCATTCGCGTACTTTTCCAGCACGGGCAGTTCATTGCGGAATCGACCAAATTGACGGCTCGCGCCCTTCTCTATTACGCCGTTGGCTTGCCCGCACTGGCCACCGTGAAGCTGGTTGTGCCGGCGTTCTATTCCACGCGGGACACGAAGACGCCAGTCATTATTGCTTCTATATCTCTGGTGCTGAATATCGTTCTGAATATCGTCTTTCTGCAATTCTTCTTCAAACGGGTGCAGAACGGCGGCCCGGCGCTGGCTACTGCGCTAGCGACCTTTTTCGATTTTTTCGCGCTCTTTATTATCTTCCGGTTGCGCTATGGGCCGCTGGGAACCATGGAAATACTCCGTTCGTTTTCAAAGGTTTCCTTGTGCTCGGGCATCATGGGTGTGGCCTGCTGGATCGGGAATCACTACACTTCGTTTGCGATCCACTCGCGCTTCCTGGTGCAGCTTCTCATTTTTGCAGCCCTGATTATCGGGGCCACGGCTCTCTATCTGGCCCTCGCATGGATGTTCCGTTGCCATGAAATCCAGGAAGTCTACGGCATTGCCATGCGGCGGCGTGTTGGCGGCGGGGACGGATACCTGGAGACCTGATGGAGATTTCCGCAACCATTTCGTCATTCTTGACGCACGTACGCGTGGAGAAGGGACTGTCGTCCAATACGGTTTCTGCGTATCGTCGCGATCTCATGAAGTTCGCGGAATTTGCGCGGAAACGCAGGCTCAGCCTGCAGGCCGTCAGCCGGGACGACCTGGTCGATTTTCTCGCGACCCTCTATCGGCAGAACCTTGACAGCAAATCCGTGGCCAGGCATCTGGTCACTCTGCGCAACTTTTTCAGATTCGCCCAGATCCAGGAGCACATTCCAGCGGACCCGTCGGTTAATTTGGAATCGCCAAAAATCCGGCGATCGTTGCCGGGGTATCTCCGCCTCGAGGAAGTGGAGCGGCTTCTGAACCAACCCGACGTGAAAAACGCCCTCGGATTGCGCGACCGCGCCATGCTCGAGGTTCTGTACTCCACGGGATTGCGGGTATCAGAACTCATCGGCCTGCGGGTCTCCGATCTCGATACCAAAGTCGGCTGTGTGCGTTGTATCGGCAAAGGCGACAAGGAGCGCATTGTTCCCGTCGGCAAGAAAGCCCTCGCCATCGTCGAAAAGTATTTGCGGGATGCCCGGCCCAGGCTGCTCGGAAAGGCGCCAGGCAGTCCCGCATTGTTCGTGAATCGTCGGGGCGCCCCGTTGAGCCGCGTCGGAGTCTGGAAGATACTTTCAGCCTACGGGCGACGGGCTGGCCTGCGGGTAGCGCTTACGCCACACATGCTGCGCCACAGTTTTGCGACACACTTGCTCGAACGTGGCGCGGACCTCCGGTCCGTGCAGCTTATGCTCGGTCACGCGGACATTTCCACCACGCAGATTTATACCCACGTTGTCGAGGAGCGGTTGAAGCAGATTTACAAAGCGCATCACCCGCGTGCATAACGCGGCAGGCCAGGGGACTCATTGCGGGTGCCTCCGCGGTGGTCAGCGCGGACACCCTGAAGCAGAAGGAGTGCGATGCCAGACTACATGTTTTTGCTGGAAAGCCGGCTCTCGCCGGAACAGCGCGCGGTGATGTTGCGCGTGCAGGAACTCTCCGCCGCGCTTGGATTCAACGTGTATCTGACGGGCGGAACCGTCCGGGACCTCGTCACCGGCGCTTCGCTGCGGGACCTGGATTTCACCGTGGAAGGCAATCCGACGAAGATCGCTCATGAACTCGAGAAGGGCGGGGCGAAGATCCTTTCCGAGGATGAAAAATATCGCCAGATCGAAGTGCTTTTCGCGGGAGACTGTGAAGGGAGTATCTCCGGCGCGCGAGACGACCACTATGTTCGTCCAGGCACGCGTCCCGAGATTCGGTGGTCCACGATCATGGAAGATCTTCGGCGCCGCGATTTCTCACTTAACGCCATTGCCATTTCGTTGAATCCTGCTTCTCGGGGACTGCTCCTAGATCCCACGAACGGGTTGTCCGACATCGAGCGCGCTGAAGTTCGCGCTCTCACGATTCACAGCTTTACAAACCAGCCGGTTCGCTTGTTGCGGCTGCTGCGATTCGCGGCGCGCATGGGCTTCAAGATCGAGCAGCGCACACAAGAATGGTTTGATTTGGCCATGGAGCGCAACTTACAGGACACCATTACGCCGGAAGACGCTGGGGGCGAACTTCGCGCCGTCGCGCGTGAGGAGCGGCCTTCCGTCGTGTTGAAAGCCTGGGAAGAGCATGACCTTCTCGAGGCCGTCAATCCGGTGCTCGCGAAGAAACATCCCGCTTACGAGGCTATCGGCAGGCTGATGAAGGTGCGCGAGGACATGTTCACGGCAGGATTTCGTCCGCGGCTTGCAATTCCCATGCTCCTCGCTGTTCTGGGACGCTTGAAGGAACGCGAACAGGCCAGCGTCCTCTCCAAGGCCGGTTTCCGTTCCGCCGAAGCGGAAGAAGCGCTCGGTTTTGAGGAGGAAGCGCTGAAGGCTCAGAAGGAGCTTGGCGGGCGGAAGATGCACGCTCCGATTGATGCTTATCGCTTTCTGGAGAGGGTTCCGCTCGAACAGATGGCCTATTTGCTGGCGGAGTCCAATAATTCAGCAGCGCTTTCGAAGATCCGGGCCTATCTGAACAAGTGGCGGCCCATTCGCAACGGAGTTCCGGTTGTGGCCACAGAACTGGGGGCGCTGGGCATGGCCCGGGGCCAGAAGTTCGATCAGATCGTCGAGCAGGTTTTCGCAATGCAGTTGACGGGCCGCGGCAAGACCAAAGAAGAGCGTGAAAAAATCCTGCGAAAACTATCCGGCATCAAGGAGCCGGCGAAGAAAAAAGAGAAGGAAAAGAAGCCCGCAAAGGGTCACGACAAAGCACATGCCGCCGCGGCAATGGGCGACGCCGCAAATAAGAAGCACGCGGCCGCGAAAGTCGAAGCGAAAAGCGCGGCCAAGGCGAAACCTGCTCACGAAAAGCCCCATGCAAAACACGCTGCCGTGGCATCTCGCGGCAAGAGCGCGGCCTCCGGCAAGAAGAGTCACGCGCGCAAGTAGGGCGTCCGTCTATTGGTCATACGCCGCCTGTGGGAAAGGTCACAATGCATAATGCAAATCTCCTGAGAGAGTCATAGAATCGAGTTCCATGGGTCAAGCGCAGTTTGTTCACCTTCACGTTCACACCGATTACAGCCTGCTCGATGGGGCCTGCGAAACCTCCGAGCTTTTGGATGAAGCGTCCCGTCAGAAGATGCCGGCTGTGGCCATCACCGATCACGGGAATCTGTTCGCTGCGGCAAATTTTTTCTATGAAGCCAGCAAGCGCGACGTCAAGCCCATCATCGGCTGTGAAGTGTATGTCGCCAAGGGCAGCCGCCACGACCGCGGAGAAAAGGCAAATGGGGGCAATGGCCAGGATCGCGGCGACGCAGAGCCCGGAATGCGCGGCTCGAATCATCTCGTGCTGCTGTGCGAGTCGCTCGAGGGTTATCACAATTTAATCAAGCTGGTCTCCGCTGGCTTCCTCGAAGGCTTCTACTACCGGCCTCGCATTGACTACGACCTGCTCGCCAAACATAGCAAAGGCTTGATAGCGCTCTCGGCCTGCCTGCGCGGCCCGGTGACAGAAGCGGTTGTGGATCAGAAATACGATCAGGCGCGCGAGAACGCTTACCGCTTGCGCGATGTTTTCGGCAAAGGCAATTTCTTTCTCGAAATTCAAGATCAAGGGTTGCCGATCGAAAAGGATGTAAACCGAGAGCTGGTTCGTCTTTCGAAAGAGACTGGTATCCCGCTTGTGGCCACCAACGATTGCCATTACCTGCACCATGACGACGCTCACGCCCAGGACGTGCTCTTGTGCATCCAGACGGGCAAGACCATGAGCGACACGAACCGGATGAAGTTCCAGACCGACCAGTTTTACTTCAAGAGTGCGGTGGAGATGTCCCAGGTTTTCGGCGAGCTGCCGGAAGCGTTGAGCCGCACCGTGGACATCGCTTCGCGCTGCAACGTCAAAATCGAGCGCATTCCTAATCCTTTCCCGGAGTTCAAAGTCCCGGAAGGACATACCTCGGCGAGCTATTTCGAGACAGTGGTCCGAGACGGATTTGCCGCGCGCGTTCCGCAGCTAGAGCGTCAGGCGCAGCAGGGCTTCTTGCGGAATTCACTGGCGGAGTACGAACGGCGGCTCACATCCGAGATTGAGATGATTAAGAAGATGCGTTACGAGGGGTACTTCTTGATCGTCTGGGATTTTATTCACTACGCGCGCGCACAAAATGTTCCTGTTGGACCGGGGCGCGGTTCGGCAGCGGGCAGTCTTGTGAGCTACGCGCTGCGTATCACCGACGTCGATCCCCTGCAGTACAACTTACTCTTCGAACGTTTCCTCAACCCTGAGCGTGTGTCCATGCCCGATATCGACATCGACTTCTGCATGCGGCGGCGCGGCGAGCTGATCGAATACGTGACGCAGAAATACGGCCGGGAAAATGTCGCGCAGATCATTACGTTCGGAACGATGGCTGCCAAGGCCGCGGTGAAAGACGTTGGGCGCGCCATGGACATTCCGTACGGAGAAGTGGACCGGCTCGCAAAGCTCATTCCCACGACGCTCGGCATCGAGTTGAAAAAGGCTTTAGAAGAGGCTCCGCAGCTCAAGTCTGCTATCAATAGCGACGAGCGGCTCAAGGATTTGATGGCCGTGGCGCTGCGTCTGGAAGGATTGTCGCGGCACGCCTCCACGCACGCGGCGGGCGTCGTGATTTCGCCGCGTCCGTTAACGGACATCGTCCCACTGTACAAGTCAAACCGCGATGAAATCACAACGCAGTATGACATGAATGCGCTTGAGCGAATCGGCCTGCTAAAAATGGATTTTCTAGGCCTGACGACGCTTACGGTGCTGCACGACACTGTGCGTATGATCGAGCAAAACCGCGGAGTGAAGATTGACATTGACGATCTAGCGTTGGATAACGCCGAAACCTACAAACTCTTCGCGCGGGGCGAAACGACCGCCATATTCCAATTTGAATCGCACGGTATGCGGGATATTCTGCGCCGCTACCAGCCGACCCGCATCGAAGATCTCACCGCACTCAACGCACTCTATCGCCCCGGGCCCATCCAAGGCGGCATGATCGACGATTTCATCAACCGCAAACAGGGCAAGACCAAGGTCAGCTACGAACTTCCACAATTGAAAGGTATTCTTGAGGAAACGTACGGCGTTATTCTCTACCAAGAACAGGTGATGCAAATCGCCAATCTCCTGGCCAGTTTTTCACTCGGCGAGGCGGACATCCTTCGCCGGGCCATGGGGAAGAAGAAGAAAGAAGAGATGGCCGCGCAGCGCGCCAAATTCATGGCCGGATGTGCTGCCAACAAGATCCCGGAGAAAAAAGCCGAGCGCATCTTCAATTTGATGGAGGAGTTTGCTGGCTACGGCTTCAATAAATCGCACTCCTGCGCTTACGCCCTGCTCGCTTATCAAACCGCCTATCTCAAAATTCACTATCCCGTCGAATTCATGGCCGCGCTCCTGACCTCTGAGGCCGGCAACACTGAGAAAGTCGTGAAGTACATTAATGAGGCGCGGGGCATGAGCATTGCCATTCTTCCGCCGGATGTGAATGAGAGCGATCTCTACTTCACTCCGGTTGGGGAATCGATACGCTTTGGTCTTGCTGCGATCAAAAATGTCGGGGAGAACACCGCCAAAGCGATTCGCGAATCGCGGCTGAGCCAGGGAGAATTCAGGTCCCTCTATGACTTCTGCGAACGCATCGAGTCCCGCTTCCTGAACAAGCGTGTGTTCGAAAGCCTCATTAAGTCGGGGGCTGTGGATTCGCTCGGTCCGCGCGAATCCATGCTGGCGTCTGTGGACGATGCCGTCGCGGCCCTGCAGCGCGCTTCCCGGACGCGAGAATCCGGCCAGCACGGATTGTTTGGAACCGCGGCCGCTCCTGCGCCGGTGCCATTCGAATTGCGCGAGGCTGCACCTTGGAGCGAGGAAGAACGCCTGGCCAGCGAATACGCTATGCTCGGCTTTTACGTGTCAGGGCATCCGCTGGCGAAATACGCATCCCGCCTGATGGATTTGAAAACAGCTTCTCTCGATCAGGTCGAGGATCAGCGAAACGGGAAAGAGATTACCATTGCCGCCCTCATTGTTGGCACGCGCCCGATGCGTTCGAAAAAAGGCGCGCGGTGGGCAATCTTCACAATTCAGGATATGACCGGCGTTCAGGAACTCCTCGCTTTTCCTGAATGCTATGGCCGCCTGGAGCCGGTTTTAAAGCCCGGCAATCCATTGCTGATGAAGGTTCGTGTACAAGTGGAGGAAGCAGGAACTCGACTTTCGCTGCAGGAAGCGCGGCGGCTTGAAGAACTAGCGGAGAACGCTTCGCCCGGGGAACTTCGCGTTCGAATCGGACTGCAATCGCTGAGCGAAGAGGCCCTCGAGCGCTTGGAAGATTTGTTTGCCGCTTCGCCGGGGCCTTGCGCGGTCGTCTTCGAATTGTGCGCGCCGGACGGTGCGGTTGCGGTCCTGCAAACTAAGCAACGTGTGAAAAACGCGCCGGAATTAGTGGAAGCAGTGCGGGAAATCTGCGGAAATGGCTCCGTTGGAATGGTGCCGGAATGAGGTCAAAAGAAAAAAACAAAGCCGGCGCTGCGTCCCGGGACCGTTCGAAAGAAAACGACGGTGCAACGGAAATTGCGCGCCAGAAAGAGATTGAGCGCCTGGGAAAGGATGTCGAGGAGTTGCGGCACCTTGCAGGTGATACGGATTCGAACGCAGAGCTGGAACGCATTCGCCAGCAAGTAACAGAATTACGGCGCGAATTTTACACCCACCTGGGGCCGTGGCAGCGTGCGCAGATCGCGCGTCACCAGCAACGTCCGTACACGCTGGATTTTATCGGACTTCTTTTCACGGATTTTGTCGAATTGCATGGCGACCGCGGTTATGCCGACGACAAGGCGATCGTTGCGGGGCTTGGCAAATTTCACGGACGTCCAGTAGCGATTGTGGGCCACCAGAAAGGGCGCGATACAAAGCAGCGGCTCGTTCGAAACTTCGGACAACCGAAGCCGGAAGGTTACCGGAAAGCCCTTCGAGTGATGCAACTGGCCGCAAAGTTTGGGCGGCCGATTTTTACCTTTATCGATACGCCCGGGGCGTATCCGGGAATCGATGCGGAAGAGCGCGGCCAGGGCGAGGCGATTGCGCGAAATCTTCGGGAGATGGCACGGCTGCCGGTCCCCATCGTGGTGACGGTGACGGGCGAGGGCGGCTCGGGCGGAGCCCTGGCGATTGCCGTCGGCGATCGTGTCAACATTCTCGAGAACAGCTTTTACTCGGTCATCTCGCCAGAGGGTTGCGCTTCCATCATCTGGCGCGATTCCACGAAGGCCGAGACTGCGGCCACGGCCATGAAGATCACGGCGAAGGATTTGAAAGAGCTGGGCATCGTCGACGAGATTGTGGCTGAGCCGGAAGGCGGCGCGCACACCGACTTTGAAGCGGCGGCGCGTTTTCTGGACGAGGTGCTCGACCGGCAACTGGTCGCGGTAACGAATCAGCCCATCCGGGAATTGCTCGATGCGCGCTACGAGAAATTCCGCAAGATGGGCCAGTTCTTCGATTTTGGGAATTGAGCGGCAGTTGTGATTTGCAACTCGGCGAAGCCCGCAAGGCAATTGTGGGCATGCGAGCGCCTTACCATCACGACCTTGTAGGATGGATTGCCAGCAAGGTTGCTACAACGCGTACAGGGAAAGCACCACATCAGGCGGGGAAGTGAATTAGGACGATCCGCAAGACTGGAAAATAGAGTTAGCGGGTAGGAGTGATGGCGGCGCCTAGTTCTTTGAGTTTGGCGCGTGCGCGGCGGTCCTCTTCTGTGCCAGGGTAGCGCTTGACGATTTCGCGAAGTTCACGAATGCCGGAAGACTTCTGGCCAAGTTCGATGAAAGCCATTGCTCTGTGGAGTTGCGCGGGCGCCAGCTTGAAACTCTTCGGATAATTGTTCAAAACCTTGTCGTACTCGGTCACGGCCTGATCGTATTTTTTTTGCTGGTAGGCGATTTCGCCGAGATAGAACTGCGCGTTGGAAGCGAGGTCCGTGGAACCGTAATACTTCAAGTAGTCGAGAAATTCGGAGCGGGCCAGTTCATATTTTCCGCCCTGGATATCGCGCAAGCCGTTCTGATAAAGCATGTCGGCGGAGGGCGCTGAGCCAGGGGGCGGAACGGAGGAGCCTGTGGGAACGGCGGAGGAAGCGGCCGGGTTCGTGCCCCCGGAGACCGCAGCAGGCGCGCTGCCGGAGAGTTTGGCGTCAAGGCTTTGCACGGAATTCTGAAGATCGACGAGCTGCTGGTTAAGTTTGCCGAGGCGTGACTTGATTTCCTCGAGGTTATCGGAGAGACCCTGGACTTGCGTGGACATCGTGTCGAGGCGCGCGCCGGAATTGGCCTGAACGTCCTGGACGGATTTCTGGAGCGAGCTCATGGTGGAGCCGAGCTTGCCGACAGTGTCGTTGGATTGCCCGATGAGCGTCTTCATGACAGTGTTGTCCTGAGTGACTTGTGTGGAAAGATCCTTCTGGCCCTGGAGCAGGGAGGTGACGTCGCGCTGAAGCTCGATGAGTTCGCGGGCGACGGCTTCGACGGGACGAGGGCCGACGAGACTTCCAGCGAGCGCGCCGGCAAGAACAGCGGCGCTGAAGATAGCAACTTGACGAGTGCGCATGAACAATCCTCCTAGGGAGCTCCGAGGGACTGCTTGTGAATGGCGGCCGCGGAGCAGCCAACAAAAACCTTTACGGGCCAGGGAAGCAGCTCTCACTTTAATAAGAGTGCCGCGAGGGGGCAAGGGTTTGCCGGGCCTCGCGGCACAGTTGGTCAACAAACGGTAAACGGCGAACGGCGTGAAGCTGGTTAGTTCGCCTTCACAAAATGGCCGCGGCGGTTCTGCTGCCAGCAAGCCTCGTTGCTCTCCATGCAGAAGGGTTTCTCTTTGCCGAAGCTGACAGTGCTGAGGCGGTCGGCGGAAACGCCCAGAGAAACGAGATACTGCTTGACGGCGCTGGCGCGGCGATCACCCAGGCCCAGGTTGTATTCCGTTGAACCACGCTCGTCGCAATGACCTTCGATGGTCGCCTTGAACTGCGGATTGCTTTTCAGGAAGTCCGCGGTCTTCGAGAGCGCCGTGCGAGCGTCGGGACGAATATCAGCCTTGTCGTAGTCGAAATAGGCATCGAGGACTCCTGCCTTCCAGATATCATCGGCCGAGGGCCCTTTGGGCTGCTCCACCGGAGGCGGCGGAGCGTTGACCGTGACGGTTGCAGTGGCGCTGGCGGA
>WNFJ01701123.1_pt2 | contig 16724 bp, 16 predicted proteins | sample 5400461 | NCBI WGS metagenome assembly WNFJ01 (sample SAMN13153349, study PRJNA577476) | soil metagenome | isolation source: 115 cm saprolite on Douglas fir-dominated hillslope | place: USA:California | collected 2013-09-17 | reverse complement strand
CACGCCGCTGGCTGCGATTCAGGGTCCGAAGGTGATGATCATCGACGAGACGGCCGGCTCGGGCGGGGATTACTTACCGTGGATGTTCCGCAAATCGAAACTGGGAACGATCGTCGGGCGGCGGACGTGGGGCGGGCTGGTGGGGATCAGCGGCTTTCCGGTGCTCATGGATGGAGGGACGATCACGGCGCCGAACTTCGCGATCTGGGCGCCGGAGGGCGGGTGGGTGGTGGAGAACGAGGGCGTAGCGCCGGATATCGAAATCGAGCAGACCCCGGCCGAGATCATCGCCGGCCGCGATCCGCAGTTAGACAAGGCGATCGAGGTCGCGCTCAAGCAGCTCGAAGCGAATCCACAGCCGACCCCGAAGCGCCCTCCATTTCCTAATAGGGTCAGGCCTACCCTTTGACCTGTTTTCCACAATAGGTAGAACAAAAGCGCCACCGAGGTACCCTCGGTGGCGCTATGTCACGACCGCTTCGACTCGAATTTCCCGGCGCCCTCTTTCACGTCACGCAGCGCGGAAACAATCAGCAGAACATTTTTCTCGATGACGACGACCGCAACGTCTTCATCGACCTGTTAGGCAGATGTGTCAACCGATTCGCGTGGATCCTGACCTCGTACGTGCTGATGTCGAATCACTTTCACCTCGTGGTCCAACTCACGTGCAGATCACTTTCGCGTGGAATGCACTGGCTGGACTCCGAATATCCGCGGTACTTCAACCGGCGGCATCGACGGGTTGGGCATCTTTATCAGGGTCGATTCAATGCACCGCTCATCGAGAAAGAAACGTACTCGCTCGAAGTCCTTCGATATGACGCACTCAATCCTGTGCGGGCGGGGATGGTCGCTCGACCCGAAGACCACGCATGGAGCAGCCATTGCGCGGTGCTCGGTTTGGCAAAAGCGCCCGAATGGCTTGCGGTCGACGACTTGCTTGTGCAGTTCGCGCCTCAACGCGATCTCGCCCGCGCGAATTACAAGAATTTTGTCGATGCAGCGATTGGAGTCGATCACAATCCCTGGAAGGATATCGTTGGCCAACTGTATCTCGGGAGCGAACAGTGGATTGAGAAGATTCGTGAGCAGATCGATCTAAAACCGCGATCGGACGATCATCCTCGCGCGCAGCGCCTTGTCGACACAGTAACGATGTCGGCAGTCGTCGCCGGAGTAGCCGGGTGCCTCTCGATTGATCAGGAACGCGTGCGATACAGCCGAGGCGGTGTGCCGCGGATGCTGGCAGCGTGGATTGGTCGCAATGAAGCGCTACTTACGAACAGCGAGGTCGCTGCCGGCCTCCGCATTCGTAGCGCAACTCAGGTGACGCGGCTGGTCCGTCGGTGCGATCGTGAACTCGACAAAAATCCTATTCTGCGAGGGTGGCTCGATCGCTGCGTGTCTACTATTCGTGGAAAAAGGGTCAAAGGGTAGGCCTGACCCTAGCTCATCCAGTTGGTGCCGGCTTCCTTGTTCCACTTTGTCGTCATCTTCTTCGACTTCGTCCAGAACTCGATCGAGCCGCGGCCGGTGATGTCGCCCACCCCGAATTTCGATTCGTTCCACCCGCCGAAACTGAATGGCTCGCGCGGCACAGGCACGCCGACGTTCACGCCGACCATCCCCGCGCTGGCCTTCTCCATCACGTAGCGCGCAACGCCGCCGCTTTCTGTGAACACGGACGCGGCGTTGCCATAACGCGATCGGTTCTGCACGCCGACGGCCTCCTCCACATCGCGAGACCGGATGATCACCATCACCGGCCCCAAGACCTCCTCGCTCGCGATGCGCATATCGGGCGTGACGTAGTCGATGAGCGTCGGGCCGACCCAGAAACCAGGACCTTCTTTTCCTCGCCCGTCGACAAGCACCTTCGCGCCCGCCTTTTCCGCTTCGGTGATGTAGCTCTCTATCCGTTGTTTCGCTTCCTTCGAGATCACGGGACCGATTTTCAGGTTGCGCGTGATCCCAACCATGCGATTGATGATGTGGTCCGTGTTGCCGACCGCCATCATCACCGACGCCGCCATGCAGCGCTGCCCTGCGCAGCCGGCCATCGACGCGACGACATTCGACGACGTCATCTCCGGCTCGGCATCCGGCATCACGATCAGATGATTCTTCGCGCCGCCCAGCGCCAGCACGCGTTTCAGATTCGCCGTGCCGCGCCGATAGACAATCTTGGCAACGCGCGTCGATCCGACGAACGTGATCCCGTCAATGTCGGGGTGATCGCAAATCGCTTCGACCGTTTCCTGCCCGCCGTGCACGATGTTCAACACGCCTTCCGGCAGACCGGCGTCGCGCAGCAGTTCCGCGATGCGTCCCGCCGAGAGCGGCACCTGCTCGCTCGGTTTCAGGATCATGCAGTTGCCGAGGGCGATGGCGTTCGGGATAGTCCAATTGGGGACCATGTTGGGGAAATTGAAGGGCGTGATCGACGCGACGATGCCGGCCGGGAATCGCTCGACGCGGCATTCCACTCCGCGGCTCACTTCGAGCACTTCGCCCGCGGTAATCTGCGGAAGCGAGCAGGCGAACTCGGTCAGCTCGGCGGACTTCAGCACTTCCGCGCGCGCCTCGCTATCGATCTTCCCGTTCTCCTCGGTGATCAACGCCGCCAGCTCGTCGATGTTTTGCTCGAGAAGCGTTTTGTATCGGAAAAAAACCTGGACGCGCTCCTTGATTGGAAGCGATGACCAGGCCGGAAACGCGCGTTTGGCCGCCTGCACAGCGCGATCGACCGCCGGCGCCGTCGAAAGCGGAACGCGCGAGATGACGCTGCCGTCTGCCGGATTTGTAACGTCGAGATGGTTGTATCTGTCTCCGTCGACGAATGTGCCGCCGATGTAATTGCGGACCGGGGGATATTTCGTACTGATGTCAATGGCACTCATAACGGTGCAATGTACGCCGGAGTTCAACGTCGCGCCAGTATCCAGTCGATAGTGGGCTCGATAGCGCGAGCAGTAGGATCGAGTCGCCATCCGGTTTTTCGTGGTCGAGTACAGATGACCGCCGGCGTATGATTCGGCGCGATGGCCCTCAATCAATTGTGGCGCACGAAATCGCTCGACGATCTCATGGCCGAGACGCGCGAAGAGGGCCACCAGCTCAAAAAAGCCCTCGGCCCGTGGAACCTCGTCGCCCTGGGCATCGGCGCGATCATCGGTGCCGGCATCTTCGCCACCATCGGAACGGCCGCCGCCGGCGATCCCTCCAGGCCGGGCGCGGGGCCGGCATTGATGCTGTCGTTCGTGCTCACCGCGATCGTATGCGGTTTTTGCGCGCTTTGTTATGCAGAATTTGCGTCTATGGTTCCTGTTGCAGGTTCTGCTTACACATATTCGTATGCGACGCTGGGCGAGCTGACCGCCTGGATCATCGGCTGGGATCTGATCCTGGAGTACGCGATCGGAAACGTCGCGGTCGCGATCTCATGGGCCAATTATTTCAACACACTGCTGGAAGGATTCGGCGTCGCGCTTCCGGCGTGGCTGAAGATCGATTACACGACCGCGGTCGCCAAGATGCCCGAGCTCGTCGCCAGCGCGCCGCACATCTTCGGCATCCCGATCGTCTTCAACATCCTCGCGGGAGCGATCGTCGCCGCGATCACGGTCGTGTTGGTGTGGGGCATCCGCGAGTCGGCGAGCTTCAACTTCGGCATGGTCGCCATCAAGCTCGTGGTCCTCGGCTTCTTCATTCTCGTCTGCTTCCGGTACGTGAAGCCGCCCAACTGGCACCCGTTCGCGCCGAACGGAATTCATGGCGTGATCACCGGCGCGGCGATCGTCTTCTTCGCGTACATCGGCTTTGACGCCGTTTCGACGACGGCCGAGGAGGCCAGGGATCCGAAGAGGGACATGCCGATCGGCATCATCGGTTCGTTGATTGTCTGCACGGTCGTTTACATCGGCATCGCCGCAGTTTTCACGGGAATGATTCCTTACGGCGCCCTGACGAAGACCTTGTCGAGCGAGCAGGCGGAGCCGCTGACGCTCGCGATGAAGTTCGTCTCGATGCCGAACTGGATGGTCGGCGTCGTGGCGTTCGGATCGGTCGTTGCGCACACCGCCGTCCTCCTCGTGTTTCAACTCGGGCAGCCGCGAATCTTCTTCGCGATGTCGCGCGACGGATTGCTGTGGCCCTTCTTCTCGAAAGTGCATCCGCGCTTCAGGACGCCGTACGTCGGCACGATCATCACGGGAGTCTTCGTCGGCGTGACGGCGATGGTCACGTCGCTCGACGCGATGGTCGATCTGACCAACATCGGAACTCTCTTCGCGTTCATTCTCGTGTGCATCGGCATCATGATTCTTCGCGTCCGCGAGCCGGAGCGTGAGCGGTCATTTCGCGTACCCGGCGGCGCATTCCTTCTTCCGACCCTCGGCATCATCACGTGTCTGATTCTCGCGATCTATCTGCCGCCGAAATCGTGGTGGCGATTTGTCTACTGGCTCGGCGCAGGGCTGATCATTTATGTGACCTACGGCTATCACCACAGCCGTTTGCGCGCCGGACGGCCCGGTGGACCGCGGCCGCCGGACTTCAATCCCGAGCAGCAACTGCCGCAGATCGACGTCGAGAAGTAAGCGATCACCATAGAGACACAGAGATCGCAGAGAGATGTCTCCGTGTCCTCCGTGCCTCTGTGGAGAGGCTTTACAGCCGCTCGAGCGCGGTCGAATCGGCAGCCAGACGTTTTCCGATCCACGTGTACGGTCCGACCGCGATCACCCCCGCGCTCGTAAAGGCATCGCGATACCACGCCGCCGGGCGACGCATGAGGCCGACAGTGTCGCCGACGACGCCGTCCTCGCGCGTGAGAACCTCGAAAAAGGCGGCGCCGCGCATCAGCCGCACGATCGCCGGCAGTCCGCGCCGAATCTCGTCGTCCGGCAGGTAGTGCATGACGTCGGCGCACACGACGAGATCGAATCGCTCGCGAATGTTCAAGGAGCCGAGGTCGTGGAACGCGCCGCGCCGCACATTGCGCGAAACCCCGAAGTGCTCGACTGCGTAATCGCCCGGATCGTATCCAACATAGCGAACTCTCGGCCGCAGCTCCTGCAGATGCACGAACCACGGCGCTTCGCCGCAGCCGATGTCGATCGCGTTGCGGATCGAGCGCCGCAGAAAGAACTCGGCGATGGAGACGGCCATCGTGACTTTCCTGCGCACGTCCGGCTCGGCGCCGATGCGGGCTCTGCCGCGATACCAGCGATCGAAGTAGGCGCGGTCATATTTCTTGGGCATGCTGTTTGGTACTCTAACGATTCACGGTGACCGATAGTCAGCGTATTCTCGACTCGATCCGTCGTCTCGTGCGCTTGTTGCGTCTCACAGACCGCGCCGCACAGAGCGAGCTCGGGTTATCGGGTGCCCAGTTGTTCGTGTTGCACGAGCTCGAAAAGATGCCCGCAATGTCGCTGTCCGATCTCGCCGGCAAAACGAAGACCGATCAGAGCTCGGTGTCGGTGGTGGTGAGCCGCCTGGTCGAGCGCGGTTACGTGATGCGCGAACGCGACCATCGCGACGCGCGCCGCCTGGTCCTGACGCTTACCCAGACCGGCCGCGCGCTTGCGGAGAAATCGCCGCCGGCCGTGCAGGAAAAAATCATCGATGTCCTCGATCGCATGCAGCCCGCCGACCGCGGCCGCTTCGCCGATATCTTCAGCCGCATGATCGAAGACCTCGGCGAAGCGCGCGGAGTGGCGCCGATGATGTTCGAAGACCTGGAACCGCCGGAAGGGGAATCCCGCAAGAAGTGACCAGTGTTAGACCACGAACATCGCGATCGCCGCGGCAAACATCGCCACAGCCGTGACGCCGACTGTTACCTGCGTGAGCCTGGAGCTGGGCTGGCCGTGCATGATGACCGGATCGCGCGACACCATCAAAATCCCCACCAGAAGAAATGGCGCGAGGAGTCCGTTGATGATTGCCGACCAGTACAGCGCGCGCACGGGATTGACTCCGGTGAAATCGAGCCCGATGCCGACGGCCGTCGACAGCAGCACGACGGCGTAAAACGCGCGCGCCTTCTCGAGCTTCTCGTCGAGACCCTGCTGCCAGCCGAAAGTCTCCGCGAGCGCATAGGCGGCGGATCCCGAGAGCGTCGGAATCGCGAGAAGGCCCACGCCGATGACGCCCACCGTGTAAAGCAGAAAGCATCCCCGGCCAGCGAGCGGCGTCAGCGCCTCGGCCGCCTGACGCGAAGTCTCGATGTTGGTGATTCCGTGTCGGTGCAGCGTGAGCGCGGTCGTCACGATGATGAAGAACATCACGATGTTCGAGACGAACGTGCCGACGCCGACGTCGAGCCGCCTGGTGTTGATCTCCTGCTGCGAGGCGCCCTGGCGCGCGATCGTCGTGAGCCGTCCGATGCTTTTTTCTTCTTCGACCTCCTGTGACGCCTGCCAGAAAAAGAGATACGGACTGATGGTCGTGCCCAGGATGGCGACTACGGTGCCCCAACCTTCTTTCCCGCTGGGTACGTGCGGAACGACGGTATCGCGGAGGATCTGCGACCAATCCGGATGGACCATGAACGCGGTGATGACGTACGCAAAAAGGAACAGCGCGAGCCACTTCAGCGTATTGGCAATCGATGTGTACCTGAGCCACACCGTTGCGGCGCTGATCCCGATGCCGAACACAATTACGAAAAAATGTGAGTTGACCCCGAACAGCATCTCTGATGCATCCGCCATTCCGGAGAGGTCCGCTCCGATGTTGAAGATGTTCGCAATGAGCAGCGCGATCGATGCGATTCCAGCGACCTTGGCGGAAAAACGACTTCGCAGAGCGCGCGCCAGTCCGTAGCCCGAGACCATCCCGATACGCGCGCACATCATCTGCACCGCCGCCATGAGCGGCCATGTGATCACCGCAGTCCACACGAGGCTCGTGCCGAGCTGCGCCCCGGCGATCGAGTAGGTGGCGATTCCCGACGGATCATCGTCGGCCGCGCCGGTGATCAGACCGGGACCCAAACTGCCCCAGAATTTTCGTAAGAAATTCGGCCTGCGTTTTGTCGCCACGAGTTGAGAATACCCGACTTGGGCTAATCTAATGTCAGCCCGTGACACGACAGGAACTCCTGGCGCACATCCCGCTATTCGAGTCGCTGACTCCGCAGGACATCGACGCGTTATCGAATCGCCTGGAGGAGATTCGTTACGCGGAAGGCGACGTCATTTTCAAACAGGGCGACGAAAGTTCTTCGCTCTTCATCATTGACGACGGGGCTGTCGAGATTTCGTACGGCGAGGGGCGCGGCCGCGTGTCGCTCGCGACGCTGTTCAACGGTCAGTATTTCGGCGAGCTTTCGCTATTCGACGGCGCGCCGCGCTCGGCGACCGCCACAGCCTCAAAACAATCGCGCCTGATCCGCCTGGATCGCGACGATCTCGTTGATTTCGTGAACAAGAATCCCTCGGCGGCATTGCGGATCATCGCCGAGATGAGCGAGCGGCTGCGTCAGACGAACGAGCTGATGTCGCGTCAAGTCTCACGCAACGTTCTGGAGGAAGAAGAAGAGCAAATGACCGTCGGGCAACGCGTTGCTGACCGCGTAGCGGCATTCGGTGGTTCTTGGCCCTTCATCTTCATTTTCGCTGTGATCATGACGGTGTGGATGGGAATCAACATCGCCGCCTTCGCGCATTTCGATCCCTATCCATTCATTCTCCTCAACCTCGTCCTCTCGACGATCGCGGCCGTTCAGGCCCCGGTCATCATGATGAGTCAGAATCGGCAGTCGTCGAAAGACAAGCTGCTGGCTGAGAACGACTATCAGGTGAATCTGAAAGCAGAGATGGAAATCACGGCATTGTTGCGTGGCCAGGCAGAAGTGCTCGCGCGGCTCGCATTGCTCGAGCGGGTGATCGGCCGCCGCGCCTCGGGCGACGTCGCTGGCAAGACCGGGCCGCAAACCGTCGTGAGCGCTGACTAAAGAAGCGCGCCTCGAAGGATTACTGCGGCGATCGTGAAATAGATCACCAGCCCGGTGACGTCGACCAGAGTCGCCACGAACGGCGCGGAGCTGGTCGCCGGGTCGAAGCCGAGTGCTCGGAGAATGAACGGCAGCATGCTGCCGGCCACGCTCCCGAACGTGACGACGCCGATGAGGCTCACCCAGACCGTGGCCGCTACCGCAAGATAGCTCTTCGTGTAGTCCGTCCATCCCGCCACTTGCCAGAGAACAATGCGCGTGAATCCAATCGCGCCGAGCATCGCGCCCAGTACCACGCCGGACATCACCTCGCGTCCAAAGACGCGATACCAGTCGCGCAGCCGTAGCTCGCGCAGTGCCAGCGCGCGAATGATGAGCGATGTTCCTTGCGATCCGGAATTGCCACCGCTGCTGATGATGAGCGGGACGAAGAGCGCGAGAACGACCGCGCTCGCTATCTCGGCTTCGTAGTGCGACATCGCGGTGGCCGTCAGCATCTCGCCGAGAAACAAGACTGCCAGCCAGCCGCCGCGCTTCTTGACCATTTTCCAGAATCCGACCGAGGTGTAGGGAGCGTCGAGTGCCTCCATGCCTCCCATCTTCTGCATGTCTTCGGTGGCCTGCGCGACTAACTCGTTGGTGTGACGCAGCCGGGAACCCAACTCCGCCATGATGATCATTCCTGCGGCCGGATCTTTCTTGATGAAATCGACAAAATCGTCGCGGTCGAGCGTCAGAACTGTAGCCGGCTCTACCGCGCGCACGGTCGCCGATCGAGGCGCATCGTCGAAGAGCGACAGCTCACCGAAATACTGACCGACGCCGAGACGCGCCAGTTCGACGTGCCGCCTTCCTTCGCCATAGCTGATCTCGACAGTTCCTTCTTCGATGATGTAAAGCCGCGCGCCTTTGTCGCCTTCGCGGAGGATGATCTGTCCGGCTGCGAAATGATCTTCATCCATCCGCCGGCCGAGTGCCGAGAGATCGTCCGCCGGCAGGTTTTGGAAAAACGAGACCTTTGACAGCAGCTCTTCGCGTGTCACCATCGACTCCCGTCCCGGTTACGTGAGCTGCGCGCGGGCCTCGTCGCGATCCGCCGTCTCCGGGTTTTTAAATTTTCGGAAGTTTACTCCACCCCGTACCCCGCCCGAACCCACCCGCCCGTGCCACCCGTCACGTTCATCACGCCGGCGAATCCCTCGCGCATCAACATGCTCGACGCGATCGAGGATCGGTATCCGCTTGCGCAGATCACGGCCAGCGGACCGCCGCGCTCGACCTCGCCGATGCGGCGCGGGAGCTCGTCGAGCGGGATGTGCTGCGCGCCGGGAACGTGGCCCATCGAATATTCGGGCGGGCGGCGAACGTCGAGAACGCGGTAACTCTGTTCGTGCAGCTCGGCCGGTTTGATCTGGCGCAGCGCCGCGCGATCGAGTCCTTCCGGCGATGTGACGAAGCCGATCGCGCTCTCGATTCCGACGCGCGCGAGGCGTATCACGGCCTCGTTCGCGCGAGGAGCGGCATCGGCCGACACGACGATCGGCGCCTCCGGCGGAAGCAGCGTTCCGCACCACGATGCGAACTGACCGCCGAGCCCGATGTTGATCGCGCCGGCGATGTGCTCCGCGCCGAACGCCGCAGCATCGCGGACATCGAGGACGATCGCCCCGCGGTTGATTTCTTCGCGAATGTTGTCGGGCGGCAGAGCGACCGCGTTGACCTCCGAAAGCGGCCGCGCGCCTCGGCGATTGATCTCTGCGTCTCGCGAGAAGTACGCCGGCGCGGAGGGCATCTCGCTCGTCATCATCGCGACGAACTGCTCGCGCGACATCGGCTGCAGCGCGTAGTTCATCTTCCGCTGCATGCCGATCGTCGACGATGTCTCACTCGAGATATTGCGTCCGCACGCGGAGCCGGCGCCGTGCGCCGGGAAGACTTCGACGTCATCGGGCAACGTCAACAGCTTCTTGTGCAGCGAGTCGTACATCATCGACGCCATCCTCTGCGGCGTGAATCCGCGTCCGCCGGCGAGATCGGGCCTTCCGACATCGCCGATGAACAATGTGTCGCCGGTCAGGACTTTGGCGGGCCGGCCGTCCGAAACGATGAGCCAGCACATGCTCTCCGGCGTGTGGCCGGGAGTCTCGAGCGCTCGGAGCTCGATCGATCCGAGGCGGATGCAATCGCCGTCGCGAACCGCAAGATGCGGAAACGCTGCGCAGGCGGTGGCGCCGATCACGATCTGTGCGCCGGTCCGCGCAGCGAGCTCGCGATGTCCGCTCACGAAATCGGCGTGCAGGTGCGTCTCGATCACGTACCTGATGCGAAGGCCCTCGCGCGCTGCTTCATCAATGTATTCATCGACGTCGCGCTGCGGGTCGATGACCGCGGCCTCGCCGCCGTCGCCGATCAAGTACGAAGCATGGGCGAGGCAGCCGAGGTAGAACTGCTTGAAGCACATGGTCGAGTTCGTAGGAATGCATACATTTTAGCGAGAAATTAACAGGAAAGGGGCGCGCCGCTCGTGCATTCTTTGCGGATCAGGGAGAATGTGCCCATGCCTCCGCTCGTCGCGGTAACGAGCTTTCTCGTCCTTTCGGCAGGCCTCGCGTTTGGTCAAGTCCGGGAAACCGTCAACGTCAATCTCATCGAGGTGCCGGTCACAGTCGTCGATCGCAGCGGCAATCCCGTTCGCGGTCTGACAGCCGACAAATTCGAGCTGATCGATCAGGGACAGAAGCGGCCGATCACAACGTTCGAAGTCATCGACTTCGCTGCACCGACGCGCGCGGCCTCGCCGCTGAATCCTGCGGCGCGCCGCAGTTTCCTTCTGCTCTTCGATTTGTCTTTCTCATCGCCGCTCGGCCGGACCAGGGCGCAGGAGGCGGCGCGCAACTTCATCGCGCGCAGCATGCAGCGACGCGATCTGGCTGCTGTCGCGACGATTGACGTCGAGCGCGGCTTCCGACTGCTGACGGCCTTCACGACTGATCGCAACTTCCTGGCGTCCGCCATTTCCAGTCCGGTCAACTTCCGATCGAGCGATCCGCTGCAGATCAGCGGTTCGCAGACGTTCGATGCTGAACCGTCGTCGAATGTTCAATCCAATAACGACAAGAGCGAGGCCGCCCTAGATGTCTTGAAAGAGATTCAGCGTGGCCAGAAACGGCTCGACGACCAGTTCAATCGCGGCCGGATCGAACGCCAGGTCACGCTTCTGGGCAGTCTCGCGCGCACGCTCCGAATGCTTCCCGGGCGCAAGCAGGTCGTTTTCTTTTCGGAAGGATTCGATCCGCGCCTCGTGCAGGGACGCGACGTCCGCGCGATGAGTGAGTCCATGGAGGAAATGTCTCAGGTGGAGCACGGTGAGGCCTACAAAGTCGATTCCGATATGCGATACGGAAACACGACCAGTCTTTCCCTGCTCGATCAGATGTCGCGCGCGTTCCGCGGGTCGGATGTTGTCCTGAACGGCGTCGACATTCGCGGAGTGCGCGTTCAGAACGATCTGCAATTCGGCGCGAAGATCAATTCCAATGACGCCTTGTTTCTTCTCGCCAATCCGACCGGCGGCGAAGTATTCCGAAATTCCAATGACCTCAACAACGATCTGCAGCGCCTGCTGCGCCAGCAGGAAGTCGTCTACATCCTCGGATTTCAGGCCCCGACCGCCAATCCAGGAAAGTTTCACGATCTGAAAGTTCACCTGCGGAATGCGAGCGGCCATGTCTTCCATCGCGCCGGCTACTACGAAGCAGGCGGCGAGAGCGCGCTCGAGCGGACGCTTACCAATGCCGAGATCGTCCTGAACGATGTGCCGCAGACCGACATCGGCGTCGCCGCTCTGGCAGCCGCGTTTCCGACGAAACAAAACGCGCAGGTGCCGGTCATCCTCGAGATCAGCGGCGGCGATCTCCCGAAGAACACAAAAGCAAATCAATTCGATGTCGAGATTTACGTGTACGCCTTTGACGAGGATGGCATCGTTCGCGACCGCATGTTCCAGCGGCTGCGAATCGACCTCGCGAAAGTCGGCGAGAAGGTTCAGGCCGGCGGCATCAAGTACTACGCGACATTGAGTCTGCCGGAAGGCAAATACGCCGTGAAGAGTCTCGTGCGCGTTCCGCAGACGGAGAGCAGAGGCTACGCGCGCGTCGACGTGGTTGTTCCGCCGCCCAGTGACGTTGCGGTCTCGCCACCGTTTTTCTTCGAAGAGCCGGGCAAGTGGCTGATGGTCAAGGGCGGCTCGCACGACGCGACCAACGCCGCCTATCCGTTTCAGATCAACGGCGAGCCTTTCATTCCGAGCGCCGCGATCAGCGTGCGCAATGGCGAGCCGCGGCAGTTCGCTGTCTTCGTCTACAACGCCGCCGCCGACGAAGTAACGTGGGAGACCTCCGTCACCGATGCCAACGGCACGGCTCAGGCGACGAGCCCGAAAATGGTGAAGCAACTGCAGGGCGATGACGTCACGAAGCTAATGTTTCAGTACGCTCCCGTCGAGTCGGAACGTGGTGCCGCGCGACTCGACGTCACCATCCACAAAAAGGGGTCAACCGAGGAGCGGAAGGCGAGCGTTCCGTTGAAGGTCTTGAGCTCGAAAGGAGCAACGCGATGAGGAAGACAATCTGGGGCATCGCGATTGCGGCGGCGGCGGCCGGCCTGTTCGCTCAAGTCAAAGAAACCGTCAACGTCTTCGTGGTCGAGGTGCCGGTGACAGTCGTCGACACCAACGGCAATCCGGTCCGCGGACTCACGGCCGCGAATTTCGAGCTGTCCGACAATGGCACGAAAAGGACGATCAGCTCCTTCGACAAGATCGACTTCGCGTCCAACGAGTCGGTGAGCGCGATCTCGCCGCTCAATCCCAGCGCCCGCCGCCAGTTCATGCTGCTCTTCGACCTCGGATACTCGTCTCCGAACGCTCTCTCGCGCGCGCAGGAAGCCGCGCGGAAGTTCATCAAGGACAGCGTGCAGCCTCGGGATCTGGTGGCCGTCGCCACCATCGAGCCCGATCGCGGTTTCCGTCTGCTGTCCGCGTTCACCAGCGACCGTGCGCTGGTCGCGTCGACGATCGACGACCCTCGCGGATTTCGCGGAGCCGATCCGCTGCAGATCGCCAATCAGACGGAAGCCTTCAAGGTTGACGACAATCCAGCCGCCGCTGCCGGCGCCGAGCGAGGAAACGCGGCCGCCGAAGAAGAAGTGCGCGCGATGGCCCAGCAGATGAAGCATGCGAACGAGGCGGCTGTGCGCGCGCGCATCGAAAAAGAAGTCGATTCTCTCGGGCAGCTCGCGAAGACGCTGCGCGCAGTTCCGGGGCGGAAACAGATCGTGTTGCTCACCGAAGGGTTTGACGCCCGATATCTGCAGGGACGCGACGTCCGCGCCGGAGTGGAAGCGACGAACGAGAGCGAGCAAGTCCTGCGCGGTCAGTCCTACAACGTCGATAGCGATGCGCGGTTCGGCAATACCGCCAGTCTGGCCATACTCGATCGGATGGCGCAGTACTTCCGGCAGTCCGACGTCGTCTTGAATGCCATTGACATTCAGGGCGTTCGCGTACAGAACGACGTCCAGGTGGGGAGTCGCATCAATTCCAACGCCGGACTCTTTCTGCTGGCTCGCCCGACCGGCGGCGAAGTCTTTGAAAACGTCAACAATCTCAAGACGAACTTCGACCGCATGCTCAAGCAGCAGGAAGTCGTCTACGTCCTCGGGTTTCAGGCGCCGACGCAGAAGCCCGGAACTTTTCACAACCTGAAAGTGAAACTGGTGAACGTCCCCGGCGCGCACATCTTCCATCGCGCCGGCTACTACGAAGTCGGCGGCGAGACACCGGCCGAGCGCAAGCTCAGCAACGCCGAAATCATCGTCAACGACATTCCACAAGCGGACGTGCATCTCGATGCGCTGTCGGCGGCATTCCCGGGCAGCGGCAAGAACGCACAAGTTCCCGTGATCCTCGAGATCAATGGTGCTGATGTGACGAAAGATCTTCGCGGAAATATCGCGAACATCGAGGTCTTCATCTACGCCTTCGATCAGGATGGGATTGTCCGCGACCGGTTGTATCAGCGCATCGGCCTCGATCTGAAAAAAGTCGGCGAGAAACTGCGCGCGACCGGCATCAAGTATTACGGGACGCTTGCGCTTCCCCCCGGACGCTATGCGGTCAAGTCGCTATTCCGCGAGATCGACACCGACCGGCGCGGCTTCGGCCGCACCGACATCACAGTGCCGGAAGCGAATGGCACGGCATCACTGCAGCCGGTGCCGATCGACGATCGGGCGAATTGGATTCTCGTCAAAGGTTCGCGTGAGGCAAACGGCGCATATCCATTCGTGCTCAATGGACAGCAGTTCATTCCGGCCGCCGCGGCGCGCAAGGGCAGCAGCCCTCAGAAAGTCGCGCTCTTCGTTTATGGAGCGAAACCGGAAGACCTGACGGTCGAGACGACGCCGAAGACGACCGTACTCGGGCGCGCGCAGAGTCTCGGCGGAAGCGCCCTCGTGCTGCAGCTCGATCCCGCGGACGCGAACGTCGCAACGCTCGACATCACCGTGCACACCCGGGGAGTGAGCGACGCGAAGAAGGTGAGCGTTCCGATCGCGCAGTGATTGACGACTGCGCCGCCAGGGCCTGGGCAATCTTTTTCGCGCGGGCAATCGTGGGCCTGATCTTCTTCATGGCCGGCGTGTGGAAAGTCTTCGAGCTGGGTCCGGCGGGACATGTGCGCCGCTACTTCCTGCCGTTCCAGGACACGTTTCTCCCGACCTGGTCGCTGTGGCTTGCCGGCTTCGCGATTCCATTCGTCGAGCTCATCGCGGGCGCCCTCGTCATCATCGGATTTCAAACGCGGCCGGCGCTCATCAGCCTCGGTTTCGTTTTAGTGATTGTGACTTTCGGCCACTTGTTGAAAGAGCCCTTGCACGCGTTTCATGAGCACGTGATTCCGCGCCTCGCGCTGGTGCTGCTCATTTTGTTGTTGCCGCGAGACGCCGATCGGTTCTCGATCGACGCCTGGATAGCGTATAAAGGGTCTAACTCCTCGCGACAAGCCCGGTCCTGAGTTACACCGAAAGGAAGAGAGCATGATTCGAACGACGATCCTCGTGTTGGGCGGGGTGCTGCTCGCCGCGCGCCTTGAAGCGCAGACTAAGCAGACTCCTACGCTGACTGAGGTGGGTTATTGGGATACGACATACATCAGGGTTGGCCTGGAGACCCACACCGGAAATGTCCAATCGACCAACTTCACGGCCGATGCCGACTGGAACCGAAGCGTTGGCCTGCTGGAGTCGAGATTCGACTTCGACTCGAGTTGGTGGAAAGCGCACGGCACCAAGATCCTCGAAAAGCAGAGAGCGGACTGGGAGCTGCGCCGCCTGCTCAGGCCTCACAGCCGCTGGTTCGTCCTGCTCGACAGCCTGGCCGAGCATCATGAGACCAATGGAATCAATTTGCGCACGGCGATCGGGCCTGGCATCGGAGTGCATGCCGTCGACACGCATAAGACTCGTTTCACAATGGAAGCTGGAGCGCAGTGGACGCATGAGAGGCATAACAGCGGGTTTACGGACAGCTATGCGGCCGCCTTCTTTTACGAAGGTCTCCAAATGCGTCTCACCGATCATCTACTTCTTGATCACGAGACGAAATTCCGCTGGAACCTGGAAAACACGAAGCAAATGCACATCTTCTCCGAAACCGATCTGGACTACCGGATCACGCGGGCGGTATTTTTCTCGACCGGCATCATCATCAACTACGCCGCTGTTCCCGTTAAGGACCACAAGAGAACGGATGTCGAGACGCGGACGGTTCTCAAGATCAGGTTCGGCAGGCACGGCGTGATGGATATGTAGATGCGGGGGGCCGGCTGGCGAGATGCCGTTGCTATCGGTCGTCAGCAGTATTCCGTTAAAACGGCGACATCGTCGGACGCAGCGCAGCCGCGAAGATTTCGAAGCGATGACACGCAACAGCGAAGTTGCACCTCACATGAAGGCGGCGGCCGCCATCGCGAAATTCGATCCCATTCTCTGCGAAGGGATTCGATCGGCTAGCGTCACCGCACCCAGAATGTACGCGAACATCAGCGGCGCAACGATCGAGGCGTCCGACTCGATGATGTGCTTCGGCGTGTCGACTCCCAGCTTGCCCGCGTGAACCGCTCGAGCCGACGAGTTGGGCGGCGGTTAATTACATTCCTTACCAACAGTAATCGACGTGTATTGAAACGTTGCTGTTTCCGCAACGCGGGGAACGGCCACGACATCAACTGGCTGAACGGTTATCGGAGGGCAACTGCAACTAAGTGGCGCTCGCTCGTCATTGACAAACACGTCGAACGACCCATGGCGTAATTCAACGCGTTCGACCGCGATGCTCCGGCAGGCATCGCCAGTAACTCCTCTCGCGACGAATATGAGAACGTGAGAAGCAAAGTCGACGACCGGCTCTGGGAGCGACGGTGATCGGTAAGAGTTGATTTCCTGCCACACAGCATGCCACCTGGCTTGCGACGAAATTACTTCTTCCCGCTTCGAGATCACACCCGAGCCGCCTTCTTTGTGAATCTGCACTATCGGTAACGCGCGGTTTGGTTCAGTCGGTAAGACACCGCAACCGACAAACGTTAAGCATGCAGCTAGGCCAAAGCATTTCAGATGAGCCGTCATGTTAGATCAAGGCTTGTAGTCCGTCCAACGTTTGCCGCTAAGCTGCGCGGCCTTCACTCGGCAGAATACCAAA
>WNFJ01160286.1_pt2 | contig 16727 bp, 13 predicted proteins | sample 5400461 | NCBI WGS metagenome assembly WNFJ01 (sample SAMN13153349, study PRJNA577476) | soil metagenome | isolation source: 115 cm saprolite on Douglas fir-dominated hillslope | place: USA:California | collected 2013-09-17 | reverse complement strand
GGCAAAAAAATCCGACATCAATCAGCAAAGACCCCTCCCTAGTATCCGGTCCCGTTCAGCCGTCTTTTGCCGGCAGGCGGGTCCGCCCTTCGCGTCCCGCATAACAAGCTCTTTGGGGGATGACGTGAAAAGCACGATGAAAACGCTGATTAAGATTGTGTTGGGAGGCCTCGGCGTCGTAACGGCAGTGGCCATTGCGGCAGCCGGCTACCTGATCTATCCCGGAACACCGAGCAGTGCTTCCAGCCTGACATTCCAAGGCTACGTGCCGCTGCCGTCCGATGGCCTGCTCTCGGTGCTCGACTATTTGGCGGTGTATGACGACAAGTTATTCGTCACCAGCGAGAGTACCGGCGATGTGTACAGGGTCCATCTGCGTAAAAACTCTTTGCCCACGGTCACCGATATAAGCAAATTGACGGGCGACCCGGCCGCACATGGCGTCGTCATCGACCCCTCGAGTCATCTTGCCTTTGTGACGCGCAGCGAAGCGAATACCGTGGATATCTTTGATCCGGCCAAGATGGCCACGATCAAACGCATACCCGTCGCGGACGATCCGGATGGGCTCTTTTACGATGAGTTCGACAAGCTCGTGTATGTCGCAAGCGGTGATTCGCATCTCGCGACGCTGATAGATCCAGCCACCCAGGCCACGATTGCCACCATTCCGCTGGGCGGCGCGCCGGAATACGCAGCATTCGACACATCGACGAAGCTGCTGTACCAGAATCTGCACGATACCAGCACGGTGGTTGCCGTCGACATCGCAAAGCGCGCCGTTGTACAGGGCTGGCCGCTGCAGGGTTGTGAGGCGCCTACCGGGATGGCGATCGACGAGGTCCACCGCCGGCTGTTCATCGGATGCAACGCGAATTCCGTGCTGGCGGTCTTCGACTTGAACGAGCATCGGGTCGTCGCCACTGTGCCGATTGGCAAGGGGCCCGACTCCGTGGCGTTCGACCCTGCTTTGAATCGCATCTACACGACCCAGGACGAGCCGAATAAATACAAAGTACTCGACACCATCCATCTGCATTACGGCGCACACACTCTGACAATCGATTCTGCGACTCATGCCCTCTATGTGGCGTATGCGGGCCTGGTCGTGAACCCGCGCGTCGCCGTGTTCATTCCTCGTCCGTAGAGCATTAGCCGGGCTCTTATCGTGTATCGCGTCGTGGCTTGCCGTTCCCATCCGCCCGTTCATCCGCGGGTGACGGCAGAGGTGAAGATATACCCCCCGTTGCGAATCGTGCGGATCAGCGATGGATTCTTCAGATCCGGCTCCAGTTTGCGCCGAATGCGGCTCACGAGCACGTCGATACTGCGATCGTCGGCCAAGTGAGATTCCCCGCGCGCCAAATCAATCAGCTGATCGCGCGTCAGGACTTGTTGAGCGTGTTCCGCGAAGGCGAGTAGCAGCTCGAACTCGCCGCCCGACAGCAGGACGAGCGAGCCATCCATGGACCGAAGTTCGCGCCTCGCGACATCCAGGCGCCAGCCGGCGAAGCATAAAACAGGCCTGGTTTCGCTGCGGGTAGGCACCGACGGCTTCTCCGCCGTGCGCCGCAGCACCGCCTTGACACGGGCCAACAACTCGCGCTGATCGAACGGCTTGGTCAAATAGTCGTCGGCCCCGATTTCCAGGCCCACCACGCGATCCGTGTGATCCGCGACCGCGGTCAACATGATGACCGGTATCTGGGATACGGCACGCAGCGCCCGGCATACGCTGAAGCCGTCCTCGTCTTGCAGCATGACGTCGAGAATCACCAGGTCGATCGGCTGATTCTTCAGAATGGCAAACATCTCGGTGCTGTTCGCTGCCGTGGAAACGATGTGCGAGTGCTTTCGAAAGAAATTGGTCAATAGCGCCAGAATATCCGTGTCATCGTCGACGCAAAGCAAGTGCGGCGTGGAGGTCATGGGCCAAGCAGACCGTGCGGAATCATCCGTTCGGGATGGCCGAACTGGATAGGTTCAAAACCGTCTGCAACTTCTCGAATACTGCGCTTGCCTTGATCGAGGCGATGTCGGCAGACACCGCATCCGGATAGTTGTAGGACACTCCTGCTCTGCGCTTCCGTATCCGATTGAAAACATCCGGGTAGACCGTCATGACGTTCTCGATTCCGGCATTCGAGTATTCGGTAAATCGTGTGTAGTGAACGCCATTGGCGATGATTACCGTCGGCCGATTGACGGCGGCGCTCAGGTGTGCAGCCATCGTGTCGTTCGTGAGCACGGCCTCGGCGCCCGCCACCCAACGAAGGAATTCCAGCAACGACGCGGTACCGGCAATGCTTTCCGTGCCGGTGCGCTCCCGAATCGTTGCTGCCATCTCGACTTCCGCGGCCGTATGACCTGCCAGAATCACTCTGCTCGAGTAATGCCGGCGATACAGATCTATGAATTCAATCCAGCGCTTCACGGGCCAGCGCCGGCTGCGCACGCTCGCCCCGACAAAACAAACAATGTAAGGATTTGGATCCGGCTGATCGAAGCGGGAATCGAGCCGAGGGCGGCGCCCCTCGTATCTGAGCCCGCTCGCCCAAGCGGTGAATTGGGCATTGAAATCGAACTCATGGACCGTTGCATCGGACGGCGTGAATACTTGCTGGTACAACGCGTCCGACATCTGGTTCCAGCGCGAGTGAATGTGGGTATTGGCGGACCCCATATTGCGAAGCGGAGCGGCTGCCAACATGCAAAGATCATCGAGCAACAGGGGCCGCGTCCGGGATGGAGCTACGGCAATCCCGAATCCTCTTCTCCTCAATGTGTCCCAGAGGTTCAGCCGGTACGAAGAGTTGACCAGGTACTCTCTCTTATCGACCCACACCGTATGGTCGACCGCGGACGCGTCAAACTCTGAAAATATAGGTTCCCACGATACATTTCCCAACAGGGTGACGGCATGCTTCCGCCAGCGCGGAGATCGTTTGTACATCCGCAGTTGGTTCCTGAACAGTAGATAGTCGCCGATATCATCCAAACGAATGATCAAGAGCCTCTCTTCGGATGGAGACGGTGCGGGCAATCGATGCTGAAGGTGTTTCCACTCACGGAAGTCGTTCAAGACCCGCCTGCAGTCCTTTGCGGATTGCCATCTGCGTAAAAGCAAGGACACTTGACGAAGGCGGTTCGGCATAGACTGAGGAGCGGGCAACTCGCAGTGATGTGGGTTGCCGGTGATGGTGCAGGCATGTTTTTTCGCCTCGATGTGCGTGATTCATCGGGTTCGCCATATTGTGTATGCATTGAAATACCTGCGTGACGGGGTGCGCCCGCATTGCGGGGATGCAGCCGTTTAGGCTTCGAGAGATTCGCCGGCGCGTGCGGCCACCGGCAATACGATGCGGGCCTCCAGGCCGCCCCCCGGTCGATTCTTGAGAATGATCTCTCCGCCATGGCCTTGGACAATGGCTTGTGCCACGGTCAGCCCCAAGCCGACACCGCCGGTGGTGCGATTGCGCGATTTATCAATCCGATAGTAAGGACGGAACACATTATCGAGGGCATCCGCGGGTATGCCGGGCCCCCGGTCCCTGATGGCCACAACCAATGCGGTTTCTTCGCGGGAGAGCTCAATCTCCGGGGTCTTCGCATACTTTGCGGCGTTGTCGATCAAATTGGTGAAGGCGCGCTTCAGGGCGAACGGCCGGCCTCGATACACGGCGTGTGCGGGCCCCGTATAGCGGATATCGATGTCTTGATCGGCGTAATCGTTCGCAATGGTGAGAAGAACGTGCGGGAGATCGAAACTGGTCGTCTCTTCGCTGACCGCGTCGTCCCGGAAAAAGGCCAGCGCTTCATCGACCATGCCTTGCATCTCATCCACATCCCTGAACAGCCGCGCCTGTTGCTCGGGATCTTCGATGAATTCGCCCCGCAAACGCATGCGGGTCAAGGGAGTGCGTAAATCATGCGAAATAGCCGCCAACATCATAGTGCGGTAGGCCACGAATTTTTGAATCTGCGCCTGCATGGCGTTGAAAGTCTTGACCACCTCTTGCAGTTCTTTTGGCCCTGTCTCGGCGATGGGCGGAGCTTGAGGGTTGAGTCCGAATTGGCGTACAGCCGCGGCGAGCCGTTCGATCGGCCTGGAGAACTGGCGCGCGGCGAACACGGTGACGATGGTGATCGACATCGCCAAAAAGCAGAGCCATATGACCCAGCGATCCGCCCAAGGTAATCCCCAAGTTCTTTTCACTACGCTGAAGACGAGCCAACTCCCATCGTTCAATTGCACGCCCAGCATGTACGGCACGAGCGGCTCGCTACGATCGTAGACGATTCCCGGCGGCACTGATCCTGCGCGGTCGGGCCTGAGAACGACAGCGGATCGTTGCACGCGGGCGCTGATCCTCTTCTGGGTCTTTTCGTCGTCGCTGCCGGGATCCTGCGGCATACCAGCCGGCATGAAACACGTTATTTCCGGCCGCCGCCGCAAGCGGTTGCCGCATCGCGGGCGGAGCCGCATCGATCATACGCACGATGTCGGCGGCCTCATCGAGCAGACTCGATCGCTCCAAGGGTTCAGCCGACCACACGCCGCCAAAGGTCCTGAACAGACCGACCAGCGCGAGCGTCACCGCCACGGCCAGGACCTCGGTCACGGCGAATCGGCGGGCGATGGTGTCCGACGCCCAGGATGGGAGCTTCATCGTGCGGATCAGCTCGGGATTCTTCGGATCTTCCTCCAGCTTGTAGCGAAGGCGGCTCACCTGTACGTCGATGCTTCTGTCGTAAGCCACATGCATTGAACCGCGCGCGAAATCGATCAACTGATCGCGCGTCAGGACCCGCTGAGGATGCTCCGCGAATGCGAGCAGCAGATCGAATTCGCCGCCCGAGAGCAGCACCAGCGCGTTGTCGGCGGAGCGCAGTTCCCGCCGGGCGACATCGAGACGCCAGCCGCCGAAACACAGTACCGGCCGCGTTTCGCTCCGCGTGGGAGCTGCCGCCTTCTCGGCGGTCCGGCGCAGCACCGCCTTGACTCGCGCCAGCAACTCGCGCTGGTCGAAAGGCTTGGTCAAGTAGTCGTCGGCCCCGATTTCAAGACCCACGACGCGATCGGTGTGGTCCGTCATCGCGGTCAACATGATGATCGGCACCGGCGACGCCGCGCGCAGCCGCCGGCACAAAGTGAAGCCGTCTTCGGCATGCAGCATGACATCGAGAATGACGAGATCGACCGGCTCCTTTTCCAAGGCGGCGAACATCGCCGCACCATTCTGCGCCACCGAAACGGTGTGCGAGTGCTTGTGAAAGAAACTCGTCAGCAAGGACAGAATATCCTCGTCGTCGTCGACGAGCAGAAGGTGGGGCATTGAGAACATTCTCCAAGGACAACATGCGCTTATAGCCGGCTGATGTCCGGATATCAGACCTTTGTGTCTGCACGGACACATTGTAGCGCCAGGCCCGAAAATCACACATCAAGGGCAAAAGCACCTCGCCCGATGACGCCCGTCATTGCGGGCGAATGGCGCTGACGTCGAACACGTGCGGTGCCTGCAGAACCTGATGTTTCGAATCGACGACCCGCGCGATCAGGTTGCAGTCATACGCATGGCGAAGGCGATGTACGTGCTCTACGCCGGCGTCCTCGCCAGCATTCCGCATACCGAGCACGAGACCTGTGTCGCATAAGTCCGCTTAGGCGCTGCGGCGGCGCGCTCATATCTGCTCGAGGGCAAGCCCGCGCGTCCGGGGTCCGAAGAGGCCGACGATGAGCGCCACGACCACCATTGCCGACGAGATGAGGACGAACACGCCGACGCTGCCCGTACGGTCGAGCGTCGCGGCGATGATGTAGCTGGAAAATATGGCGGAAAGGCGGCTGAAGGAATAGACGAACCCGACCCCGCGTGCCCGCACAGGGGTGGGAAACAACTCGCTTTGGTACGTGTGGTACGACAGGGACATCAGAGAGTTGCCGATTGCGACAAAGGCTCCAATCGCGGTGAACACAGCGAAGTTCGAGTGCTGTGTGACGCGCGACATAGCTAAGCCCGCCACGGCGGCCAAAAGAGCGCCCGCGGCCACCATCCATTTACGTTCCAGCTTGTCGGCAAATAAACTGAAGACCAGCGGGGCAATGGGCGGCACCAATGCAAGCACCGCGGTGTACGCCAAAGACTTGCCTATTTCTATGCCCTGCGACACCAACAGGGTCGGAAGCCAGTTTGAGAAACCAAAATAGCCGATGGTCTGAAAGACGTGAAATCCGATCAGCACGATGGTTCGCCGCCTGTAGGGGGGCGCCCAGAGGGAAATTGCCTTGGCCGCACCCCGCGCCGGTTCGAGGACCGGCGGGACGGCCGGCGGATGTATCGGAGGGACTTGAGACCCTAGGTCGCGGGCCACGTATTGCTCGATCTTCGAGGTGACCAGGTCAGCCTCGACCGCACGGCCATGCGCCTCGAGCCATCGCGGCGATTCCGGCAGCGCTCTGCGGACTTGCCAGACCAGCAATGCGCCCACGGCGGGAACGAATGCGAGCCAACGCCACCCCGCGATTCCAAGATGCGTGTCCGGGATCAGAGCCCAAGCCAGCACCGAGACGAACGGCACTGATAGGAACTGCAGAGAAGCACTGAAGGCAAATGCGCGCCCCCGTACCGTTTTTGGCATGAGTTCTGCGAGGTAACAATCGATTGCGACCAGCTCGAGGCCGACACCCATGCTCGCGACGAACCGGCACAGGTCGATGGCGAACGCGCTGTTCTGCAGGCCCATCACCACCGTCGCCGTTGCATACCATAGCAGCGCGAAGGTGAATATCGTCCGACGGCCCATGCGGTCCGCCACGGCGGCGAACCCCAGTGTTCCCACATAGAGGCCCGCAAAGGTGGCGGCGGCGAACGTTGCCTGGTCGGTGTAGCCAAAGAATCCGGCCGCTCCCCGGTGGAACACCCCGGCGGCGAGAAGCCCGAGACTCAATGGCGCCGTCAGGGCCAGATCGTAGATTTCAAAGAACGCGCCGAAGGACACGAGTCCGACCAGATACCATATGTACCGGGTCGGCGGCAGCCGGTCGAGCCGCGCGCCAATGTCGGGCCATTGAATTGCCGTCATCGAATCTCGATGTCCATCAGGGGGATGAATTGCTGACCACCGTGCATGTCGCCATCGCCGAGATTGCCCTGCACGATCGGCCGGGGAATACTGAATTTGAATGCCCGGGCGTTATCGCATTCGAAGAATAGCACGTGCTTCTCTTCGCACCGGAATAGTTCGGCGAAGCGAGCGATGGTCAGCGCACCGGACTCTTTCGCGCGAAGATAGCTTTCGTCGTCGGGAAACACGATGTCGAACGTCAGAACGAAGGGGCCGGCGTTCTTGCTGCGAATCAGGCTCGCAAGTTCGGCAAGCTTCATAGCGGCCGTGCTCCCAGCTGAACGAACTCGGTCCTGAACATTTCCATCTTGGTTCGCGGAACCGCGACGTGGTTTAGGTTGAATCGATATACGGCGCCGCGATCGATGTGCGCTGGATTGTGCAGGCACGCGAAGCTCGTCGTCCCGCTCGTCCATTCGGGTGCGCCATGGTGCAGGAACGGTTGACGGGCAAGTTGAGCGGCTTTGGTCGCCAGTTCTTGTGTGGCTGCGGTTGCTTCGACGACGATCCCGACTTCGTGCGGCATCTCGGATGCGTTGGGTTCCATGGCGCCCATCACCGCATTTCGCCCGTAGACGTGGACGGTCAAGGACCAATCCGGCGGATTCAGCTTGAGAATCCGCGCCACCGCGCCGTAGATGTAGGCCCGTACCTCGGCCACCCACTGGTCCAGCCGCCGCAGGATGAACGGGTCCCGGATGCCTCCGATCATGATCGACTGGTACCCGACCAATTCCGCGCCTTCGAGCTTTACCGTGTAGTCACTCGACGGAATGAAGCCGCTGTCGGTGATGCGGACGGAAACATCATCGATGGCGGTGTATTTGGAATGCGTCAAGTCGAGAATGCCGGAACATTCCTTGTGCAAGTAGGGATGCGCGTTTTCGTAGAGGCTGTGCGCGGCTATGCTTTGCGGAGTGCAACGCAGCCCCTCGCCGACCGGCCGCAAAATGACTTCGTGCTCCCGCACGGTCGCCGTGATCACGCCGCCCCGCGGGCCTTCGCATGCCATGGTTCCGCACTCGGTCACTTTGCCCGCGTGCCACGCCAGGCCCGGAGGAAGGCCGCGCAGAGTCGGCAGCGCGGCGAACAACGCGGGATCGCTGCAGCGTCCCGCCAGCACGAAGTCAGCGCCTGCGTCCAACGCCGCCTGCAAAGGCTCGACGCCCATCATGCCGACAATTCGTGCGCTGCGCGAGAACACTGTCTCGTCGATTTCGGGAGCGGGATCGAGCGCGCGGACGCGTCCCTCGCGATACAGGCCGAGGAGGTAGTCGCGATTCTGCTCTGACCGAATGACCGCCGTGCGCAGGGATAGATGATTCTCCTCCGCGATCTCGCGGGCGATGTCGAGAACCCAGTCGACGTGCGGGTCGCCGCCGGCCGTGCCGGCCGAGCCTATCAGCGCCGGAATATTCGCCTTCCTGGTCGCGACGAGGACCCGGGCAAGGTCACGTTTGACCGCTTCGCGGGGAAACGCGGCGCTTCCCGAACCAAGCGCAAAGGGGCCGGCATCGGTGGTTCCGGCGTCGGCGGCGATGAAGTGCGGACGCAAGTCGAGCGACTGCTCGAGCGCCTCTGCGTCGACGCCCACCCCTAAAGCGCCGGTCGCTGCTACATACCGAATCTCGTTCAAGCGAATACTCCTTCGTTCTCACGGTGCAATGATATGTCGGGCGCGGTGCACGAGCCGGGCATCGCGTCGACCCGATCCAGGGGTCAGAATCGTTTCGTCAGGCTGATTCCCACGGTTCTCGGATCGTTCCAGTTGTCGATCGACACGTAGCCCCCCTTGTTGAATTCCGCGAACGTGTCGAAGAAATTGGACAGGTCGGCGTTGTTGATGATCGCCCGCTTGTCCGTGAGATTCTTCGCCCACACGGTCACCTCGGAGCGATCGTTCGTGGACGACCACGTCGCATGCATGTTCAGCACGCCGTGATACGCGCTCTTGGCAAGGATGAAATCCGGCGTGCTGTTGGCGTCGTTGAACTGAATGGCACTGCGGTAAGTAACGTCGGCGCCGATGCGAATCTTGCCGGCGTCGCCCGGAGCCGGAAAGTTCGTTTCTGCGCGGAAGTTAGCCGCGTTGCGCGGCGTGAATGGAATGGTGTGGCCGGAGTTGTCGGTCGGCGGATCGGGCGGAGCGTTCGGGACCAAGTAGCTGCGGTATTTCGCGTCGGTATACGAGTACGAAAGTCCGAGAGTCAGCCACTCGACCGGCAGCATTTCCACCTCGAGCTCGCCGCCTCGTACCCGCGCCTTCGCAGCGTTTCCGGCAATGATGTTGCCGGAGATCGGATCGAAATTGCGCGTTTGCAGGTCCTTGTACTCGGCATCGTAGACCGCCAGGTTGATCTGCAGGCGCTTGTCCAGAAACGTCGTCTTGATCCCGCCTTCGTAGCTCCATACATATTCGGGGTTGTACGCCGAGGCGAGCTCTGCGTTCGTGGTGCCGTTGGTATCGTAGCCGCCGCTCTCAAAGCCCTTGGTGGCGCTCACGTACATCATCACGTTGGAGACAGGCTCGTATGACACCAGCGCTTTTGGCGTGAATGCCGTCCAGGTCTTCGAATAGGGCCCGGAGCTCAAGTTGGGGTTCTGCACACTCGTACTGCTGATTTCCGTATGTCCGGACTTCGACTCGCTCGAGTAGCGGGCACCGACGGTCATTTTGAGACCCGAGGTCAATTCATATGTCGCTTCGCCAAATCCGGCCCTGCTCTCCACCGCGACGGGCCCTGCTCTCCACCGCGACGTGCTGATTCGCCTGATTGACGTAGGGACTCAAGAACCGGGCAAGGCTCGGAACTCCAAACTGGGCCAGTGCATTCAGCCGGGTACCGGGGAACGCATCGTAGGACACCGTCTGCAGGTAGGCGCGATCGGCATGGAGATAGAAAATGCCGCCCACCCAGGTGAGACGCTGACCGGCCGGCGACGTGATCCGAACCTCCTCGGAGGTCTGATTGTCGTTGATCACCGGATCGGAAATGATGCTGTTGAACGGATCGCCCGAGGTCGAAAAGTGCACGTGCTCGTCAACCTTTCGATAGCCCGTGACGGACGTGAGCGTGGCAAACGGCAGATCCCAATCGATGTGGGTCAGAAGGCCGCCCACTTTCTTGTCCGTGCGCGCGTTCGATCCCTGATTGGTATTGTCCGGGCTGTAGCTCAAGGTAGGGAAAAGGCTGGGCTGAAAATTACCCACCAGCCATTGTGTCTTTCCTGCGGAGGTGTCGTCCAGGTAGTCGCCTCCAAACAGCACCCGTACCTCCGAGCTCGGCGTCCACAACAGCTGCCCTCTGAACGTTCCCAGGTTCTCGCCGTAAGTCTTGTCGTGGAGAGCAAGGTTCGTCAGAAAATCATCGCGGCGACGAACGTCCACGGCTATTTTGCCGGCGACGACGTTCCCGACGAGCGGGCCGGTGTCGTACCCCTGTACCTCCATCAGATTGTCGGAGCCGTACGTGGCCGTCACGCGCCCCGACTCCGTGAAACTCGGCGGCGCGGTGCGGATCAGCACGGCCCCGCCCGTCACGTTTCGGCCGAACAGCGTGCCCTGCGGACCGCGGAGCACTTCGACGCTTTGCAAATCGTAGAGATCAGGGCTGTCATCTCCAAAGCCGGTTGTCGGCACTTCGTCGATGAAGACGGACACACCTTGGTCGATGCCGGCGGCGTCATTGCCGATGGTCGTCCCGCGAATGGAAATGAACGACTCGGAGTGGTTCACCTGATTGAATGTAATGCTTGGGGCCTTTGCGGCTATCTCGCTGAGGTTGAGCAAGTTCTCCCGCTGAATTTCGCCGCCGTCGATGACAGATACGGCGATCGGGGTGTCCTGGAGTTTGGATTCCCGCCGCTGCGCGGTGACCAGCACCTCCTCAAGTTGGGTGCCTGGCGCGACCGACCGCGGTGTTGCGTCCTCTGCGAGCGCGGTAGGCAGGTAGAACGCCGCAGTCAGGACTGTACCGAGCGCTGCTCGCGAGCCCATGCGGCCGGTCAGAACTCGAATTTTGATCGTTGACACTGACATAACTCCCCCTATATATTGACACTTATTATCCACATGTACGTTTTATTGATTTCAATCGTGAGATAGTTAGATGGATTCGTCAATCTGGATAAAAAGAGTACATATATAGATATGCAAGATGACCTCTATGTCTCGGCCGAGACCGCCGCGGAGATGCTTGGCGTAAACCTCTCGACGCTGTATGCCTACGTCGGCAGGAAGAGAATCCGCTCCCAACCGGTTCCAGGGTCTCGGCGAAACCGGTACTGGAGGGCCGATATCGAACGAGTCGCGGGAGGCGGCGTGGCGCCTGCGCCCGAGCGCCCAGGGGGACTGCGTCGTGAGACCGACATCACCCTCATCACGGAACTTGGGCCTCACTATCGCGGCCAGAACGCAGTTCAGTTGTCGGAGACTCGAAGCATCGAGGAGGTTGCGGCGTTGCTTTGGCAAGCCGAGCGGTCTGCGCTTTTCACCGGCGCACTACCTAATGCGCCCGCTCAACTTCCGGAGATGCTGCGGCTATTTTCCGGGGCCAGCTCCGCGGATCGCGCAACGGCGCTGTTCCCGTTCATCGAGGTCGCCAACCCCCGTGCCTATGACCTCTCTCGCGATGGCATGTGCCAAACCGGTGTTGACGTGCTTCGATGGCTGGCGGCATTCCTGGTCAAAGCGCGCGCTCCCAGCAGCGACCCACTGCATGTGACTGTCGCGCGCGGGCTCGGCGCCTCCGACGATATGGCGGACCTCATCCGTCGCGTCATGGTTCTGTCGGCCGACCACGGATTCGAGCCGGGAACCTATGCGGTGCGCGCCGTAGCAAGCACCGGTGTCACGCCCTATCGTTCGGTTCTAACGGGACTTTCAGTTTCCATGGGGCGCAGGACCAAGATCGGCAGGCACGAAGGACTTGCCCGCCTCCTCAACGAAGTGGCCAACGCGCAGGATCCGCAAGATCCGGTGGTGCGGCGGATGCGCGAGGGCGAGGAGATTTTGGGGTTCGGGTCCGATTTATACAAGAATGGCGACCCGCGCGCGCGCGCCGTGCTTCGGCGCCTCAACGAGATTCTCGCCGACGATACCGACTACCGGAAACTTCAACGCGCCATCGCCGTCGTCTACGATGCCAAGGGACTCGAACCTGACTTTGCACTGACCAACGTCTATCTCGGACGTCGTCTCGGCTTGGATAGCAAGGACTCGCTGTTCATATTGGGACGAGCTGTCGGATGGATTGCCCACTCGATCGAACAGTACGAAGTCGGCGGCGTCATCCGAGAACCGGCGATGTACACAGGTCCATTGCCCGCCTGAGCGCCATTGCCGGCCTGAGCGCCATTGCCGGCCTGAGCGCCATTGCTCGCCTGGGCACCATTGATCGCCCGGGCACCATTAGTCAAGACGCGCGTCCCGCTTCAGGCTACCATCGGAAAGCTTGATACAGGGCCACCGCCAAAAGGGGCCGGGCAGTGAGCGGAGTTCGTTCCAGGCGGATTGAATTGCGCCGCATCGCGCAGTGGCTTAGCTTACTGCTTTTGTTTGTGAGTCCGGCATCGAGCCGCAGCGACGACACCGCACCCGCCGACCGGTTCGCAACCGTGGTCGAGTTGAGCGGTCCCATCGGGCCCGCAATGAGCCTCTATTTCGAGCGCTCGCTCGCGGCCGCGGGCAACGACCGCAGCGCCGTCGTCATCCTGCAGATGGATACCCCCGGTGGACTCGACACCTCCATGCGCGACATCATCAAGGCGATACTCGCCTCTCCGGTGCCTGTGGTGGGCTACGTTGCGCCGAGCGGAGCGCGGGCGGCCAGTGCAGGCACTTACATTCTTTATGCGAGCCATCTCGCCGCCATGGCCCCGGCGACCAATCTGGGCGCAGCGACACCGATTTCGATCGGCGGTGAGCCGGCCACGCCGCCGGCCAATCCCGGCGATGACAACAAAGACGACAAGAAGCAAAGCAAGAAGCACACGGTCCCGGAGGACATTCCTGCCGGCACGGCCCATGAGCGCAAAGCCGTCAATGATGCGGTCGCATACATCCGCTCGCTGGCGCAATTGCGCGGCCGCAATGCCGCTTGGGCGGAAGCTGCCGTGCGCGGGGCGGCGAGCCTGTCTGCGAACGACGCACTCGAGCAGCATGTGATCGACATCGTCGCGAAAGACGTGCCAGATCTACTGCTGCAGCTGCAGGGGCGCAAGGTTAAAGCCGCGGATCACGAGCTGGTGCTCGATACCCGGGGACTTGCGGTGCGGAGCGTCGTGCCGGACTGGCGCACGCGCGTGCTGTTGGTGCTGACTCATCCCACCATTGCCTACGGGTTGTTGCTGATCGGCGTCTACGGCCTGCTGCTCGAGGGATATAACCCCGGCGCGGTGCTGCCCGGTGTCGTCGGTGCGCTGGCGCTGCTGCTGGGGCTCTACGGTTTACAACTGCTGGCGGTCAACTACGCGGGTCTCGCTCTCATGGCGCTCGGCATCGGTCTGATCGTCACGGAATTCTTCATGCCGGCGTTTGGATCGCTCGGCGTCGGCGGCCTGGCGGCATTTGTCATCGGGTCCATCATTCTATTCGACAATCGTGCATCGGGACTGCAGGTGGCGTTGCCGTTGATCGTGGGAATCGCGGTTGCCGGCGGGCTCGTCATCGTCACCATCGGCTGGCTGGCGGCCCGTGCGCGGCGCAGGCCCATCAGCACCGGTGTCGAGACGATGATCGGCGCGCTGGTTGAAGCGGTCGGCGATTGTCAGGATCAGTGCGTCGTGCGCTATGGCGGAGAATTGTGGAACGCCCGCACCGCCGGTCCGCTGCGAGCGGGACAACAGGCGCGTATAGTCAAAGTCGTCGGGCTGACGCTCTGGGTGGAACCGCAACAGAATTAGAAGGAGTCGCCGATGAGCTTTTCGCTTCCCGTCATCGTTGTCGTATTGCTGCTGCTGGTCATGAGTTCGATACGCGTACTGAAGGAATACGAGCGCGGCGTGATGTTCACGCTTGGCCGGTTCACCGGCGTCAAAGGCCCCGGCGTGCGGCTCGTGCTGCCGGCGATTCACACCGTCGTGCTGAATGTGCCGAAACAAGACGTGATTTCCAGGGACAACGTTTCGGTGAAAGTCAGTGCGGTGGTTTATTTTCGTATCGTCGATCCCGAGAAGGCCATTTTGCAGGTCACCAACCCCTGGGAGGCAACCAGTCAGCTGGCACAGACGACACTGCGCTCGGTGGCGGGGCAACACGAAATGGATGAGATGCTGGCCCAGCGCGACAAGCTCAACGCCGCCATTCAGCAGATCCTCGACGCGAATACGGCGGCCTGGGGCATGAAGGTGACCAATGTCGAGATCAAGGATATCGATCTGGATGAGACCATGATCCGCGCCATGGCCCGGCAGGCCGAAGCCGAGCGCGGCAGACGCGCCAAGGTGATCCACGCAGAGGGCGAGAAGCAAGCAGCGCAGACACTAGCGGAAGCCGCCAAGATCCTGTCGGGCGAGCCCGCGTCGTTACAGCTGCGCTATCTGCAAACGCTCGCCGACATTTCCGGCGAAAAGAGTTCGACCATCGTGTTCCCGTTGCCCATCGATCTGATCACGCCGCTGCTCCGATCGTTGAAGCGCGACTAAAGGGGGATAGACCATGGCCCAAGACGCGTATCTGGCAGGCATTGCCGAGCTGCGTTTGTAAATTTTATCATTGCCCATGGCCTCCCCAGCTCGCCGCAATTAATCAACAACCCAATGGCGGGTTTTGTTCAGTAGTTCTATAGTCTTGCTCCTGCAAACGACGCCCTAACCATTGCGTTCCCTTTAAGAGGTGCCTCATGGTCAGTCTAAAAATAAACGGCGAAGTGAGGAATGCCGATGCTCCGCCCGATATGCCCCTGCTCTGGGTGCTGCGCGATATCTTGGGACTTACCGGCACCAAGTTTGGGTGCGGGATCGCTCAATGCGGCGCCTGTACCGTGCATATCGACGGCGCGCCCGTACGATCCTGTCTATTGCCGGTAGGGTCGATCGGACAACGCGCAATCACGACCATTGAAGGGGTCGGCGCTTCCGCGGCCGGGGCCAAGGTGCAGAAGGCATGGCTGGATTTGGAGGTAGTCCAATGCGGCTACTGCCAATCCGGGCAGATCATGTCGGCGACGGCTCTGCTCAACTCCACCCCGCATCCCGAAGACGCCGACATCGATGCGGCCATGGCGGGAAACATTTGCCGGTGCGGCACTTATGTGCGCATCCGCGAGGCGATCAAACATGCTGCCAAAGCCTAACTCCGCATCCCGGGAATCAGCCATGTCCGACTCAATCGTCCAGGAATCGATCCCAAGGACCGACTCTGCGTTGACCAGACGCGGATTTCTCCAAGCCGGGCTCGCCGTGGGCGGCGCGTTGGTGGTCGCATTTCAGCTGCCTTCGGCTCACGGCGCGCAAGCTGGAAAATCAGTGTTCGCGCCCAATGCCTTCATTCGCATCGATGCCCATGGCAAGGTCACGCTCATCATGCCGCAGGTCGAGATGGGTCAGGGCATTTACACGGCGGTCGCCATGATACTGGCGGAGGAGCTCGACGCGGCCTTCGATCAAGTCGCCCTCGAAGCCGCGCCGCCGAGCGACAAGCTCTACGGCAATCCGGTGTTCGGCATTCAAGTCACCGGCAACTCGAACTCGGTGCGCGCGTTCTGGCTGCCCTTGCGCAAGGCGGCGGCCGGCGCGCGCGCCATTCTCGTTCAAGCCGCTTCGCAGCAATGGAAAGTGGAGCCCGCCGGTATTCGCACCGAGAAGGGCGAGGCCATCCATGAGGCGAGCGGCCGCCGGGTCGCATATGCGGCGCTGATCGATCGCGCCCAGGGCCTCACGCCGCCGAAAGACCCGCCGCTCAAGGACATCAAAGATTTCAAATTGATCGGCAACCCGCTCAAGCGGTTCGACACGCCCGACAAGGTCAACGGCAAAGTGGTATACGGGATCGATGTCATGCCGTCCGGGGTAAAGTTTGCCACCCTCGCCGCCTGCCCGGTGTTCGGCGGGACGGTGGGGCATGTCGATGACGCCAAAGCGAAAAGTCTCCCCGGCGTTCGCCAGGTGATCGTGCTCAAGGATCTTGTCGCCGTCGTCGGCGATCACATGTGGGCGGCCAAGCAGGGCTTGAGCGCGCTCGACATCACCTGGGACGAGGGACCCCATTCCGCCGTTTCCTCCGACGACGTTTGGAAGCAGCTCCGTGCCGCCAGCAAAACGGAGGGCGCGGTCGCCAACTCAGCGGGAGACGTCGCCAAGGGCCTGACCCAAGGCGACTTGCTGGAAGCTGCGTATGAAATGCCCTTTCTCGCCCACGCCACCATGGAGCCGATGAATTGCACGGTGCATGTCACGCCGACGGCTTGCGAGGTATGGGTCGGCAGTCAAGTGTTCTCCAGGGTCCAAGCCATCGCGGCAAAGGTTACCGGACTGCCGCTCGACAAGGTCACCGCGCACAACTACCTCATCGGCGGCGGCTTCGGCCGCAGGTTGGAAGTGGACATGGTCGCGAGTGCCGTGCAAATCGCACAGCAAGTCGACGGGCCGGTCAAAGTGGT
>WNFJ01368202.1_pt1 | contig 16731 bp, 10 predicted proteins | sample 5400461 | NCBI WGS metagenome assembly WNFJ01 (sample SAMN13153349, study PRJNA577476) | soil metagenome | isolation source: 115 cm saprolite on Douglas fir-dominated hillslope | place: USA:California | collected 2013-09-17 | reverse complement strand
CGCGCGGCTGATTCTCGCGCTCGCCGCGGGCACCGCCTACGACGCCATCACCGCCCAGCTGGGGTTTGCCCCGAGCAGCATCAGCCGCTGGAAGCAGCGCTTCGCCCGCGCTCGGGTGATGGGGCTGCGGGATGCGCCCCGCGCCGGCCGCCCGGATCGGTTGGCGCCGGCGCTCGAGGCCAAGATCATCGCCGTGACCCAGCAGCCGCCCCCCGCGCCCTACACCCATTGGTCGGTGCGCCGCCTCGCGGGGCGCCTGGGCGTCAGCCCCGCCACGGTGCATCGGGTGTGGCAGCGCGCCGGCCTGCACCCGCACCGCTTCAGCCGCTACGTCGCGAGTCCCGATCCGGATTTCGAGCGGAAAGCGGCGGACATCATCGCCCTCTACCTCCAGCCCCCCGCCCACGCGGCCGTGTTCTGCGTGGATGAGAAGACGGCCATCCAAGCGCTCGACCGCCGGGATCCGGTCCTGCCGCTCTCGCCCGGCCGCGCCGAGCGGCACGGGTTCGAGTACGTGCGCCACGGCGCGCTCTCGCTGTACGCCGCGCTCGAGGTCGGCACGGGGCACGTCGAAGGCCGCACCGTCGCCCGGCATTCGAGCGTCGAGTTCTTGGCCTTCCTCGATCAGCTGGTGGCCGCGCAGCCCAAACGCCGGGCGCTGCACCTCATCGCCGACAACTTCGCGGCGCACAAGACCAAGGCGGTCGCCGCGTGGCTCGTCGCGCACCCGCGCGTCACGATGCACTACACGCCGACCTACAGCTCGTGGCTCAATCAGATCGAGCTCTGGTTTGCCAAGATCGAACGCGATTGCCTCGCCCGCGGCATCTTCACCTCGACCGCCGACCTGCGGCGCAAACTCATGCAGTACATCCGGGCCCACAACAAAACCTGTCGGCCGTTTCGCTGGGCCTACAGCAACCCCCAGCACCGCATTCGTGCTATCGGAAAAAGAGAGACAGTCCACTAGAAGCTGTCCCTGGTGCTCCGTATGGGTACATCTTGTTTCCTGGCAGCGGGAAGAAGAACAAGTCTGCAACGGACTGGGAGGCGCTCTTGATCGCTGAAAGCAGGCCCACGGTGGATCGGCTGGCCGTGGAGTTCTTGCTCCGGGAACCGAACGCCACCGATGGCTACCTGTTCCCTTCCCCGACCCGTGCCGAGGATCACTTGCATGAGGACTTTGGCAACACGCTCCATGCACGGGCAGAGGCAGCTGCGAAGCTGCCCCATCTGCCGGGAGGAATCTTCCATCCCTACCGGAGGAAACACGACTCCGAGTTAGCGCACCTGAGCCCGACTATCGCCGCTGCTACCACCGGACGGAAAGACATCGGCACGATGCTGAAGCGGTACACGAAGGTGCCGCGGGCGGTGAAGTACGATGCCCTGGCCAACCGGCGCCCGTTAGAGGAGTAGGCGTTCGATCACCGCCCGTCAGCTGCAAGTTAGGTGGCAACAAGGTTCCTGACATACTTGCACGCCGGATAATTCGAGCACCCCAGGAAGCGAGATCCTGGCATCGGTCCCTTTTTCGCAACGCGTGGGACCAGCTCGCCGCCGCACTTAGGGCATGTGGTGGTACTCCAGTACTTCTTCCTCACGGACGCAGCGTGGTCGATGGCTGCGAACAACCCAGCCTTCATACTGTGTTCGAGGACGCAGAGCACCCTGTCGACCTCTGCGTCTTCCAGCAAGATTTCTCTTTTTTGGACGACCCAAGATGCGCAGCTGTGTAGAAACACGTTGTGCGGGATGGGCGTTTTGAACTGAAAGCTGCCGCGGAAGACTACCGCCGCGTGCATCTTCGACGCGTCAATGCCCAGCAATTCCTCCAGAGCCTTCACATGGCCGTAGTTCTGATGAAGCGGATTCTCAAAAGCGTACTTGTTCGTGAAATGCACGGCGGTCCAGTTGCGGTCGGATTCCTCGCCAAAGATCCAACCTGATCGATCCTTGTTTTCGATGACGAACAATCCAAACGGAGACACGATCAGGTGGTCGATTTCACACGAGCCGCGTGATGTCGGGAGGATGATCTTCCGGAAGTGGTGATAATGCGGCGCGGAGGCGGCGCCCCATCCTGACAGCACCAGACGTAACCAACGAAGGAACTCACGAATCGCAGAAGCCCTTCGCTTTGCCACCTAACTAGGATTGGACTGCGAGATTCGCAGCCTAATCCGGCAAGTTGACCTCAAGTTCCCCTGCCAGAGATTTCTCGAAGATTTCTTGAACTGAAAATGGTAACCACATGGAGCGGATGGGATTCGAACCCACGACCCCCTGGTTGCAAACCAGGTGCTCTCCCAGCTGAGCTACCGCCCCAAACCGGTGGACAAGATAGCGACTTGCGCGCGGAGCGCGCCGCGCGCGGGATCCTTCACGGCCGGGAATAGGACGCGGCACCGATGGCCGCCCGTCCTCTCTAGATCTTTTTGGCCATTTCCCGAACCTGGTCGAGAAGCGCCTTGGAGTCAAACGGCTTCGCGACGAAGTGCGCGCCGAGGGCGCGCACCCGCTCGGACGCGGCATCGGCCCCGTGGGCGCTCAGCAGGATCGCGGGCACGTCGCGGAGTTCCGGCTGGCGGCGGACCGCCTCGAGGAAGGCCAGGCCGTTCATCCCGGCCATCCGAAAGTCGGTGATGATCACCGTCGGCCGGCGGGTGCGCGCGAACGCGAGCCCGGCGGCGGCGTCGCTGACGCCGAGGCACGCGTACCCCGCGCGGCGCAACAGCTTCGTCAAGGCATCGCGCATCGCCGGGTCGTCGTCGACCAGCAGCACGGTGGGTCGCCCCCGCTCCGCCAGTAGCCGTCGGGCCGGACCGATCAGCGCTTCTGGGTCCGAAGCTACCCATCCCTCGGCGCCATACTCGAGGGATGCGCCGGTCGCGTCGGCGTCGGACACGACCAGCAGGGCGGTGTCGAAGGTCGCCGTACCCCGGCGGACCTGCTGGACGAAGTCCAGCCCGTGCATATCCGGCAGCTCCAGCGCCGCGACGATCAAGTCCACCGGCTGCTGCACCAGGGACGCGAGCGCTTCGGCACCGCTCGCGACCGGCGACACGCACCAGCCCTCGGCCGCGAGGCGCGCCGCCGTCAGGCGCCGCCAGTCCGGGTCGCCGTGCACGAGCAGCACCCTCGGTTCTCCCGGCAGGGGCGCTGCCGCCACGACCGGTGGCCGGGCGAGCTGCTGCTGCGGAGCGAGCGGCAGGCGGACGAAGAACCGCGCGCCGCTGCCCACCTCGCTCTCCGCCCACACCTGGCCGCCGAGCGCCCGGACGATGCGCTGGGTGATGGTGAGACCGAGGCCGGCGCCGCCGTGCTCCCGCGTCGTCGAGCTGTCGAGTTGCGTGAACGGCTCGAAGATGACGGCGAGCTTGTCGGTCGGGATCCCGGGCCCGTGGTCCGAGATCTGGGCCACGGCACAGCCCTCCTCGCGCCACCACTGCACCTCGACCTGCCCGCCGCGGGGGGAGAACTTGATCGCATTCGCGAGGAGGTTGACAAACACCTGCAGCACGCGATCGCGCACGCCCAGCACGACTTGCGGCTCGGCAGGGGGCCGCGGAGTGAGCGTCACACCCTGCTCGTCCGCGAACGTCGCCACCATCTCCACCCCGGCCGCGACGGCGTCCTCGAGCGACACGGGCTCGAGTTGGAACTCCATCCGCCCAGCCTCGAGGCGCGAGAGGTCGAGCAGGTCGTTCACCAATCGGATGAGCCGGTCGGCGTTTCGCGTTGCGATCTCGAGCAGTTCTCTGGGGGCGGCCTCGAGGGGCCCCGCAGCCCCAGCGAGCAACAGGGACAACGACGTCTTCACCGACGTCATCGGGGTGCGGAGCTCGTGGCTGACCATGGAGACGAACTCGGACTTCGCGCGCTCCACCTCCACTTCGTGGGTCACGTCCCGGTACAGCACGATATGCCCGAGCAGCGCGCCACTACGGTCTCGCACGGGGGCCACCACGCGCTGATAAACCGCGCGCCGCGGGAACGCGAGGTCTACCCGGTCGCGCAGCGTGGCGCTGCCCGCCAGGGCCTCTCCCTGAGCCGCCACCGCGGCCGGATCGACGAACGACCCTGCGAAAAAGCGCTGGAGGGTCTCCAGGCTCGCGCCAAGCACCGCCTCCCGGGGAATGCCCACCAGGGTCGCCATCTCCGCGTTCGCGTAGGCGATCCGGTGATCGGGCCCCACCAGCATGATCGCCGCGTCGCTCGCATCAATCAACGCCTCCAGCTGGTTCCGCTGGGCCTGGACGGCCGCATGCTCCCGCGCCAGCGCCTCGCGCTGTTGCGCGATCGTGCTGAGCAGCTTGGAGTAGTACAACGACGTCTCGATCTGCCGGCCCAAGACGACCGCCCAGTCGAGGTCTTCCTCCGTGTAATGGCCCTCGTCTTCGTGCCCGAAATTCAGCGCGCCGATCACGCGGTCACCGACGTGCAACGGCACGATCATCGCCGAGACACGTTTCCCGTCCTGCAGCAGGATGCCCTCGGTGCCCGGCAGCGAGTCCACGCGGATGGGCCGCCCCGCGCGAATCGCCTCGCCGGTCACGCCCTGCTCAACGGGGAACACCGCTTCCCCCGCGACGAACCCGCCGCGCGCCCGGTCGTACAGCGTGTGGACGTAGTAGTGCAGCGCCGCTTCGTCCACGAGGACCACGCTGGCCCGCCGGAAGTCGAGCACCCGCTGGACCTTCTGGATCGCGCCCTGGAAGATCTCGCGCATGTCCACGGCGGCATGAATCAGGGACGACAGCTCCCCGACGACGGCGAGGCGGGCTGCCGACGAGCGGGCGGTGCCTGATTGTAGGGTGGCGCGGTATTCGCGCGCGGCGAGGTCGAGCTCCCCGAGGGCTGCGGCGGCGGCGCTCCACTCCTCGGGCAACGACACCCCGCGCTCCAGCCAGCTGCGGGCCAGGTCCTCGAGATCGCCAGCTACGTGTGCCAGGCCCTCCGCCCCGAAGCTCCCGGCCGTCCCCGCGAGCGAGTGCGCGGCGCGGTACAGCGCTTGCGCGGGCTCGCTGCGAAAGCCGCGCTCGAGCCGGTTCAGCGGCGCACGCAGCGTCTCGATGCGCACGGCCAGTCCGGCCGCGAACTCGGCCCGCACCACGGCGAGCGGATCGATGCTCGTCAAGGGCAAAACTCCCGGACCTGGCGCGCTAGCTCCTCCGGCTGGAAGCCCCGGTCTCCGCCAACCGCGCTTGGTTCAGATCGCGCCGGGCGGTGAGCAGCACAATCGGCACCGTGGCCGTCGCTGGGTCCGCCTTCAGCCGCCGGCACACTTCGTACCCGTCCATCTCCGGCATCATGACGTCCACGAGGATCACGTCCAGCGTCGCACTGCGGGCCAGTTCGATGCCGGAGGCGCCCGACCCGGCCGTCACCACCTCCCAGCCGGCAGTGAACTCGAGCGTCTGCCGCACGAGCCGGAGGAGGTCGCGGTCATCATCGATGATCAGCGCGTGGAAGGTGTCGGCCATAGGTCCTGGCTGCGCGCGGGGATGTCGCCAATATTAGCGGGCGCACGAGGCGCACGAAGAGATATTGGACGCATGAACCCCAAAGTCTACATCCTCGACGACGATCTGGTGCACGCCAAGTTGGTGGCCGCGAACCTCGGCCCGGGGCGGTTACGGACCCAGGTGTTCGACCGCCCGGACGCGCTGCTGGCACGCCATGCCGAGGAGCCCGCCGACGCGGTCATCACCGACCTCGTCATGCCGGGCCTCGACGGCGTCGAGGTGACCCGACGGTTGCGCACCGCCGACCGCCACCTCCCCATTTTTGTGCTGACGGGGCACGCCGACGTCGCCACCGCCATCGAGGCGCTCAAGGCCGGCGCCACCGAGTACCTCACCAAACCCGTCAACGTCGATGAGCTGACCACGCTCTTGACCCGCGCGCTCGCCGAGCGTCCGCTGCTCGAGGAAGGGGCCTCGCTCGAGCAGGCCCGCGGCAGGCAGTACTCAGTGCGGGCGATCCTCGGCCAGCACCCCAAGATCGAGGAGGTCCGCGCGTTCGTGCGCCGCATGGCGGCCATCCCCCGGCCGACCGTGCTGCTACTCGGCGAAAGCGGCACCGGGAAGAATCTGGTGGCGCGCGCGATGCACTATTCTACGCCCGAGGCCGCAGGGCGGTTCGTGGAGATCAACTGTTCCGCGCTCCCCCCCAACCTGCTGGAAGCCGAGCTGTTCGGCTACAAGAAGGGGGCCTTCACCGACGCGCGCGAACCCAAGCGCGGGCTCATCGAGGTGGCGGACGGCGGCACGCTGTTCCTCGACGAGATCGCCGAACTCGATCCGGAGTTGCAGGCGAAGCTGCTCAACGTCCTCGAGAGCCGGCGCTTCCGCCGGCTCGGCGCCACCGAGGAAATCGAGGTCGCGCTGCGCCTGGTGACGGCGACGAATCGTGACCTGGAGGCGCAGGTTAAGGTGGGCCGCTTCCGAGCCGATCTCTACTATCGGATCACGGTCGCCGCCGTCACCCTGCCCGAGCTGCGCAAGATCAAGAGCGACCTGCCGCTCTTCGCCGATCACTTCCGCGATTGGTTCAACCGCGAGTTCAAGAAGCGGGTCGAGTCCATCGACGCCGCGGCCCTCGCGGCCCTTCAAGCCTGGGACTGGCCGGGGAATGTGCGGGAGCTGCGCAACGTGATCGAGCGAGCCATGATCTTCAGCGATGGACCCATCCTCGAGAGCACCGACCTGCCACCGCTCGGACCGCTCGACCGCGGGACCCGCGCGGAGTCCCGGCCCGACCATTTCCAGCTGCCGCGGGAGCTGTCGCTCGCCGAGGCCGAACGCGAATACATTCGCCACACCCTGGAAGACACGGGTGGCGACATCCAGCGGGCGGCTGAGATGCTCGGCATTTCGCGGAAGAACCTCTGGGAGAAGCGCAAGAAGTACGGGTTGCTCAAACCAAGCTCCGATGCTGGGGAGCCGAGTTGATACCGTTCACGTTACCGGACGGTAACGGAACTGCCGGACGCCGAAGCCAGGCTAACCCATTGCGATTCATAGAGCTGCACCTATGGTCGGTCGGCACGCGGCTTGCGCTTACCCTCGCCTACATGAAGACCCGCCTGCTCTTGTCTGGCGGCCTGCTCGTGGCCTGGCTCGGCCTCGCGGCTGCGGCGTCGGCCCAGACAATTTCGTCGGCCGCCAATCAGACCTTCGTGGTGGGCGACCCGAGCACGGCGATCAGCCCGATCACCATCACGGACAAGAGCCCGCCCTCGATCAAGGACAAAAACGAGATCCGCGTGCGGATTCCCGCGGGCCTGAACATGACGTGGGACCCCGCCATCACGACCGCGACGATCACGGGCACGGGGGCGAGCAAGGTTTCGACGACCGTGAGCTATGCGAACGGCAACCTGGATCTCGTGGTCAACGCCACTGCCAACTTCGCCGGGGGTGACCAGATCACCGTCTCGGGACTCAACTTCACCAACTTCACCGCCCCGTCGGCGGCGAGCCGCCTGGGGCTGAGCACGGGCGGCGCCAACGGTCCCGTCGTCGCGACTGACAACCGGACCAAGACGATCGTAGCGAAGGTTTACGCCGTGTCGGTGAGCCCGCACGCCACGACCGCGAGCCAGCTGCCGAGCAACGGCCTCAACTACGGCGTAGCGTTCACGGTGACGAACAGCGGCAACGGCTTCACGAGCTATGACCTGCTGACGGCCAAGCGGCCCGGCACGGTGATCACGACCGTGTCAATCGCCGGAGCGGGGATCACACAGGGCGCGAACCCCGATAGCGCGCGCCTAACGAACCTGCTGGGAGGCACCTCCGGCAGCGCCACCGTGACTTACGCGGTCGCGATGGCCGCCTCGGGAACGAAGGACACGCTGGTCTTCAAGGCCCGCGCGGTGCTGAGCCCCGCGACGGCAGACACCGGGAAGCTGACGCTCACCGTGGTGCGGCCCACGATGACGGTCGCCAAGAGCGTCAGTCCGGGCGGCACTCAGCTGCCCGGGGCGAACCTGACGTATACCGTCACCCTCAGCAACATCGGCAGTAGCAACGCCACGAGCGTCGTGGTCGTGGACACGCTCCCCACGGCGGTACTTTTCAAGGTCGGGAGCATCGTGAACACCCTCCCCGCAGGCGTATCGGTGGCCGTGGATTACTCGAACAACGGCGGCGCCACGTGGACGTACGTGCCGACGAGCGGCGGGTGCGGCGCGCCGGCCGGGTATGACGGCTGCGTCAACCGAATTCGCTGGCGCCTCCAGAACCCCCTGAGCTCCACCGCCCCGAATAACACGGGGACGCTGCAGCTCGTCACACAGATCCGCTAAACGTTACTCGCCAGGTTACCGAACGGTAACGGAGGTTGTCGTTTCGGGGTCGGCTCCGGCCCTCTCCGATTACCGTAACTCACACCGCAGAAATCGGTTAGGCGCTTTCCCCCCGGCAGGCATAGGACCTGCCTTTTCGCGTGCGCGAAAGGAGGGGCTCCCGAATGCTGCTACGCTGCCCCGGTTGTGCAACGCTGAAGTTCTTCGGCCGTCCTCAAGTGCTCGGGGAACTCGTGGTGTGCCCGACGTGCGACCTGGTCTTCCGCTGGGGAGACGCCCGTCGCGGCAAGCCTGACGCCGATGGCACCACACGCGACACCCGGCACGGGAACCGGCCCGACGGAAAGCGAGGCAAGCGATGACTCACACGGAGGTATCAGCCATGAAGCTGCTGCGATTGCTAATGGTTGGGACGCTGTGCAGCACCCTGGGCTTGCCGCGGTCCGCGATCGCTCAAGCCCCGGCCGCCAAAGCGCTCGTGATCACCGCGCACAACGTGACCGCGGAGACCGCGGGCCGGGAGAACAGCGCGCTCGCGAAGCCGGGCGATGTGATCCGCTACGCCCTGGTCTTCACGAACGTGACAGCCGGGCCCGTGAAAAACGTTCAGTTCGTCGACCCGATCCCCCAGGGGATGGTCTACGTGCTCGGCTCAGCCACGGGGGATCACCCCCTGCTGGTCGAGTACTCGATCGACAACGGCAAGAGCTATTCGGCTCGGCCGGTGATCACGGTGGTCCAAGACGGCAAGACAGTGGAGCAGCCCGCGCTGCGGGAACGGTACACGCACGTCCGATGGACGGTGCTCGGATCCCTGGCGTCGGGAGCGAAGGTGATGGCCGAGTTTCGCACTCAGATCAGTGAAGCCCCAAGCGTGGCGAAGTAGGCACCGGGGCCATGCAATTGACCCATAGGAGGTATCAGATGCACGCGCACCTGAAGTGGACCCACAGCCTTGTGCTCGCCGCGCTGGCCCTGGTGGCCGTCGCGGGCCAAGCGCTGGCGCAGACGCCGGAAGGCACGGTCATCACGAACACGGCGACCGCGACCTACACGGACGCAAACAACAACCCCTACACCGCGGTCTCGGGCTCCGTGTCGGTCACGGTCGGATTCAAGGCCGGCGTGAGCGTGACCGCCAACACGCCCAGTCCGAGCTCGGCGTCGCCGAGCACAGCGGACACGATGACGTTCACGGTGACGAACTCGGGGAACGGCACAGACAGCGTCACGATCTCCGAGAACATCTCCGTTGCGGGGGTGATCACCGTGACGGGGTACCGCTACGGGGCGACGACGTACGCGACGCTCGCCGCCTTGAACACGGCACTCGCGACGGCGGCAATCGCCCAGGGCGGGTCGATCACGCTCAAGATCGTCTACAACGTGGCGAGCGGTAAAGGTGGCGTGAGCACCGTCTACACGCTCACGGCCAACTCCCGGCGTACGCCGGCGACCTCGGGCAGCGGCGCCAGCAGCATCACGCCGGCGACGACGTACGGCGTGGCAACGACGCCCAAGGGCAGCCAGAACGTGCAGAAGCTCCCGGGGAGTGGCTACTCCTTCACCTTCACCGTCCAGAACAATGACAACGGGAACGACAACTTCGACCTGATCGCCACGAGCCCGGGTTCGCCGGTCATCACCATCGTTTCGGTGAACGGCGTCGCCGGCGACAGCACCCGCATCGCGCTGGCGCCCGCGGCGTCGCAGACGGTCGCCGTCGTGTACAACGTGGCGAACGTGGCTGGCGGCTCGACGGACACGCTGTATCTGCGCGCCCGGTCGGTCGCGCAGCCGTCCACGTTCGACGACGGCTTCATGGACCTGACTGTGATCAAGCCGAACCTCACGCTCGCGAAGGCTGCGTACTTGGACGACGGGGTCACGCCCGTCTCCGCTAGCGTCGTCCCCGGGCAGATCATCCGCTACCGGTTCACCGTGACCAATAACGGCGGCACCTCCGCATCCAGCGTGCAGGTGGCCGACGCGCTGCCGGCGCAGGTGACCTACGTCTCGACGAGCTCGAGCACCGGATGGAGCGTCTCGGTGAGCGGGCAAAACGTAACCGGCACCTATACCGGCACGGGCGGCGTCCTGGCGGCGAGCGCCAGCGCCACGTTCGAGCTGCGCGTCAGCATCAACTAGGGGCCGAGGCCTATGCGGCTCGGTACCCACGCAGTGGGGAGGGGGCGGTACGTCCGCCGCGGCCATCCGGCCGCGGGGGGGGCGGCCGCCTTCCTCTTTGCTGTCGGGCTGCTCGCCGCGCCGGCGCTGGAGGCCCAAGGCACGCCAGCGGGCACTCAGTTCTCCAACTGGGCGACCCTCACCTTCACTTCCGTAGGGACCGGCTACGCCGTCGCGTCCGATACGATCGCGATCCGGGTGGGTCAGGTAGCCGGGGTAAGCCTGCAGCCGCCGCGCATCAACAGCGGAGCGCCGGGCAGCGCAGTCGTGTTCGCGCACGCCGTGACGAACACCGGGAACGGACCCGATTCCTTCACCGTCGCCGCCGTCTCGGCTCGGGGATGGCCCGTGACGCTGTACCGCGACTGGAACGGGGATGGCCTGCTGGGCGCGGACGACTCGCTGCTCACGGGGCCGGTCCCCCTGGGGTACGGCGCGGCAGCGTCCCTCATCGCGCAGGTCGCCATCCCGGGCGGTGCCAGCCCGGGGCTAAGCGATACGGTTACGATCACCGCCACGAGCCGGTTCAACCCCGGCGCGAGCAGTTCGCTGCGGGATCGGCTCGACGTCTCGGCGAGCGGGGCGGTCACCATCGGCCTCACCAAACAGGTGGATCGGCTGACGGCGATCGCCGGCGACGTGCTCAGCTACACGCTCGCCTATGCGGCCTCCGGGAGTGGCACCGATTCGAGCGTCACGCTCGCGGACACCGTCCCCCTGGGCGTGTCTTACGTCGCCGGATCGATGCGCTGGAACGGCGCTCCCCTGACCGACGCCGCCGGCGACGATGCGGGCACCTTCGTCGCCGCCGGGAACGGCGTGGTGGTCGTGACCGTGGGGGCCGCGGCGGGCGGCACCGGGGGGACGGTGACGTTCCAAGCCAAGGTGGATTCCGGTCCGGCGCGCGCCGTGACCAACCGCGGCGCCGCGACCTATGTCTGGTCGGGAACCTCTTCTGCGGCGTACTCCAACGCCGTCCAGACGAGCGTCCTCGTCCCGGCGCTCACCCTGACCAAGGCGCTCGTGGGTGCGACCCAGGCGCAAATCGGACAGCAGGTCCACTACGCGCTGCGCTACGCCGACGCCACGGGCGGCGCCCCGGTGTCCAACGTCGTCCTGACCGACACGCTCCCGACGGGCCTCAATTACCTGAGTGCCATGCCGGCGCCGACCACCGTGGGGCCGGTGCTGAGTTGGACGCTCGGGAGCCTCGCACCGGGGGACAGCGGAGTCGTCGATCTCGTGCTGCAGGTGAGCAACGCGGTGCGGGATACGGTGTCGGCCCGCAACGTCGCCGCGCTGACGGGTACCAATGCGACCCCGCAGCGCGCGAGCGCCCCCCCGGTGGCCCTCATCGGACCGCCCAGCGCGGCGATCGGACTCGACCTCACGGCCGACGCGTTGGCGGTCGGCATCGGCGACGTGATTCCCTACAGCGAGGCGGGGCGGAATTCCGGCATCGTGCCGATTTCCGACATCCGGATCGACAACACGCTGCCCGCCGGTGGCAGCTACGCCCGCGGCACCGCCATCGGCGCGGATTCCGTGCTGGTGGCCGGGGGCCACTTGATCCTCGTGACCACGGCGCCCCTCGCGCCCGGTGCGACGCGCACGCTGCACTACGCGGTGGCGCTCGTCTCGGCGTCGGGGACCATGGTCGAAGCCCGGGCGATCGCCAGCGCGCGCGCCGGAGCCCTGCAGCCCATCTCACCGCAGGCCGTGGCGTGGGTGCAGGTGCGGCGCGCCTGGCCGATGGAGACCAGGGCGGCGATCGGGAAAGTCTGGATCGACCGCGGCGGCACCGGGGTGCAACAGCCGACCGACGGTGGCTTGGCGGGCGTCGACATCTGGACGGAGGACGGCCAGGTCGTGACGACCGACTCGACCGGCAAGTTCTCGTTCGCGAACCTGCGGCCGGGCCGGCACGCGTTCCGGCTCGACTCGCGCACCCTGCCGCTGGACTATCGCATCGCGGGCGAGGACATCCAGACGGTCGAGGCCAGCGGTTGGACGACGCCCCACGTGGATTTCCGGATCGTTCCGGTCGCCGCCGGGGGCGCCGGCGCACCGCAACCCGCCGCTGCGCGTCAGCTCGCGCCACTGCGTCAGCCCGCTGCGGTGCGCCAACCGGGCGCCGTGCGCCCACGCGTGGACTTCCAGTTCTCCGCGGTGCCGCTGCGGGAGGCGGGCGATTCCGGCGCGCTCTCGGCCGCCCGGGAGCCCCGTCTCGTCGGCGGGCGGCGTGCCGTCATGCGCTACGAAGTGACGGTCCGGCAACCGCTGGGGACGCCGCTCGATGCCCTAATCGGATTCACCCCGGTCGCCGATTCGGCCATCGTGTATCGCGACGACGTGGAGTTCACGCGCTACAACTGGCTTGACAACGAGGCGATTCCGATCCCGCCCGCGCGCCCCGGCGCCGCGATCCGCATCGTCGCGTGGTCGTCGGAGCGGCCTGACTCGGCGACGATGCTACTGTACGTCATCGCCCGACGTGACTCGGGGATGACCTGGGCGCGCGTCGTCCGGCCGGTGCCGGTGGCTCGGGCCGTCGTTCATAACCCATCCCAGCCCGTGGTCCTCTCGGCGTGGGGGGACGCCGCTGCGCGCGACCTGCCGCCGGCCGCAGCGCCGCGCGCCAGCGGGGGGACGGCCGACCCGAGTGTCGCACCCGCAGCGGAGACCGTGGTCGTCCCCCCTGCGCGGACAGCGGCCGATCGGGCGGCGGAGGCCAGGACGTCACTGGTGCGGGGCCCCGGCGTGGAAATCTTCGCGCCCGCCGACGGCACCGTGCTGGGGACCGATCGCGTGTATGTGGGCGTGAAGGCTGAGCGGGGCGCGACGGTCGTGCTGTACGATGGCGCGGCAGCGATCGACACCGCGCCGGTGCGGATCGACGGCGTCGTCGACTTCATCGCCATTCCGCTGACCCGCGGCCCGCATCGGCTGCGGGCGCAAATGAAGAACTCCTGGGGCACCGAGCGCTGGGACAGCATCGCCGTGCACGTCACGGGTCTGCCGGCCAAGTTCGCGGTGAGCGCGAGCCGGCTCACGCTGGTGGCGGACGGGCACACGGTGAGCGCCACCAACGTGCGCGTGCTGGACGCCTGGGGCGTCCCGGTTGTGCAGCCGGCGTACGTAACGGTGAGCGCCACCGGCGCCGAGCCGATGGGTCCCGACGCCGACCCGTCCTCGGTCGGGCTGCAGCGGCTGTCGGATTCGGCCGGATGGTTGGTCGTGAGCCTCCGGCCGGGCCGCGCGGTGCGGCGCGGCGTGCTCGAGCTCAAGTCAGGCGACGCGAAGGCCACGGTGCCGCTCGAGGTCCTCCCCGAGGTGCGTCCGTTGACGATCACCGGATCGGGGATGGTGGGAGTGGGGGCGAGTCCCGACGCCTACGGCGCGATCACCGCGCGCGGTCGGCTGGATGAGCGGACTTCGCTCACGCTCGGCGTGGACTCCCGCCGACTGAACGACGGACAGGATGTCTTCGGCCGGAGCGCGGATCCGTTGGCGGAAGCGCAGTACCCGATCCTGGGAGATGCGAGCCAGCTCCAGACCCGCACCGCCTCGCAGACCTGGGTCTCGGCCCGGCTCGAGCGTGGCTTCGATTGGGCGGCATTCGGCGACCTCTCCACCACGGACTTCGCGAGCGGCCTGAGCCTCGCGCAGTACCGGCGGGCGGTCACGGGGCTCGCCGCCCACGTCACGACTGGAGCGGTCACGTGGAGCGGCTTCGGCAGCCTGACGTCGCAGTCGCTGCGACAGCTGCAGATCCGCGGCGCGGGCATCTCCGGCCCGTACCAACTCGCCGCGGACATGCTGCCGGGGACCGAGTACCTGCGCGTCGAGACCCGGGACCTGCAGAACCCCGAGCGCGCCGTGGCAACACTGTCCCTGACCCGGTTCGTGGACTACGAGATCGACTACACCAGCGGGGTCGTCCTCTTCAAGCTACCGATTCCCGCGGCCGACGCGTACGGCAATCCGGTGTTCATCGTCGCCACGTTCGAAGCGGGAGCCGGGGGCGAGGAGCGACTTGTGGCAGGCGCCCGGGCGGCGCTGGACGTGCGATCGCTTGCCGCCGGGCTGCGCGTGGACTCGCTGCGGATCGGGATCACGGCCGTGAATGCCGAGCAGGCGATCAACAGCTACCGCCTGGTCGGTGGCGACGTGCGGGTCATGCGGTTCGGCGCCTTGGACGTGGGCGCCGAGATCGCCTATGCGGAGCAGGGCGACTCCACGGGCTTCGCCACCTCGGCGAAGGCGAGCTACCGCATGCTCGACGGGGCCCTGAGCGTCGGGGCCGGCTATATGCAGGTCGGCCGCGAGTTCACGAACCCGTCCAACCTGGCGCTCCAACCCGGCTTGATCGACGAAAACCTGAAAGCCGGGCTCAAGTTGGGTGGGACCGAATTGCGGGCAGAGCACTCCCGCCAGGACTTCGAGCTGGTAGGCATTGGCCGCGAGCACACGCGCGTCGGCATCCTTCAGACCGTCGGCTCGGGCCTTCAGGTGGACGCGGGCGTGGCGAGCGATCAAGTGTCGGGCAGCGGCCCCGCGGCCAGCGACGTGACGGCGGGCGAGCTGAAGGCGAAATGGGGGGCGACCCCAAAACTGCATCTCTGGGCCGAAGGCCGGCGCCATTTCAGTCTGTCCGGCCCGGACTTCTTGCCTGACGTCATGGGCGTCGGCGGGACGTATCAGGTCGCGCCCACCGTGGCGCTCGAGGCGAGCCAGCGCTACGTGTCGCGCTCCGACAGCCTGGGCAACTACGCGATCTCGAGTATCGGTGTGCGGACCGACATGGGGCACGGGACGCAAGCGTGGGGCAGCTACCAGTTGATCGGCGGCGCCAGCGGCGCCAGCAACGCGGCCATCATCGGGCTCCGCGACCGGATGCAGCTCTCACCGGATCTCGCGGTGAACGTGCTGTTCGAGCGGCGCGTGGGCGTGGGCCGCGCCTCGATCGCGGATCCCGTGCGCGCCCTCCCGTTCCTGCAGACCGAGGACGACTACTGGTCGGCCGGTGCCGGACTGGAGCTGCTCCCGAAAGGCGCACCCTACCGGTTGAGCGCCCGGGGCGAGTACAAGGACGGCGCCCTCCAGTCCACCCGGCTGGCCACCGTGGCTGGCGACGTCGCGTTTGACGCGTCGCTGGCCCTGCTGACGCGGCAGCAGTTCTCGCAGGACGCCCGGTCCAGCGCGCCGCTGTCCCGCCGACTGTCGAGCCTGTGGGGCCTCGCATTCCGGCCCGCGCATACCGACCGGCTGAACGTGCTCGCGAAATTCCAGTGGACCGACGAGCGCAATCCGTTGGGGGCCGGGGTGTTGCTGTCACAGGGCGTGGAGCGCAAGCTGATCGGTGCGGCCGAGATGATCTGGACGCCGGTTCCGACGCTGGAGATCGGGACGCGCTACGCGATGCGCCGGACGCAAGCCGACGGCGTCTACCCCGACGGGACCCCCCGGACGCTGACGGCCTGGGCCGATTACGTTGGCAGCCGGGTGAACGTCGCGCTACGCCCCTGGCTGAGCGTGCGCGCCGATGGGCGGTTGGTGGTGGAGCGGACGAGCGGCGCCACGGCGTGGGACGGAGCGCCTGTCCTGGCCTTCCAGCCGGTGTCTGGGCTCGAGGTCGCCACCGGGTATCGGGTCGGCAATCTGAACGATCCGGACTTCTCCGTTCGGGGCGGGCACGGGATGTTCGTGACGCTCTCGGCGACGCTCACCGAAAAGCTCTTCCCCACCGCCGCGGACTTCTGGCGCCGGCGCTTCTGAGCCGAAGCCCTCCAGAAGGCGTCGTCGCTCAAGCCGCCTGCCGGGAGCAGCGAGTTGGCGCAACGGTACGCCACGGGTGCAAAGGCCCGAGGGGGCTCGGGCATCCGTAGGGTATCCCATCCAGCTCACCAACGCGCATACCAGAAGACCGAGAGCACTTGGCGAACAGCGCCTGGCCTTGGTGTGCACGAACCTGTGCACGAATGGATGCGGACAGAATGCGAAAGTCGGGAAAAAGTTTCGCGCCCGCTCCGTACAACCCTCGGCGGTTCCACCACGTGAGCGAACCTGCCCCAGCCTCCGGCGTGCTTGCAAACCAGGTGCTCTCCCAGCTGAGCTACCGCCCCGAACGAGAAACAAGATAAGGGGTTGCGCGGCGGGCGCGCTCCACTCGAGTGCTCGGTGTAGAACACTGCCCGTCTTCTGAGGCGCTGGACTGCATCACTACGAGC
>WNFJ01153930.1_pt2 | contig 16731 bp, 18 predicted proteins | sample 5400461 | NCBI WGS metagenome assembly WNFJ01 (sample SAMN13153349, study PRJNA577476) | soil metagenome | isolation source: 115 cm saprolite on Douglas fir-dominated hillslope | place: USA:California | collected 2013-09-17 | reverse complement strand
GCCGCGGCGTCTTCGAGGACGCCATGCGCCATCTCTCCGGCCACGGCTTCAAGATCCTGCTCGACCTCCTGGCGTCCTCGCCCCGGCCGGTGCGCTTCAAGGAGCTGCCCTACGAGTTCCGCCAGCGCCGCCACGGCGAGAGCAAGCTCGACACCCTCGTCGCCTGGGAATTCGGCATGCTCCTGGCCGACAAGCTCGTCGGCCACCTCGTCCCCGTGCGCTTCGCCCTCTTCGCCTTCATCGGCCTTCTCGGCCTCGGCGTCCATCTCCTGGTGCTGCGCACCGCGCTGGGGGTGCCGACCTTGAGCTTCGCCGCCGCGCAGGGCGTCGCCACAATGGTGGCGATGACCTCGAATTTCTTCCTCAACAACCTCTTCACCTACCGCGACCAGCGCCTCAGGGGCTGGCGGCTCGTGCGCGGCCTCGTCTCCTTCTATCTCATCTGCTCGGTCGGCGCCGTCGGCAATGTCGGCATCGCCGCCTACGTCTTCGCCGTCGACAATGTCTGGTGGCTCGCCGGCATCGCCGGCGCCATCGTCGGCTCCGTCTGGAACTACGCCGTCTCCGCCGTCTTCACCTGGCGCGGGAAATAGGCGCGACGCGCCCTCACTGCTGGCGGCTGGCGCGCAGCACGTAGCGGTCGCCGGCGAGTCGCTCGAAAACCACCTCGATCATCGGATGCTGGATCGGCCCGTTCTCGGCATCGGGCAGCAGATTCTGCTCGGACACATAGGCCTCGTAGGGGCCGCCCTGCGCGTTTTGCGCCAGCAGGTGATAGAACGGCTGCTCCTTGGCGGGCCGCCGGGCCGCCGGGATCGACTGGTACCATTCCTCGGTATTGTTGAACACCGGGTCGACATCGAAGATGACGCCGCGGAACGGGTAGAGCCGGTGCCGCACGATCTGTCCGACCGAGAACTTGGCATCGCCGCGGATGCGTTTCGTGCTCAATGAACCCTCGTCGCCAGCGCGCCCGCCGGCGCAGCGTCCCCTGTATATGGGCTGGCGCGGCAATCCTCAAGCCGCAACGGGCTCGACAGTGCCGCGAATTGGCGCAACCATCGCGGTCCATTACCAGCGAGGCCCATGATGCTGCCGCTCACGGGGATCAAGGTCGTTGAGATCGGCCAGAACCTCGCCGGCCCTTATGCCGGCGAGATCCTGGCGACGCTCGGCGCCGACGTCATCAAGATCGAGCGGCCGGAAGGCGACGACGCGCGCGGCTGGGGGCCGCCCTTCTGGCACGGCACTGCGGCGATCTTCCACACCGTCAATCGCAACAAGCGCGGTGTCACCCTCGATCTCAAGGACGCCCGCGGCGTCGCCTGGCTCCTGCAATATCTCGAGGAGGCGGATGTGCTGCTGCACAACATGCGGCCCGGCGCCATGGAGGAGCTCGGCCTCGGCGCCGAGCGACTGCGCGCGCTCAACCCGCGCCTCGTCTACTGCGTGCTCTCGGCCTTCGGCCACAAAGGGCCGATGCGCCTCAATCCGGGCTATGAGCCGATGGTGCAGGCTTTCGCCGGGCTCTTCAGCATCAACGGCGCCGAGGACGCGCCGCCGACGCGCGTCGGCGTGCCGATCCTCGACATGGGCACGGCGATCTGGGCCGCGCTGGGCTGCGTCGCCGCGCTGCTGCGGCGAACCGAGACCGGGCAGGGCGCCGTCGTCGACGTCTCGCTGTTCGAGACGGCGCTGACCTGGCTCACCGTGCCCTTTGCCAGCTTCCAGGTGACGGGCCAGCCGCCGCAGCGGCATCGCACCGGCAGCCGGCGCCTCGTCGTGTTCGAGGCTTTCGCGACGAAAGACGGCGAGATCATCATCGCCGCCGCCAACGACCGCCTGTTCCAGAAGCTGGCGCGCGCGCTCGGCCGGCCCGAATGGGCGGAGGACGAGCGCTTCAAGACGAACGCGCTGCGCAACGCCAACAAGGGCGCGCTCCTGCCGGAGATCGCCGCGCTCGTACGCGGCGCCGGCTCCGCCCATTGGGTCGCACGCCTCGAAGCGGCGGGCGTGCCCTGCGCGCCGATCCAGGATTTGAACGATGTGGCCGCCGCGCCGCAGACGGCGGCGATCGGCATGGTCGAGGAGGTGCCGGGCAGCGGGCTCAGCCTCATGGGCCTGCCGCTCTCCTTCGACGGCAGCCGCCCGGCGATGCGCCGGCGAGCGCCACAGCTCGGCGAACACAACAGCGAGCTGCTCGGGGGATGACGGCGGCTGACGGGCGCGTATCATAGGCGCGCCCAAGCGTCGGAGACGGCTGTTGAGTGACGGCGAGAATCCCGCGCCGATGCTGTTGTTGGCCGCCGATGCCGATCTGCGCGACGCCAGCGGCACCGCTCCTTTTTGGCGCCGCGACGACTGGCCGGCGATCGTCGCGGCGCTGCTGCTGCACGTCGCTGCCATCGCCGCGTTCCTGATCGACTGGCAACACCCGCCGGCGGCGCCGCCCGAGAGCATACCGGTGACGATCGTCTTCGCGCCGCCGCCCGCGTCCGTCGCGCCGCCCGCGCCGCCGCCTAAATCGCCGCTCTTTGATCGTGAGTCCGGCAAGGACGAGCGCACCACCGCGCCGCCCAGCGCCGAGGTCACCGACGCAGAGCCTACCCGGGCACCCGCGGCTGCCGCACCCGCCGAACCGAAACCGCCCTTGCCGCAGGTCGCACCCACCGCATCCTCGGAAAAACCCGCGCCGCCGGAGCGGGATGCGAAAGCCAAGACGCGCGACGCGGTGGCGCGCCTCGATCCGCGCAAGGAAGCCGACCGGGCGCGCGCGCCGCATCCCGCGCCGGAGCTTCTTCACCGCGAACCCGGCGACCGTGAGCAGACCGGCGATCCCTATCTCAACCGCGCGCGCGATCTTCTGGAGCGGCATCGCACCTATCCGAACGTGCTCGGGCGCTACGGCGTGCCGGTCGAGGGGACGTCCGTCTATGACGTGCTGCTCGACCGAAAGGGCCAGCTCCGCGGCATCAAGCTGGTCACTTCCTCGGGCGCCGCCGCACTCGACGATGCGGCCGCAGCCATGATCCGCGAGACGGCGCCGTTCCCGCCGCTGCCGGCGGACTACCCGGGTGAAGCGGTGCTCGTGACCTTCACGATCCATCTCTTTCCCAAGCCGGCGTGGTGACGACGCCGCGTGCCGTTTCCGGCACCGGACCAAGCGATGTGGACTCTGTCAGCGCGCCGGCGACAGCTCGATGCGCTCGCAATTCATGCGACCCCGCAGCAGGCAATCCTCGAGCTTCGTTTCGGCGACAAGCGCCTCCGCCAGCCACAGGCCGATCACCGCGAGCAGGAGCGTCACCGCGAGGCCGGCGAGACTGCCGGTGAAGCGGTCATCCTCTTCCTGACGCTCGCGCTCGGTCATGGCCGCTCGCCCGGTTAGGGACGCACGTAGCTCCAGCCCTGCTCCTGCAGTTCCATCAGCCTGACCACGCCCGACGGCACGATGGTGGCCTCCGGCATGAGCTCGACCTTTTTTCCTTCCGCCGTCTCCATTCCCTGCAGCGTGTTGTTGCAGGCGGACAAGCGCACGTCCGGCATGCTCTGATGGAAGGCGGCGAGCCGCGTCTTGATGGGCGACGTGTCGGCACGCAGCATGTGCAAGCCCGGCCCGTAAGTGACGATCTCGATCGCGACCGGCTCGTGGCGCGAGGAATAGTACTCCTTGGCGGCGGTCGCATTGTTGAGCGCCAAATTCATGGCGAAAGAGTCGTTCGTGTCGACTTGCAGCACTAGGCGGTGTCCGCCGCTAGCGCCCTCGGCGGCCAGCACCGGCGACACCGGCACGGCGAGCAGGACGCCCGCAACCAGGCCGAGCAATCGTCTGCGATCCATCCGTCCTCTCCTATGAAGATGAGGGATGAGCGGCACCGCTAGCGCCGCCCGCGCGCTTTGATCATGCCACGAATCGCGCGGATCGGCCAAATCGCCGCGAAGACCAGCGCGGCGATGCAGAAATTGATCGTGGGCGGGCGCGCCCCGGTCGCCGGCCGGAAATCGACTTCGAGCAGGCTGGCGGCGGCTACGGTGAGATAGCCGCCAATGAGGAGCCAAGCGGCGGACAGCATGCGGCAGGTCCTTTCTGCGAGGATTAACCGGCGGCAACCTGCGCGATCTAAAAGGAGCGTGTCGCGCCAGGCGATGTTGGCATGGCAGCCATTATTTCCGCATAGGGGGATATGCCATGGCAGATATTCGAACCGGTTACCCGACCGGTGCAGCGGCCGCTCCCGGCGCGATCGCCGGGGTCGAGGTGATCGGCGCGCGCCGCCGCATTTCCTGGGGCGCCATCTTCGCCGGCGTCATCGTCGTGCTCGCCGTTCAACTTCTGCTGAGCATGCTCGGTCTCGGCATCGGCCTCAGCTTCGTCAATCCCGCCGAGGGCAACTCGCCCAATCCCGGCAGCATCGGCCTCGGCGCCGGGATCTGGTGGGGCGTCAGCTACCTGATCGCGCTGTTCGCGGGCGGCTATGTCGCCGGCAGGCTCGCCGGGTCGTTGCTGTCGTGGGATGGCGCGTTGCACGGCATTCTCGTTTGGGCGTTCACGCTGCTCGTCACGTTCTACCTGCTGGGCACCGCTATCGGCAGCGTCATCGGCGGCGCCTTCAGCGTCGTCGGCAACACGGTGTCGACCGCCGCGCAGGGCCTCAAGAGCGCCGTGCCCACGGTCGCGCAAAGCGCCGGCGTGACGCCCGATCGCATGCAGCAGATCGCCAATGACCTGCTCAACGGGCAGTCCTCGAGCAACGCCGATCCCAGGAGCATGAGCCGCGATCAGGCGCAGCGGGAGATCGCCGCCACCCTGCCGCAGCTGGCGCTCGGCGGCGATCGGGCCCGCGCGGCGCGCGAGCGCATCATCCAGATCATGTCGGCGCAGCTCAACATCTCGCCCGACGCGGCCAACCGCCGTCTCGACCAGCTCGCCGCCAACGTCCAGCAGACGGCGCAGCAGGCGACGAACACCACGCGGCAGGCGGCCGAAAAAGCGGCACCCGGGGCGTCGCGCGCCTCGTTCATCGCTTTCGTCGGGCTCGTGCTCGGGGCGATTGCCGCCGCGCTCGGCGGTCATGTCGGCGCGCGCAGCCGCGTCAGGGAAATCGAGCCGGCCTAAAATCGGCGCGTGTAGTCAGCATCTCACGGCGCCTGCGCCATGAGATGCTGCACGTCGAAAGCATGGCGCTCGACGAGAATCTCGGCGACACGCCGGCGATGGCAGATCCGCCAGTCGCCCTCATAGCACAGCAGGCAAGACGGCGCTTCGGCGGCGAGCGCCGCCACCTGCTGCAGCGCGATCTCGGCCTCGGCCGTGGCGAGCTTGTCGCCGACGATGCGCCAGAAGCGCTCCCACTCGCGCCGGTGATTGGCCTCTCGCCCCTCCGGCGGCGTGCCCAGCGCCTTCAGATGCAGATAGCGCATCCCCGCTTCTTCGATCGCCGCCTGGAGCTGGCGCTTGGAGAACCCGGCGCGCCGCGACTGCGGCCGGTCGCGGACGTCGATGAGCGTGGCAACGCCGGCCGCCTTGAGCGCCGCGAGCACTTCGGCGAGACTCGCCGTCTCGTAGCCGATGGTTCGGATCGGGTAGCGCATTACCGAGAGCGCATTGGCGCACAGCCGGCTATCATATTGATCGACACTGTCATCCAATAGCTTGCTTCGAAATAGAGCCCTCTGCAACCGACGGAGGATCGGTGGCAAGAACGATCGCTCTGGAAATCCTGGCTGGCCTCATGCTCCTCAGCCTTCTCGGCTGCGCTTCAGCCGAGGAGCTAAGAGCGGAAGACGAGGCCGCGTGTGCCGGCTACGGTTTCCAGCGCGGCACGATCGAGTTCGCCAACTGTATGCAACGCGAGAGCCTGGCAAGGCGCTACGGCCCTTGGTTGGGCCCACCTTCGTTCGCTTTTGGCTGGTACGACGGGCATATGTCGCCGCCGCGCGGTCCCGCCGACGTGCGCTAGACACGCGCGCGCCCCCCGCTTCAGGCCGTCGAACCAGGGGGGCAGCGGCGTCCTGAGCACATCGCTCCAGGCTGTCGTCGCGCCGAGCAGGAAATGCCCGCCCGTATCACCGGGCTCGCCAGCCTGCGCGGTATCATGTCATCCGCAGGTAGTCGCCCGACACGCGCGGGTAAAAGTCTGTGCCGCCGGCGAGAACCGTCAGGGAGCTCTCGGCGAGCGCCGTCAAGGCGTCGGCGAGGTCGGTCGGGCGCAGATAGAGGCCCATCGAGTCCTCTCCTCTTCGGCGCCACGCGATAAGGCGGCCGGCACCGGTAGATCGTATGCAAGAGCTGGTCTAGCAGTTGCTCACTCCGTGGGGTCGAGCCAGGGGAGTGGATGGCGAAACGAACGGGCTCCTTGGAGGAGCAACAGGCATGAGCATCGGCACGCCGCCCGTGAGGCGCACACTCGCCTCTTCAGGCGAGCATTGGCGAGGATGGGGCGCTCGCCGAGCGCCGCATCCGGTCGATCTCTATCGTCCCGCCTTCCTCAGCGTGTAACGCACGGTCTGGGCCCGGATGAGGCCGTCGCGAAACACAAAGGTGTCGACGCCATTATCGGTGCTGTTGTCGCGGGATTGGGCCGCCCATTCGAGGAAGAGGATATCGCCCTCGTAGATCTGTGTCTTGAGGTCCCAACGGGCGTTGGGCAGATCCGCCAGCAGCTCGGCGAAAGCTTCGCGGATCCCCGTCCTGCCGCGCTTGACCCCTCGGGGACTGATGAACACCGCATCCTCGCTGAAGTCGGACACGATGCCGTCGAGATCGCCCGCGCCCAGTGCCTCACCGTGGTGCTTGAAGATCTGCTGTGGTGTGCGCTTCGACATGGAAAACGGTACGGGTGCGTTACGCAGACTTGAGGGCCGTCGCATCCACCGGGAGCTTGCGCAGGCGCGTGCCTGTCGCCGCAAAGATCGCGTTGGTCACGGCCGGCGCGATCGCCGCCGTGCCGGGCTCGCCGATCCCGCCCGGCGCTTCGGTGCTCGACACCAGGTGAACCTCGATGGCGGGGCTCGCGTCGATGCGCAGCGGCTGGTATGTGTCGAAGTTCGCCTGCATCACGCGGCCGTTCTCGATCGTGATGTTGCCATAGAGCGCGGCCGTGATGCCGAAGATGATGCCGCCTTCGATCTCGGCCTTGACCGTGTCGGGGTTGACGATGCCGCCGCAATCGACGGCGCTGACCACGCGGTTGACCCTGACCTGACCGTCCGCCGCCACCGTTACTTCGGCAATTTGCGCCAGATAGCTGCCAAAGCCGTTGAGGACGGCCACGCCGCGACCCTGACCCTTGGGAAGCGGACGTCCCCATCCGGCCTGTCGCGCAGCGAGATCGAGGACTGCCCGCGCCCGCGGCGACTTGCCCAGCAATGCCCGCCGGTAGCCGACCGGGTCCTTGCCGGCCGCCGCCGCCAACTCGTCGATGAAGCTCTCGACCATGAAGCAGTTGTGCGTCGGTCCGACGCCGCGCCACCAGCCGGTGGTCAGCCCCGCCGGCGGCTCCTGGCGGACGCAATCGACGAGCAGGTTGGGGAAGGCATAGGGTCCCGCCGCGGCCTCGGCCGCGTCGGGATCGAGCCCGTTCTTCAAGACCCATGGCGCCCAGCGTGCGGCCACGAAAGATCCGGTGACGCGATGGGTGAAGGCGATGGGCGCGCCATGCGCGTCGAGACCCGCTGCAAGCCGATCATAGTAATAGGGGCGGTAGACGTCGTGCTGGGTGTCTTCCTCGCGTGACCAGATCACCTTGACCGGGCCATCCACCTGCTTGGCGATCTCTACGGCCTGGGCGATGCCGTCGACATCCAAGCGCCGGCCGAACCCGCCGCCGAGGAACTGGTTGTGTACCTGGACTTTATCCTGCGGCAGGCCGGTAACCTGCGCCGCCGCGACTTGCGCGCGAACCGGAACTTGGGTTCCGACCCAGACATCGCAGCCATCCGTGCGGACGTGAACGGTGCAGTTCATGGGCTCCATGGTGGCATGGGCCAGGAAAGGCATCTCGTAGACCGCCTCGATCCTCTTCGCTGCGCCCGCCAGCGCCTTGTCGACATCGCCCCGCTTTTCGGCGACGAGGCCACCCTTGCGCGACGCGTCCGCCAGCTGGCGCACGATATCGGCGGTGGAGAGTTTCGCATTCGCTCCGTCGTCCCAGCTGATGGCGAGCGCGGCCAATCCCTTCCGCGCCGCTCCCATGTGGTCCGCGACCACGGCCACGGCGTTGTCGATGCGCACCACCTGCCGGACGCCGTTGACCGCCTTTGCCTTGCTGTCATCCACGCTGGCAAGCTTGCCGCCGAACACCGGCGAGGCGGCGACGGTCGCGACCTTCAGTCCGGGCGGCCGGACGTCGATGCCGAATTGCGCGCGACCATTCACCTTCTCGGCCTGGTCGAGCCGCTTCGCCGGCGTGCCGATCAGGGTGAAATGCTTGGGATCCTTGAGCTTGACCTTCGCCGGCACGCGCAGTTTGGCGGCGGCATCGGCAACCGCGCCGTAAGCAATGCGCCGACCGGTCGGCACATGGATCACCTCGCCATTCTCGCCGCGACAGGCAGCCGCATCGACGCGCCACTGCTGCGCCGCGGCCGCGACCAGCATCGTGCGCGCGACGGCGCCGACCCGGCGCAAGGGATCGAAGGCGCCGCGAATGGCGGTCGATCCGCCGGTCGCCTGCTCGCCCAGCAGGGGATCCGAATAGGACTTGGCGTCGGGCGGCGCATGCTCGAGCCGGACCTGGTTGAGGTCGATCTCGAGCTCCTCGGCGATGAGCATCGGCAGCGAGGTGTAGGTGCCCTGCCCCATCTCGACCCGCGGGACGATCATCGTCACGCTGTTGTCGGGAGCGATGCGGACATAGGCGTTGGGCGGGCCGCCATAAGGCTTGCCGGGAGCCGCGGCTTCCGCGTGGCGGGACAGCACGGGCAGCGTGAAGCTGAGCACCAGCCCGCCGCCGGCCGCGGCGCCGGCCTTGATGAAGGTCCGCCGCGAAAGACCGCGTTCGGAAAGCTTTGGCGCGAGGCCGCCTTTTTCCGTGGAGGTCAGCCGTTTAGTCAGCATGGGGGATCTCCCTCACCGGGCCGCCAGAGCTTGTCCCGCTTGCTTGATGGCGGAACGGATGCGCGTATAGGTTCCGCAGCGGCAGACATTGCCCGCCATGGCGCTGTCGATGTCGGCGTCGCTCGGATGCGCATTGCCGGCCAGCAGCGCGGTCGCGGACATGATCTGGCCGGATTGGCAATAGCCGCACTGCACGACCTGGAGGTCAAGCCAAGCCTTCTGGATCGCCTTTCCAGCCGGCGTGCTGCCGACTGCCTCAATGGTGGTGACTGCGGCAGAGCCGACGCTGTCGATGGCGGTGATGCAAGACCGGGTGGCGGTTCCGTCGATCTGCACTGTGCAGGCGCCGCACAGCCCCACGCCGCAGCCGAACTTGGTGCCGGTCATGCCGATGACGTCGCGCAGCACCCAAAGGAGCGGCGTGTCGCCGTCGACATCGACCGAGTGATCCCTGCCGTTGATCTTGATCGTAAAGGCCATAGGCCACCTCGCGGGCGGGCTGACTCGAGCGATCGCTGTCATGCCGGGATTGCTCGACAAGCGATTCTACTCCTGGACCCTGGATCTCGCTTGCTCTCGATTGACGCGACTAGGCCGGTATTGCGCCCGCGCACCTGCCCCTCGGCGGAGTCGGGCCTTTCTTGAGAGGTGCTGCTCTTTCATGACGGCGGACTCCGGCCGTCGACCGATGAGTCCGCGGGACGACTGATCACCGTGCTCGCGGAATGGGCGCCGCCGCCGATCGCGGTGCAGCGCCCCCGCGGGATCGGGGAACCCATGCGACATGAAATATTGCTGTAACTCAGCAAGCTGGCGGCGCGTCGCCAGTTCGAGCAGCGACACATGTTCGTTGATGATGGCCGAGTGAAACTGCTCGCGCTGGTAAAAAAAGATCTCGATTGCGGCAGTGCCCATCGCGCCGCCGAGGTTGCGCATCATGTTGAAGAGACCCGAGGCGGCGCCTGCCTCATGCGGCGCAATCCCGAGCATCGCGATCGCGGAGATCGGGATTCCCGGCCTCAGCTCGAAGCATATTTGTCAGCACCGCGCGTCCCTCGGTGACACGCCAGAAGTAGTCGCGCGCACGATGTCTCGAAACGTTTTGTACATTTCGGCGGTATCAATATGCGCGTTTTCGATAGCACAGCCGAGACAAGCTTCCGCATTGAAATGGTCCAAGACCATGCTCGGAAACTTCTCAGAGAGCCATGCGAACATCCATCGTCGAACTTGCTCCATTTGATCTGGATCACGACAGCCTTCTCGCTCAACCGTAGCGATGAACATCTGCTGATGCCGCAGACACGCGTATCGAAATCCGAGCATGGGAAATAGTCTCCACGGTAACCTGCGCCGCGGACTCTCTCGCTCCTTTTAGTCCCCGTCAACGACGAGCGTGCAGAACAGTGGAAGCGAGGCACGAAACGAACGTCAGCGTCGCCCGGGTGGCGAATGCAATATGGCTATATATCAGTTCGATTGGTTAAGTCGGAGGGGCTTTCGAATCTCGCACGAGGGTATCGAGTGCGCCGACGACCAAGAAGCCATCATCCGCGCGCTCCGTTTGCCCGCGGGAGACCGGCGTCCGCTCGCGCGTCGAAGTATGCGTGCATGGGCGGCTCATCTGGTCAAGCGGCATCGAGGCAGCCGCATCAACCGGCGATCGCCGATTTAAGGATGTGGATTATATAGTGCGCCTCCGTCGGCGCCAACGATGAGCGTGAGCTTTTTAGCTACTTGGGCTCCTCCGGCTCCCCTCGCGGGCACGATCCCTTGTCGGCAAGCATGGCGGCGTCAAGCACTCCGGGCGACACGGTTGTGGTTGTTTGGCTTGAAACCCAGCAACCTGAGACCGGGACCGTCGAACGAGTCGAGTTCGGCGCGGTGAGGATCGCCATCGCCGGCCTGCGGCCGGAACATTGGTCTTCGCTAGCGCTCTGGTGCTCGGACTGCTCACATCGACCTCTCATGGCCGGCAAGGCCGAAGTGATCCCGGTCGAGAGCGACAGCCTCTATGAGGAAGCGCGGATACGCTGAGGCGCCTACAGACGTCACTTTTGGCGGCAGTGCTTGGAGCTGCCGGTCCCACCACCGAATTGCTTCGTCAACAACGTCCCGCGCATCGCCTCCGGTAAAGGGGCTCAAACACCATCTGGTACCTTGGTATCTCATCAAAAATCTCGACGCCGCTAATCCAGTAGCCGCAAATAATAAAGGACGACCGTCGCCAACAAGATCAGGCCGAACAGACCGACAAGCTTAAATGCCATCCAGTCGTTGCTATCCATCCCAGGCGCAGGGTCCTCTCGCTTTGACGTCTCAGGCTGGATATGTGCCGACCGCCAGTGCGGCGACCGGAGCAATTGGCTTGCACGCGGGAGACTCCGCGGTTTTGACCTGCGACTCGAATCGGTCAAGCATCTGCTCGAAGAGCTTGTACTCCTCGCTTCCGACAATTCGGACAAACATTGTTTGCAGATCAAGCACCGCCCGCGTCAGATCCCGACAGACCTCTCTACCCCGGGGCGTCAGCTGAAGGATCACCCGACGTCGGTCGTCTGCAACCGTCTGGTGTTCAATGTAACCCTGAGCCCGAAGCTGGCGGGCGGCGCGGCTCACACGCACCTTGTCCATTGCGGATCTGGTTAGTATCTCGCGGAGTGGTATGGCGCCTGTCTGGCCGAGCAGCGCCATGATCCGCCATCCCGGCGCCGAGAGCCCGAGTGGACGGCAGGCCCGCTCCATGATCCGCGTAAGTCGGTTAGCAACTAACTGCAGGCGGAACGGAAGGAAACATTCCAGCGCGAAGGCATCAGCCATGCGCTTCACTTCAATGCGCCATCAAGGTGCAATCTCCCGGATCGCGATCACAGAGAAAGAACGCAGTTGACTGGCCTTTTTTAAACGGCCGGTTCTCCGTTGGTTACGGCCAGGGGCGCGGCTAGGCCGAGTTTCCATTGCCGCAATCCGACTTGGCGGGCCAATCTTACTTGGTTTGCCGTAACAGCATAACTATCGTGATGTATGTATAACTATCGTGATGTATGGGTGCGGGGGGCTGCCGTCGCCCCGGCAGACGGCCAGCGGCGTGGTTCTCAGGGGAGGGTGACGCTCGGATCCGACCGGCTTGTCAAAATGATCCGCACCGCATCGGTGCGGCTTCGCGCGCCCAGCTTGCGGAACACCCGCCGGAGGTGAAGACGGACCGTAATGTCGGCGATACCCAGTGCCTTCGCAATCTCCTTGTTGCTCAACCCGTCCACCAGCAATTGCGCCACCTGAGCCTCTCGGTTCGAGAGGCTCACGGAAACCATGCCATGGTGGCGCGTGGGGAGCGGAGGCGTCGGAGGCGGCTCGTATAGGCCAAAAATATCGCCTTCGCCGTCAATTATACCTTTGATCGTGGCCATCAGGTGCCGCCCTTCGATGCCCTTCGAGATCACCCCGGCAGCGCCACGGGTGAGGGCGGACCGCGCTTCGTCCCGCGTCACGGCGCCGGAAAGCACGATCACCGGCGTTTCCGGAAAATGGTGGCAGGCGGCGGTTACCGCGGCGTCGCCGGTCATGCCGGGCAGCCTGTAGTCGAGAAGCACGATGTCGAAATCAGGCTCTTGAGCTTGGCGGAGGGCCTCGTCGAGCGAGCCGGCTTCAACGACCTCGATCTTCTCGTCGCTTGCCTTGAGGTAATAGGCCAGTGCCTCACGAACGAGCTGATGATCATCGACGAACAGGATGCGCACGGCTTCAGCCTCCTCCTTCCAAGGCCTGAGGAAGAAGGACAGTGACGGTCGTCCCCCGTCCCACAACGCTGTCCACCGAAACATGCCCTCCATGGCTTCGGATAATGCCGTCGCATATCGAAAGGCCGAGTCCCGAACCGCTGCCCGGCGGCTTTGTCGTAAAAAACGGATCGAAGGCACGCTCCAGGACTTCCGCCGACATTCCACTGCCCGTGTCGGAGCAAACGAGCCGCGCAGAGGCCGTTCGAACCACAGCGTCGGAGGTCTCCGAGACCGATATGGCTCCGACGGCAAGCACGATGGTTCCGGCTTGCGAGTCCAAGGCATCGTACGCGTTGCTGAGAAGATTGGTGACGAGCTGGGAAAGTTGCACCGGATCGCCCAGCACATGGACTCCGAGGGAAATATCCGTCTTCAGCTCAGTGGTTTTGGCAATCAACGCGCGGAACATATCCGCGCTCTCGGCCGCAATAGTGCCGAGGTCGACAGGCCGAAACGCGGTTATCTCGCGGCGGCTGAACAGAAGGATGTCTCGGATGATCCTGCGGGCGCCGCCGACTTCCTGCAAGAGACGGCGCAGCCGCGGCTGCGCCGGGCTCGCCGCTCCGGCTTCCTCCATCGCGATCTCGAGATGACCGCTGAGCGCGGGGAGCAAATTGTTGAAATGATGCGCGATCCCGCCGGCGAGAGTTCCGAGCGCTTCATACTTGCCCAGGCGGCGCGCGTCGGCCTCCGCCCCGAGACGCTGTAATTGCTCGAGCTGCCACGCCGCAACGGCCGTCCTTTCGCGCCGCTCGCCGCGAATGGCGATGTACGTCACGCTCGACAGAACACAGGCGGAAATGAGGGCCACGAGGCCGTATAGGGTGAAATTATTGAACCATCCGGCGAATATTACCGACTGGGGTATGCGATAGATCAGCATGATCGGATACCCAGCCACCGCGTGAACGGCGGTGAGCCAGCTGACGCCCTCCGCAACAGAGGTGTGGATCTCGCGGACGTTCTCCGTCCCTTGCTGCGCCGAGGCCCGCCAGTCCTCGACCTGCGCTGTTGGCGCCGTCTGCGGAAATTTGGCGAGGACCTGGCCATCGTCGCGTATCAGCGTTACGGCACTGCCTGTGGAGCCGACGACCTTTTGGAAGAACCGTTCGAAATAATCGATGTGGACGGAGAGCGCGACCACACCGTTGAATGCGCCGTCGGGGGTCAGCAATGGGCGCGCAACGCGGAAGGAGACAGCGCCATTCCACCGACCAACGTACGAAGCACTGATGAAGAGAGGCACTCCGCCCGTCGAGAGCGCTTGGAAGTAGTCTCGGTCGGCTAGCAAGAGGGTCCGCTCCAGTGGAAACTGATGGCTGTTCACGCGCACGCGTCCCGTCGCGTCGGTTATGAATATGCCGTCAATTTGCTCGTAATTCTTTTCGAGGAACGCCAGCAGCTCGTACAAGGACCGTGAGTGCTCGATCTCTTCCCAGCTCAATCCCGCGGCTCGGTCGCCCAGCCAGTCGAGCACGAGGACTTGCGTGTCGAGCACCTTGCGGACGTGCTCCTCGAGGATGCCAAGGGTCGCGGCCGCGCGGTCCGAGGTTTCCGCGCGATCGAACTCCCAGCTTCGCCAGCCGGCCATTGCCAACACCAGGAGCGGCAGCAGGCACGACAGGATGACCAGCACCCGCAACGCTAACCCTCGCATGCGCGCCGCGACTAGATCTGGCAGATTTGGTTCGTGCAGCAAGAGACTGTGGCCTTTCCTGCCCAGGCACTTCGGCGGGCACATCCATGATACCTGCGCGAGCAACAGCGCTGCGCAAGATTTTTTGCGCATTGTCGCCCGCCGCGGAGCGCAGGCCGCCGGAACTGTGCGGTCCTCTCACTAAAGAGATGTGACATCGCTGCGTTAGGCCATCGCCTCGGCACGGGCAGCAACCGTTTCGTAGAGGCTTCAAAGGCAAGGCGAAAAGTAAGCACGCGACTGATCGTCCTGGTAACTTCGGCTGTCGCTCCTTTAAGCGACACTCCTCAGGATACCTTCTGGGCCGACTTGGATTCGCGATAACCGTTTGGGGACAGGATCATGCGTGCCTTCGCCGAAAGGCTCCTTCGCGACAAGAGCGGCGCGACGGCGATCGAGTACGGTCTGATCGCTGCACTCATCTCGGTGGTGATCATCGGTGCGGTGACGCTGGTGGGCTCGAAGCTCAGCGGCGTGTTCAACCGCATCGCCACCGCGCTCTCGGCGGCGTCGTAGGTCCAGCCCGGGGAAGCGGCGTCGCAAGTCGCCGCCCCACGATTAGACAGAAAAACCCGCTCGCTGTCGTTGCTCACCGGAGCACCCAGGGCGGCGCCGGCTATACGATTTCTCGTAAACTCGAATGGCTACTGGCGTCCTCGCGCAGCGCGGTGATCGTATGGCGTAACTCGTCCTCGGAGCAGCATTAGGTGCAGGCGGCAACTATTTCATAGAGTCATCAAAGGCAAATCGAAAAGTAAGCGCGCGACTGATCGTCGTGATAATTTTGGCTATACAAACACCTGCGTTCTGGTCACGCGATATTTTCTATTGCGATCGGCAACCAGGCCTAACCCATGCTTTTTCCACTCTACTGGTACTCTCCAGGAGGCATCAATGGCACTCGAACTCTTCGCGTTCTCAAGACGATCAAAGGGCACGAGATCACCGCGTGGGGCGCATGCACGGCTGGTTTCGGCCCCCCTCGGAGGGCCGGGCCCCATCGTGCAGCTCCTCGGAGACAAATCCGGTGCGTCGGCCATTATCATCGGCCTCACATCGATGGTGCTGCTCGGCTTTACCGCGCTCGGCACAGAGGCGAGTTACTGGTACTTCACGCACCGCAATCTTCAGAACGCCGTCGATTCCGCGGCCATGAGCGCCGCCGCCGCCCTCCAGAACATTCCGAGCAACCCTGATGCGGCGCATCGGACGCAAGCCAATGCCGAAGCCAAGGCGACCGCGGCCCGCTACGGTTTCGTCGACGCGCAGGGCGGCGTGGCGGTGGCCGTGAACATTCCGCCGACGGCGGGCGCTTACACGTCCCAGGCCAATGCGGTGGAAGTCGTCATCACCGAGCCGCAGACGCTGTTCCTGACGGCGGCGATGAAGTTCGGCGGCACGCCGCTTTTCGCCGCCCAGCCCACGCAAAAGGTGCGCGCCGTCGCCCATCCTAAGACCAACGGCAATGGCTGCGACGTGACGCTGGACAAAAACACCGTTTCCAACCTTACCGCCAACGGCAATACGGTGCTCAACCTGGTTGGCTGCGATCTCTATGTCAATTCCAACGCAACCAATGCCCTCGACCAGGTCGGCACCGCGACAATCAATGCCCGGGCCGCCTTCGTCACCGGCGGCATTTCGAGTACCGCAAATGCATCATTATACACGACCGTCGGCACCTTCACGGGCACGGCGCCGATCAATGACCCATATGCGAACCTCCCACCGCCCTATACCTCGCCCGGCAGCAGCTGCACCAACGCCAACCCGGCGACCTCAACACACGTGAATATCACCACCAGCGGCGGCGTTACGACCTACACCCCCGACGGCACCAACATGGCGATCTTCTGCGGCGGCTGGAGCCCCTCCGGCACCCTCTCCTTGAGTCCCGGCCTCTATGTCGTCGACGGCGGCACCTTTGGCTGCAACGCCTGCACGATCAGCGGCAACAATGTCACCATCTTCCTGACCGGCAGCGGCACCAATTACGCCACCCTGAGCTTCTCCGGCACCAGCAGCACGCAGCTCAACATCAACGCGCCGACCGACGCCTTTATGTCCTCCAACCCGAGCACGAAGGCGATCGAGGGCATCGCCATCTACGCCGACCGCAACGCGCCGACGACGAGCAACAGCTCCTTCTCCGGCAGCGCGACCGCCACCATTAACGGGGTGATCTACATGCCGAC
>WNFJ01033860.1_pt1 | contig 16734 bp, 20 predicted proteins | sample 5400461 | NCBI WGS metagenome assembly WNFJ01 (sample SAMN13153349, study PRJNA577476) | soil metagenome | isolation source: 115 cm saprolite on Douglas fir-dominated hillslope | place: USA:California | collected 2013-09-17 | reverse complement strand
CCCGCCGTTTGATCAATATGCAAACAGCCGCTTCAACAACCCGTATACTCTCCGCCGCAATTTGACGGATCGCCGTGCCGATCACGCTTGGCGCGCTGTATTTCTGGAAAACGAATATTTGAAGTGTTCGGTGCTGCCCGATCTTGGAGGCCATGTCTATACCTGCACAGACAAAATCAGCGGGCAGCCGATGTTTTACGAGAACCCGTCCATTAAGAACGCCGACATATCTTATCGTGGCGCGTGGGCCGCGTTCAGTATCGAGTTTAATTTCCCGGTTTACACAATTTGGTCAGTCTTTCCCCGGTTGATTTTGCGTTCGGCCAAAAGGATGGCGGCACAGAGCGGCAAATTGCGGATCGGCGATGATTGGAATGCTATCCGTATCATCGCTCTTTCGCAAAGCAATCCGCTCAAGGCCATCGCGGAGTTCGTCGAGAACTGCATCGATGCGCACGCCAAGACCATTGCCATCACACGTGGCCGCGAGCAAGGAGAGCACTATCTGATGGTGAAAGACGATGGCGACGGCGTCCCCCGCGATCCGCACGGGCTGCCCGACTTCAAGTACGTCGCGACTCATATCTGCGACTCGATCAAGCGACGCATGAAGGCAGACGGCTCTGGAGGCGGCTTGCAAGGGGAATTTGGCATCGGACTGTTGAGCTTTTGGACCGTGGGCGAGAGGCTCACGATGACTTCTGGCGGTGCCGATCAACGCCTCTATCAGATGGCTATGAACAAAGGGGATCCGCGCTACACCGTGAACCCACGACGCGTGCTCTTTGCCGACCCCGGCACCGAGCTCAAGATCAGCCCCCTGCTCAACGGCATCCGTAGCTTGAGCGGCGAGAAGATCCAGTGGTATCTGGCCTCGGAGCTGCGCGACCGGATCCGTGCTACCCAGGTTCGTATAACGGTGGTCGACAAGCTTGCACGCAAGCAGTACCAGGTCGAGCCGCGGCAGTTCGAAGGGCGCTTGCTCCACCAACTGCCGGCAGTTCGCTCCCCATTCGGCGAGGCGTATGCCGAACTGTATCTCACGGAACCCGCCGAGAACGGCCGGGTCTCCCTTACCCGAGGTGGCACGCGGGTGATCGAGGATATCGGTACGCTGCCCGGTCTGGAGCGCGGGCCTTGGACTTCTCGTTACTTGCAGGGTCTGATCGACGTGCCTTACCTGAATCTGACACCCAGCACCCGTTCCGGGGTCATCCACGATGAACGCTATGGGGCATTTGCGGAAGCTCTCGTACCACTTGAGGCTCACCTCAATGGCCTCATCGACGCGCAGCGGCGCGCCGAGGAAGAACAGGCGAACCGGGAGTCCTTGCGTGCCATCCAGCGTGCATTTCGCGAGGCCATGCTGGTCTTGCCGCCCGAGGAATACGATTGGTTTGACATCCAGTCACGCTCGTCGCAAGCGGTCGGTGGCGGCGAGCTGCTGGAGCGACGCGTGGAGGCATCTGCGGAGAAGGAGGGGCCCGTGCCGGGTGTTCCGGAACCGAGCGGAAGCGAATCCGCCCAGCGTCAATTCTTCGACTATGCTGGGCCTTTGCGCACTGTCGTGATTTCGCCAGCGGCGAGCACATTGACCGTGAACCAAAGTCGGCGCTTTCGCGCACTGCCCCGGGATCGCTCGCACCGGCGAGTCGAGCAGGATTTGCTATTTAGCTGGGAGATCGGCGAAGGAAGTGGCATGCTCTCTTCCGCCTCCGATCAAGAAGTTAGCTTTCAAGCGCCGTCGTCGCCCGGTCTCGTGCGTTTGTCCGTCACCGTCTCCCAGCGCGATGTGTGCTGCAGTGCGGAGGCACTGATCACGGTCACTGATAGCCTTGATGCGGCTGTGGGCCCTTCTCTGTTCAATGCGCGCGGCTTACCGGGCTACACGTTTGAACGAGCCGCTGGGGAACTGTGGCGCTCGCGATTCGATGCCGAGCGGAACCTGATCGTCGTGAATAACGGGCATCGCGATTTTGTCTTCGCCACGCGCAGCCGCGCCCTCCAGTTGCGGTATCTTGTGCGGCTCTACGTCAAGGAGTTGGTGCTCAAAAACTTTAGGGGAGTGCCAGCCGAACAATTGATGGAGCGCATGATTGAGCTCTCACTCTATGTCGAGGAGAAATTGAAACCTGCCTGAAGAGTGGTAACGCACCTTTCGATTGGATAGAGGCTTAGCCCCCGCCCAGAGCCTACTCTGACTTAGGCGCCACCGGTTCGGGGCGGCAGTTCCTGTTCCACCCACCGGACGTCAATACGACAACTTCGCCTCACGTCACCGCCCCTTGTGGTTGCACTGTCAGCACCTCGGACCGCAGCGCCGCAGTATCGCGGACGTCGCTCACCGTGCTTCAGGTGCTGTCCCTCGCACGCTGCTGCCTGGTTGCACCTCTCGCTTCTCTTTGCGCCCTTCGACTCGACATCGTTCCTCGATAGACACGACGTTGTCGGGAGTAGTTTTGCCGAAACGCTCGAAATAGAGTTGCTCGATGAACTGGGGCAGTGGCAGTTTCCACGGCTCCTGCTTGTGGTTGTCGATCTTGCCCAGTTTCGCCGGGTTCAACCCAAGCTCCCGGGCCATCTGTACCTGGGTGTGAGACAAATGGCGCCGTCTTCGCGCATCGATCCATTCTTGCATTTGCTGATTTGTTTTGATTTTCTTCGCCATACGCTATCGTATTCCTCGGGTAAAATCAGCTCATGAAACGGTCGAGCGAGGCAAGCTTTGCTCTCTAGTTTCTGCCAAGTGCGACGGTGTTTGCAAGAATCAAAATGGGGAGAATCCAATCGAGTGGGCCCGGCAAACACGATCATCATTGATCTAACATTCCGATTGCGCTGATGTGCGTTCACCCTTCATGAGAGAGGTTCTTCATGGTAATCGAACAACAGATTTCTGCGCGTCGCGAAAGGGCTCACGGAAGCATCGTGCGCATTCTAACCCGGCCGGATGGGAACTTGTACGGAGATTATTCCGTACGCTCGGCCAGCAACAAAACTTACCGGGTCGCGATGCGAGGGCCGGGCCTGTTCGATAACTACTGTTCCTGCCCCGACTTTGCGGTCAACACCTTGGGAACATGCAAGCATATTGAGGCTCTGCTCGCTCGGTTGCGTAAGCGCCGCGGCAAGGCACTTGACCGCGAGGTATTCAAGCGCGCCAGGGCTTCGCTTTCGCTTCATTACGGTGACACTCTGAATGTGCGGCTTCGGCTCCCCCTCTCTCCCTCGGCGGCGCTGCAGGCGCTGGCTCAAACATACTTTAACGATCGGGGCCTACTGAAATCCTCCCGCTTGCGGGATTTCGGAAAGCTCATGGATGAGCTCCGTAAAGCTGACGATCAAGCCGTTATTTACAGTGACGTTCTGAACTACGTCGACAGAGAAAACGAAATTGCTGAAGGGCGGGAGACAGAGAAGAAGCTGCTGGCGAAACACGGGCGCGGCCGGGATCCGCTTGCTGGCTTGCTCAAGACTTCTCTGCTCTCCTATCAGGTGCGAGGGACGATCTTTGCGGCATGCCGCGGCCGTGTAATCCTAGCCGACGACATGGGGTTGGGTAAGACGGTGCAAGCGCTCGCAGCCACCGAATTCCTGCGTCGCAGCCGCGGGATACAACGAGTGTTGATTGTGGCGCCGGCGTCGGTTAAGTACCAGTGGAAGAAGGAAATCGAAAAGTTCACCGACCTGGACGCGCAGGTCATCGAGGGACTGTTGCCTCAACGGCACAAGCAGTACGCTTCCCCAAAGTTTTTCAATCTCACCAGCTACGAGCTGGTTCTGAAGGATATCAAGTACCTGCACGACCTCCAATCGGACCTTATCATCCTGGACGAAGCGCAGCGCATCCGGAACTGGACAACGGCCACGGCACGGACCATCAAGCAGTTGAAAAGTCGCTATACCTTCGTGCTGACCGGTACCCCGTTGGAGAACAAATTGGAAGAGCTTTTTTCTGTGGTCGAATTCGTCGATGGGCGACGGCTGGGACCCGCCTTCCGCTTCCTTCAGGAACACCGGATGGAAGACGCGGAAGGGAAATTGCTGGGCTATCGAGGCCTGGACCAAATTCACCGCCAATTGGAACCCATCCTTCTTCGCCGCACTCGCGGGGAAGTATTAAAAGACCTTCCCCCTCGAACCGACCAGGTGTTTCATGTACCGCTGACCCCAGAGCAGGCAGAACCCTACTGGGAACAGAGCGAGATTCTGGGTCAGCTCATGCACAAGTGGCAACGCCAAAAGTGGCTTTCGGAAATTGACCTACGCCGCGTCCTGTGCTGCCTCCAGAACATGCGCATGCTCTGCAACTCTACGTTCCTGTTCGACAAGCGCACCCACCACTCGCCCAAGCTGGAAGAGTTCCGCGAAATCATTCGCGAACTGACCGTCGAGGAAAACCGCAAGGTTGTGGTCTTCAGCGAATACGAACGCATGACATTCTTGGCTGGAGAAGAACTGCGGAAAATGGGAATCGGATTCGTTTCGTTACATGGGGGCGTTCCCGCTCGGAAGCGCGGTGCACTCATCGAAACATTTCAGAGCCAGCCTAACTGCCGGGTATTCCTCTCTACCGATGCGGGCGGAGTAGGACTCAACCTGCAGGCGGCCTCCGCTGTCATCAACTTCGAGCCGCCTTGGAATCCGGCGCGTCTGGAGCAGCGCATTGGGCGCGTTCATCGCCTGGGACAGGCCAATCCCGTTCAGGTCATCCACTTTCTTACCGAAAAGACGATCGAAGAACGAGTGTGGGAAACACTGCACCTGAAAAAATCGCTGTTTGCCGGAGTGTTTGACTCGCCCGTTTCCGAAGTCAGCTTCGCAAAGCTCGGGCGCAAGAGCGTCCTACAGCAGGTGAAAGAAATCTTTGCCAACCAACCCGGAAGACCGAAGCCCATCATCGATACGCCCCCGCCGCAAGCAATCCGGGTTGGCGAGACAACAACCTCGGCACCAGGGGCACAGAGTACCGTGGAGCCCTCCAGTTCCAGCGTCCCAGCCAGCCGCAAGGATGGAGTTGGCGCCGTTGAACGAGCCGCGGTTGGCTTGGCCAAGGCCGGGTTGGCATTCCTCCAGTCCGTTGCCTCGGAATTTAAGAACTGCGCGACCGCGCCCGGCCAGCAATCGCACGCAGCCGTTTCTAGCCTGTTCTCGCGGCACCCGCAGACGAATCAGCCAATGCTGGCGGTTCCGCTGCCACAATCCTTTACGGCAGAGCGGATCACGCGAGCGGTGGTCCGGTTCTTGAGCGCCCTGGAGGAGCAAGCTTAATAAACCCGGGCGCAGTTGCGACGCCGCTACCCCAATCGTCTCGGACTGCCAAATTGTGACGCCGGTGTGACGCAAAACCTGCCATCACTGCCAAAGTTGACATCATTGACACTTCGCGGCGACTGATTTCAAATAAGTTGTGTGTTTGTAATGCAGCCCGGCGAATTCGGCTTACAGGTCCGGCTGCTTTCAAGAAATCCGTCGTGGGTGGTTGGCAGAACCGTTCACCGCTTTTGGTTTGTCGGACGACGAACGACGAACGTCGCTGTAAATCAAATTTGCACTTTTGGAGAAAACCATGTCCGCACCTAGCCGCCGTCCAGAGATTCGCCGCCGCCGCACTCGCAAAGAAAAAATTGTAAAACTGCTCAAACGCCACGCGGCTGCCGGATCGGAAACCGATCGGTTGCGGCTTGCCGCCAAGCTATCGCGGCTGGCCCGCACGTCTCCGGGACAGCCATTGGTCAAAAGCTAGCTCCAGGCTCTTCGTTCCTGGGTTCTTGGCCCATGGGCTACGAATTGACTACCCTCTCTATGGGCGCTTCCGTCCCCGACTTGCCTACCGCCTCTTCGTATCCAGCCAAGACTTTCGCGGCTGATGCGTCCCAGGAGAATTTCGTCACTTGCTCGTATCCGCGCTGGCGAAGTTTTTCTCTTAGCGATGGGTCGAGCAGCACGCGCTGCAGAGCGCGCATGATCTCAAAAACGTTTTCGGGATTGACCATCACCGCCGCGTTGCCCACCACCTCGGGGATGGAAGATGTGTTCGACGTTAGCACCGGAGTGCCATGTGCCATGGCTTCAAGCGGCGGCAGTCCAAAGCCTTCGTACAGCGATGGGAAGACGAACACCTTGGCGGCATCGTAGAAAATCCGCAGCACTTCAATCGGAACAAATCCCAGGAAGCGCACATCATTGTGCACTCCGCCTCGAATGACGGTGCGGCGCAAATCGGGATGCTTCGAAAGCTCGTCGCCAATGATGATGAGCTTCAGGTCGGGATAGAGATCATGTTTCTCCAGTTCGGCCTTCAGTGCAGAGAAAGCTTCAATGATCCGCACCAGATTCTTGTGCGGGCTGATGCGTCCTGCATAGAGCAGAAACGGATAGGCGATCTGATAGCGTTCCGCAAGAAATTGCCGGTCGGCATCGGAAGCATGCCCGCTCAAGAAACGATGGTCAATCGCGTTGTAGATGACTTCAATGCGGCTGGAATCGATCCCGAACAGTTTTTCCACTTCGCTCTTGGTGAAGCGTGACACAGCAAAAATTCGCGCCGCCTTTTGCACTACTCTACGAGTGAGGTTGAAGTGCAATGAGCGTTTGATGCCAGATCCACTGCGGGCCCGGTACATGTGCTCCAGCATGTCGTGCACGGTCAGGACGTATGGGCAGGGCAGATGTCGCGGAAGCCAAAATAGATGTGGCACGTGCACCAAGTCACAGCCCAGGCGACTGACCACTTCCTGGCACTGCACATACCCGCGCAACGTGTCCGGAGCGAGCACCGCAATGGACCTGAAATTTTCGGGAAGGTCGCCAATCTCTCTGACCTTTTCCGGTGGACCAAGCAGGAAATACTGGTTCTCGCGATCAAGCCGGGCCAGCGCACGGATGATGTTGCGGGTGTATGTGCCCACGCCGAACTCGTTCATCCGGCGAATGTCGATGGCAATCTTCACAAGGAAATTGTACCCGCGCGATGCCGTAGAAGGACACGCAAGACTTGTCGGTACGATGAGGCGGTTAGACCATCGGGCACTACATCGAAGCTCAGCTTCCTCCACACTTAAGGCAGGTTAGCATGAATGCCAAGACGTTCGGCGACTCTGCGGAGTGGCTTGTCCCTTGTCCACAGCAGCGTTGGCGCATTAATCAGGATGGAAGCTATCAAGTGAGCATCGGTTACGCCGATCCCGAGGCCACACAAGTGGCGAGCCTCAATCAGCGAGCGCACTTCGTTCAGATGCGCCACTCGCACCTGGGGTAAGCGATCGAGTAGCCCGAGAATTCTGCCTCGGTCCCGCAACGATCCGAGCGCAAGTTCCGCAATAATGAGGGGGTGGATCACGATCAATCCGTGAGTCAGATGCTGACGCATCTCTTTCATTTCGGAGCGCAGATGATCAATCCAAACCGATGTATCCGCGAGAATCAACTCCGATTCACCCTGCGCCGCGGAATACGCTTAAGCTCAGGCATAGCGCCTCCCAGAGATGCCAATCTGCGGGCGCTTTCCCGCTCGATAAGCGCTTTGAGGGCTTCGCGAATCAGCGTCGTTTTCTCGGCCATTCCCGTGAATTCCTGAGCTACGCGTACCAGATCGTCGTCAAGGGAAACCGTGGTTCTCATAGTTATCGCCTCCTAGGCACACATTATAGCATCAAATGATGTCATTTATGATGCTACAACTCGAGGCCAGCTTGTGAATAAGCACTGGTAATTGTGCATCGCCCGTCAATTCAGCTAACATTCATCCCCATCATGAACCCCGCTGATTGGGAGGTGCGCTATCGAGGTCTGACGGACGATGAGTTAGCGCAGTTGGCAATGGAGTCTCAGCAATTGAGCCCCGAAGCCAATATCTCACTTGGCCGTGAGATCTCAAGAGGAGGTATCAATCACAAGGAGCTCGATTCACGCAGGGCAGACTCGAAACCAGATCCCAAGGCCAGAACCCAATGGGACAGGGAAAAAACCTATTCGCTTTTTCCGAGCCTTCAAAGGATGGGGGAGACGCTTAGCGCTTGGCAAAAGTACCGTCGCCAGACGGGCAAGTGGCCATTTTTATCGATCACTTTTTCATTTGTGCATCTGCTCGCGGACTTGACTGCTTTAGCATTTCTTGTCTGGTATGGCGCACAACATCGCTGGTCAAAAGGAAGATTTATCCTGGTAGTTATGCCCTGCTACTCATCGATGTCTTGGTGTCAGACTGGGTAGCGCGCAAAATTCGTCTATTCGAATTCGCTCGTCACAGAGAAGCAAGCAAGTATGATTCTCACGCTTGAAAACCCGCGTGCGCCCTTTCCCGCCGCTCGCTATACAGCGGGAACGCTTCGGCCAATTCAAGCACCTGCCGCTTAATCCTGCTGAGGACAGAGGCATCGGTGCGGGCGTTCAAAACCTCGGCAATCCAGGGCCCCACCTGCCGCATCTCCGGCTCCTTCATCCCACGCGTGGTCAGCGCCGGAGTACCAATGCGAATCCCGCTTGGCTTCATCGGCGGGTTAGCATCGAACGGGATGGCGTTCTTGTTCACCGTGATTCCTGCTTCGCCGAGCGCCTTTTCCGCTTGGCTGCCGAACATGCCTTTGGAAAACACATCTACCAGCATGAGATGGGTGTCCGTACCTCCTGAAATGATGCGGAAGCCTTCCGCGGACAGCGTTTCCGCCAGCACTTTGGCGTTGGCAACGACTTGTTTTGCGTAGTCGCGGAACTCCGGCTGCAAAGCTTCGCGGAAGCAGACGGCCTTCGCCGCAATGATGTGCACCAGCGGGCCGCCCTGCATGCCGGGGAAGACAACTTTGTCGATGGCGGCGGCGAATTCTTGTTTGGAAAGAATCATTCCCGCGCGCGGGCCACGTAGCGTTTTATGGGTTGTCGAGGTAACGATGTGTGCATGCGGCACCGGAGAGGGATGTACGCCTCCGGCAACCAGTCCGGCGAAGTGCGCCATATCCACTAGGTAAAGAGCGCCGACTTTGTCCGCAATCTGCCTCATGCGGGCGAAATCAATAATTCGGGGATAGGCGCTGCCGCCGCCGATGATCAACTTGGGACGTTCTTTCTCGGCCAGCTTTTCCAGGTCGTCGTAGTCAATCGTCTCGGTTTCTTTGGTCACGCCGTAGGGGACGATGCGGTAGGTCTTGCCGGAAAAATTCAGGTGATGGCCGTGAGTGAGGTGTCCGCCGTGCGCCAGGTTCAGCCCGAGAATCGTGTCGCCCGGCTGCAATATCGCCGCGTACGCAGCCATGTTGGCCTGCGACCCGGCATGGGGTTGAACGTTGGCATGCTCCGCACCGAAGAGCTGTTTGGCGCGATCGCGAGCTAGATTTTCCACGATGTCCGCATACTCGCAGCCGCCGTAGTAACGCTTGGCGGGATAGCCTTCGGCATATTTATTGGTGAACACCGAGCCCATGGCCTCAAGCACAGCTTCGCTCACAAAATTTTCCGAGGCAATCAGCTCCAAGCCCTCGTGCTGACGTCGGGCTTCGTCATCAATTGCCGCGGCGATTTGCGGATCGGCTTCATGCAGCGGGCGGGACATGGGGTCTGGTTTCATAGTTTGCTCTTTGATTCTCTCACTTTAAGCTTATAGACGTTCGGGTTGTGAATCTCCATCCATCGCTCCGGCGCCGCCAGCGGCGTAAAGCCGAATCTGGAGTAAAGGCCGTGGGCGTCGCGAGTGACCAGGCTCCAGCGGCGCAAACCCTGCAAGCGAGGATCGCGCAGGATACACTCCATCAGCCACTTGGCGAGGCCCAGTCCGCGAAACGCGTCGAGCACAAATACGTCGCCGAGATATGCATAAGTTGCGAAATCAGTGATAACTCGCGCGAATCCGATTTGCCCGTTCGACGCATAAAGTCCGAAACACAATGAATTCTTGATAGAGCGGACAAAAACCTCGCGCGGGATTCCCTGCGCCCAGTAACAGTCTTTCAGATATCCATGAACAACGTCCAAGTCGAGGCGGGTACGGTCAGTGCTGACGGTGAACTTCCCGTTGCGATATTCTGCTTTCTCGCTGGTCCGCATTTATTTTTCCGAAATTGCCCCACGTTCCAGTTCCGTGATCTTGTCCACGCGCCGCGGGTGACGTCCGCCGGCATTCATTTTCGGAGGACTGCGGGGTGAAGTTAGCTGTGATATGGGTTACTAGAGCAATTGCCTTCGCGGATTTACTTCTTCCCGTTACTTCCCGGGGTGGTCTCGCTCTTTTCAGCTTCAACGGTCACTTCGACCTCGGCGCCTTTTTTGAGGTGGACTTCGTCTCCGTTTTCGTCCGTCAGCGAGTTTTCGATGCGGATCTCCTGGTACAAGGTATCCGCGCCTTCGATGGATATCTCCGCCTTCTCCGGTTCGCTTGGATCCGGAGACTTGATGATTTTCTCAACTTTACCGGGCAGGGTCACATTTGGCTTCTCCATCGGCGTCTCCTTTCGAGTTGGGGAGCGGCTCAACATTCATGCCTACATGCGCTCTCGCTTCAAGGCTGCGAGAAATTCGGCAGATACTTCTCGGATGCGTTTGAGCCGCTCTTCCTGTTGAAGCAAAAGCTCATCAGTGAGCCCACCGAAGGTCTGCTGGTTCAGACTCTCAAGGTGCTCACGCATGAGGCGGCCGAGTTCTTCACGTAACTCCTCGACCCCACGACGGTCCATAACCCATGTTCCCCAGAGGTGAACCCAAGAGCATATCTGTTGTACCGGTCACCGCAGAGTACAGGGAGCTCTGTAGGTCGAAATGAATAATCCCGTAGCCCCGTCTCGGTTGCCCCTTCAGCATCCGGAGTTTCCTTCGGATTGATTTTCGCCGGTGGCGGCAGCGAATGCCCGCGCTCTGCGAGAATCCAAATTCTTGATGAGTTGATCGATAAGCTCAGACAGCCGCTGCGGGTCGGGCTCGTTGGCTACCGCCTCGAAAAGCTTGCGCCACTCTTCGTTTTCTTTCAGTTCGGTTTTGTTCTTGACTGTCATGGAGGAATTTAAGGGCAAGCAAATTGCCAAATCTGGGAGGAAAATGTAAGGCAGCTGGCCATCCCAACTCATTCATGGTGCAAGGCTTATGCATCCACCCTGAGATGACAAGAGTGCGAACTGTACGAAAATTTTGCACGAAACAATGAGGCGTCCGGCACTCAAGGCCCAACGTTGTGGCAGACAGCAGACAGATGACAATGCGTTCGTCTCAGGTACTGCTCCGGCATGTACTGTATCGAACAACATCGTCGACTCCGCTAGGATTTTTTGGAGGTGCCCACCTCAACCGACAATCGAATTGAAGGACTCTGTGCCGAAATCAGAGCCCTTTGTGGCGAGCCATTCTCCTCCCAAACCGAAGCACAGCTCAGAAAGCTCGCGCGGGAACTTCGTATGGCGATCCGTCAGCACGTGGATATGGCGAAGTCTTCACTGACTGTCAAGAAAACAGCCATAGCCGAACGCGATCCAGACGAAAAGTAGTGTCTTCTGAACCCTCGCCGGATGGTTGGTATGGTTGGATCAGGCGCCTGCGGTGTCAGATTTCGTCACTTATCAAATTGACCTGAACATGTCGCCGAGAGTTTAAACTGGTTAATCAAATGGAAGTCAGGTGGAAAATTCGGACCATGGTCGCATTGGTGTCGCTTACGGCGCTGATCGCTCCGAGACCTCTTGGCGCGGATTCGGCAACTTCGTCCCCTGCCGCGGGGAAAGCACCTCTCTCTGCAGATCAAGTGGTTGACAATCTCGTACGCAGGAATGAAGAGCGGGCGCAAGCTCTGCTGCACAGCGAGGCGACGCGGGTTTACCACCTGGTTTACCGTGGATTGCTCTCAGACCGAGAAGCTGAAATGACTGTTGAGGCGACCTACGACCGGCCCTCGTCCAAAGAGTTCAGAGTAGTCTCCCAGAGCGGATCGAAGCTGATTGTGAATCGCGTGTTCAAGAAGCTGCTGGATAGCGAGAAAGAGGCGGCTCAACCTGCAATGAGCGCGAAGACACAATTGAATCGTGACAATTACAATTTCGAGTTGCTGCGATACGAGCCCTCAAAAACCGGTGGGCAGTATGTGTTGCGGGTGGAGCCGAAAGCACGCAGCAAGTACGTCTATCGCGGCCAAGTGTGGGTGGACGGGACCGATTTCGCTGTAACCCGAATTGAAGCCGAACCAGCGGAGAACCCGTCGTTCTGGACCAAGAAGAGCGAGATCCATCACGAATACCAGAAAATCCAGGCCTTCTGGCTTCCGGTCAAGAATGAGTCAGTGAGCTATATCCGGCTGGGGGGCCGCGCGAACCTTACTATCGAGTATAGGGACTATCGCGTGACCGACGCCCGCCAGACCGGTGCTTCTGTGCGCGCCCTTGGTCAAAAGACACAGGCCACCAACCACTAGAATTCCTTCCCTGAACTAAATCCAGAGGAACTGGGACAGGTTGCGGGCCGGACATTCTGCTGCTGATTGCGCATCGGTACCGGATGCTCGCGCCGGATTCGGTTGACCTTGGACCCCATGCTCAGGGGCGGAGTCCGCGAAGCCTCCTCTTCGGTCGGCCCTGGCGCGCGGCGACGACCATATCAGACCAATGTCCGGACGTACAGGCGTTTCGAGGTCACGGAAGTAACCTGTTCAGGGCGAGATTCCGGACTAAACTCTGTTTAAGATATGCAGTTCTCGAAAACCCAGATCGCGATTGCCGCCGGGGCCGGGTTCGTGGTCCTGCTCGGGTTCTTTGTCTACCTGATGTGGCTGAACGGTCAGCCACCGGTACTAGCCAAGTCTCCTGAAATAGATCCCCTCACCAAGGTTCCGCTTTCGATCAAGCTGAACCCGTTGCGCGACCGCACCTCTGAGCACGCGGCCAATGAATTCTTGCGCGCCCTGCGCGATGGGCGTTGCGACGAGCGGTTGGCTGACTGGGAAAAGGACTACCGCAAGCGCTACGCAGCTTTCATCTGCGACTCCGAGGCCAAGCATCCCCTCGTCTTGTGGCGAATTGTGGATTGGGAAGACCGGCCACCATTACGCATCCTGCACTACAGCGCCAAGCGCGGCAATGAAGGAGAGGGTTCAGGCTACGAAGAGTTGCTTTCCGTCACCCTCGACAACCGCAGCGGCGAGTGGCTAGTCACAAAATACGATTCGCTGTATTAATCGACTTTTCCTCCCCGAAACTTCTTTTGTCCACCGTCCAGCCTAAGATCCAATTTGCAATCATCCTGTTTTAGGGCGCTCTGTTGTGCAATAATCGCCGCCGCGAATTATTTCTGCCCAGCTTCGCCTCCAGCGAGTTGTTGGGCCAAGGAGGGCAATCCTATGAACAGACCTTCGTGGACACGCCGTCAATTCATCCGGGTTGGAACTGGGGCCGCCGCGGTTGGAGCGACCGGAAAATTCACTTTGCTGCAGCCGAAGCCGCTTTGGGCGTCCCCGCGTCCGGTGGCGCCGAGCGACACTGTGCGCTTCGCCTCGATTGGCACCGGCGTGCGCGGCTGCGAATTGCTGCAGGCATCAACACATGTGCCGGGAGTCGCGTGCGTGGCCGTGTGCGATTTGTATGATTCTCGGCACACGGCGGCGCAGGAGGCGGTGAAGAACCCGAGCGTTCCGGCCACCCGAAACTATCGAGAGATTCTCGATCGCAAGGATGTGGACGCGGTGATTATCGCGGTGCCTGACCATTCGCACCGCAGGTTGTTTGAAGACGCGTGCGCTGCGGGCAAAGACGTGTATTGCGAAAAACCGATGTCGCACACCGTCGAAGATGGTTTCTCCATGGTTGACGCGGCGCACAAGGCGAATCGGATGGTGCAAATCGGAAGCCAGCGCGTGTCGTCGGTCATCTACGCCCAGGCGAAGGAGTTGCTTGATTCCGGCAAGCTCGGGGAGGTGTATTCAATCGACGCATACTGGGACCGCAATTCGCCAAGCGGCGCGTGGGTATATCCCATTCCTCCGGATGCCAGCGAGGCGACGATTGACTGGAATGCTTTTCTTGGAAATGCACCAAAGCGGCCGTTCAACGCCGAGCGATTTTTCCGGTGGCGGTGTTTCTCCGACTACGGAGAGGGCCTGGCGGGTGATCTATTCGTTCACCTGATCTCCGGCATTAGTTTCATTACCAGTACGAACACAGTTGCCAAGCGGGCACAGTCAACCGGCGGACTTTTCCATTTCAAAGACGGCCGCGACTTTCCGGACCTGATTGAAACTTTCTATGAGTATCCGAACTTTCGTGTGTACCTGCGCTGCAACTTAAATAACGACCAGGGCGAGTTTATTGGTTTCTACGGAACGAAGGGCACAGCGATCATTAAGGGTTCGAGTCTGACCTTCACGCCGCAGGACACGCGACCCCAGCCCGAGGGATATTCGATCTACGGATGGCCGGCCAGGTTACGCAACGAGTATCTGGCAAACTTCGCGGTAGAACATCCGTTGTCGAATGTCAGCATTAACGAGGCGACAGAAGTTTTCGGCGTGCCTGAGGGCTACAGCGATTTGGTGGACCACGAGGCAAACTTCTTCCATGCAGTCCGGTCGCGGAAGAAAGTTGTGGAGAACGAAGAATTCGGTAACCGAGCCGCCATCGGCTGTCACCTTGCGAACTACGCGTATTTCAAAGAGACCGTCGCGGTGTGGGATGAGGGAGCGAGGAGGATTAAGGGGTAAGTAGCGAGTAGCCCTCCCCACTCGAATTCGTCCTCTCTCGGATGAAAATATCCTGGTTCCGGAGTACGATTCGCCCATGACTCTTTCTCGCCGCTCATTTCTTGCGCTTTCCGCCATGCTTCCGTGGGCGCTTAAGGCTCGCGCGTCCACATCGATTCCGATTGGCCTGGAACTGTATTCAGTTCGCGAGGCGCTTAAGCTGGACCTCGAAGGCACGGTGCGCGCCGTCGCGCAGCTTGGATACCAGTGCGTCGAATTCTATGCTCCATATTTCGACTGGAGCGACGCCCAGACCAAGGCAATGCGCAAGCTGCTTGATGACCTCGGGATCCGGTGTTACTCGACGCATAACGACGAGAAGTATTTCAGCGCGGACAACATCAATCGCGCCCGCGACATGAATCTAAGCCTCGGCTCGAAGTACATGGTAATGGCCTATTCCGAGCCAAAGAGCGGCCTGGATGGGTGGAGGGTCATCGCTGACGAGTTGAATGCCGCTGCGGCAAAGCTTGAAACCTCGGGTCTGAAGGCGGGATACCACAACCATCAGGCTGAGTGGAAGCCGGTGGAAGGCGTGCGTCCCATGGAGATTCTGGCGAAGAACACCAAGCCATCGGTCATGCTGCAGCTCGATGTTGGCACTTGCTTGGAGGCGGGATCCGATCCGGTGGCCTGGATTCGCGCCAATCCCGGTCGAATCCACTCGCTTCACTTGAAGGATTGGTCGCCTGATCCAAGTAAGGGCTACCAGGTTTTGTTTGACGAGGGCAGCGCCGACTGGAAAAACATCTTTGTCGCGGCGGAGAGCGTAGGTGGGGTTGAGTACTACCTGCTGGAGCAGGAAGGCAGCCGGTTTGGGGAGATGGAAACGGCGAAGAGATGCTTGCAGGCTTACAAGACGGTGCACTCCTAAGAATGGGAAGACGAATCATGGACAGGGCTGCGACTCTTACCAGATGGTGTGCGCCACCTTGGCTTGGCGAATGCGCTCATCGGCGGTGACTAGCGGAATGCCGTCAACGATGGCTGTAGATGCGATCAGGCGATCGGCCGGGTCTTTGGGATAGGCCTCTGGAAGACGGACTGCAAGCGCGACAATCTCGGGCGTCATCGGCATAACCACGACTCGCGAAATGCTGTCGCGAACAAAGGCCTCGACGCTGCTTGCAACCAGAACACGGCGGTGTTCTGCAAGCCAGGCTAGTTCCCAGAGGGTAATACTGGCGACAGCAATTCCTGCTGTCTTCCTCGCCTCCCGGATTGCCTCACGTGCTTTCTTGGAAAGCCGGCGGGGATCGCTCGACATCCAGATCAGGACGTGAGTGTCGAGCAGGATCACTTGCTCTCCCAGTCCTCGATAGGAGTGACTGGGCCGACGATGTCGCCGACGATTTTTACCTTCCCGGCCATGTAGACCGGCTTTCCATGTTTAGTGATCAAAACGGGTTCGCCGGTTTTCTGGACTTTGTCCATAACTGCCAGGCACTGAGCCTTGAATTCGCCTGCCGGCATCCGTTTCACGGGTCAAACCCTCACAATCATATTAAAATGACTATAACGACACACAGCCGCAGTCCTTTCGCGCTTCTCGGTTCTTAGCATCTGCCCAAGGTGAGCCCCGACCCCTCGCAGTTTGCGAAGGGCGGGGCGAGCCAAACTAGAGCGTGGTGCTCTGTTTTACGCGGCGGCAGCGATCTTGTCGAGGACCATTGCTGCCTTGCCGGCATCCTTGACTCCGAAAAACACAACCGGTGAATTGGTGGAGTCGAGGCCGCTATAGGCATATTCGATGTTGATGTTGGACCCTCCAAGTTGGGAGGCAGCGTGCGCCAACTCGCCGGGACGGTTAGGAAGTTTTGCCTGGGCTACTTCGGTCTCGGTGTAGCTGAGATGCTCAGAGTCCAGTACTTTCTTGGCAGCGGTTGGATTGTCCACCACCATGCGAACGATGTTGTCCCTTTCTGACGGGAGCGCCTGGAACGCCACTATGTTTACTTTCTGGTCAGCCAGAGCCTGGCACAGGGTTCCCAGAGTTCCGGGTTTGTTTTCCGTGTGAATGGTAAGTTCTTTGGACG